>Ga0074046_10000649_pt1 | contig 31874 bp, 24 predicted proteins | sample BogForMeECP23OM3_FD_94441 | JGI IMG/M metagenome (GOLD analysis project Ga0074046, IMG submission 94441) | Bog forest soil microbial communities from Calvert Island, British Columbia, Canada - Bog Forest MetaG ECP23OM3 | ecosystem: Environmental > Terrestrial > Soil > Wetlands ... | reverse complement strand
GTAAACGTTTCTACATATTTTTCGTAGCTCGCGACGAAGCTGGCCAGCTTCGCAAGATCTCCATTCCCGTCCAATATCTCTACATTCTTCTGGCTGGGGCCGCGATCGGCGTGCTCTGCCTCACCGGAATCGCCAGCTCTTATACCCGGATGCTGCAGAAGGTCGCCCATTATAACCAGCTCCGTACCGAACAAGCCCAGCTCAAAGACCGCTATTCGCGTCTGGAACAGGTCGCCAAAGAACGGGACATTCAGGTTGCTTCTCTGGGCTCACTGGCAAGCGAGGTTTCCGCGCTTTACGGCCTCAAGTCCAATCCGGCGATGGTTACCGCCTCAACCGAGCAGATTCAGGAAGTGCAGGTCCACTCCTCGCTCGACCAGCTTTACGCGTTGAAGCATACGGCGCTGAGCGGCGCAGCCAGCGTCGGCATCTCACTCGGCCTTACCAGGAATTCCTCCACGGCCGACTGGATCCGGGCCAACTCGGCTCCGAACCTCTGGCCGGTCGAGGGCCAGGTCACGGCTTCCTTCGGCGAGCGCATCGATCCGTTTAACGGAGAAGGCGCCTTCCATTCCGGCGTCGATATTTCGGCCACGATCGGCTCGACGGTGATCGCGCCCGCAGACGGTGTGGTTACCTTCGCAGATTTCCTGGGCGGTTACGGACGCGCCATCATGGTCGACCACGGACACGGCATTTCAACCCGCTACGGCCACCTTTCCAGCTTAGCCGTCACTGCCGGACAATACATACACCGCGGCGACACCATCGGTTACGTGGGTTCGAGCGGACGCTCGACCGGGCCGCATCTCCACTACGAAGTCCGCATCAACGACGTACCCGTGAATCCCTACAAATATCTTCGACTAACCGTGGCACACCTGGAAGGATTTGCCGCCGGCTCGTAAGCTGGAATCCTCCTCAAAAACATTTGTGCCCCTTGCAGTCCGCCTGTCTTGCCCGCGATGATCTAATGCCGCAATGATCAAATGCAGGATAAAATCATCGGCGATAAAATCATTGACGATAAAATCATTGACGGAGCAACCCATGTTGCATAGAACTTGGCGCATCGTCGCGCTCTCTGCATGCCTGCTGCAGTCTGCCTATCCGAGTTCTGTCCCGCTAGCCGCAGAAATGGGCGGAAGCTCTGCATCGGAGTTTAAGGTCGGAGGCACGTTCCGGAAGTTCACGCCGCCGGACAAGTCGTACAACTGGCGTGGCGCGAAGACCCACGCGTTGCTGGCCACGGTCTGGTATCCCGCCGCGCCATCTGCGGTCGAGCATCCCATAGACATCCCTGGCATGAGCCAGCTTTTCGTCCTTGGAAAGGCCGCCCAGGATGCGGACCTCGCTCTTGCTCCCGCTCCTGCTCCCGCACCTGCGAAATTTCCCGCTCGATTTCCAATGATCGTCATTTCTCACGGCACGGGCGGCTCCGCGCTCGTCATGGCGTGGCTCGGCACGGCGCTCGCCGCCCAAGGCTACATAGCGGTGGCCGTCAATCATCCTGGAAATAACGGCGCCGACGGTTACACCGCGCTGGGATTTTCCACGTGGTGGGAGCGCGCTCGCGATCTTAGTGTTGTGATTGATTCCATGCTGGCTGATCCCATTTTTGGCAGCCACATTGACCCCAACCGTATCGGCGCTGCGGGTTTTTCCCTGGGCGGCTATACGATGATCGAGATCGCTGGCGGTATCACCGATCCAGCAGCCTACAAGGAATTCTGCGCCTCTCCCCGTGCGGACAATATCTGCAAGAGCCCGCCCGAATTTCCTACGTTGCTTGAGGACTTCGATAAGTTATCCAAAACCGACCCCGAGTTTCAAGCCGCTCTTCGTCACGCCGGCGATTCGTATCGCGACCCGCGCGTTCGCGCAGTGTTTGCCATGGCTCCCGCGCTCGGGCCGGCATTTCATCCCGCAAGCCTCGAAAAAATTGCTATTCCAGTGATGATCGTCGCGGGACAGGCAGACACGAATGTCCCGATCGCATCCAGCGCAAAATATTTTGCTGCGAACATTCCCGGTGCCAAGCTCACCATCTTTCCCGGCAACGTAGCGCACTATGTGTTTCTGGACTCCTGCACCGAAGACGGCCGAAAGACCCGGCCGTTATTATGCACGGACGGCGCGGGAGTGGATCGCGATGCGATTCACGCGAAGACGGCTGCGTTGGCGGTGGAGTTCTTCAGAGCAACGATGAAGTAAGGCAGAAAAGCCGCGGCCCTCTACAGGAACAGGCCGGCATTTTCGCGACTGGGCGGGTGCCAAACAGTGGACAAAAAAACCGCCCAAGCGAAGCTTGGGCGGGGTACCCTTACGGGTGTTTGAATGGGCTGGCGCGATTATTGTATTTCCCTATATTCGACCTCGCACGCTTGTAATTCCTTTGAGTACAGCGAACAGTTCAACTTCCCGCCTTCACCGTCTCCAGCCAGGCAGCTCTGCAGTTCATTGCGGATGTACTGGCAAGGGTCGGGTCCATAGAATGCAACCGCGTATGTTCCTGATACGGTGTTTTGGGCTGCGTCATAGACGATACCGATGGGCGTTTCCGCTGACGTAAGCAGCTGCTGCCAGTACCTGAACGGTTCGGCCGCATAAGGTGGAAACGGCAGCGCCGACTGCGCACTTACGCTTTCGGCTTGGTTGGTTAGAACCGTGTCCGAGGGCGACCCCGTCCATGCTTCGGGCGAGTTGGGAGCGACCAACGCGATGGGAGTTCCCGCGCCCGCGCCCGGGCCAATGACCACATTGTGGTCGATGGAAAACGCCCAAGTGGTTAGGTAGCAGCCGGGTTGGGGGCAAGGGCCGCCGCCGCCGCCGGTGTACAAGTACCAAGCGGTGGCAACCGTGTTACCGGATCCCGGGCATATAGTCACGGAGGACGTCCAAACGATCGTGCCTTGGTTGTTCCAGAACAGGAAATCATAGTCCGGATATGAGGTTGCGGTTGCAGCGTCACAACTGGTGATTACGTTAGTGTCAAAGGCAGCACCTGATGGGAACGGTTGGTAGCTGACGGTAACTTTTTGGGCGTTCGCAACGCCCAGGCCTGCAATAACCGCTAGAATGCATGTCGCGAAAGAAATACGGATTTTATTTGTCGTTTTCATTTTTCCTCTCCTCTTTATTATTGAAATTGCGAGGCCTTCAAGTGAGTCACTGCGAAAGCCCTGCACTTGATATAGCGGGAATGAGGGGTCAGAGGGGTCAGGCTCTAGGTGAGTGCGTTATCGGTTGTGGGTCATTATTGGAAACGGAGATTTGCCAAGCAGGCGTTAGGTCCTTAAAGTATTGATTCCAGAAGGTCGGGGGCCCTTGCCGGGCAGATTTGGTGGGCAAGGCTTCGATTCGCCTATTTCAGGCTTTCGCCTTCTTAATCTCCTCAATCAGCGGCGGCACGATGTCGAACAAGTTTCCGACGACGGCAAAGTCTGCGATCTCAAATATCGGAGCCTCCGAATCTTTATTGATCGCCACGATGCTCCGCGAACCCTTCATGCCGACAATATGCTGGATCGCTCCCGAGATTCCGAGCGCCAGGTAAAGCTTCGGCGCGACCGTTTGTCCGGACGATCCAATCTGCCGGTCCATGGGCAACCATCCGTTATCGCAGATCGGACGCGACGCAGCGAGTTCGCCGCCCAGCGCATCCGCCAACTGCTTGGCCAGGTCGATATTTTTCTGCTCCTTGATGCCACGCCCGACCGACACGATGATCTCAGCCTGCGTCAGATCGACCGCTTGCTTGGATTCCTTAAAAACTTCCTGCGGCTTGTTCCGCACCACGCCATCCGGAACATCGACGTTTACCGTCTCAACCGGCGCGGGGGTTGCACCCGCTTCGACTTTATCGGCGCGGAACGAACCGTTTTGAAAGGTGACAAAATAAGGCCCCGAGCCCGCAAAACTTACGTCGGCCACAAACTTTCCCTGAAACATTTGCCGCGTAAAGATCAGCCTCCCGCCTTCGTACCTGTATCCGGTCGCGTCGCTGATGGCCGTAGTCTGCAAGGCCGTCGCCAGCTTGGGCACGAAATCCCGCACCTGGTAGGTATGCGGCATCAGCACCAGCTTCGCCGGATGCTTCTGTAAAAACTCCTGCAACGCATGCGCGAATGCGTCTGGAGTGTAGGGCTCGAGCCTGGCCGACTCGACGTCATACACTTTGGCAAGCTTTTTCGCCGCTACTTCGTTCGCGATCGCAGCCACACCTGAGCCCACTACTGCGGCCTCCAGGGTCCATCCAGTCTGAGCGGCAATCGCCTGCCCCGCCGCAATCGTCTCCCACGAGACGCGGTTCAGTTTTCCTTCGCGCTGTTCAACGATTACTAGAATTGTGTCAGCCATAAAATTAGTTCTCAGTTCCCAGTTCTCGGTTCTCAGAAAAAGCCTCAGTTCTTCACTGAGAACTGAGAACTGGGAACCGAGAACTTGCCTTCAAATTACCCGCATTTCATTCTTCAGTTTTTCCACCAGCTTCTTTGCCACTTCCGCCGGAGGGCCTTCCAGAAACTCTGTATTCTTCGACTTCTGCGGCACATACAGCTTCTCGATCTTCTGCAAATTCCCGCCCATTGCTGACTGCACTTCTGCCAGCGTCACCTTGCGCAGCGGTTTCATTTTGGCCTGCTTGATTCCGATCAGGGTCGCATAGCGGAGCTTGTTAATCCCCGACTGGATCGTCAAAACCGCCGGTAAAGGCATGTCGACAAACTGAAAGAACCCGGCTTCCAGTTCGCGCTTCACCCGGATGCCAGTGTCAGTTTTTTCAATCTGCATGATGATGGTGGCGTGCGGCAATCCCAGAATCTCGGCCAGAATTACGCCCGTCTGCGCATATCCGTAATCGTCCGACTGCAGGCCGGTAAAAATAAGGTCGAACTTCTCGTCCTTGATGGCCGCGGCGATGGCGCGTGCGGTGTTGTAGGCATCGAGGCCGACAAAAGCAGCATCCTCAAGATGGATCGCACGGTCCGCGCCTTTGGCCAGCGCCTCGCGCAACACTTGCAACGCCCGCGCCGGTCCGGCGGTGACGACCACCACCTCGCCGGTGTGCTTTTCCTTCTGCCGCAATGCCTCTTCGAGCGCAAAGGCATCCGGCTCGTTCACTTCGTAAGAAACATCCTCGCGAATCCACGTCCCCGCTTCATTCAGCTTGAGCGGAGCGTCTTTCTGTGGCACCTGCTTCATGCAAACCAAAATCTTCACGGATCGACTCCCATCCATTACAGCGTCAACTGGTGCAGATCAAACTGGTTAGTATAAACGAATGGAGGGGACGATGAATGTGATGGGACCGATGGGTAGTGGGCTACTTTGAAAGCGCTCTATAAATTTGATAAGACCCGTAGGCGAGTACCGCATAACCGGGGATGCAAAATAAGAGGATTTTCTTGGGCTGGCCTTGCACGATCACATGATGGGACATGATCGGGATAAGAGCTACGAAAGCTATCGTCTGATAGAGCATCCACCATCGCACAAGTCTGCGCTTCAAGCTACCGCTCTTTCCGCCCTCCGCTGTTCGTAGGCTTCCCAGAGGGAACCAAATCCTCTACGCTCCACAGCCGCGTTTCAACGCCAGCGACCGACCGATGTGATCGGACCAATGTGATGGGAGCAACGATCAGCGTTTAGTAATCAGCGCCCACCGGCCGGCAGGCCGTCCTGCAGAAACGCAACGCTCTGCACGCCCGTAATCTCAAATCGCTTGCGGCAGCGCATGTTCTTGCACATCATCATGTCATCCCGGCGCAGCATGTAAGACTGCGCCTTGGCGAACTTCGCCCGGTCGCGCTCGTCCGCCCGCGGCGGCAGACTTTTTTTCTTCATGCGCACCAACCATTGGATCTCATATTCCGCCGACTGATGGCAATGCGGACAACTTAGATTTGCCGGCTTCTTATCCGACTTTTCGTCAAAAAATTCGCGCTCATCCATAAATTAGGGCTCTCGTCTTGATAACGCGGCGGGTGCCCCACTGATTCGCGTCTTTTGCGAATGAGGTGGGACTCCACACCAACTTCAGATTATTGCACTTTTGCGGATCGAATGTGCGAAGATGCGAGGATTAAGCCATGCCGCGCAAGCGTAAGAAAAAAATCTTCTCCGCCGCCAAGGTCGTCCGCGAAATGGCCCGCGAACGTGTGGGCAGCCCGAAACCTTCGCAGCTCGTGAAGGCAAAGACAACTAAGGCCGAGAAGCACAAGCCCACGCTGGGCAAGTTGCTAACGGATGAGTAGTGGACGGAGTTCTCCGCACTCTTGTTAGAAAGTTGCGCTCACCGCGGTGCCGCCAGTGGGTATGGTAACCACGCAGGTGTTGGCGGAAAAACCGGGGCAGTTTGCCCAGGTCACACTGGCCGGGGTCGCCGTAAGCAAAACCGAGGCACCCACGTCGTAGGTCGCAATGCACGTCCCCCCGGTTGCAGTGCAACTGATGTCGGCGGGGAGACTCGTCACTATCCCGCTTCCGACGACCGCGACGGCTAATGTCCCGAGCTTGCCGCCGCCCGGGCAGAGCACGTTGGCCGGATTATCCACAACGATCGTCGCAACCGCGATCACAACATTCCCCGAACCGCCCGTACCCTCAGGAACACTTGCCGAGATATCCCCGACACCGCAAGGGCCTGGCGTGCCCGGTGGGGAGCCTGCCGGCGGCAGCGTCGCAGTGAACAGGCCGGGAGACGACACGGTGGCCACTCCGTCATCAATCGTCCAGGTCGCTTGACTAGTCACATCCATCGTGGCCGGGGGATGGATGTAAGTGGCAATCGCGGTGTACTGTTCCGTGGGGTTGGCAGGGGGAGGAGTGAAACCCGGCTCCAGAAAAGTAAATGTTGTGGGCGTGATCGTAAGGCTCACCAGCTTCTGGTTGTGCCCGCAACTCGGCAGGCTTAACGCCGCTCCCACTGCCACCAGCGCGCTCAAGGCGAGCCCGATATAACTCCGCTTCATACCCACCACTCCCGCAGGCAAGTCTTTCGGCCTACCCGCTTGTCAGATCATGCTCGTCAGAATCAAGCTGGTTAAATCTAGGAAAGATAAAAGCTAGCGGAAGCACGCTTAAAAAGCAAGAAATGGCGGTCCGGCCCTAGCCGTCAGTGGGGTTCGATTCGATCTCGCTGTTTGGAACTGCATACCGGGTGGGGGAGTGACGAAAGTGATCGCGTTCTATTCCGCGTGCTTACCAACCTTTACGCGTGCCCTGTCCCAAAGGGTAGTTTGCTCACATCTAGAAATGACATACAACCGAAGCAGGGGGCTAGCGGGATGTTTTCGAGGCGATTGGCCGTTTGTTTGTTGGCCATGGGTATCGCAACGTTCATTCCCAAGTGCAACGCAGTACCGCAGAACGACCCGTCGGGCTCCGCTGAATCAACCCGGCAACGGGCCAATTCCCAGAACCCAACCGGCGACGCGACCTCGCCCGAACTGCTAGACCGCGCTCACAATCCCAAACACATGGGATCAACCTATGTTCCGTTAGACAGTTGGATATATCCCGCTCTGGATCGCCTCGCAGCATTGGGCTATGTGGAGAGGGGATTTGAGGGTATGCGTCCGTGGACTCGCATGGAATGCGCCCGAATGATCGGCAAAGCTAAAGAGGCTCTGGAAGTATTTCAACCTCTCAGTGAGAGTGAAGACGAAAGTGAAGACGCAACGGAGTTGCTGATCCGCCTCGAAGAAGAGTTTTCCCCCGAGGCAGGCTTGGAACGTGGTCGGCGCAATTTAGACGCGAGTCTCGACTCCGCATACGCCAGGGCAGTATCGATCAGTGGCCCGGACCTGACCGACAGTTACCATTTCGGCCAAACGGTTTCTTATGACTTTGGCCGCCCCTTCGAACGAGGGACTAACGGACAGGCCGGCGGCGCCTTTCGAGCTGAGGCTGGCCCTTTCGCGTTCTACATCCGCGCCGAATATCAGCACGCACCCTCCGCTCCTGCTCCTTCGGAGGCCGTCCTCGATGTGATCGCGCTCAAAGATGACAACCCCGTTACTCCCGACGTTGGCATCGGCGGGATCAACCGGCCGCGACTGTTGGATACCTATATCGTGATGAACTTGAGCCCGCTGAAGCTGGACAACTGGCAGCTCTCGGTGGGCAGGCAAAGTCATTCCTGGGGCCCCGGTCTGGGCGGCGCTTTCTTGCTGAGTGACAATGCCGAGCCCTTTGACATGGTCGATATCGCCAACCCTGAGGCCATCCGTTTGCCTCTTCTTTCGAAGCTGCTCGGACCGGTACGGGTCGATCACTTCCTGGGAAGGCTCGCAAACCGCACGGACCACGCCAACCCCTGGGTTTACGGCCAGAAAATTACCTTCAAGCCTTTGCCTTGCCTGGAAATCGGATACGGGCGCATAACTACAATTGGAGGCCGGGGTGGGGACCCGTTCACGGCACGCAATTTCTTTCTCAGCATGTTCGGTCAAACCAGCAAAAGGGAGCCTGGTGATTCGATTCCGGGCGAGAATAACAATGAAATGGATTGGAGGTTTTATGTCCCGAAGGTGCGAAACTATATCGTTCTGTACGGTGAAGTGTATGCCTTCGACGACTTCATCGCGTGGGTTCGGCCCACGGCGTATCCGTTTCGGCCGGGGATCTACATTACTCGCGTTCCCGGAATCCCGAAGCTCGATCTTCATATTGAAGCGGCGAACACGCAGGCCCCGGGATGGAATGATGCTAGCGGCGGCAATGAGGGGCAAGTTGTTTATTGGAACTCCGGCTACCACGAAGCGAACACCAACAATGGTTTTCTAATGGGCAACACGGTTGGCCGGGACGGCCAGACGATTCAAGGCTGGCTAACCTATTGGGCATCGCCCAGAAATACTTTCCAACTTATGTACAAGAACAATTTTGTCGATCCCGCTTTCATTCCGGGAGGGGGCGCTTGGCAGGATTACTCTGTGCAAAATGAGTTTCACCGTCGATCGGGATTGTATGTCAAGAGCCAGCTACAGTATGAGCACATCTCGCACTATCCATTGCTTTTTAACGGACGGCAGCAAAATGTGACCGCAATGGTTGAATTGGGCTTCATGCCCAATCGCAAGAAAGGCCAATAGTCAGTTTTCCATTTGCTTTTGGGTGGCGCAGCGGTTCACCGCTGCGATAAATAAATTGTTTACTCCCGGCTTTAGCCGCTGAGGTCGCAACGCATCCAGCTTTTCCGCAGCCGGGCTAGTCCACGTGTTCGCCCACCTCGAAGCCTTCTTCGCCCGCGGGCAGCACGTCAGTTTCGCCCGCGAACCACACATACAGAGTTGGCAAAAGAAAAATACTCATCACCAAGTCGGCAATCAAACCGCCTACGATGACGATGGCGAAGGGACGCTGAGAATCGGAACCAATAGCGTGTGAGAGGGCAGCCGGCAACAATCCTAACGTTGCCACCAGCATCGTCATCATGATGGGCCGCAGTCGCAACACGGCTCCCTCAACTGCGGCGTCCTCGATGGAATACCGCCGGGCGCGAAGCTGGTTGATGTATTCCAGCATGATGACTCCAGTCTGCACCGACACGCCAAACAGTGCCAGAAAGCCCACGCCTGAAGAAACACTGAAATTGGTACCCGTGATCAGAAGGGCCAGGAGACCGCCAAAGCGGGCCATGGCAACGTTGGCCAGGATCAGCAGCGCCCATTTGAAGGATTTGAACATGGTGTAAAGGAGAATGAAGATGACCAGGATCGTGATCGGGAGCACGATAAGCAGGCGCTCGTCCGCTCGCTTCTGGCTCTCGTATTCCCCTTCCCAGTCGATGCTGTAGCCGATGGGTAATTTGACCTGCTCGTTCACTTTCTTGATTGCCTCTTCGACCGTGCTGCCGAGGTCGCGGCCGCGGACGCTGTACTTGATCGCAACATACCGTCGATTGCCCTCGCGATAGATTTCCGAAGCACCGTCGGTCACACTGATCTTGCAGAGCTGCGCCAGCGACACCCGTTCTCCCGAGGGCGACAGCAGACGAATGTTCTCGATCGCTTCCTTGGTGTCGCGGAAGTGTGGCAGATAGCGCAGCGTAAGGTCGTAGTGGGCCTCGCCCTGCAGGACCTGGGTGAGGGCGTTGCCTCCGACCGCGGTCTGCACCGCATCCTGCACGTCGGCAACGTTGATCTGGTAACGAGCGGCTGCATTGCGGTCCACCGTGATGTTGAGGTTGGGCTGGCCGAGCACGTGAAAGACGCCAAGATCCTCGATTCCCTTGACGCCGCGCATGATGTTGACGATCTGGTCGCTTTTTTCTTCCAACAGTTTCAAATCGTCGCCGTAGACTTTGGTGGCGAGCGCGCCTTTCACGCCGCTGACCGCCTCTTCCATGTTGTCTTCGATAGGCTGAGAAAATCCCCAGACCACGCCGGGGATTTTGTCGAGTTCGCGCTGCATGGCCGCAATCAGCTCGTCTTTATTTTCGTGGAAGACAGGCCGCCACTGTGCTTTGGGCTTGAGATCGACGAAATACTCGGTATTGAAAAAGCTGGTGGTATCCGTGCCGTCATCGGGCCGCCCGGTTTGACTGGTACATTGCGGGACCTCGGGAAAAGAGCAGAGCACGATTCGGGCTTGGTTCGAGACCCGGATGCCCTCGTCCGGCCCGGTGCTGGGCGCGAGCGTGCCCCGCACCCAGAGCGCGCCTTCATCCAGATGAGGCAGGAATTCGGAACCGATCGCGTTGCCGAAGACGAGGTAAATGGCGAAGAACAGGCCGATCACGCCCACCCCGATGGTGAGCGCGCGCCGTCGAATGGCCCATCGGACAGCGTGCCGGTAGTGCTCGGTCAGGAAGTGCATCACGGGGTTATGCCACTCTTTTGCGCCCTTCTGGAAAGCGAAACTTGCCAGCACGGGCGCGATCAAGATGGAGAAGATCAGTGCCCCGAGCAGCGCAAAAGCGACCGTCCAGGCCATGGGATGGAACAGGCGGCCTTCCACGCGCTGCAGCGTGAAGATCGGCAAATAAGCAGTGATGATGATGGCGATGGCGTAAAACACCGGCCGCTGCACCTCATGCGAGGCCTCGCCGATTTTCTCCATCGTCGTTTTCGTGCCGTTCGTCTGGCCCAGATGGCGCACGATGTTTTCGATCATCACCACCGCGCCGTCGACCACCATGCCAAAATCCAATGCTCCCAAAGAGAGCAGGTTCGCCGGAATCTGTCTCAAGTCCAGGCAAATGGAGGCGAACAGTAAAGAAAACGGAATGGTGGCCGCGACGATGAACGCGCCACGCACATTGCCGAGGAATAGGAAAAGAATGACCGAAACCAGGATCATTCCTTCGGTCAGGTTGTGGAGCACCGTGTGGCTGGTGAAGTGGACCAGATCGCTGCGATCGATGAACGGAACAATCTTCACTCCCGGAGGCAGAATATGATCGTTCAGTTCTTGCACTTTCTTGTGAATGGCTTGCAGGGCCGCGTCGGCCACTGCGCCTTTCCGCAACAGCGCGATGCCGGACACGACGTCATCGTTGTCGACGATCTTGCCATCCTCGTGGTGAATGGCCCGGGCAAACTGCCCGAGTCGAATTTTCGGACCCTGTGAAACGACCGCAATATCCTTCACCCGGAGAGGTGTGCCATTCTTAGTCACGATCACCGTGCGTTCGATGTCCTGGGCACGATCCACCAATCCCACGGAGCGCACGTTGATCTGCTGCAAGCCTTCCTGGATGAAGCTTCCGCCCGCGTTGATGTTGTTGTTGGTAAGCTGCTGCTCAACCTGGGCCAGGCTCAGGCCGTAGGCGACGAGTTTGTTGGGATCGACGCGAACCTGGTATTCGCGGGTGGGGCCGCCGAAGCTGGAAACATCGACGATATCCGGCACTGCCTTGAAGTTCTTTTCCACGACCCAGTCTTCAATGGATTTCAGCTCCATGGGGTCGTACGCGGGATTGGTGCTGTGCAAGGTGAAGAAATAGATCTGTCCGACCGGACTCCAGTCCGTCCCCATTTGCGGGTTGACGCCCGGCGGCAGCGTAACCTGGGCCAGTCGCTCCAGAACCCGCTCCCGATTCCAGGCATTGTCCGAACCGTCTTCGAAAATCAGCTTCAGGTCCGAGAGTCCGAACAGTGAGAATGATCGCAGATGCACCACCTGCGGGATCCCGTTCATGACCACTTCGAGTGGAATCGTGACCTGCTGTTCGATTTGTTCCGCTGAAATGCCGGGCCATTGCGTAATGATCTCCACATAGTTGTCGGCCACATCGGGATAGGCCTCAATCGGCAGCCTTTCGAACGAGACGATTCCCCCGGCGAAAAGCAGCAGGGCGAAGCCGAGCACAAGCAGGCGGTTGCCCAGAGCGAAATCAACGACGCGGCGAATCATTCATGGCTCCGATTTGCTTTCATTGCTCTGTTTATTGCTCCAAGGTGTTTTCCAGTGCCAGCGCATTCGAAACCACTCGATCACCGGGCTTGATACCGGAAACAACCTCTTGCAGATTGCCGGGAAGCATGCTTCCTGCGACCACTTCCAGGCGCTTGAAGTGCCCCGCGCCGAGTGGGACATACACCCACTCGCGATCGTGCAAATGCAGAATCGCAGCGGGGGGAACGGCGACGTGGGTTTCGGGTTGCTTTCCGTAGAAGGTTGCGGTGACGAACATGCCCACGCGCATCATTCCGGGATTGGCGACTTCAATCCGAACCTTCGCCGTGCGGATATTGGGATCTAGGACGGGCAGGATGTTATCGATCCGCCCTTTGAGGACCTGCTTGGGATAGGCGCTAAGCCGTATATCCGCATACTCACCGGGGTGCACGGCGTCGAGATCGTTTTCAAACACGTCGCAGATGATCCAGACATAAGAAAGATCGGAGATCGTAAACGGGTTGGGCGAACCTAATCCCTGCACGCCCGATGAGTTAGTAACTTGCTGGTCGCTGATCACGCCTGATATGGGTGCGACGATGTTGACAATTCCCGAAGGATGATCCTTGTCAATTCCGAGGAGCCGCAACTGCTCGGTGGCGGCATCCAGATCGGCCTTGGCGTCCTGTTCGTGTCCTCGGCTTGTTCGAGGGCACTTTTCGCGATAGCGCCCTTGTCATAAAGAATCTGGGCGCGTTCGAGTTGTATGCGCGCCAGGCGCTCGTCGTTCTCGGCCTTGCGAAACGTCTGGTAAGCGCCAGAAACATCGTTGCTCTGAACTCGCAGCAACAACTGGCCTTTTTTCACGGTGTCGCCCAGCCTGGCTTTAATTTCGACAACTCGTCCCGCGGCCAGCGAGATCACGGGCACGGCACGCGCGATATCGGGCTGCACCACTCCGGTCACATCCAGCGCGGACGGGGCTTTGTGTTCCACCGCCACGACCAGCGGAAATTGTTCCGGGTGATCGACTTTGAAGTTGTTGGCATCGAGGTCGGGCTCGACGATCGCTGTGGGCGGCGCCTCAGCCTTTGGATCTGCTTTAGTTTCGCCGCAGCCGGCAAGGGAACAAACAAGCACCAGACTTAGCGCCGCCCCGGCTAAGGATTCGAAGCATTGGTTTTTCATTGAATCACCTCCCGGCCCACCGCCATGTTTAATTGAGCGGCAGCCGTCAAATAGGAGCCAACCAGGTTTACGTAATTCAACTGCACGCTCCTGTACTCCGCCTGTGCATTCAGGAAATCCAGCAACGACGCCCCGCCGTGCTGGTAGGAAAATGTAATCGTGTCCCGGACCCGGACCGATTGTTGCAAGTACTTCGCCTTGTAAGGCCGCAGTAGAACCAGATTGCTATCCACCGTGGCGTAGTTGGAATCGACGTCACTGAGCACTTGTGCTTCAGCGGCATCGCGCAATCTTTCATTGCGAGTGATATCCAGTTGCGTGCGCAGCTTCTCTCCCTGGTTGCGATCGAAGATGCGCAGGGGAATGCTGACACTTACGCCTACCGTGTTTATGGCAAACGGATTATTGGTGGAGGAGTTATGCGTATACCATGCGCCCAAGGTCGGATCGGTGGAGCCGTCGGCCACCGCGAGCTTGTGATCGGTCTGAGCTTTGTCGACGGCTTCGACGGCTGCCTTCAAGTCCGGCCGCGTGTCCATGGCGATCTTCCGGAACTCATCGCGGGGCAGGAGTTGGTCGCTGAAATCGTAGGGACCGGTTACGTCAACCTGATCCAACGGTGTTCGGGAATTCAGGAGCGTGAGCAGTTGGATCTTTGCCGTCTTCAGATTTACCTCGGCAGTCTGCAAATCCGATTCATACTGCACGCGTTGTAATTCCAGCCGGTCGAGATCGATTTGGGCGATGTCGCCGGCGCCGAAGCGCGTCCTACTGATATCGAGCACGCGGTCGTAGTAGTCCAGGTTGTCTTTTGCCAGCTGCAGCACCGCTTTCGCCTGCAGCGTTGACACGAAGGCGCTGCGCAGATTGAAGAGCAGGGTTCTCTCCAGATCGTCGTGACTCGACTCGGCAATCAGAGTTCCCTTTTTTGCGCTCTCCAGGCGTAGCTCCCGCTTGTGCCGACGTTCGTGCAGATAGCTGATTCCGGGCGACTCAAAAGTGCCGGCAAACGGCTCCCAGACTCCTTTATAGGGGGCGATTTGGGTACCATCCACCGTCATAGTGAACTGTGGATTGGGACGCAGAAACGCTGTGATCTCCTGTGCCTTCGATTCGTCAACACTGATCTTGTCCGCCAGCAGCGTAGGGTTATTCTGCTCGAAGCGGTCCTTCACATTTTCCCAGGTCCAGCTTTGGGCGGGTTGCGGAGCCGGCGCCTGCGCTGGCTGCTGTGCGGATGAATCCGCAGCAACTCCCAGCATCAGCGCCATGAAGAGCCAGTAATATGGCTGGACTTTAATGCCCATCCAGTAACTCCGTCGGGGCCTGTCGGATTTTCCGAAGGCTCGGTTGAGATTTGGCCTGCTGTCTCCGTGGAGCGTTCGCCATCTGATTGACGGGGCTCCTAACGAGTATGTGTGTTCCCTCGAAGAGTTTCGTAACAAACGAGGGAAATCGCCGTCAATTCCTGAACGCAAAGGGATACCAATAAAGATCGGCGATTTAGCGGTTACGCGAGGCGGGAACACGGAGGAGCACGGCTGGCGCGGAGAGTCGATGGAGCCGCAGGTATCGAAAGAGGAAGGGTGAAAAGTTCAAGCCGGCCATCGCTGATGAGTCCGAGCGAGGCCGTGGTGGCGACAATTGCGGGCAGATTCTGCCAGCGGCTGTGCCAGATGGAAGCCTTTTCACCGGCTGCCTGGCAGACACTGCGCTTGCCGGGCGAGGATTCTTCCATCTCGGCGCGCATGGCGTGCAGATCGTCAGTGGCCGAAATCACCGGGAACAACAGAACGAAAGCGCAGCCGAGAGCGCAGAGAAATATGAGCGTGTCCGACGCCGCACTCTTTACTCGACCATCCGGGCTGGTCGAAGAAGTCCGTTGCCGCCACAGGAAATAGGCCGGCAACAGCAGCGACACCCAGCAGAGATTGAGAAAAAGCTCCATATAAAATGCCCGGGTCTAGCTGGAGGAAATGCCGCAAGAATACCCGGTGCAACTGCTTCAGCGTAATCAGGATAGCACAGCAACGGCAAGTAACTTGCGTACCTACGGGAGTAAAAAGTCCCTAAGGACCCTGCGTGACCTGCAAAACTTGAGGAGTTTGCAGTCTCTGGCGAAGGATGGTGTTCCGCTTGGGAATTTCAGCGATGGCATCAGCATGGATCACATAGCCGCCGAAGGCCAGCGCGCTTCCAAAGGGGATCTTAACGTTGGTGTCGCCGGCCTTCAGGGCGAAATGCTCATAGCCGATCGCCGTTGCTCGCCCATGTTCGGCAACGGCCACGATGACGACGGTCAGATCGAAATCGTCCTTTGAGCCGTTGGAGACCTGCACCGACCCGTCAATCCGGTTCTCGTGTGCTTTCGGAGATTCAAGCCATTCGAGCAACAGAGGCGCGGCGACCTCCGCCCGGAACTCTTTGTTAATGCTGTGTGCGGGATGGCCCGAGTCTTCGACTCTTAAGGTGAACGTGAAAACACCAGGCTTGGAGGGGCGTCCAGCCAACAGGCCTTCCGGGGTGATCGTGATTCCTTCGGGAAGATCGCCGCTGGCCACGCTCCAAACATAAGGTGGAGTACCGCCCCTGGCATGCAGAAGAATGTGGAATTCCACTCCCGCATCAAACGCCGGCAGCGGTTCGTCCACAATTTCGAGAGGCGGACCTTGCGCCGCAACCAGACTGCAGAAACAGATCAAGATCGCAATGAGCCGTATGATTGGGGTGAAGCTCATTCCCATTCGTTTGATTTTACGCTGGGCACGGCGTAAAAGAACTGCAGCATGTCTTATCGTGTGTCCCGCGTTCTAATTGGCCTCTTGCTCGTCTGTTCGCCGGTCTGCTTGATTGCCGGCTTGGTTGTCGGATTAGTTGTCGGAGTAATGACCACGGATGCTCTCGCGCAAGCTCCCGCTCCTTCGAAACAAAAAACGAATACCGCGAACTCCAATTCCAATTCCGACGAGGCTGCCGTCTTCGAGCGCATCCTGAATCGTGTCCACTTTGAAAACGACGGAACCGAAGTCAGCGATAGCGAGGCCGTGGTGCGGATCCAGAGCCAGGCGGGCGTGGAAGAATTCGGACAGCTGGTTTTCGGATACTCATCGGCGACCGAAAAGCTGGACGTCGAATATGTCCGCGTGCGCAAGCCGGATGGGCAGGTGGTGATAACGCCAGAATCGACGGCGCAGGATTTTGCTCCCGATGTGCTCAAAGAAGCTCCGATGTACAGCGATTACCGGCAGCGCCACATTTCCGTGGCCGCTCTGCAGCCAGGAGACACGCTGGAATACCGCACGGTGACGCAGGTTCTCACGCCACTCGCCCCGGGAAACTTCTGGTACGAAGCCACCTTTCCAAAGGGCGTGGTAGTCAACGAAGATCGCCTGGAGATCAACGTTCCAAAGGCGCGCGAAGTGAAGCTCAAGACGCCGGCGCGAAAGCCGGAGATCGAGGAGACTGGAGATCGGCGCATCTACACCTGGGTGGTGAAGGATATCCGCCCGGAACGCGATAAAGATAGAGATAAGGACGAGGCGGACGAGAACACTGGTCCCGATGTGCAGCTCACGACTTTCACCGACTGGAAGCAGATAGCGCAATGGTATGCCAAGCTGCAGGGCGAGCGCATGACGGTGGACGACAGCGTGAAAAAAAAGGCTGAAGAAATCACTAAGGGAGCGGACACGCCCACCGAAAAAGCGCGCCGGCTCTACGATTTCGTGGCGCGCAACGTGCGTTACGTGAGCATTTCGCTTGGAGTCGGGCGCTATCAGCCGCACTCCGCCTCGGATGTTCTGCAGAATGGCTACGGTGACTGCAAGGACAAGCACACGTTATTTTCCGCGCTGCTGCGGGCCGAGGGAATTCAGAGTTATCCGGTGCTGATCGACAGCTCGCGCCAACTCGATGCGGACGTTCCCTCACCGGCTCAGTTCGACCACGTGATCACGGCGGCGCGACTGGGAGCGGGAACCGGGCTGACCTGGCTCGATACGACTCCTGAAGTGACGCCCTTTGGACTGATTCTTTACCAGTTGCGAAACAAGGAAGCAGTGTTGGCGTCAGACGATAGCGAGGGAGGCTTGCAACGGACGCCGGCGGATTCTCCGGTCAAGACCTTCATGCACTTCACGCTCGACGGCAAGTTCAGCGAGTTCGGCGCGCTCGATGCGACACTTGAAGTCACCGCCCAGGGAGATCGCGATTGGCCGATGCGCGCCAGCTTTCGACGATTTTCGCAGGCGAAGTGGAAAGATTTTGTGAAAGTCCTCTCCGCGGGTTGGGGATTGCCGGGTGACGTCGATGACGTTCAGCTCGATCCCATCGAGGACACGAGCAGGCCTTTTCATCTGAAATATCACCTGCATCAGGATCGGTACTTTGTAGTGCCATCGGCGAGCGTGAATTTTCGCCCGATCCCACCGCTGGGGGTCCCTGCCATTCGGGCGTCGTCCAAGAGCACCGAACCTTTGAACATTGGTCCTGCCGGTGAAATGGACTACCGGGTACGATTGCAGTTTCCTTCTAATTACACAGTGCACACGCCGACCGCGGTGAAAATGTCGCGAGATTACGGTGACTACTCCTCGTCGTATTCGCTGAACGTTTCCGGCAAACAGGGAATTCTGGCAGGCGAGCGCAAACTGAATGTGAAGATGAATGAGCTGGCGGCAGCACGGCGTGCCGATTATGAATCGTTTCGCAATGCGGCGCAGAGCGATGAAGACCAGCTCTTGTCATGCACCATCCTGACACCGTCGGGGCAAGGGGCGCAGACGACTTCGAAGATGGAAGGCACTCCCGAGGAGCTCCACAAGGCGGGAGTGAAAGCGCTGCAAGGCAAGGATTATCACAGCGCGATTGACCTGCTGAAGCGCGCGGTCGACGGTGACCCGAGCCTGAAGGACGGTTGGTACGACCTCGGGCTGGCATACGCCGGAGCCAACAATCATGTTGAAGCAGTCGCCGCATTCCGCAAGCAGATCGAACTGGATCCGAATCACAAGCACGCGAATAGCGACTTGGCAATGGAGCTGCAACAAACCGGGAAGACTGACGAAGCGATCGCAGCGTATCGCAAGCAACTGGAGATGACTCCCTACGAAAAAGCAACGCTTAAGAATCTCGGCTTGTTGCTGGCGCAGTTGAAACGCGACGCCGAAGCGCGCACGGAGCTGGAAGCGGCTGCGGCGATTCCTCCGGATGATCCGGAGACCAAGCTGGCGCTGGCGCAGGTGTATGGACGGTTGGGAGAAAACGCGAAAGCGCAAGATCTGATGAAGGGAATAACCGGCAGTGCCGGCGCGGATTCGGGCCAGGATATTTTCGCGGCAGCGCTAAGGAACGGCATTGATACAACACAAACCGAGAACGAAGCGCAGCAGGTTCTCTACGACATTGGAGGGCAATTCGACTCGGGCGAGATGGACCGGCTGGGGCCGTCGGCGTTTTCGTCGATGCGGCTGGTGGCGCTGTCATGGGCGCGCATCGGATGGGCGAAATTTCAGCGCGGCGAAAATCTGGCCGCGATGCAGTTTCTGCAGTCAGCATGGCTCCTGAGCCAGTCGGGGACGGTTGCGAACCGGTTGGGGCAGGCGCTCGAGAAACAAGGCCAGCTGGAGAAGGCGCGTCATATGTATGCGCTGGCCGTGGTGGCGGGCGGCGGAACGAATAGTAACGAAGTACAGGATTCGCGGGTGCGGCTTGCGAAACTGGCCGTTGATTCGGGTGCGGCCGAGAAAGATCTCGCACAGGCTCAGGCAGAGCTGGTGCAAGCACGCACGCTGAAGATTAGGCCGATCGTAATTAGTAGCAAGCCGGTTTCGGCGCGATTTAATCTCGTGTTCGACGGCTCGCCGCGTCCGGAGCGCGCCGAGTTTGTCGACGGCGACGAGAGCCTTCGTACGGCGGCCGAGCAGTTGCGTGAGAAAGACTTCCCTGTGCGATTTCCGGACGTGTCGTCGGTGAAAATTATCCGCCGAGGACTGTTAACCTGCGGTGGCGCGGGGTGCAGCATTGAGCTGTTGTCAATCGATTCGAGCAATTAGATTGATTCGTAACAGCTTCTGCTGTAGAGACGCGGCTTGCCGCGTCTCGCGCCGCCATCCATTTATTGTGGCAACGCTTGCAATCGTGTCCTGTCCCCTCGACGCACGCACATCGACTCCGATAATCTAGTGAGTCTTGTAAGGGAGGTCCTGCCCATGCGGGAGGCCGTCGAACGATTGTGGCCGGAAATTCAGTGGATAACCGATGCCAAGCTGCGGGAGCAGGTGACGCAAGCCTGGATCAAAGCGCTAGAGCGCAGTCCGCTCAAGCCTGATGACCTCAACCACATTCCTTTTACGCTGCTCGTGCCGAATTGTCCGATTACATTCATGGAGCATAAGCGCTGCGTGGTGCACATTGCGCGCGACAGTGCGAAAGCAATGACGGATTTCATGGGCCGAGCCTTGCCGATCGACGCCGACGTGGTCATTGCAGGCGCGATTCTGGCCGACGTTGGCAAGTTGCTGGAGTACGAAATCGGCCCCGACGGAAAGAGCCGGCAGAGTGAACGCGGAGAAGCGTTGCGGCATCCGTTTACCGGAGTGGCGCTGGCAATGGAGTGTGGCGTCCCGGATACCGTCTGCCACATCATCGCCGCGCACGCCGCCGAAGGCGATCTGGTGAAGCGCACGACGGAAGCGTTCATTGTGCACCACGCCGATTTCATGGCGTTCTTGCCCTTCAAGAATCCGAAAAACGTGAAAGTGAAGTGAGGTGTCAGGTCTTGAATCTTAGGATTTTACTGAGAGCTGACAGCTGAGAGCCGAGCGCTGCTCGCAGAGGAGATGTCCTTGTCGACACAACAGACTACTACCAAAGAAACTATCACCGCGACCATGTCCCGCTGGGCTGCGGGGCTTCAATACGAGCAACTGTCGCAAGACGCGGTGTACCAGGCCAAACGCTTTCTCCTCGATTCGGTGGGCTGCGCCCTCGGCGGATATCAGCAGCATGACGTCGTCATCGCGCTCGAAGTGCTGAACGAGATTGCCGGGCGCGGGCCGTCGACCGTGATCGGCACCGGCCAAAAGATGGATGCAGTGTCGGCGTCACTGGCCAATGCTCTGATGATCCGCTGCATGGATTACAACGACATTTACTGGAAGCAGGATCCGTCGCACCCCTCTGATATTTTTCCGGCAGCGATGACGTGTTGTGAGCGCGCGAAGAGCGATGGCAAGGAATTGATTGTCGGATTTGTGCTTGGCCACGAGTTCGAAATGCGCTTGTGCGAGGCGGCGTTTCCAGGCATCCGCGAGCGTGGCTGGCACCACGCCACTCTGACGGCGTTTGTCTCGCCAATTGTGGCGGGACGCGCGCTGCGGTTAAGTTGGGAACAGATTCAGCATGCGATTGGAATTTCCGCTTCCCGCCATTGCACCATGGGCGCGGTGACCGCGGGCAAACTGACGATGATGAAAAATACCGTAGACCCGCTGGCTACGCAGAGCGGCGTTCTGGCGGCGCTGCTGGCCGAACGCGGCTATAGCGGTCCCGAGCACGTGATCGACGGCAAGGAAGGATTGGTGCACTGCTTCGGCCCAGAGTGGAAGCAGAATTTGTTGACGGACGGACTCGGCGAGTCGTGGCGCATCACGCAGTGCGGGATGAAATTTTTCCCGACTGAGGCGCTGACCCACGCTCCAATTTCAGCGGTGCTTGACCTGGTTAAGAGCAACGATTTGCACCCCGATCAAGTAGAGAAGATTCAGGTCCGGTCGCTGGCACGTGCAGCCGACATTCTTTCCGATCCGAGCAAGTACGATCCGCACACGAAAGAAACGGCAGACCACTCGCTGCCCTACGTGATTGCAGCCGCGCTGGTGGATCGGCAGGTAACGCCGGCGCAATTCGAGATAAAGAAGATCATGGATCCGACGATTCGCGCGCAACTCAAAAAAGTAGAAGTCGTGGCGGATCCTGAAATCGAGAAGGTTTTCCCCGCGCTGCAGCGTGTGATCGTAAACATCACAACCACCGATGGAAGGAAATTGTCGAAGCAGCTGGATTATCCGAAGGGCGATCCGCGAAATCCTCTAAGCGATGCGGAGATCGAAGAAAAATTCCGGGCATTAGCCGAGGGCGTACTCTCGGCGAAGGCGCAGGACAAGCTGATTAACGCGATTTGGAATCTGGAAAAGTGCGGGTCGGTCACGAAGTTAATGGCGCTGATGAAGGCGGATGTGAAGAAGAAAGCAGCACACGGCAAACCGCAAGTTGCATAGTCTAGGACAAGGCTGAAGAGTAAGCAGAGCGTTAAAGAGGAGAAGAATGGCGGATCTGAAATCCACGATTGCATCGGCGTTGACCGCGCGTTACAAGAAATTGGCGGGCGTGCTTCGCGAGTTGGCGACTCCTCTGAGCGACGAGCAGTTTTGGTTTAAACCCTTTCCATTCGGCAACAGCTTCGGCCACCTCGTGTTGCATCTCACGGGAAACCTGAATTACTACATCGGCACGCAGATTGTGGGAACTGGTTATGTGCGAGATCGTCCGCTGGAATTTTCGGACGCGCCGCGGCCCTCCAAGGAAGAAGCGTTGAAGAAATTTGATCAGGCGATCGAGATGGTACTCGGCGCGACCAAGAGTCAGTCGGCGGACGACTGGGCAAAGGAATACTCTGCAGTAGGTGTGGACGCCCGCAACCGCTTCGAGGCGGTGCTGATATGCGCGACGCATCTGCATCACCACATCGGGCAGATGATGTATCTGGGATTCGAATTGAAGCGGAAGGGCTGAGTTAGCGGGAGTTCGGAGTTGATTATGGGTCGGACCATCGTTGAAAAAATCGCGCAGAAACACATGACCGAAGGACCGGCACGGCCGCTTCGGACGGGAGATTTCCTGTCGATTCGTCCGCACCGCTGCATGACGCACGACAACACGTCGGCGGTGATGAGCAAGTTCAAGGGCATCGGCGCGAAGAAGGTAAAAGATTCGCAGCAACTCACCTTCGCGCTCGATCATGACATCCAGAATCGGGATGAAGCGAATCTGAAGAAGTACCGCGCCATCGAAGCTTTTGCCAAAGAGCAAGGCGTAGATTTTTATCCAGCCGGCTCGGGCATCGGACACCAGATCATGGTCGAGCGCGGCTACGTGGTCCCCGGTTCATTCGTGGTCGCGTCGGATTCGCATTCCAACATGTATGGCGCGCTGGGCGCGATCGGCACGCCTATTGTCCGCACGGATGCGGCCGCGGTGTGGGCGACGGGCGAGTTCTGGTGGCAGATTCCGCGGTCGATTCAGGTCGTGCTGGAAGGTAAGCTGCCGGAAGGAGTCACCGGCAAGGACGTGATCATCACTCTATGCGGGCTCTATAATCACGACGAGTGCCTCAACGCGGCGGTCGAGTTCACAGGTCCGGGAGTGGCATCGCTCTCGATGGATGCCCGCCTTTCGATTTCGAATATGACGACGGAGTGGGGTCCACTTGTAGGCTGGTTTCCGGTGGATGACGTCACGATCCAGTATCTACGTGGCGTTCATCAGCGGCTCAACGCAATCGGTACGGGCAAGAGTGGCGACCGATTTTCAGAAAAAGACATCGACGGCTGGGAGAAGAATCCTGCGGTGCCGGATGCGGATGCGGTTTATGCAGCGCGCATTACGCTCGATCTCGCGCAGGTAACGCCGCACGTGTCGGGTCCCGATACTGTGCAGGCAATGCAGTCGCTCGCGGAAATTGAGAAGAACAAAATTGCGATCCAGAAGGCGTATTTGATTTCGTGCGTGAATTCGCGGCTGGAAGATTTGGCGGCGGCGGCGAAGGTGCTCAAAGGACAGAAAGTTGCATCGGGCGTGAAGTTCTACTTGAGCGCGGCCAGCAAGTGGGTGCAGGAAGAAGCGGAGAAGCGCGGCATCTGGCAGACACTGATGGATGCGGGCGCGCATCCACTGCCGTCCGGTTGCGGGCCATGTATTGGACTGGGCGTCGGATTGCTTGAAGCGGGCGAGGTTGGAATCTCGGCGACGAATCGAAATTTCAAGGGCCGCATGGGATCGCGCGACGCGAAATGTTACCTGGCAAGTCCGGAAGTAGTGGCATCGTCGGCCGTCGCCGGTTACATTCGCGGGCCGCACCGGTTCGCGAATCGCACGCCGCAGCGGGCGTATTCGGAGTTTGTATCGGCGTCAGGCGGAGCGGAAAAAGTTGAAATCCTGGCGGGATTTCCGCAGCGCGTGAAGGGGCGACTGGTATTCATGCCGCAGGATAACGTCAACACTGATGCCATTTACGGCAAGGACTACACCTATCGCGACGACATGACTCCCGAAATGATGGCGGAGGTGGTAATGGAGAATTACGATCCCCAGTTCGCCGTGCGCACGAATGCCGGCGACGTGATTGTCAGCCAGTTCAACTTCGGTACCGGATCGAGCCGCGAACAGGCAGTCACATGTTTGAAGGCGAAAGGCATTCCGCTGGTAATCGCAGCCAGCTTCTCGCAGACCTATCTGCGGAATGCGTTCAACAATGGCTTTCTGTGTATTGAGGTGCCGGGATTTGTGGCGCGCGTGCGCGAGCAGTTTGCCAAGGAGATTGCGGCGAAGCACAAGACGATTATTCCGGGGGATGAGATTGACATCGATTTTACGTCGAGCACCATTAGTTGGCGCGGCGAGAAATTTCCATTTCCGGCTCTGGGCAGCGTGCCGCAGTCGCTGGTAATTGCCGGCGGCGTGGAGAACTTGGTGGCGAAACGGTTGGGTGTGGCCTAGTTTTTTTATTTCGCAAATTTTGGTTTTTCGGCGTTCTCTGCGACTCGGCGGTAGATGCTAAAGGAGCAATCATGGCGAAATACACAGTCATTACTATGCCGGGAGATGGCATAGGGAACCAGGTTCTACCGGAGTCATTGCGAGTTTTGAAAGCCGTCGGTTTTGACGCTGATTATATTCATGCCGATATCGGGTGGGATTGCTGGTGCGCACAGGGCAATGCATTGCCAGCCCGGACGATCGAGTTACTCGCCCAGCATAAGTTAGGTTTGTTCGGCGCCGTTACTTCAAAGCCAAACAAGGCGGCTCAGGCGGAACTTAAGCCCGAGTTACAGGGTAAAGGTTACGTTTATTACTCGCCCATCGTGACCATGCGGCAGAAATTCAATCTCGATATCTGCATGCGGCCATGCGTGGGGTTCACGGGCAATCCGCTGAATTACATTCGGAAGAGGACAGACAGCGGGTTCGATGAGCCCAAGATCGACACTACCGTGTTTCGCCAGGGTACAGAAGGCATGTATGCCGGGGTGGAATGGACGAATCCTCCGGAAATTGTGCGCGCGGCATTGAACAGTCATCCTAGATTCAAGTCTTTTGCCAATGTGCCCGGACCCGAGATCGCGGTGAGTTGCCGCATCATCACGCGCAAGGCGGCCGAACGCATCGTGACCGCTGCTTTCGAATACGCCAAGAAGCGCGGCTTCAAGGGCGTGACGATTTGTGAGAAGCCGAATGTGGTACGCGAGACTTCGGGAATGATGGAAGAAGTGGCAAAAGAGGTAGCGAAGAATTATCCGGGAATTGCGCTTTGGTCGACGAACATCGACGCACAACTGATGTGGCTGAACAAGAATCCGGAGGATTACAACGTCATCGTGGCCTCGAATCTGTTCGGCGATATTCTTTCCGACGCGTTCGCGGGGCTGGTGGGTGGATTGGGGTTCGCGGCATCCGGCAATATTGGGGATGGCGTGGCGGTATTCGAACCGACACACGGATCGGCGCCAAAGTATGCCGACCTGAACCCGCCCATCGTGAATCCGATTGCGATGATTCTTTCGGCGGCGATGATGCTCGACCATGTCGGCGAGAACCAGAAGGCGAATCGCATTCGGAAGGCGATTGCGGACGTGGTGCGTGAAGGCAAGGTCCGGACATACGATATGATGCGCTTTACTGGCGGTCCGAAAGCGATCAGCCAGGGAGCGGCTTCGACGGTGCAAATGACGGACGCGATTTTGGAGAAACTGAAATAAGCGCTAGTTGAAAATCCCCGAGTTGTAGATATTTAGTTTGAGGAAATTATGAGCAGCGCAGTCGAGACGACGTCCCCACGTTCTGCCGAGGCAGGCCATTGGGGCAAAGAGGTTCGGTCGGACGTGCATGTCGCCTTTGAGGCGCGTAACAGCGGCGGGATCGAGATCTCACTGGAGTCGCGGGTGGCGCCCTATTACGGCTCGGCGATCCTCGAACAGACACGCGAGGTTCTGGGCGAACTTGGCGTGAAACACGCGCGGGTTGCCATTCACGATGAAGGAGCATTGCCCTTTATCATCGCGGCTCGCATTGAGGCAGCGGCCGGGCGCGCTGGGGTTGCGCTGGGCAAACGGTCGCTGCCAGAGCAGCATCCTCTGCCTCCACCATCGCAGAAAGATCGGCTGCGTCGATCGCGTTTGTATCTGCCGGGGTCTGAACCGAAGTATTACATCAACGCTTCGTTGCACGCGCCCGATGCCGTGATTCTCGACTTGGAAGATTCGGTGCATCGCGGCGAGAAGGATGCCGCTCGCATCCTGGTACGAAATACCTTGCGGGCAGTCGATTTTGGACCGTGCGAACGCATGGTGCGGATTAATCAGCTCCCGCTGGGACTCGAAGATCTGGCGGAAGTGGTGGGCGAGAGTCCCGACCTGATTCTGATTCCGAAGGTCGAAGAGCCGGAGCAGGTGCGGGAAGTGGATCGCGTGATCGCCGAGATCAAGCAGCGCCACGGAATTATCCGGCCGATCTGGATCATGCCGATTCTGGAGTCGGCGCTCGGAATCGAGAACGCATTTGCCGTCGCGACCGCCACCGCAAACGTGGCGGCGCTGACGATTGGGCTGGAGGATTACACGGCTGATCTGGGTGTGGTGAAGACGGTCGAAGGGCGTGAGTCCCAATATGCGCGGTCGCGCGTGGTGAATGCTGCGCGCGCGGCGGGGGTGCAGGCGATTGACTCGGTCTTCAGCGATGTCGCAGACATGGACAGCCTGCGACGATGGGGGGAAGCCTCACGGGCTGCGGGGTTTGAAGGTATGGGATGTATTCATCCCGGACAGATTCGCGTGATCCACGAGGCGTTTCAACCGAGCGCAATCGAGATCGAAAAGGCGCGGAAAGTGGTTGCCGCGTTTGAGGAAGCGGAGAGCAAGGGCTTGGCCGTAGTAAGTCTTGGCTCGAAGATGATCGATCCGCCGGTGGTGCAGCGCGCGCTGAAACTAGTGGAGCGGGCAAAGGCAATGGGAGTGATTGCGTGAGTGCGAGAGAACGCGTGGAACTGGCGCATAACGCGGCGGGGCGTGCGGTGCCGACGATGGTTAACGGCAAGCCCCAGATTCCGTTTCTGGGCACGGGAAAATATCAGCCACGCGGGCGCAAGGCAGCGCCGCCAGTCTTTTCGACTAAAGATTATCCGGATAGTGGAGATAAGCGCGTGGCCGATCTGGAGACGGCGCTGCGCCAGTGCGGACTGCGGGACGGGATGGTGATCTCGAACCATCATCATCTGCGCGACGGCGATCAAGTAGCGCTGATGGCGCTGGAGGCAGCGGCCAGGATCGGCGTCAAAGATCTGATGTGGTTCCCGAGTGCATCGTTCCCTTCCCAGAAAAATGCGATCGAGTTAATGGAAAAAGGCGTGATTCATCACATCGAAGGCTCGATGAACGGGCCACTGGGCGACTACTGCACGCAAGGCAAGATGCGCGGCATGGGTGTGCTGCGTTCGCACGGCGGCCGCTACCAGGCGATCCAGGATGGAGAGGTTCACATTGACGTCGCCGTGATTGCAGCGCCGACCGCCGATTTTTTCGGCAATGCAGACGGCTCGCATGGCAAGTCAGCCTGTGGCTCGCTCGGTTTTGCGCTGGCGGATTCAACCTACGCCGACCGCGTGATCGTAGTCACCGATAATCTCGTGCCCTTCCCGTGTGTGCCCTGGCAGATTCAAGGCAACAACGTCGATTTTGTGGTGGAAGTGGAATCGATTGGCGATCCAGCGAAGATTGTTTCCGGAACGACGCAGATTACGCGTTCGCCGGACCGACTGCGAATTGCGGAATTGGTGGCGCAGTTTCTGCGGGCGGCGGGAATCATGAAGAACGGATTTTCGTTTCAGGCAGGAGCCGGCGGAATTGCGCTGGCATTCGTCGAGTATCTGAAACAAATGATGAAACAGGATGGAGTCAAGGCGCGCTTCGTTCGCGGCGGCTCAACGAAATTTCTGGTGGAGTTGCTGCAAGAAGGGCTGACCGATTACATCCTCGACGGGCAAACGTTTGATCTCGACGGCGTGAAGTCGATAGCGAGCGATCCGCGTCACGTGGCCACTTCGCCGTTCACTTCGTACAACTACCACGGCAAAGGGAACTTCGCTTCGCTGGTCGATGCTGTTGTATTGGGCGCGACGGAGGTTGACGTGAATTTCAACGCTAATGTGGTGACGCACTCCGATGGGCGCTTGCTGCACGGCATTGGCGGATGGCAGAACTGCCTGTTTGCAGGGTGCACTATCCTCGCGCTGCCTTCATTTCGCGATCGCATTCCTGTAATCGTGGACAAGGTTACAACAATGACGGGACCGGGTGAGATGATTGACGTGGTCGTGACTGAGCGCGGAATTGCAATCAATCCGCGGCGCGCGGACCTGCTCGACGCCGTTAAGGGATCGAAGCTGCCCGTTCGTCCGATTCAAGACATCAAGGCGGAAGTCGAGAAGATTTGCGGCAAGCCGGCGCGGCCGAAATTGGGCGATCGTCCGTGCGCGGTAGTGAAGTGGGTGGATGGGACGGTGCTGGACACGGTGTGGCAAGTCAGCTGACAATCCAGATCCCGCGCAGACAGCTGTCCCGATTTGCCGATTTTCCTGCACGCCAATGATTTTTGGGAACTGATAACCATCTTTCAGCGTATTCGTCTAACAGAACAGAGCAGTGTGTGGGAAGTCTGCTGCAACGCCAAATATACTTTTCTTCTGGAGCCCCAATGCGATTTTTGATCTGCCTGCTAGCCGTTGCCATGCTGATTCCGGCCGTCGTGGCCGCCGCGAATCCGCCTGCCGATCTTGAAGCGCGGCGCAAAGCGCTGAATGACCTGCTGCATGAGCGGTGGGAATACACGATGCGCACCAGCCCGATCTATGCCTCCATCCTGGGCGACAAGCGCTACAACGACAAACTCGACGACTTCTCGCAACAAGCCATTGACGACGATCTGGAACAGGCCCGCCGCTTCCTCAACCGCTTCGAAGCGATTGATACAACCGGCTTCCCGGAGCAGGAAGTCCTGAACAAACAGCTCATGGTTCGTGACCTGAAAATGTCTTTGGAAGACGCGCGCTTCAAACCGTGGGAGATGCCCGTAAGCCAATTCGGCGGAATTCATATTGACGCGCCGCAACTGGTTAGCGTTCTTTCGTTTGACAGCGTGAAGGATTACGAGGACTACATCACGCGGCTGAGATTACTTCCGGTTCTGTTCGACCAGACCACCGAACAGATGCGCAGGGGCATGGCGGCAGGATTGATGCCACCGAAGATCCTGCTGGAAAAAGTTGTGACGCAGGCGAACGGCCTCGCCACGACACCTGCCGAGCAAAGTCCATTCGTGCATCCTTTCAACAAATTTCCCGATGCCATCCCCGAAGCGGATCGCAAGCGGCTGCGCGAGGCGGGCTTGGCTGCAGTGCGCGATTCCGTAATTCCGGCGTACTTCAAGTTCACCGCGTTTGTCCGCGATGAGTATGCTCCGAAGGGAAGGTCGGAGCCCGGAGCGTGGGCTCTACCCGACGGCGCCGCCTGGTACGCGTTCCGCGTAAAACAAAGCACGACCACGAATTTATCGCCCGAAGAGATCCATCAGATCGGGTTGCAACAGGTGAAAGAAATCGAAGACCGCATGCTCGCAGTCGTGAACCAACTCGGCTATAAAGACCTGAAAAGCTTCAGCGCCTCTCTTCCGACCAACCCCAAGGTCCACGCGCATTCCCGCAAGGAGATTCTCGATCTCTACCAGAAGTACATCGATCAAATGTACCTGAAACTACCCGCGATGTTCGGACGTCTTCCAAAATCAAAGTTGGAAGTCCTGCCCATCGAGGAGTTCCGCGAGAAGGAAGCCTCCACGGAATACGTTGCTGGAACTCCGGATGGATCTCGCCCCGGGCATGTCATGGCCAACACCGGCAACTTCGAGAAAGGCACGACGCTCGACATTGAAACCACCGCCTATCACGAGGGCGTGCCCGGACATCACATGCAGATTTCTATCGCGCAGGAGTTGCCCGAACTACCCCTCTTCCGCCAGCACGAAGAATATACGGCCTACACCGAAGGATGGGCCCTCTACTCGGAAAGGCTGGGTAAAGAAGTTGGATTCTTCCAGGATCCTTACAGCTACTATGGCCACCTGCAAGACGACATGCTCCGCGCCATCCGGTTGGTCGTCGACACCGGCTTCCACTACAAGCACTGGACCCGCCAGCAGGTGGTTGATTTCTTCCACGACCACTCTGCCATTGACGAGGCCGAAGTGCAGAGCGAGACCGACCGTTACATGGCGTGGCCGGCGCAGGCGCTCGGTTACAAAATCGGACAGCTGGAAATTCTGAAGCTCCGCCAGTACTCGAAGGACCAACTGGGTGACAAATTCGACCTGCGTTCCTTCCACGATGAAGTGCTTTCAGGCGGTGCGCTTCCCATGGACGTGCTGAGCGCGCGTATTCACGAATGGGTCGGACAACAGAAGACGCAGGCCTCATTGTCTCTATCAAAGGCGAGCCAGAACGTGACTTCAAATCAAAAGTGAGGAGACATCCATGAACCCCAAGCACTTTCTGGCTTATGTCATGCTCTGCAGTTTGGTTGTCGTCTTGCAACCTATTCGGGGACTAGCACAGCAGAATTCAGACACTGCGAAAACTAACGCTCAGAACACTCCCGCGCAACGGGATGGTCAGCACGATTTCGACTTCGAACTGGGATCTTGGAAAATTCATCTATCGCGCCTTCAGGACCGCCTGGTTGGCTCCACGACCTGGGTCAAATTTGACGGCACTTCGGTCACTCGAAAAGTTTGGGACGGTCGTGCCAATCTTGAGGAATTCGAGACCGATAGCCCAACCGGTCACATCGAAGGTCTGACTCTGCGCGTGTACAATCCCCAAACTCATCAGTGGAGCATTTATTGGGCGAATAGCAAGGATCCCGCCTTGGGCCAGCCTATTCAACCCATGGTTGGCGAGTTCAAAAATGGACAGGGCGAGTTTTACGACCAGGAACTCTGGAAGGGCAAAGCGGTCTATGTTCGGTTTATCTGGTCGGACATCACTCCGAATTCAGCCCACTTCGAGCAGTCCTACTCAGATGATGGAGGCAAGACTTGGGAAGTAAACTGGATCACGGATCAGACGCGGGTAAACGACGCATCTGACAAGCCGCACTGAACTCCGCCGCATCCCGTGCATGCTTATTGCGGTGTATCATCTCCAGCAATAACGATGACGACGCCCGAACAGGAACGTGTACGCGTAGCCAGCGTGTATTCCGCTATGAGCGACGAAGAACTTGGTCAGATCGCTGAAAGCGGCGATGAGTTGAGTACGGCTGCCCAGGAAGCGTTCCGGGCTGAGATTGCAAGGCGCGGCCTCAAGATCGAGATAGCCCCGCCTCGCGGCGAAGACGTCTTCGAATTCAACGAAACCGTGACGCTGCGCCAGTTCCGCGATTTGCCTGAAGCGCTGCTGGCGAAGGGCAGTTTGGAGTCCGCGGGCATTCAGGCCTACCTGGTGGACGACAATATGATCCGCATGGATTGGTTCATCTCCAATCTTCTCGGCGGTATCAAACTCAAGGTTCGCGCTGAGGATGCAGAAGTGGCCAGCGAAATTCTGAACCAGCCCATCCCCGAGGTGCTGGATGTTGAAGGCGTCGGAGATTTCCAGCAGCCGAAGTGTCCCAGGTGCCAATCGCTCGACGTCACGTACGTACTTGAGAAGTGCGGATGGACCTGCGACGACTGCGGCAATGAGTGGGAAGGCCAATGAGCATCGCTTTAGGCTCGCAATTTGTGTCACGCTGAGCAGTTATAATCGTCCGCAATGCGACAGTTTTTCCGCACGCTGCTTTTGGCTCTGGTCCTGATGACGGTGACGCTGATTTCGGCGCTCACGGCCATGCAGTTGGCCATCCATGGGCGCGAAGTGGCCATCCCGAAGCTGGTGGGCATGAGTCCAGTCGAAGCCGAGCGCGCGGGCGCGGCTTCGGGCCTGCAAGTGGTGATCGAGCGGCAGTTCTACAGCCCTG
>Ga0074046_10000648_pt1 | contig 31894 bp, 32 predicted proteins | sample BogForMeECP23OM3_FD_94441 | JGI IMG/M metagenome (GOLD analysis project Ga0074046, IMG submission 94441) | Bog forest soil microbial communities from Calvert Island, British Columbia, Canada - Bog Forest MetaG ECP23OM3 | ecosystem: Environmental > Terrestrial > Soil > Wetlands ... | reverse complement strand
GAGAGTGCGGATGGAAGCATGGCGACAGTAGTGGCGGCGGCTAAAAGAAAAACCTGGAGAACGAAATGAGATCAGAGTCTACTTGACTCCGACCGGCCTTCTCATGGAAGGCGTTTTCACTCAGAACCGGTTTGTCAGGGGTGCCTGACCGGGCAGGCTGAGATAATTTCTGTGCTAATTTGTGCTAGCAACCCATTATAGGGGCAACTGGCGCACCAAATACATGCAATAGAATCAGGTAGTTGCTTTATTTTCAACGCGGGCAAAGGTTCAAATCCACCCCCCGCAACCAACTCCACTGTTTGGTTTCAATGGGTTGAGCCAATCTCATCAACGGACTCGGCGACTCTAAACCCTGATTCCCAGCCTAAATCTCAGAAATTCTTTACGCACAGTTTTACGCAAGCCCTAGCGGGAACCCTGATCTCAGGTGTTTCCATGCCGCCTGCTTAGCCGTTCACGACTGCCGATCCCCGCCTGCGCCTCAGGCTAGCACGCTCAACCACTCCCCGACTTTCGTGATCCGCACGCTGCCGTCCGGCTGCCCGCGCACTGAAACCCTGTCCAAGCCCGCAGCCGCGTATAAGCCGGAGCGGAATCGGTTGCGGCTCCGCTCGTCCGTGCCGACGCCCGGAACGTCGAAATACTGACCGACCTTCAGCCTGTGGACACGGACCGCGATCTTGCGGTACTTGCCCGGCTGCTCGATGCGTGGACGGAGGTACGCATGTCGCAGTGCGATGCACCGCTTGTTGCCGCATGACGCATCGACAATCTGACCTTCAGGGACGGACCCGTGGGCGTCGATCCAGTTGCGACGACGACGACCGTAGGCGGTGGACGGGTTAGCGATCTCCTCGCAGTCGCCGTGTTGCTTTGTTGGTGAGAACTTTCCCATTGCGATTCCGCTACTGGACAACACCACCTGTTGCGACGCAATTATCGCACCTCGCAGTCGCGGCGCTTCCATTGGGGGGAATCAGGAGTGCGGGTCAGTTCACGGTCGTCCCGCCGCAGCACCGCTTGTACTTCTTCCCGGACCCGCACGGGCACGGCTCGTTCCGCCCGACCTTGGGAGCGTCCTAACAGTCCATCGACAAGAAACCAGCGTTAGCGTTTGCTGCGAAGGGCACGGGCGACCATAAGAGCCGTGTCCTCAGGCACATCCTCGCCCAGCATCCAGTCGAGGTAGTCCGAGTCGCTTTCGGCAACTTCTTTGAGAGCACGACCGACATGCTTGCCGCGGGTGAAATGGGGTTCCCCGCCCTTTGCCTCAAACCACCGACCCGAGTCCATAAACCGGCCGCCCTTTTTTGTGCGAGCGCAAAACTCCACAAGCCCTGCATTGGTATTCGGGAGGTCCGGATACCGTTCGAGTTGACCTTGCAGAACTTTCCAGCAGACACGCGCATCCTCGAACGCCGAGTGCGCGTTTGTGTGGTTGGCATCGCAGTAGAACTTGTATGCTGCGGTCAAGTCTCTCGGTTCCTTGGCATGATAAATGCGTTGCACATCAATGATGCACCGGTGGTACGCCTTGCTGAGGAGCGAGTGTGGCACCTCCGAAAATTGATCGAGGAAATTCGTGGTGCCTCAAAAGCGGGGCACTCTAGTCAGCGTGGTCGCTAGGAATTAACCTTTCATCCATGCTCCGAGTGACGTCCACTGACCGAGTCTTCATTCTTGCCGGGGCAGGAGTGAGCGCGGAAAGCGGCATTCCAACCTTCCGTGGAATGGGTGGGCTTTGGAGAAGTTACAGGCTCGAAGAGGTCGCATCGCCCGAAGCTTGGAACCGCGATCCCCGGCTGGTATGGGACTTCTATTCCATGCGTCGGCGCGTGGCTTCGGCAGCCAAACCGAATCCAGCGCACTTTGCCCTCGCGAAACTTGAAGGCGTGCTGCAAGATCGCCTGTTCGTCTGCACCCAGAACGTGGACAACCTGCACGAGCAAGCGGGATCGAGAAACGTCGTCCACATGCATGGAGAGCTTTTCAAGAGTCGTTGCGACACTTGCAGCCGCGCTCCTTTTGACGATATGAATCTCTACGAGCCACCAGCCGAAGTTCCCCGGTGCGAATGCGGCGGTCGGATTCGCCCGCACATTTGTTGGTTCGGTGAAGTGCCGTTCGGCTTGGATCGAATCTATGCTGCGCTGGACGCCTGCACCCTGTTCGTAGCCGTAGGAACCTCGGGCGTGGTCGAGCCCGCCGCCAGCTTTGTTGCTCAAGTTGGCGGTCGTGCGCGAACGATCTACGTGGGACCGGAGAGCCCTGCGAACGCATCCTCGTTCACGAAATGCTATTTGGGCAAAGCTGGGGAAGTATTGCCCATACTCTTCTCCAGCGTGCGGTGAAAAACGTCTTGTCGTAGGGCAGAAATAAAGCGTAAAGGAACGTTCTCCACAGGACGGCTATTCTAAGGCGCTCGACTTCTCAAGGTTAACTGTGATTAACTATTGAGAATCAGCCACGATTAATACATATGTCTACTCGTTGGCTTCTGTTTCTGGGGTAGTTCAGAATGCAACGTTTTCGCTCCTTTCTGGGCATTGCCGCCCTCTGCCTTCTGTCAATCAACGCATTAGGTCAGGGCGAGACAACGAGCGCGATTCAGGGACAAGCGACCGATTCGACCGGGGCAGTGGTTTCCGGTGCGACGGTCACAGTTACCAGCCTCGACACGGGATCGAAGCGCAGCGCGAAAACGGATGACGCAGGTCGGTTCAATTTCCCGCAGCTAAAGCCCGGTGTATATAAAGTCGAGGTCGAGTCTCTGGGCTTTGAGCCACAAAGGGCGGACAACGTCTTCTCAGGGCTGGGACGGAAGCAAACGGTCAACTTCATTTTGAGAGTAGCTCACTCAAACGAGACCGTGGAGGTCGGTTCGGAGGCTCCGATCATCAATCTCAGCAACGCAAACACATCGACTACTCTGGATGCGCCCGCTCTCGAAGACCTGCCGAATCCGGGCGGCGACTTGACCTACCCATTGCAATTCGCCCCCGGTGCCCTAATCAACACGGCTGGGAGCAGCAACGACTTCGTGGGCAGCAGCAACGGCTATGGCAACGTAGAGTTCAACGGCTTGCCCGCTCTTTCGAACGGTTACATCGTGGATGGGTTGGAAACAAACGACCCTCTTACGAACCTCAACAGCGGTCTCTCGACCAATCTTGTGCTGGGGTTGAACTCAATCTCGGAAGTGACTGTCAACACTCTTTCCTATTCCGTGGATCAAGGCAGATATGGTGCGTCTCAGGTCAACTACGTCACCAAGTCTGGCAGCAACAAGTTTCACGGGAACCTGTATGAACTCTGGAACGGGTCAATTCTCAATGCAGCGGACTACTTTACGAATGCCACGCCGGGCAACCACAAACCACGGTCGAACGTGAATCACTTCGGTGGTAGCTTCGGAGGTCCGATCCTTCACGACAAGCTGTTCTTCTTTTTCGATAGCGAGTGGGTTCGGATCGCGCTGCCCATCGTCACGGCTACCACAGTTCCAACGCTTGCATTTCAGCAGTATGTCTTGCAACAGCTTCCTCTCGGCGGCGTCGATTCCGTAACCGGCTCAACCTACGCTCCGGCTCCACAGTTGGTGCCGTTTTATCAGAACATGTTCTCCCTGTATGGAAACACGAACGGCGAACCACTTGCGGTTCTAGGATGCCCCTTCAACTCGGACGGTTCCCCCGCTTCCGGTACGACACCGAACGGCGACGGCTGCGCCAATCGCCAGAGTGTTTCGCACTCCAGCGACGACCACGAGCAGGTGCAGACTGCCCGGATCGATTACAACATCAACACGAACAATACCGCGTGGTTTCGGTTTCAGGCTGACACTGGCTTGCAAGCGGCATGGACAGACCCGATCAACCCGTTGTTCAACTCGATTTCTCCTCAGCCGCTCTACTCGTTCGCAGCGGGATACACCCATGTGTTCTCGCAAAATCTAGTGAACTATTTCAATCCGGCGTTCTCGTGGTATTCGAGCCTTTTCGCGCCCAGCGATTTCCAGAAGACCCTGTCTGCCTTCCCGATAGTGCTACAGGGCAGCGGTGCCAACGCGCCGTTCACGACAATCGGAGGTCTCGACAACACTTGGCTTCAGGGACGGCGGGCTTCGCGGTTCTTCATCAACGACAACCTCGCGTGGAGCCGAGGATCGCATGAGATCAGGCTGGGCACGAACGTGCGAATCTTCCGCTTGAACGATTATGATTTCGGCGAAGGCACGGTTCCCCTCGTCGCGTATACGGATTTGCCGCAATTTATCTACGGTGTGGCATCTACTGCCACGAAGACGTTCCCGACGAATGCAAACGAGCCATTCAACTTTTTGAATCTGGACTTCTACGCGCAAGACACGTGGAAGATCACCAAAACGCTGACGTGGACAATTGGTCTTCGCGACACGTTCAACTCCAACCCGCTCAATCCCCACGACCAAGTAGCGCGTCTTCGAGGCTCGTTCGACTCGATCTCGCACGATGTCAACCAGCCGCTCAATGCTTCGATTCAGACGCACCTTGGAAATCTGTTCTCATCCACTCCGCTGGCGATCTTGCAACCAAGGACAGCGATAGCGTGGCAGTTCGAACCGAAAACCGTGCTGAGAACTGGTTTTGGGCTGTTCAGCGATATCTTGCCCGGAACCGTAGCCGATCTGATCGGGACGAACCCACCGTATGTCCAGACATTTCAAGGAGGTCTTCTGGGCACGGTCGGCGGGACTGCGATTGCGCCGGGAGTCCCGAACAGCGCGGTCGATGCAACCGTCGCCGCGAACCAGAGGTTCACTTCTGGGTTTGCGCAGGGTCAACTTTCATGCGCATCTGCGCTTGCGAACCCGACTGACTGCCTCCCGCCTGTCGCGATCACTGCCGTCCCGAATGGCAATCTCCACGCGCCGTACTTCATGCAGTGGAGCCTCGGCATTGAGCATCAAATCGGGACAACAGCTAGCGTGCAGGCGCAGTATGTGGGCACTCGCGCAGTGAACCAGCCATATCTGACGCAGGTGAACGGGTATCAAACGGTCTGCCAAGGATGCTTCGCGCCATTCCCGTACCTGCGCCCCACCGACCCCCGATTCGGTGCAGTTACGCAGTTCTCAACCGGGGCTAACAGTCACTACAACGGGCTGCAACTGACTGCCTCAAAGCGCATGGGGCATGGTCTGCAAGGGCAGGTCAACTACACTTGGAGCCATTGCTTGGACACAGTCTCGAACGGCGGTTTCCTTCAGTTTTCAGCGGGAGGAATCCTATCTCCGCTGCCGGGGGAACTGGCTCGCGATTACGGCTCCTGCGATTACGACATTCGGCGCAATCTTACGGGGCAATACGCCTACCAACTTCCGCTAAAGGTGGGAAGCCATTCGCTCGCATACGTTCTGAACGGCTGGCAACTGTCGGGCACGGCGTTCTGGCACAGTGGCGTTCCTTTCTCTGTGCTGAGCACTCCGTATTCCGCGAATGGTCAAGGAATCCTACAGGGTAGCGGTCCACAGTTCGCGAGCGTTGTACCCGGCGTGCCTTTGTATGAGCATCACCCGATTCCGAGCGTCACACAGCCCGGTACGATCCAGTGGCTCAATCCCGATGCCTTTGTTTCCGCAGTCGATCCTAGCACCGGAGCCTGCAACGGCGGCGACAACCCACAGAATTGCCAGTTCGGAAATCTTGGGCGCAACTCCCTGCATGGTCCCGACTTCGTGTGGAACGACTTCTATCTGACGAAATGGTTCCCGGTAACCGAGCACATGAAGCTGCGTTTCGATGCGCAGTTCTTCAATGTCTTCAACCATCCGAACTTCGGTCTTCCCAGCATCGTGATGGCGGGCATACCGGGCAAGCCGTCCACGCAGACTGGTTTCGGCGCACTGACCTACACGACGTCGCCGCCGACTGGTTTACTGGGGGTCGGACTCGGTGGGGACAGCAGTCCGCGCATGATCGCGCTGCAACTGCGCCTTGAATTCTAGCTTGCCGCGCCGAAGTCGTGCTATGTCGCTGCTGTGATGACCAGCGGGGGTGACAGGTAGGAGAGGCATTCTTTTATTATGGCGAGATCGCGCCATGCCGAGCTACTACACTGAGAGGCTTGCTGCCGAACGTCTCTGCGCTTGCTATGATCTCGCACCGCCTCGCACCAAAGCGTACCTTGAAGCGGAGATTGAGTTCGTCCTTGCAAAAACGACGCCCTCCATGCTCGCCTTGGAACTGGGTTGTGGCTATGGACGGGTTCTTGAGCGGCTTCTTCCCAGAGTGCGCGTGGCGTTCGGAATCGACACGTCCCCGTCCAGCCTCCGCATGGCACTGGACTATCTGGGCCGCAAACCATCGCTACGCCTTGCCTGCATGGACTCCGTTCAAATGGGCTTTCGCGACCGCTCGTTTGACTTAACTATCTGCCTTCAGAATGGCATCTGTGCCTTCGCGGTAGATCGGCAGCAGCTTTTCCGAGAGGCGATTCGGGTGACCCGATCAGGCGGGCTGGTGATGTTTTCGAGCTATACCCCTCAATTCTGGGAGCATCGATTGGAATGGTTCGAGATTCAGTCCGCACACCGCCTGATCGGCGAGATCGATTATCAAGCTACGGGCGACGGAATGATTGTCTGCAAGGACGGTTTTCGGGCAACGACTGCGGATAAGGCAACGTTCGAGAAGCTCGCCGCCAGTCTGGAAGTTACACCCCGCATTACTGAGGTGGACGGTTCAAGTCTGTTCTGCGAGTTCGTTGTCCCTTAACGCTGCTCGGTGCACGCTGAGGTGAGCCTACGCAACGGCTGCCGATACCCGCTCGCCTGACTCCTTTGCCGGAGCCAAAGCGACCAGAGCTATGCCGATCACCGCGAACACAGCCGACCCGATCAGTTCTCTGCGAGCGATCATGTTGAGTAACGCTTGGAAGGACATTACCGCTGCGTGCGCGAAGCTCGACCACGCCGCAAAGGCGATCAGGCTGCGGTGCGCCGGGGGGTTGCGCGAAGCAAGCAGCAAGAAGATGCCGAGCGTTGCGTAAAGACTCATCATCATCGCCAGCGCGGGGTCTTGCTTCGCCATCAGAACTAGCGGATAAAGGGCAGCGCAAAAAAGCACTCCCACGACTACGAGCACGATCTTGAGCGCACGTTCTCGCTTCATCGTCGCCTCCTATGTGTCCGCTGCTATTCTGCTAGTTCGCTTTCCTCTGGCGCGTCGGTTGGGCTTGCGAACTCGATGCGGTAGCCATCGGGATCGGTGAGCGGCACTACCCAAAGACGATTGCCAACGAATGGGCGTTTCCGCGTCTGAATCCCACGTGATTTGAACTCGCGATAGAACGCCAGCGCATCTTCGCACATGAAAGAGACCGATGCTCCAGTGCCCAGCGTCTCCTTCGGCCGGCGCTCCGGCAGGAACTCCTGAAGCATGATGGCGGCTTCGCCAAGCTCAAGCCAGCACCAACGAATCCTACCGTCTGGCTTGTCCTCCTCACGATTCGGAATCCACGAGTTCTTCATTCTGAAGCCGAGTCCGTCAACATAGAATCGCAGCGAGGCTTCCCTGTTGGTCACGCCGAAAAAGGGCACCGCCTGCTTGACGTTAACGCTCGTAGTGGATGCGACGGTCATGGTTCCTCTCCCCCAAGGATCAATGCGTATCGTAGCAATATAAGCGGGCTTCATCTACAATCCACGCGGCGGATTGGAGGACAGAATGAAAGTGGAAATCGTGCATTGCCCTACGTGAGAGAACAACAAAGTTCAGGTCACGAGTCTCGTGGCCCTCATCAAGAAGCGGTTGGGGATTGAGCCCGTCCTTACGCCGGGGAAGACTGGTCAGTTCGAGGTGATTGCGGACGGCAAGAAGATCGCAGAGCGCGGCGGAAATTGGTTCTCGCGGAAGTTTGGTGCGGGGTATCCGGATTTGAATGGAGTGGTGGAGGAGCTTGAAAAGCAACGGCGTTAAGAGTTGAGAGTTTAGAGTTCAGAGTAAGCGTCGAAAGTCTAAGGTTCAAAACCCGAAACTTCACAGCCGAGACACTCCAGATGCAAAAATCGGCGACGGATAAGGTCTGTCGCTCTCGGATCGCTCGGAAGCCAGCCGGAGTCAGGCAGGCTTGCGGCGATGCCGCGTCGGCGAACGGCGTGCCGCCTCGGCGGTCACGAACTTGTGAGCCATGCCGAGCAAATCCCGCAGGACATCGGGCGTGACGCGGGACAGGCGAACCAACACGGCGTTGTAGTTGAGATAGTGGTTGGTCACGTAGTAAACGTCCGGGTCCGCCGCGAGCAGTTCGGCGCGGTCGTCGAAGCCAACGCGAACCACAAGCGACCCCGGCTCAGCCGAACGATGAGCAGGCACGCACGCCAAGAGTTTTCCGCGAACCTTGACCGCGGGTGCGCCCCATGCTGTGCTCGCCTCGGGCAATCGAACTGAGTTTTTCTCCGCGGGGCCACGGGACAGTTTTTCGAACTCCTTTAGGAATATCTGAAATAATCGCCTAGTTCTCTTCTTGCTCCGGTGAAGGGACAACCCACCGTACCCAGCCGACGCGAAGATGGTGGAGCGACTGAAAAGGATTGGAGTGGAGCCGGGCAAGGAGTTCGATCCGAGCAAACTCGATCCGGGGATTCGCAAAGGCATCAACGAGGCGCCGTTCATGGTGTGGCACAAATTCGCCACCGGGCCCTACGAAATGACCGGACCCAATGGGTGGAGCAACATGCTGAACATCGGGAGGTACGGCACGGATTACCAGACGCGGGCGTTCGTGGCGTATTTCGGGATGGGCGCAGGGGTAAAAGAAGACATCGTGTACCCGTCCACGTTTGTGGATGGCAACGGATGGGCGCTGGACGGAGCGCACAAGTATGTGATGCATCTCGAGAAAGCGGACATGGCGCTGGCGGGCAAAGGAGTGTGGTCGGTATCGCCGTACCGGGAAAACTTCTACGTGCACAATGCGCTGAACCGGTACGGATTGCCACCAGGGAATCCGAAGTACAACGCGGATGGATCGCTGGACATTTATCTGCAGGCGACGTCACCCGGACCGGACAAAGAGGCGAACTGGCTGCCGATTCCGGCGAGCGGGATGATTAACCTGACGCTGCGCATCTACGACCCGCAGCCGGAAGCGCTGGATCCAGCACACAAATTCCCGCCAATACAGAGAGTCGACTAAGGAGGTGGTGGATGCGGTGGCGATGATTTGCGGTTGCTGCCGCGCGGTAACCGATCGACAGATGGAGTCAGAAATTGGGTATCCAGAATACAAAAGGAGAACGATCATGAAAACAAAATTTTCATTGTGCGCAATGCTGCTATGCATCGCGTCCGTGAGAGCGTGTCAAGATGCCGCAGTAGCCGCAAGCGCATGTCAAGTGCCAGTCGCTGAGCGGCGAGCACGGTCAAGTAGCTTCCGAGGCTAGTCAGCACCGCGCTACCTTGGTAACACATGAAGATCAGTCCGACAGCGCTGATTAAGAGCCCTATCCGCCGGCCTGGCAGGACCACGTCGATCAGCCATTTCAGCACCAGCGGAGCAAAAAGCGCCAAGAGACTACCAGCCGAGATGCAAAAGAAGCTGGCTATGTGCCAGCGAAGGAAAGGCCGCACCTGACCGTACAGCCATCGCATTTCTGAAGGGATCCAGGAGATCATGCTGGCCCGCGCGGCTTGCGGAAACGAAAGACCGCTCTAGCGGAAGAATCATCAGGTTACGCTGCCGGTCAGAACAGGTTCCACACTTTGCTCAATGTGTTCGCGATCCCGACAATAGAGGGCCATTTCCCAACATTAGGTTAGAGTTGAGCAAAGAACAGCCGCACTCCGTGTTCGGAAACCTGACTCACAACGCATCAAAGTCTTCTTGCCACCAGCACGATCTGACCGATTACCTCGGCATCGTCGTGGTTCCGCAGTTGCTCCGATCGCTGATAGTTCTGCGAATACGGATGGATTACCAGGGTGCCGTTCTCAGAGCTGCAGCATCCACACACGTATGTTCCATCGCGCTTCAAGAGCATATACAGCGGCTGCTGCCAGAGAGGCTTCGATCGGGAGTAGGTGGGCTTCTTTCTGTGCCGATTTACGATCACTAGAAGGCCGTTTACAAGAAGAGGGTGTAGAGGGTTCGGTTCTCCTCCGACCCAAAAGAAGTCATGAAGAGAAGGGCTTCTCAGGCCAGACAAGTCACGGAGCGACTCGCGTAGAAAGAATGGTACAGGCTGCGTTCGATTCAGCAATTGCTGTAGGAATCCGTTCCCTGTAAACTGCTCACTTTTATTGTTAGCGTCGCGAAAGCCGGCCGGGAGTTCCCTGGGAACGAGATTGTCAGGAATTGGGTCTTGGCCCGTCTCGTCCAAATCCAGGCCGATGCTCCTGAGGAACGTCGTAAATTGCAGGCCATAAACCGCGCAAAGAGTGATTGCCTTATGGATGTGCCGCGGCGGATTGTCTACCGCTTCGTAGTCGGAAAGAGATCCCGGCGCGGCGAAGTATTGCTTGTCGCCCAATTCCGCGGCGATGTGGCGGCTCATTGCCGAAGCCTCCCGAAATGACAATCCCATTCTTGCCCTGGCATGGCGAAGCAAATGACTCAGTTTCGTTTCCCGCGGTGCCAGTCTCGACGGCCTCCAATGCTTTGCGAATTCCTTCGGGACGTCGGACTGTTCCGCTTTGAGCAAGGATCGTATCTCCAGATCGAGGACGCCAAGAACCCTGGCTTCTTCGTGCAACTGCAACTCGACCTGTGCGTAAGGAAGTTGTGCACTCAGTGGCAGGATGCGGTTCTTGCCCAGTGCTTGCAGTCGGCAGCAGCAAAGCCCGTTGGCATGCTCAATGAGAAATAGGGAATTTTGGGCCTTATCGTTTCGGGTCGGAAGCATCGTCTCCGTGGCTCGTGTATCTGCGCGCACGATGGTACCCGGGAGCAGATCCGGAAACGCTAAAGCGTCCTCGCGTCCGACTTTTGCGTACAGGAAGTTGTTCTTCTTCGTGTGGAGGAGTGAGCGGAGGCGCCTTGGCGCTGCGAAAGTTAGAAGCTGTCCAATCGGTGCAATCGCCGGAGCCGGAAAATTTCCGGCCTTGTTTTGAAACCACGGGAGCCACGATTCAGGATCCTCAAGTGAGCAATCCAGGAGCATTGTGCGTTTCGACGAAAGAAGAACCTGCAACCTTGCGATGTCTTCTGGATTGAATCCAAAGACTCGGAGCCAGTCATTGAACCGGCAGCCGGAGATATTGCTAAGAGCAAAAAGCTGGTAGAGGCTCGGAGTGAAGGTCCGACGTCCGAGATCGTAGTACAGGTTGTGTGGGAGAAAATAGGGCGACGACCTTCCATACAGGCTCCTTGCCCTCTGTGAGACTTGATATAAGGTGAGGCCCTTGCTTGCCAGGATTGCTTTGACTCGCTTCACGAGGTCTGTTTTCGAAGGGCTTCTGAGTTCCACCGCCGGGCTCTCGTTTCTTCGTCCACGAGGAATTTGGGGTGCTCTGTATCAGCTCGCAGAGATGTTGCCGTGTATAAACGGCAAGCGTCGTTACAGAGACAGATTTTTGAAGGGTGACCATTTCTGCGACCGGGCTTCCTGCCGATATTGAACCGCATGGGAATAGCATTTTCTAACTAGGCAGCGGTCGTATTAACGACCGCCGAAGAAATGCACTCCCGAGGCAAGTAGAAAGGAGTATCATTTCGCATCTTCCCCTTCGTCTGATTGGCTTTGTTTTTGTCACGCTAAGGTACTGGTTCGTGCAAAGAAGGAAGTCCTCTGTACCATGCCGACGCCGATGTTGGAGTCGACACCGAGCCCGGAAGCGGGGAAGCGACTCAGAGCAAAACGCCTGCGCGCCCGTCTGTCAACGCGAGCCGTGCAGAAGCTGAGCCAGCAGATCGCGCAAGAGAAGGACAATAACCAGGATTACTACATTTCCCACGGCTGGCTTACGGAAGTAGAGAACGGGAGGTTCACACCCAGCATCTACAAACTCTACAGCCTGAGTCTCATCTACAAGTGCAGTTACCTGAAGATTATGGGGTTCTTCGGGATCAATGTTCTCGATGCCGCGAGGGAACAGAGGTTGGTCAGCCTGCCGCACACGCACCTGATTGGGTCGAATCTTGAGCTGCCGGGACAGACGATCATGCTCCCGGTCGAGCTCCGCAGGAACGTCGAGCTTGCAAAAACGAACTTAGTTTCGCGTATGTTTGAGACTTGGGGTGGAATTCCTATTGCACTTTTGCAGCAGATGGATTTGCGGGAGTGTCTTTGTGGATACATCGGACTTGAAGACTACACGCTTTATCCCCTGATCCGACCGGGGTCGTTTGTCGAGATTGATGAGCGGCAGAACAGAGTGAAGCCTGGTAATTGGCAAAATGAATTCGACCGCCCCATCTATTTTGTCGAGCTTCGGAATGGTTACGCCTGCAGCTGGTGCGAACTGGACGGGAACCAACTGATGTTGGTTCCATGTCCACAGTCGAGGGGGCAAATCCGGCAGCTTCGGTACCCGACCGAAGCGGATATTATTGGCCGCGTTACTGCGGTGACCATGCGGATCGCCGATGTCCGTGGGAGCCAGGGCAGAGAGGCGTCGCCGCCGAGAACCAAACCGGGAGGGAAAGACGGTTGAGGGACCTTGGACACCAAATTCTCGTAAGCGGCACTATTTGTCGGCGCAGAGCTTGAGGAAGGTTTCTTGGACTAAGTCATCAGCAACCGTTTAGCAACTTACAGCCACAGTTACGGCGTTACAGGCACATGCTGCCCAGTCGGATTCGACGCCGTTCGAGCCGCCAAGTCGAAAAGTAGATCCTATACCGTCCCCGATTCTCTTATGTCATCATTGTTTGAAGTTTTGAACTGCGGTTTGGCAAGGGGACTCCACCTGCAACAATAAAAAGCAGCGAACCGTGGCTCGCTGCTGGCTTGCGAAACTAAATGAGTCGACCACGTTCTATTGTTCTACTGGACCACTCTTGTGGAGCGCGGCAATCTGCGCCGTTCTTAGTGCCGTCGGCGAAAGCATTCAGATCTCGATTGAGCTTCTCCAATTTATTAATTGTTTCGCTCTGGTCCTTGGTGGTCCGTTTTTTGCTTCGCTCCGTTTGCAATTCTGCGATCAGGTTACCGATCTGATTGGCTGAAAGTGCCGTCAGGTACCCCATCCGTCGCACGTCGGTGATGAGCAAACGAACCATTTAGCTTGAGCGCCTTGTCGAAGTTGTCGCGGGCCGCCTTGAACATCTCATTGTTCTTCAGCCTGGGATCTTCTGAAGACGGCCAATCCTGCGAATTGATTGTGTCGAGAGTTCCACCGAAAGGGTCTGATTGTTTCGCCAGATTCTCTTGCGTCGTTACGGCGTTCAAGGCAATGATCACATTCTCGATCACGTCGGGCTTGCCAAGGATGACGCGGCCAAGCTGCGTGCGTAAGGCGGACAAGTATTCCTGGTGCTCGCGCGCCATGCGGGCCCTCTCCCCCTTAATTATTCTTCGCAGTTGAGCGGGCAGACGAATACGCTCACATTGATTCTCATTTGCCAAAGAGGCACGGCCAAGTAACCGACGTAACCGAACCCAGTTGTTTAAGCAGGAGCGCCACTCGGAAACTGCAGATAGATACTGGAGAAGTTCCTCTCACGTTTTTCTGCGGCTGCCGACAGTTGTCGGTTCAACTGGTTCTCCACAATGAACCGCCTCACTTCGCAAACAGTAGCGCCATTATGATGCCAAGCTGGCAGAGAACGGCGGCGAGAAAACCGTATGCTCTTCCCCTCGCATGAGTAGCCAGTCTTTGAACCGGCCCTCCCCTCCCCGCCCACAGGTGCGCTTTCATTAACAGGATCAGGCAATAGAAGATAGCCAGCACCAATTCCACGGAAGCTGCCACCGACCCTCTGTGTGCATTAAACCTGGGGGGATAGTCAGGAGCAGTGGCGAACGTTATCACATCCTCATCGGAGATGATGTTGAGGTATGGCGATTGCTCGGAAGAAGCCTCCAGTAGAAAGAAAGGCAAATGCCTCGGCCACAGCTTTCATGGTTTCAGCCACCGTCTTAGCTTTGTCACGGCAAGAAGCAGGAGCCGCGCTTCTCCACCCGTCCGTTCGACCTAGCGATTATCGTCCGCTTCTATTATGGGATCATGCCGCACTGGATCAGTTTATCGACGACCTGATCGGCGACAATCGAGACGAATTCGTGGCGCATCCCGGTATCGGTTTTCAGCATCTCCATGGCTTTTTTCTCTGCGGGTGAGGGCGGCTGTTTCTGGGCTTTCTGCTGCATCAACTGCTGACAGGTGGAGTTCTGGTATTTCGCTACGACCTTGTTGGCGACGGCGTCAAGCACCGGATATTGTTGAGAAACGGCGACAGTCACGTAAAGCAGTACCAGCACTGCCGCCAACAGGCAAGATTGTCTAGTCATAATTCTCTCCTTGTCTCGTGTTCGAAAAAAAGCACACAGGTCCCATTCCAAGGTTGAGAGGAAGATGCACGAGCAGTGACACAAGCACGCGCATCTCGCCTCCGAATGCAATTACGTCGTTGGCCACTGCTTAAACAGCTTGGTGATGGCTTTCTGCACCAACTGCTGATTCTTGTTGCCGTTGTTGTTCAAGGTACCTTGAGCGATCCCACGCCAGATCAGACTTTGATTCTTCGCGTCATACAGATCAATGATCAACGTTCCTATAACATTTTGTTCCGGGGTGATGCCACCCATGCCGCCGCCGATCCCGCGCATGCCCCACGCACTATAGGAAGTCTGCTGTTTCATCCCGCCGTTGCCGGTCACGATCACGTCGGGATTCTGGTTCTCCTGTACCTTCTGCCAACCCTTGCCCTGCAGGGCCGCGTCGATATTCTGTTGTGCTACCTGCGCCAGTATCGAATCCTGGACCTGGTTGGCATTGTTGGAACCCCAGGCATAGGTATGAAACTGTGAAAAACTCTGACTGTGGTTGTAGTTGACTGAAACCTGTTGCCCCATGGCAATCACCCGACTACCACGAAAGCACCCCGGTGGGTGCATCAATGTACCCGCTGAAGGAACCCATTGACGAAATCTCATATTTTGGCTCCGATCTGCTGCCTGCCATCCTCCGGACGTTCATGGCAACGGTGCTCACATTAGGGACGATGCTCATATTGAATGCCCGGATGACTCTGGCAGTCTTGCCGCTCATTCCTCTCTTTCTCGTCGCCCGAAAGCACTTCCGGGACCGCCTTGAAAACGATTCCGACACGGTGCAGCAAAACCAGGTGGCCTGGAGCAGTTTCCTGCAGGAACACCTCTCGTCGATTGTCGCGGTACAACTGCTCCGCCAGGAACGGCGACAGGAGCGTACGGCATTTCGTCTCTTGGGTACGTCGGTTCGTTCGCTCAACAGACTTTTTAGAACCGGGGTCTCGTTCACCTTCTACACGAGCCTGACCATCGGCATGGCGATGTCCGCAGTCATTGGGTACGGCGGCTGGAGTGTGTTCACCAGAGCGATGACGGTCGGTGGTTTGGTTGCGTTCTACACATATGTGACACAACTGTTCGAACCACTCAGCGGAGCCGCGGAAACCTACGTGCGGGCACAGAAGACGTTTGCGAGCATCCGACAAGTACAGGCTGTATTGGCATTGCAGCCTGCAATCACCAATAGTCCTACCGCTAGCAAGTTCCCTCAGAACTACCCATGGATGATCGAACTTGCGGATGTTTCCTTTGGATATCCGAGGAATCATGCGCTGTTGTTGATTCCTCATCTAAAGATTCGGGCGGGCGAGCACGTGGCCATAGTGGGAGAGAACGGCGCCGGCAAGAGCACCCTGGCAAAGCTCCTGGCGCGCCTGTACGACGCGGACTCGGGATCGATTTCCATTGCCGGCCACGACGTGCGGAACATTGAAATCGAGAGCCTCAGGGAGCACGTGTGCTACGCTCCTCCTCACCCGGTTCTGTTCGATACAACACTGGCCGGCAATCTTCGGCTTGGCAAGATGACGGCCTCGGACGCGGAACTCGAACAGGTAGTGAAGCATGTCGGGCTCGCCAGTTGGGTCAGTGCCCTGCATGGAGGCCTTAGCCATAAGGTCGGCCCAGGAGGATCCCGTCTATCGGGCGGTCAGCGACAACGCCTTGGGATCGGGAGAGCAATCCTGCAACTACCTCGCATCCTGATTCTGGACGAAGCCACATCCTCCCTAGATGCCGCGTCAGAGCAACTGTTGCTTTCCAATCTCCATAACTTCCTGCCGGGGAGCACCATCATCGTAATTTCTCATCGGCTGTCCGCGCTGCTCTGCGTTGGGAGGGTGATCGTTCTCGAAGCGGGACGTGTCGTCGAGGATGCCAGCCCGGCATTTCTTCTAAAAAACGGAGGGGCTTATTCTCGGTTGTTCAACGCGGTTACACCTGTTCCCGATCTTGCACAATACCTCATTTAAACTGTAGTATTGTGCAATGACTGAACCCCGCACAGAAGCGCACCGGCGGCTCTATGAGATCGCCGAAAGCCAGCAGGGGTTCTTCACGACTAAGCAGGCCAAGGCTGCGGGTTTTGCCGAAAACACTCATCCATATCACGTCCACGCCGGCAACTGGCTTCGTGAGCACCGCGGCATCTATCGGCTTGCGCGGTTCCCTGCGACGGAACATCCCGACCTCGTGCAGTGGGCTTTCTGGTCCAGAAACCGCCGCGAAGAAACCGAGGGAGTCTACAGCCATCAGACCGCGCTCAGTCTGTGGGAGCTCTCGGATGTGAATCCTTCGAAGCTGCACATGACCGTCCCCAAGCATTTTCGGCGGAACAGCAAGCCTCCTGGCATTCTCGTTCTGCATTACGCAGACGTGCCCGAGCGTGACGTAGAAGCGGCCCAGGGGTTCAAATTCACCAAGCCGATTAGGACGATCCTAGACCTGATCGAAGCGGATTCCGTCTCCAAAGACATAGTGCGCCAGGCAATGCGGCAAGCCTTTGCCCGCGGGCTAATCAACCGCAAACAAGTGAGGGGTGCGCAGATCCCACATATGGCCCGAAAGCTTTTCGAGGCTGAGCTGAAGCGAGCCTCCCAATGAAGCCGGCAAAGAAATATGCCTCAGCCGGAGCACTTCGACGAGCGCTAGAAGATCGTCTGCGTCAAACCGCGAGCACCGAACACATCGATCTTGCTCGTTTGCGTCGCCAAGTGGCTTTTGACCGGCTTCTTGCCAGGCTTTTCCATTCGGAAAAGGCTCCGTGGGCGCTGAAGGGTGGTTATGCGATGGAGTTGCAGCTGCGAGTGGCCCGTACGACCGTCGATATCGATTTGACGCTGCCTGCCAGCTTGAAACTTCCAGCAGAGGACGCACGCGCCAATGCGGTCGTACGCGAAATGCTGCAAGAGGCCGCCGGTCTTGATCTTGGGGACTGGTTTGTCTACACCATCGCCGCACCAATTATGGACTTGGACGCCGCACCTTATGGCGGTGCACGTTATCCAGTCGAGTGCCGCATGGACGGAAGGATTTTCGCACGGTTCCACCTCGACGTAGGTATTGGGGATGTTGTGATCCAGCCATTTCAAACAATTCAAGGCCAGGACTGGCTCGGATTTGCTGGAATACCGGCGGCAGCGATGCGCCTGATCTCCAAAGAGCAGCAGATTGCAGAAAAACTACATGCCTACACGCTGCCGAGGAGCACGCCCAATAGCCGCGTGAAAGACCTGGTTGATCTGCTTTTGCTTATCCGCACAGGCGATGTGCGCCAGGCACAACTAGCAGAGGCTGTCCGCATGACATTCGACCGCAGGAAGACGCATGCGGTTCCCCCAACGCTCGTTGCACCACCGGAATCCTGGGAGATCCAATTCATGGAACTTGCGGCCGAGTGTGGGCTGTCCTCCGGGCTCGCCGAAAGCTTCGTGGAAGTAAAGAGTTTCTTCGAACACCTGCTCCGCTCCGGCACAAGCAGCCTGACTTGGAAGACCGTAAAACCTAGGGGCACACCACCAGCTCCCAGGCTAGGCCATACCGCAGTCTACGATCCCGGAAGCAACAGAATGATCGTTTTCGGCGGCGGCCTTGGTCGTTCATCGCCTTGCGAGAACGACGTGTGGGTCTTGACCAATGCCAACGGCAAGGGTGGGGCTGAAGGGTGGATTGAGCTAAACCCGAATGGAAGCGCACCAGCGCCCAGGATGCAGCACGGCAGCGTTTACGATCCCAATACAAATACGATGATTGTTTATGGAGGGCAAAACTGCTTCTCCACTATTTTCAGCGACGTCTGGGTACTTTCTAATGCTAACGGATTAGGCGGCGGGACTCCAACTTGGACTCAGCTTGCTCCTACGGGGACGGGACCAGGGGCAAGGGAAATCACGGGTGGGGTTGCCTATGATCCGACGAGCAACACCATGATCCTCTTTGGTGGTGGATTGCCCGTTGAGGGATCTGGCGGTTACGAAAACGATGTCTGGGTCCTGTCCCACGCAAACGGTACCGGTGGAACCCCGGCCTGGAGCCAACTGTCGCCCTCCGGTACGCTTCCTGCGGGACGAGCTGGCAACAGCACCACTTACGACCCAACAACTAACAGCATAACCATCTTCGGCGGCTATGCCAACAACGGCCAAGGACCGAACCAGTTATTCGGTGATACATGGGTCCTCTCGAACGCGAACGGTTTGGGAGGCATTCCGGCCTGGACCCAACTAAGTTCCTCCCTCTATTTCCCCGAGGCCAGGTATTTCCATACGGGTGTGTATAACCCGACAACGAATAAATTGACGATCTTTGGCGGGCAAACAGTCGCAAATACTCTATTTACAAGCGATGTCTGGTTACTAAGCAACGCAAACGGGCAATAGGCATCAGCTATCAGGAGCTTGATTGAACTTACTGGGAGAATGCACGGCAACGATCTGGTTCGCGGATAGATTTTGCCGAATGAAGGGGTTCTCACGCAATGCAGGTCGAGTGGAGCGGCCGCCAGCGCGGAGGGCCCCTAGTGCTCCAGATCTGTCGCTGACTTGTGAACGTATGGCGAAGGGCGTGCAACGTCGATACCTCTCGAAAAGGAGCTTGCGAGCCGTAGGTTTTGCGCTGGGGTTCGCGATTGAGTTTTCTCTTGTAACTCTTACGATGGTTCCGGCCCAAGCGCAGACTTACTCGATTCTCTACAACAAGTTTGGCAAAGGAAAAGGCAAGGATGGGGATCAACCCGCTGGCTTGGTTCAAGACAGCGAAGGAAGCTTCTACGGAACAACTGCTAGTGGCGGCGCATATAACAACGGAACGGTTTTCAAACTAAGTGCGAAAGGCGTCCTCAAACTGCTCTACACTTTCAAGGTATCCCCGGACGGGGCGTCCCCTCAGGCCGGCTTAGTGCTGGATCCTCGGAACGGCAATCTCTACGGTACGACGGAGTTGGGTGGAAAGTATGGCGTCGGAACGGTTTTCGAGGTCAATGCGTCTGGCATCGAGACCGTCTTATATAACTTCGGGGCTGGAACGGACGGGGCGTATCCTGTTGCGGGCCTGATAATGGATTCGAACGGCAATCTCTACGGTACAACCGAAAAGGGTGGGGTTTATAACAACGGAACTGCGTTCAAACTGGATAATACAGGAGCGACCGAGATATGGCTCTACAGTTTTGCTGGATACCCAACGGATGGTGAGTATCCAACGGCGCCTTTGGTTCTGGATAATACCGGAAATCTCTACGGTACTACGCAAGAGGGCGGAGCACAGAACAACGGAACAGTTTTCAGGCTGGACCCGACGGGCGGCGAAACGCCACTGTACAGTTTTAAGGGGTCCCAGAACGGTGATGGGGCAAGCCCCTACGCCGGTCTAGTTTTGGATGCGGTCGGCAATCTATACGGCACCACGGCGGCGGGTGGTGATCAGGGGAATTTCGGAACGGTGTTCGAAGTGGACACGGCCGGAACAGGCGAGACTGTGTTGTACACGTTCGCTGGGGAGCCGGACGGAGCGTATCCGGAAGCTGACTTGGCAATGGATGCGGAGGGTAACCTCTATGGCACGACCATATCTGGCGGCACCTACAACAATGGCTCAGTCTTTGAGCTGGGTTCGACATATAGTGAGAAGGTGTTGCACAGCTTCGCAGGGAATCCGACGGACGGACAAAGTCCAACGGAACTGCTCCTAGATACGACGGGTAACCTCTATGGCGTGACGAGATTTGGCGGACTCTACGGTTGTTGCAAAGGAGTTGTATTCGAGGTTAAGTTCTGATTGCTCACCCGCATTTGGCGACAATTTCGTTTAGTCTTTGACTTCACCATGTCGCATTTCGGAACTTCCATTCTGCTTGCAGAAGTCATCCAGAATTCGCGCTTTTTGTGTGTAGGCGATCTTATGGCTCTGCCTCCATTCGGCCGAAGCGAGAGAACCAAACCCGTGTTTTTAAGTTTGCCCTGAACGGGGACTCTGTTTCTTCAGATTGCAATGATTCATTTCCTGTCTGTCAAATGCAATCGTCATGCCGAGTCCAATGAGCATAAAGTATGACGAAGTCGACCACGCTAGGGGTATTACGACCGACTAAGCGGACGAGCCTGGAAAGCGCTAGCCGATTGATTCGATCATGTTGCGAATTACTGTTTCTTCTCTTCGTAGTCGGTGCAGTCCGTGCCCCACTACACGGCTCCGAAGCACACGTAGGCTCGGGCAATGGCATTCCTGACGCTTCGTTGCCCACCATCGCACAAATCAATCACGCCATTGAGCTTTCCGCAGGATATCTCGAGCGCGCCTGCGGTCCAGACGGCAAATTTGTGTACGAAATTGACATCCACACCGGGACGAAAAGCAATTTGTATAACATCGTGCGGCACGCTGGTGCAATCTACGCGCTTGCGATGCTGAACCATTCCCAGCCGAACCCGCAAGCGGTGGACGCGATGGTTCGAGCGGCGGCGTTTCTCCGCCAAAACTACATCGGGCCTGGAGTGCATCCAGACCAGTTGGTCGCTTGGTCAGAGCCACGGGCCGAGCAACCCAAGTCTCAGCACGACGACGCTGAATTGGGAGCGACCGGCCTCGGTTTGGCGGCGCTGGCCGAAGTGAGGAATGTAAACCCGAAAGCAGTCCCGCTCGAAGAATTGCAAGCGCTCGGACGGTTTCTGCTATTTCTGCAAAAGGACGATGGCAGGTTCATCAATAAGTATCGAGCAGAGAGTGGGCCAGTCGAGGACTGGGAGAGCTTGTATTATCCCGGCGAAGCGGCTTTGGCGTTTGTCGCGCTGTACGAAGCCGATCACTCCCACGAATGGCTCGTTGCCGCTGGCAAGGCGCTGTCGTTTCTAGCCAAGACGCGCCACACTGTCGACGGTTTCAGCCGACCACTGGGCGCTGATGGCGACCCGCTTCGACAATTTCTCCTCCAGGTGGATCCAGAAATTATCTATTTCTTCTGTCACGCCTTGGCTTCGCTCCAGAGCAAAGGCAAAACCTATGGCCCCGCCCTCGACTTCGGCGGTGGATTTGAAGGCGTTGCGGAAGATGTACTCGAGGCAAGAGAATTCGCGGGGAAACGCTGGGCGCGCGCGCCGCTTGTTTTCATCAACGGGTGCAGTACCGCTGGAATCAGCCCCTATGCGCCGTCAGAATTCATCACGGAGTCCATTAAGGGTCGGAAGGCAGCCGTCGTAATTGGCACGGAAGTCACGGTGTGGGAAGCGTTAGCTACCGAGATGGCAAAGCGATTCCTTTTGACTTTCCTTGATGGCAAAACCAGCGCCAGGCGAAGCGCTTTTGAGGTCGCGGCGCTCATTGCTTGCAATGAACAACCCACTTGGCTTGGCGTATACGCTATATGGAAGTTCGAATCTGAGGCTGAATGTCGCCTGAGCGCTGAAAATTTACTCCTGTGGTCCGCGCCTGAGGGCCGTTTCTCGCCGACAAGCGACTTTTTCCGCAGCCTGCTAAGGGTAACTAACATCAGCCAATGCACCACGAAGGATTTTCGTTAGGGACATGTGACTAAAAGAATTTTGTGAAGTTGTAACTGAAGTGTGACCCATGTCCGGCGCCCCAGGCGACATACATTTGCGCAACAACCGTTTTCTGCAACCGTAATGTCGCCCCCAGCCCTCCATCTTGCCGGGCGTGCGCAAAGGACAATGCGTCTACCGAACTCCCGACGTTACCGACATCGTAGAACAACATTGCGCCGATGGGGTCGAATACGGGAATCCTGTAATCGACACCAACCATCGCTGCGTCCTGGTCACGAAAGCGGTAATCGGTGAAACCCCGCAACGTCAATCGCGATTCGATGTCCGACCCCCCGAGAGTGGGTTGAAGGTAGAACGGAACTACGCCGGAATTGGAATCCGATAGTACAAGATAGGGCCGGAAAAGTAATTCACCAAAATCGCATTCGTCGTTCTGCTTCAACCCGGCTGCGCGGCTATTACAGAAATGCTTGAGTATTTTCAACCCTGTCGTCATGGAATCGGGCGGCATAAACTTCCGGATAACAGAATGCAGCTTTACCATTTCTTGGCCATCAATGACCGTTTGCCGGAAAGAATAGTGCCCAGTGTCTTGGTCGAGAAACCAGTGCTGCCGGACCCCATTGTCAAAGGTCCACACGAATTTGTGTTTCATCAGTGGTGGTGGCGTGGCCCCAGGAGGAGTGACCGCCGGGTCCGTCGTGACAGGCTCCGAAATCGCTTGCGCGTGCGTCCTAACGGCGGCAGCGTAATGCATAAAGTCGGGTTGGGTCAAAAAGCCGGGAGCGGTTGACTCGTTGATTGATCCGCTGGCGAGGGACGCACTGTTGAAGCTGACATCGGGCTTCCTGTTCTCGATTTCACCTTCGACAGCGAGCCAATCGAATAAAGGCAGCCGGGCGACGGCGCCACCGTAAGTGTCACTCTGTCGATACGAGAACTGGGTATTGGGCGATGAATTGCCCAAGCCATTGAAATAGATAGTTTGCAGCGTTCGATGGGTGATGGAGAACTGGACTCCAAACACCTGCTTGGAGCAGAACACCCAGAGCCGATGGCAAGTCACCGCACCCGGCCTGTTTTCACTGTGGTAGTGAACGGGGGGAAGCCAGGTCACAGTACCAGTGACGTACCACGACGCATTCGTCGAAACCACCGCTGCGGCGGTAGCGTCGACGAGGGATTTGTAGCCTTCCTGGGGTTTGAGGGGTTGATTCGGATTGGAGAACGGCGACGATACATAGTAGTTCCGTTTTTCCCATACAACGCCGACCGGAAAGCCGTTGTCGGGAGGGACGCTGGACAGCGTCAGGTGCGGGAGATGGTGAGGAATATCGGTTTGCGTGAATATCGCTTCGGCGCAATCGAGCGCCTGGTGAGGATCCTCGAAAAATGCGTGGCATGAATCCTCGACGCGCTGCGCCGATGCGCATTGCGGGATCCATAACAGAAGGGCGCAAATCGATACGAATCGAAAGACGGTTACGGAGTATCGTGCCATGGAATCACCCTTTGCTTTCGAGTTGGCCCGCGGCCTGCCTCAGAAAATCTATTGCGTCCTGAGCCGAGTAGATGTCATTAACGTGCATGTTTAGCTTCACTCCAAGCGCCTCCGCCGCGGCTTGTATCGACTGCGCCACGTATATCGTGAGATCACTCGCGGTTCGAACTTGAGGCCGAGTTGGAGCACCGGCAGAAACAAACGGTGCAGGCAGCTCGACGTTGTCGGTTCTGATGTCAGCGGGGCTGAGGTTGAGAACATTGTCGAAGGTGGCGGCCTGTGCCTCTCTCCAGTTGAATGGCTTTTTGTCCAAACAGAATAGCTTCCGTGCCGTGGCCACGATAGAACAGTGATCGAATCTCTGGGAAATGATGGTGCCCGGTCTAATGCGGGGCGAAACGAACACCGCGGGAACTCGCACACCCAAGCGGTCAAATTGGAACGCCGGATTCGTTGATGCTGGAACCGGAGGATAGTTCGGATCGGGTGTTAGAGCTGGGGGCGGAAAGTGGTCGAAGATGCCGCCATGCTCATCGTAAACGATTAACAAAAGAGTGCTCGGCCAAAGCGGGCTGTTCCGGATGGCCGAGTAGACGTCCGCTATCAGAGCCTCCCCTTCATCCACCGGAAAGTCGGGATGCTGGCTGTTCGCGAAAACGCCATTGGCGATATCGTCATCGTACCGCGGCTCGATAAATGTGTATGCCGGAAGGTCACCGTGGGCACAATCGCTGCGGAACTCGTCGTAAGGGTGAAATCCGTCCTGGTGATGAATCATATAGAGATTTGCCAGGAGAATGGTGCCGCCGACGGTTCCTGTGTAAATCCGATAACTAAAGGGGTCGTTGGGATCATCGATTATCTCGAAGATCGTCTTTAACTTTAGAGGGGCAAGAATCGCATCTTGAGTCGCAGAGCCGCCAGAATGTGCAGCGTGAGCGAAGAGCCGGTTGGGAATCGTCGAGCCTGGGACGGAAGAAAACCAGTGATCGCAAACCGCGAATTGCTTGGCCAAAGTCGACAGCACCGGAAGCGTCTGTGGAGTGAAACACTTCATCACGTTAAGGCCCCTCGCGGGATCGTTGCTGACCGCAGCATAGTCCCGAACAAAGCCCCGCATTACCTGTCCTGTAGTAGTGCCGTTCTTGTTGCCGAAGATCTGCACATTCACGTTTAAGAAGTCATGGGCTGGATCGGGATTCAAATCGTTTACCGTGTGCGCATCGTCGGTCACTGGAACCGGCACGTTTCCGACGGAAGGATCGTTCGTAGGCAGGTTATTCGGATCAACGCCCTCGACCTGATAGGTGGGACTCTTCAGAAAACCGAGCATGTGATCAAATGAACGGTTTTCTAGCATAAGTACCACTAAGTGCTCGAACGGAGGTGTTGCCATCGTTTCCTCCTTCATGTGCGCCCGGCCTACTTCAATTCACTCTGGCTACCTGGCTAACCACACCTCGTCTTGGCCATCCCCCGTTGTGTAAAGTAATCCGGTCACGCTGTGCACAGGCGACCTACAGGCACATTCTTAGGCGCTGTTTCCATGGCGCTATCACCTTGAGCCTGCCCAGTTGTTACCAAACACGCAATTACGATGGCCCTCGCCAAGGATCAAAAGGGCTTTCATATAAACTCCCCAAGGGTCGTGATGCCATCTGTAGCAATCCGGCTCCATGTAGATCTATGGCTAATGTCATTCGCTGCATTGCCGCGGTCCGGGATCAATGACCCGATGCGAATATAGGAGATAGCCATAAGTTCTCCGCTCCATCAGGGCAGAAGTCTGACGACTGCCAAAGCGCCGTCGTACGCGCATGCAACATTGCGCGTACACGAATGCCCGGTCATGGTTGGACAGTTAATTTTTTTGGGGAAGTCAGCGAGTAGAAGCCCCCTCGGACGAGAAACTTACAGCTTCTCTCTTCCGTTCGCCGAAATTCGCGGACACAATAATCCACGGACTTAACAATGTCAAGAACTAAGTTCTGCCTGTCGGTAGCCGCTCTTCCGGAGATCGGATCTCGGGATCTCGCTTCGTCGCTGGCACCGGCACCAAGAACACGTTCAGCAGATCGGTCGAACGGGAAGGGCACATACCACGTGTATAGCAGCGCTAGGCCAATGGCCTTTCGTAACTCGTTTAGATTCAGGAGAGCCGGGGGCACCATCAATCAGCACAGTAGTCTTCTGATATGTAAAGCGGCCCGTATGACACGCGTACAGGTCAAGCCCAACGAGATCCAGAAGAGGACTCATGAGGACAGTCCGCTCGTCGTTATTCACCTCGAGATTGCAGACGCAAGTTTCCAGAATTATTTATACAGGGTGCACAAAAAATTTGACCTTATGGTCTAGGAAGTCTCCTAGTCTGATGTCTGCCCTAGTGATCAATTCTTCGCCTTGCAGGCCTTGGGAGGTATACGCTTATGTATCCTCGTGCCGCCTTTGTCGACATTTGCAGCTTGCGTGAAAACTAGCGCGATGGAGGAGGAGAGCGAAGCGTGGCCAATTTCCTATATCCTCAGTAAAACTTTCACTAACATTTAACAAATTCTCCAGCTCTTCACGAACGAAAGCCGGGGCAGTTCAAAATCATAGTTACCTGAACGTCACTAAGGAGAGAATGAACGGTAGGATAGTCTGGAAGCGCAACGGACAACTCGGGAAGCGTCTGCCTCATGTGACAGTGACAGACACATTCCGGCCGAGGGAACAACATTGGTGTTGACAGATCAAGCGTTCGAGCGTATGTTTTCTCCCGTTAGGCGGGCCGGAAGAGTGACGCTCCACCTGAGTGTCGCTGCCGAGGGGGCTTCTTACCGCCGCTTCCCCAATACACAAGCAGGAATAGGTCGTAAAGGTGGGCCCTATTCTTCGGGTACGGGCGAGCCATATTCCGCATATGTGTGAATATGCGGGGCAGGGTCACTTGACTATTGTCAGCGTGACTCATCGCCGCTCCGAAGAAAACCCTATCTGGGTGAGCTTCGTCGAGGAGGTATTCGCCTGTACTGAATCTGATCCGACGAGAGGAGGAGGACCATGTTCGATCGATGTTTAGGCGCTAGCAGAATTGTTGCGCTTCTTACTCTGTGCGGCCTGCGTTTGCACGATGCTGGAGCCGGAAGCACACATCTTCAAGCACAGCTCTGCGGCAAAGAGAGGTGGGCTGTCAAGACCGGTGCCGGCCCATTGCTTACGTCGATTCAATTGCTCAGACCTGCGAATGGTGCACGGACCCAGCGGTGCCGAATGACGCCAAATGTGCGGCCATCTGTACCCGAAGATCAAGGAGGCTCGTTATGAAGAATCGAATGAGTTCCTGGTTCGCAGCTCTCTTCATTGTGGCGCTTGTTTGCCATTGTGCCGGACAGAACACTCCGTCTGCCACACCGAGCAGTCAAGCCAATATCTCCGGATGCAAAGTGGTGAGTTCGAATGTGGACGATACTGTGCAGGTCGTTCCTTGTGTAGAATCGGGCGTCGGCACACCGAGTCATCAGACCATCAGGACGAGCGACCAGATTCGCCCCGGCGATTCAGTAACCGTTGCCATCCACGGACTTTCGAAATGGGCGAAAGGCCATGATAGTACTGAGTTGCGTCTCTATCTGGGAGGGCAAAAGCTGTCGAGCGTCGCACCGACTCTTATCTCACCCGATCAAGATTATGTGAATTTTACAGTGAGGCCCACACTTAGCGACGCCAATGAGCGGAAAAAATGGATCGATATCGTTAACGAGGCACGCGGTCATCAGGACGGAAGAATCCTTCTGTCTGTTGGTCAGAACTCCACAATTCAGCCATTCCCGTCCACGGTGGGGCTTTCTCTAATTGTGTATCCGTGGTATACGCGTGGGGTGGAGGCGTTACTTGTGGTTCTTCTGGTTGTCCTGATTGTACTGGCTCGGCGGACCGAGCTCCTAAGGGACACAACTCGAGGGAAACCTCAACTACCTTTGCGCGCACCTCTAAGCCTCGGGCGCGTGCAAATGGCGTGGTGGTTCTATTTGGTGATTGCCTCGTACCTTTACATATGGCTGATAACTGGCGAAACCAACACCTTAAGCGCTTCAGTGCTCGGTCTCATTGGCATCAGCGCCGGAACCGGTCTTTCAGCAATTTTTGTTGATCAGGAAAAGATCTCTAAAGAGCAAAATCAGTTAGCCCAGCTGCAAGCGGAGCAGGCTGCCTTGAATTCCCGAATTAAGAACCTGAACCCCAATCCCGCCGCAGGCAGCCCGGAAGCCGCCGAACTTCAAGCAAAGACGACACGGCTCAATGAAGCTAATGCTGAGCTCGTGAACTTCCAGGCTACACCAGCAGTGCCTGTAAGCAAAGGAATAGCGGACATACTTTCGGATGGCGGAGGGGTCAGTTTTCACCGTTTCCAAATGGTCATTTGGACGATGGTGCTGGGGATCGTATTCATTAAGAATGTGAATCGCGACCTAACAATGCCCGATTTTGATACGACGCTATTAGGCTTGATGGGCCTGAGCGCAGGAACCTACATTGGGTTCAAATTTCCGGAGACCACAAAATCATGACGCCCTGGTACTGGGCGAAACGGTTTGTGTGGGAAGTTCGCAACCCGCTCGTTGGGCGCAAGCGTGAACCCGCGTCCATGGGATCTGGGACAGCACGCTCACGCTGTGGGGCTACTGTCTTGCATCCGCTTCGCGGGCTAGAAGTGGTGCCTCAGAAATTCGTTGCCGATTTGGAGATCCAGAAATGACGGTCCTTCGCTCAGGATCACCGCGTTCAAGTGAGGGGTCGGGCCTGCAGTGATTCAGCCGACGCCTCGTGGCAAGAGCTTAGCGCAGCGGGTTATTTGTCACTGCACCGGTTACGGCGTGCTGGAAGCTGTCGCCCGTGATGCCGAACACGGCAACCCTCGAACCAGCGGGCAAACGCTCTGGGGAAGTAGCACGGTGGAGTTACTGGTAGCATTTTTGTTGCAAAAATTGTCCATTGGAGTGTATATGGTGGTCACGTCGGCGCAGATGGGTGGGAGGCGTTCATGGGAAACGTTTCTAGAGGCTCTTACAGCTCCTCGTCCTCTTCAAGCGGCAACCCGATTGCGGGCGTAGCGTCATTAGCCGCTCTCGGAATTTCAATTTGGGCGGTCGTTTGTGCGGCTCGCATTGCTTTGAGCGGCATCGCGCTTATCTTTGATGTCCTTTCTGGCACCGCCTCCGCGAGCCTAGTCGAAAATTTAGTGATGAGCGGAATTGCTGGCATTTTTGCCGGTGTCGCCGTTGCCGTGACGAGGGCGTGGCCAAAAAAGGCGGGGCACACATCCGAAACCTTTGTGTCAGCTCTTTTCAGCAAAGGACTAGCCGCGCAAACATTAGATGGTGTTTTCTGGGAACGTGTTCTCATTGGCGGGATAATCGGTCTGGCAGTCGGCGCTCTAACCGGAGTGTGTGGTGCAATTAGCGTTTTCAGCACCGATGCTGCGGCCAACGTATTGCGGGATACAACATTTCCGATTGTTGTTTTCCTAGCTGGCGGATACGGGGGGCCAGGAGGTGCGGGCTTCTGGGCAATCCTGTTCTTAATCCTTGTAATCATTTTGACTGCTTTGTTGGTGGGTTTGTTTGCGGGGCTGATAGTACATCTCTGTGTTCTTGCTCTGGCGGGAATGGTCAAGGGAACTACCAAAGCAATGGTTTTGGAGGGTCTCGGGGAAAAATCGGGCGGGGAAACCGCGAAAAAGTCTCATCCAGTAAAAGCTGGGATGGTTCGTGGGATGCTGGCGGGGCTATTGACCGGTATCGTCGAAGCCATCTTCACTACGTGGGGAGTCCTGAATCTGCCAGCGGTTCCGCCTCATTAAACGCGGGGATTGTCTCCTCGAAAGAAGAAAGGATGGTCACGACATGAAGCACAGCTCACTTTGTCTCTCTCTATTAGCGATAGCGATGCTTCTTATGCCGAGCTCTGCTTTTTCCCAAAACGCGCCTGCGGCCGCCTCGGAAATCCGAGCCTTATTGTCAGAAGCAAGTCCTCGGGAGCAGGAGAGACTAGTCAAGAACCTAGTCGAGATGGTTGGCCCGGAAACCGCTCAAGAGGAGCTACTTCATTCAGGGCTGCCCTTCACTGGAGAAACTCACTTGGTCGCCCACACTGTTGGTGTTGTGATTTACAAGGAATTTGGTGCCCAGGCGATACAGCGATGTCGTCCCTATTTTCTTGGTGCCTGTTATCACGGATTCCTGATTGAAGCCCTTGGAGAGCATGGGGAAAAGGCGATCGCAGACACATGGTCGCAGTGCCGGAATGCTGGCATATCAATCCAATATGGGTGCGCACATGCCATCGGCCACGGACTCATGGCCAATCGGCACTCTATCCTGGCAGCCCTAGCGGGGTGCGACTCTCTCCCATCTGCCTTTGAGGGGTTCCCTTCCTCCAACTGTTATGACGGAGTTTTTATGGAGAACCTCTGGAGGGTCCACCATGGGCATCTTTCTCATCACATCAATATGGTTAGCGACCTTTCCTATCCCTGCGACGATCCCAGAATTCAATCGAAGTTTTTACCTGCATGTTGGAAAAATCAAGTCTCGGTTTTGTTCAAAGGGGTTCAAGGTAACCTAGCCAAAGTCGGCGAAAAATGCGATAGCTTGTCCGATTCGACAATCAGAGATTACTGTTTCGACGGCTTAGCGCGCCAGATCAATACCATGGCAAGCGGCGATGCCGAGAAAGCTTTTCGCCTTTGCTCAGCCACCCCCCAGAGGCGAACCTCCTGCTTGATCACCAATGCTGAGGCGGCATTTGCGCTTGGCGACGACCAGAAGTTTCCATTTGAGATGTGCAGTCTTATCGACAGCGACAATGAACGCGGCAGGTGCTATGACGGGTTATCATCCCTAATGGATGCAGAGGGCCGTGACGGCGGAGACAGGTTAAGACGCGCCTGTGCCGAGGCTACTCATGCAAGTTATATTAAGGCTTGTGTAGGGCTTCAAGGAAACGTTGTAGCGAGTCCAGTTCCCGGGGGCGCTGCCCCGCCAAATGGGCTAACTTCCGGCCAGCCAGTCAAGTCCGCCTCGCTTTCTCCGTCAGGTAAGCCCAATACCGCCCAAGACCCCAATTACCCGGTTCCGTACGATTACCCAGTTCCGTATGATTATCAAGTTCCATACTTTTATCAGGTTCCATACCCGCCGCCTTACAGTTCCCCGGTACCCCATTAGGCTGGCGTGGGGGCCTGCATCGCCCGACACACTAACCCGGAGTGGCCCACGTCTCGTGGTTTTCTAGACATGGGTGTTTGCAAAGGCTCTATCCGCTAAGGTGCGAGCCGCCGTGAATCTTTTTTACACAAATACGAGGGTTTTGGAGCAAGGTTATAGACTGTTTGCGATCCGAGAAGGAATCATGCAATGAAGGAGTTTTCGAAGAAGAGAAGAAGACCTAGATCAAGATGATGACGGGAGACCGTTCCGCAAGACTCCTACTCTCAAATCTCCATTCGAGCGCTGAAGATTTTTTTCGATTGGCAGCGGTGGCAGGTTGTCGACAGGAATGTGCCCCACCCGGCAATAGAGCCAGCTCGATCGCTCGATCCCGGATTGATATCCCGCTGCCGCTGCACGACGCGCAATTCAACCTGGCTACTGACAATCTGTAGCAGGTAGCTGTTGGGGCTGTTCTCCCTAAGGAGTCTCTTTGTTCCTTCTCCAGTCCTTCAACAATGTCCGAGATCGTCATTGCGATAACATTTACCCGCGCTGTCCTTAGGCTGGTAGCGTTGGCAGCCCCACGTTCTCCTTTGTCCGTGCCGGGATGTCCAGTTACGCGACACTTATATCAGCGGAGATCACGAAACTCGCCCCGCGAACAAATCATCGGTTCTAGATACAACGGGCAGAACAAACAGCCATGAGAATCCAGCGGTGGTGACCAGTGCGACGCCCAGCATGCTCACCCAGTGGCTCGTGAGCAGTACGAGTATTGCAAGCGTGTAGTGAATTTCACCTCCGGCCAGGGAATCCTATATGGCGTCGAGCAGTATTATCATGCGCCCGGCAAGTGCTCGACGATGGTGCTGGAGGTGGTCGCTCGGGCGCTGACCAAGCACGCGCTCAACGTGCATTGCGGCCACGACGATGTCTACGGCGCGGAAGAAGTTTCGCGCTACACTGTCGCCCACTGGTGCCTTACCGAGGCCAGATTCCGCAACCACTTCAAGAAGATCAAGAAGGACCAGGCCGAAAAGCTGATCTCCCTGGAAAACATGCTCGTCCGCATCACGCAGCAGGATGTGGTGTATCGCCGTTACCTGCTTCCCGAACACCGCTCCTACGTTCCCGACTTCGGCGTCTACATCAAGGTCCCGGGCGCGAAAGGAGACGTCGAGTACCGGGCAATCTCGCGACAGCTTGTACTGTTCTCGGTCGAGCG
>Ga0074046_10000646_pt1 | contig 31984 bp, 31 predicted proteins | sample BogForMeECP23OM3_FD_94441 | JGI IMG/M metagenome (GOLD analysis project Ga0074046, IMG submission 94441) | Bog forest soil microbial communities from Calvert Island, British Columbia, Canada - Bog Forest MetaG ECP23OM3 | ecosystem: Environmental > Terrestrial > Soil > Wetlands ... | reverse complement strand
GCATACTACGAAAATATGTGGGGGCAGGGCTTATCAGCCGTCGTGCTCGCCCCGAGCATCGCCTCGGAGCCGCATCAGCGGCAGTGGTTTGCACGACTCGAACGGCAGGGCGCGAGTCCCGGCGCTGTCGCCGCGTTGCAGCGGATGGAAGCGGAACACGATGTAAGGCATCTCCTTGGATCGATTCACGCCCGCACCCTGATTATCCACCGAACCTACGATATTGCGGTGAGCGTGCAGGCTGCGCGTCATCTGGCGCTTAACATTCCAGGAGCAAAGTACGTCGAACTTGCGGGTACGGATCATCTCCCATTCGTAGGAAACCAGGACTCGATTCTCAACGAGGTCGAGGAATTCGTGACCGGCGTTCGCCATAGCCCTGACCCAGACCGGTTTCTCGCTACGGTACTATTCGTCGATATTGTCCGTTCGACCGATCGAGCGGCACAGCTCGGTGACCGACAATGGCGCGGATTGCTCGAGAGCTTCCAAGGCGTGGTCCGCAACCAGCTCGCCAAATTCCGGGGTCGCGAAATCAATACTACTGGCGATGGATTCTTCGCTACCTTCGATGGACCCGCGCGTGCGATACGGTGTGCATTTGCGATCCGACAAGGCGTAGGCGCGCTGGGTCTTGAGCTCCGTACCGGACTTCACACCGGCGAATGCGAACAGATGGGCGAGGATCTCGGAGGAATCGCGGTCCATATCGGCGCTCGCGTGTCGTCTGCAGCCGCACCCAATGGAGTGCTGGTTTCGAGCACTGTCCGCGACCTTGTCGCTGGATCCGGGATCAGCTTCAGCGACCGGGGACTACATTCGTTGAAGGGGGTTCCCGGCGAGTGGAGGCTTTTTCTCGCCCAGCCCTGAGCTGGATGGACTGCATCGCGCTGTCGAGGTTTCACATCTATGAACTGGCTATGAATTGGCCCGTCCAGTCGCGATACTCGGCCATTCTGGCTACGCGAAGGTAGCCTCAATGCGCTGCGCGAGGTGCGGGACCGAGAGAAGCACGAGCAGCGCCCCTATTCTGTTGCCGACGATTTCGCGCTCGCGGCAGCCGTCGAGTTCGCCGCGCGAGCCGACGCCGACGCGGTCTTCTTCGCCAGCCACTTGAGCCGCGTACACTCCCGGCATGTTCTAGTGCCGTCTTGATTCAGGTAGGCGTCGTCGAGCGAGTGGCCGTGGATGCAGTGCGTCCGGCGCTTCGGTCCTCGCTTCGGCGGATGCAATCTCCACTCTTCGATGACTGCGAGCGGAAAATAGACCTTGCCGCCGTCATGCTTTGCTACAGTAATCGTTCCGGCCGCGACCCCGCGCGTGACGCGCGCCCGCAGCGCGAAGAGCGTGACGTTGCCGCCCAACATTGCCAGCGCGCCTTTCAAGGTCACGAAGCCGGGCACTTCCAAGTCTTGTTGCTTACGCCAGATCGCACGATCGTTTGCCTTGGCCAGCGCGCGCGTCCGGGCGGCGCTTTTAACACGACCAGTTTTTTTATTCACGTCTTTTCCGAGTATCCTAAATCAAGCTGCAGTCTGCTGCGAGAGCAGTTCGATCTGGCGAACGTGACGACTAGCAGTATCGAGCTTTTCGGCGATCAGAGTCGCGACTCCTGGCATCGGGACTTTTTGCATTTCGAAACATACCCGCAGCGATGGATGCGAACTGTCGTTGGCACGGGGTCGAAATCGGTTTGCAACATACAGTTATTCTGTTGTCAATGTACGCTCGCGCGATAATTTGGTAAAAGCGGGGCGCTGGCTGGTATTTGTTCCCCTTTCCCCAGTCGGCTTCGGGCTGGCGTTTTCATGCGCGCTGGCCCGTTCTTTTTCCCGATTGCGGCGAGTATCTATTCGGGGGCTTATGTGTTAGACGACGATCTGGAAGCAGGCTGCGTCGAACAACCGAGGCACATTAGGCTCTGTAGACCGGAGCCGGGAACCTCGGGCGCACAACCTGCTTTTTTCGCATCAGATACCAGCCACGAGCGCGAGCGCGGCGGCGGTTCATATCGTAGCGCCCGACGAAGTTACCGCCCGCATCGGCCCGGAAACATCCTTTCGAATGCTGCTAGATCTGCATACTAATTACTGGTGTTTAGCTAGAATGCGAAGCAGAGTGTCCGACATTTCTTTCAGTTCCTTAGTGTCTTCGGCGAGTATGCGATCTTCAAGCGGTTGTCGTGAGGAAAGATGCTCCTTCATTTTAGTCCATAGCTCCAAATCTTCTGGAGTAAGGTTAGTTACCAAGTAGCTCAACGCCGTAAGCAGTTCCTGAAGCCTTTCCAGTTGTTCGGTGTATTCTCTGTAATCCGACATGCAGCTAATATTGCACTTGCCAGTGTCACCAGCAAGAAAATTGGCCTTCCCGGATTGGAAGGAAAGCTGTTGGGGAAACCGGCAGCCAGAGAGTTCCTGGAATTTGCAATTGATTGTGGCCTGATGGGATGGTGTGGCTCCTCAAAACCTTTTCAGCTCTTCCTGCATCCGCAGCGCGGCATACAGCGCACGTTGCGGATGGTCCTCGTGCGCGACCGGCGCGCCGAACAGCGCGAAGATGCCGTCGCCGGTGGATTGCACGATATAACCGTCGTAGCGGCGCACCGCATCGATCATCAGCTTTAACGCTGGATCGACGATGGCGCGCGCTTCCTCCGGGTCGAGGTCCTGCTCCAGTTCGGTCGAGCCCTTGATATCCGCGAACAGTGCCGTGACTGTTTTGCGCTCACCCTCGAGCGCGGCGGAAGAATCGGATTGCTCCGGACTGACCCGGACACCCGGCGCGGTTGGCTTTAGTTCGGGTGCATTGTGCGCGCCCGCTGAACGCGCGCCTGCGAGCGCGCCGCCACATTCGCCGCAGAACTTTTCTCCGGGCGTGTTCTCGGCGCCGCACGATGAGCAGCGGAGGTTCAACCCTGTGCCGCATTGGGCACAAAACTTTCGCCCTTCGCGATTGTCGAAGCCGCATTTTGCACAGCGCATCAAATCACCCTAAAACCCCGCGGCGGAAACTGTGCATGATCGCGGCAAGCTCGCGCGTAGGTTTGCCGGCAGTGGTATCGGGCGAAGTCGTCAACGGCCCAGCTTAACCGCACAAGCCATCAGCGCACAACAAACGGCGCGCTACTACTACAGCCGCACGGCAGGGGCGGCCGGGATCGGTCTGTGCGGAACTTCAGCTTTCGTGCGGATACGACGCCATACCACGTCAGCCACCCCGCGTACGTGCGGCTGGAGTCCATCGAACCCGGCAAGCCGATCCGGAACACTTTCATCGAGGCGATCAACAGAGGAATCCGCCCCGCTTGCATTCGAAATGCGGAACGCTGAATATATGTCCTATCAATGTTCTCTCGCCTACATCTGCAACTGGTCGCCGCGGTCCTCATCGTGACAGGCATTGTCGCGTTCGCGCCTCGATTGCAGCCTCCGCACATGCGCCTCTCCTGCCGATCGTACGAGGGTACTACGCTCAGCGGTGCGCAGCGGTTTACCAAGGCTTCGTCAAGTCTGCCCGACCTCAAGGTTGGCTACGAGGCACATCGCGCTTCATTCCCTAAGTATTTGAAGCGGATCTGCGACGGTCAGGCTGCCCGGCCATTACTGAGTTTCAGATTTGCGCCTCCTTCCGCAGAGCCATTTATAAGACGATTCAAATTGCTCCCCTCACGCGCCGAAAGCCAGGACCCGCTCTAAGCAAACTGTAGACTCGTGATTCGCTAGCACGCGAGCAAGTTTTCGCGGGCGGTTGTGGTCAACGTTGAAATCCGCCGGCTCACTTAGCCGGGGATTGGGAGTTTGGATCGTGCCAAGTTTCTCGCTGCGCAATCCGTACACAATCATTGTCGGAGCGCTTGTGATCGTTATTCTGGGCGCAACCGCGTTTACGCGGATGCCCGTGGACGTCTTTCCTGACATTAAAATCCCAGCGGTGGTGGTGGCTACCTTCTATCAGGGTATGCCACCGCTCGACATGGAAGACAACATAACCTTCCGCTACGAGCGATTTTTTACGCTAGGCAGCAACATTGAACATATCGAGTCGCGTTCGCTGTCGGGCGTGAGCATCATCAAGGTGTTCTTTCAGCCAGGCACCAACATCGAGTCCGCGGCTGCGCAGATGGGAACCCTGGCGATGGCTGATCTGGGAATCATGCCCCCCGGCACGCTCCCGCCGCTGGTGCTGCAGTATGACGCATCTTCGCTGCCGGTAGTGCTGGTCACGCTCGAGGGTAAGGGTTACGACGAGACTCAACTCGAAGATCAAGCCCGTTACAATATTCGGAATCAGCTCGCTACGGTGGCGGGGGCGTCCGCGCCAATTCCCTTCGGCGGGAAATTTCGCCAGGTGATGGCGTACGCAAATTCGCAAGCGCTGCAAGCGCGCGGCCTGTCGTTGATGGACGTCGTCCACGCGCTCGACACCTCCAACCTCATCTTACCCGCGGGCGACGTCAAGATCGGGTCGAAGGATTACTACATCTACTCGAACAGCATGATCGAAAAAGTGCCTGACATCGGCCGGGTGCCGGTGAAGATAGGACGTGGTCAGGCGCCAGTGCTGATGGACGATGTCGCCAAGGTCGAGGACTCAGCTCAGATTCAATACAACACGGTGCTAATTAACGGGCAACCGTCGGTATATGTCCCAGTTCTTCGGCAGGTTGGCGCGAATACCATTTCGGTGGTGGATGGCATTAAGGAGTTGCTGCCGAAGGTCTTCGGCCTTCCAGCCGGAATGAAACTCAAAACCATCTTCGACCAGTCCATTTACGTCAGGCAAGCGGTGGAAAGTCTCGAACACGAGGCCATCTCCGGATCTGTCCTGGCGTCGCTCGTGATTCTAATATTCCTCGGCAGTTTCCGATCGACCTTTGCGATCTTCCTGTCCATTCCACTTTCCATTCTGGCCGGTGGATTCGGTCTCTTCATGAACAGCTCGACCATCAATATCATGACGCTCGGCGGCTTCGCGCTTGCGATAGGCCGGTTGGTCGATGACTCGGTGGTGGTGCTCGAGAACATCAATCGCCATCTGGCGGAAGGCAAGGAACCTCGCGCGGCAGCCCGAGAAGGTGCCGAGGAAGTCGCCCTTCCAGTTTTGGCGTCGACGGTAACTACCTGCATCGTCTTCTTCCCAGTCATGTTTCTGTTTGGGGTCGCCAAGTATCTGTTCAGCGCACTGGCGCTGGCGGTGGTGCTATCGATGGCCGCGTCGTATCTGGTCGCGATGAGCATAATCCCGCTCTACTGCGCTCGCTTTCTCACCAGCGAACAGGCGCTCGCGGCGGAACACGGTGAATCATCCGGTGTATTCGCGGTCTTCAATCGCGCATATGAGCGCTTCGCCTCGAGTTACGAACGGCTTCTTGAAAAGGCGCTGGACCACAAGGCTGTAGTTGTCGGCGGAGTTGCAATTCTGTTCGTCGTCAGCCTCGCGATGTATCCCCGTCTTGGTACCGAGTTGTTTCCCGAGACTGATGCCGGAACTTTCACGATCAATTTTCGCGCGCCAGCCGGTACCCGTATAGAACTGACCACTGACATGGCGCGTCAAATCGAAGCCATCGTGCGGCAGGTGATTCCGCCAAGCGATCTCGACATGGTTGTGTCGAATATTGGAATTGCTCCGAGCATCTCCGCGATTTACTCACCGAACGCGGCCCAGGACTCGGGGTTCATTCAGGTAGCGCTGAAGTCCGGTCATCGGAATGCGACCAAATACTACGTAACGAAGCTAAGGAAACTCCTTCCTGCGCAACTTCCGAATGCCCGGACCCTGTTTTCCTCAGGAAGCATCATCGACTCCGTTCTCAATCTCGGGATGATGGCCCCGATCGATGTTCAATTCGCCGGTAACAGGTTTAGCGAGCTCAGTAAGACGGCCAAGGAGCTTAAGGAGAAAATTAGTGGTCTGCCGGAGGTTTCGCAGAGTTTCATCGTACAGGAGTCGAACTATCCGACGCTGAACATACAGGTCGATCGCGTGAGAGCCGCGCGCCTGGGTGTCGCGCAACAGAAAGTTATACAGAACGTCATCACCGCGCTCGATTCGAACTTATATATAAAGCCCTCGATTTGGATCGATCACGCAAACAAGGACGACTATTTTCTGACGGTGCAGTATCCAGGCTCCGAGAAGGGTTTTGATTCTCTGGAAGTCCTGCAGAACATTCCGATCGAGACCGTGAACAGAGAAGGTGGGCACGCGCAGAGCCTGCTGCTGCGGGATGTGGCAACGATTTCTCCGGAGTTCCACCCATCCGAAGCCGATCATTACAGCATTCAACGCGTCGTCGATCTGCTCGTCGCGCCCAGCACCGAGGATCTAGGTGGCACGCAGGAGAAGATTCAGGACCAGGTGAGCAAGATGACGCTGCCCCCCGGAGTCTCTGTCAGGTACCGTGGCGCGGTAGCTTCGATGCAGAAATCCTTCTCCAGCTTTGGCTTCGGCCTCTCGCTGGCGGTGGTTCTGCTTTACCTGGTGATGGTTGCCCAGTTCCGCTCCTTCCTCGATCCACTAATCATCATGTTCGCGGTACCTATGGGATTGATAGGAGTCATTTGGACGCTGTGGATAACAGGTACCACGCTTAACATCGAGTCCTTCATGGGCATTATCGTGATGGTCGGCATCGTCGTGTCGAATTCGATTCTGCTCGTTGACTTCGCCAATGAACGACGTCGCCAGGGACAGGAACTGAGACGCGCGGCGGTCGAGTCGGCACGTATAAGAATGCGGCCAATCCTGATGACTGCTTTGGCGACCGTGGCTGGACTTATGCCGATCGCGCTGAAGCTGGGCGAGGGATCCGAAGCTTCGGCTCCTCTGGCAAGGGCGGCGATGGGCGGTCTAATAGTTTCCACCGGGCTCACGCTGTTCCTGGTGCCTTGCGTTTACGAGTTCTTCTATCGGCGGATCCAGGGTGACGCGACCGCGCAAGCGCTCATTGAGAACTAATGCCGATGTTTATGTGGCAAATCAGAATAGCGGGCTGGCGCTTGCATGAGGCGCCACCTTCATCGCGAATACCGCTCAGCGTGATCAGCGAACCGCAACGAGGTAAAGCAGTGAGGAGCATTGGACGGGCGGTATCGGCTATCTTATCGATCGCAGTCTTATGGGCGGCCGGCTGCGATGCGCCTGTTACTCCCATGACTACGACTGCGCGAGCGACGGTGGACGTTGTCCATCCACTCCGTGGGGAAATAGCAAAAGGTATTGACCTTCCAGGCGATGTCGTAGGTTTCTATGAAGCTGCGCTTCACTCGAAAGTCACAGGATACTTGAAGAGTATCAGCGTCGACAAAGGCGATTCGGTGAAGGCGGGTCAAGTGCTGGCCGAAATCGAAGTACCGGAACTGCGGTCGAACCTGGTGCGCTCGCAGGCGAGCCTCGAAATCGAGCGCATAACTTACGATCGTCTGAAGAAGGTTCAGCAGGACGATTCACGGCTAATCTCACAGCAAGACGTCGATATGGCCTATGCCAAGTATCGTGAGGCTCAGGCCGCGGTTGCAACCCTGCAAACCATGTTCGGATATACAAAAATCGTCGCCCCCTTTGACGGAGTAATCACCGGGCGGTTCGCCGATCCTGGGGCGCTGATCCGTGCGGGCGGCGGTGACTTTGGAGTTGACGAAACCTCAGGTTTGATTTCTCCGGGAGCCACCGAGGGCGCCGGAGGGCACCATGAAGGCGGTGGTCCGATCCTGACGCTCGCGGACATAGACAAATTGCGGGTCTATATCTACGTCCCGGAAGCCTCGTATCCGTTCATCCATATTGGTACCCCGGCGAGTCTGCACTTCGACGAGTTTCCGGATCGAGTATTCAAAGGAACCGTTGCCAGGTACGCGTCGTCGCTCGACCTAGCAACCCGGACGATGCTGACCGAGGTCGACATAGACAATCCGAAGCGCCTGGTTTACCCGAGAAGCTATGCGCATGTAACCATCGAACTGGTCCGCCATCCTGACGCTCTGAGTGTCCCCGCCTCAGCGATTCAGGGTTCGGGCGTCTCGGCGCGTTTATTGATCGTAAACAAAGGTCGCCTGGTCGAAGTTCCGGTCAAAACCGGGATCAACAACGGCGCCTATATCGAAGTCACGTCGGGCCTGTCGGCAAATTCACTGGTAGTCGCTACCTACAGCAACACTCTCAGTCCCGGTCAGCCGGTGGATTGCCGGCTCCGGAACGGAGACGTGCAGGCCACGTCGGCATCGGTTCAGAGCCCGGACTGAGCTGAACTAACTGTCAACGCGAAAATCAATGGTGGAACAGTAGAGCAGGCAAACAATGGAATCTTCGCGAATCCTGGTTCTCTTCGCATGCGCCATCCTCTCTGCGCATCGAGTCGCCAACGCGGCGGATCCTACTGCGGCATTAATCGGCGATACGCAAGTTGCGGCATCAGCTACGGGAACCTCAGTGGCGCCGGCAGCGAACTCGTCGGCAGGGACCCCGTCGACTGTCAACTCGCCGACCATTGGACTAGCGCCTCAATTCCAGCCGCCCAACTCAACTGGAGGGCCAATTGCGCCGGGCTCCGAGTTGACACTCAAGCAGGCTATCGCGATCGCTCTCAAATATCACCCGAGACTCCAGGAAGCCGCGGACAACACCAGCGCCGCGCGGCAGCAGATCGGGCAGGCGCGCTCATACTTGGGCCCGCAATTGTTTGGCGCCGCACAATATTTGCGCAGCACCGATAACGGCATCGCCAATGCAAGTTACTACAATCCTGACGGAGCGTTTCCGCGATTAAGCGGAACAAATCACAATCTGCCATCAAATGACACTTCGCAAAGTTGGGACACCAGCAATAACTACATGGGAGGCGTGATGCTGTCCCAGTTCCTTGTCGACTTCGGTCGCCGACACGGATTTGTTTCGCAGCGCCAGTTTGAAGCCGCCGCCGCGGCTGCCAACCAGCAGCTCACCGAGCTTGATTTGATCTTTGAAGTCTCTCAACGATACTTTGAGTTGCTGCAAGCTAAAAGATTGATCGCGGTTTATGAGAAGGCACTGGAGCAGCGCCAGTATCACCTGCACGAGGCCCGGGTTAAGGCTAGTGCTGGTCTGCGGCCACAGCTCGATACCTATGTTGCCCAAGCCGAGGTCGAGCGAGCTCAATTGCACCTCGTCGATGCGCGCAATAGTGCCGATGACGGGAAGGTTGCGCTCGATAATGCGTTGGGTCTGAGCGATTCGGCGCCCGCATATGAACCGGCGGACGTCCTAACCTACTATCCGGTTAACGATTCGCTGCAGGGTTTGCTTGACACGGCTTTCCGGACCAGACCCGATCTGGCGGCGCTACAGGACCAAGCGAAGGCTATGGGAGCTCAAATTGTCCAGTATCAGAGTGACTACTATCCTACTGTCAATGCTGTGGGCGGGTACTCGGCGCTGGGGACTGGAACTCCTGCTGCGAATAATTTTAACGCCGGGATAGTAATCACGTGGCCAATCTTCAACAGCTTTCTTACCAGTGATCAGATTGCAGAGACCAGGTTTCGGCAACAGTCGATCCTTCGCGCGATCGAAGACCTCCGGCAAGAGGTAATCTTGCAGGTCCATACGGCGCTTCTCAACTGGCAGGCCTCTCTTCAGCGCATCTCCCGCGCGGAAAAGACGCTTGCTGCTTCGCGCGCGGAACTGGAACTCGCGGAGAAGCGCTATGAGGCGGGCCTGACAAGTATTATTGAACTCGAAGACGCGCAACGCAGCTACACTTATGACGATGCCGAGTACGCCGATGCCCTCTACGGATTCTCCGTCACCAAGGCTGCGGTCGACAGAGCGACCGGTCGATCGCTCGCGGGACTCTAGCGGCGATTGCCAACTTTTCGACGACGCTGTATATCCGGGCGAGGGCTATGCTGAAATACAGCAAGATAATGTGCGCGTTCGAATTCGATGGAAATTCAACGGCCGCATTACTTCTGGCAAGCGCCCTAGCAAAGGAAAGCAACGCCACGCTTTATATCCTGCACATTGCCAGAGTGCCTGCGCAGGATATGATCGTTCCGCTTCCATTTGATGCCGACCCGCGCTGGGAGAAAGAGGCCAGAGCCAAGCTGGCACTGATCGTCCAGAACACCATCAAGAACGACGTGCAATATGTTATCGATGTCAGGACCGGTGTGCCTGATACTGATATCGTTCGAGCCGCTCACGAGCTCGGAGTGGACGTGATCGTAATGGTTACGCACGGGCGCCACGGACTCGAGCGCTTCGTTTTGGGCAGCGTCACCGAGCATGTCATTCGCGAGGCTCCTTGTCCCGTGCTGGTGCTGCACCACACGCCTTCGACGCCGGCGCCCGTTTAACGACACGCGGCATTCGAATACGACTAGCTACAGCGAGCCGTACCCGCGCCGGCGCCCGCCGTCAGTTTCCGAAGTCCCAGCTCTCTCCATTGTGATACCGCGACAGCACGTTCTTCGCGATCAGGATCCGGTGGACCTCGTCCGGGCCGTCCGCGAGCCGCAGCGTCCGCGCCCCTTGGTACATCGCGGCGAGCGGCAGGTCGCCCGAGACGCCCGCCGCGCCCCAGACCTGGATAGCGCGGTCCACCACTCGCGTGTAGGCCGCCGGGACGAAGATCTTGATCGCCGAGATGTCAGTGCGCGGGTCGGTGCCGCTGTCCATGCGCTCGGCGCAGTGGATGGTCATCAGGCGCGCCGCCTGGATGTCGATGTAGGAGTCGGCGATGAACCCTTGGATGAACTGCTTGGTCTCGAGCTTGCCGCCATGAACCTCGCGCATCGTGGCGCGCTCGACCATCAGGTCGAACGCCCGGCACATCTGCCCGATCGAGTTCATGCAGTGATAGACGCGCCCCGCCCCGAGACGATCCTGTGCGGCCTGATGCCCCGTGCCCGCCTGGCCGAGCTGGTTACTGAGCGGCACGCGCACATCGTCGTACACGATCTCGCAGTGGTCGCTCTGCCTGCCCCAGACCTCGACGCCGCGCACGATGCGCACGCCGGGCGTGTTCTTGGGCACAATGATCTGCGTCATGCGGCCGTTGTCGGCGCCGCTCCCTCCAGTGCGGCACATTACGATCAGGAAGTCGGCGCGAAACCCGTTCGAGGTGAACCATTTATGTCCGTTGATCACCCACTGGTCGCCATCGCGGACCGCCGTCGTCTTGATCGACCGCGGATCCGAGCCGGCCGAGTCGGGCTCCGTCATCGAGAAGCCGGATTCCATCTTGCCCTCGGTGAGCGGCACCAGCCATTTGCGCTTCTGCTCCTCGGTGCCGTACTTGAGCAGGATCTGCTGGTTCCCCGAGTTGGGCGCGACCACGCCGAACAACGCCGCCGCTCCCATGCTGTAGGCCAGCACCTCGTTCATGTACGCATGCTCGAGGAAGCCGAGGCCGGCGCCACCGTACTCCGGCGGCAGATGCGGCGCCCAGAGGCCCGCCTGCTTCACCTTCTCCTTGACCGACTCCCGCAACTCGCGAGAACTGCGCCGCTCCTCGTCGGTCGCGTTGTCCCGCCATCCCGCCCAGAGCTTCCGTTCGTTGGGCAGGATATCGCGGTTGACGATCTGCGCCGTGAGCGCGCGGATCTCGTTGATGCGGGGGTCGAGCGTCGGGATCGGCTTCACATTCATTTGCATGATGGTCTCCTCTGCTGGCTCAAGCGTAGCGCGGCGCGGCGAGGATGAAAACTTGTCCCGCTGCCCTTGGGATCGAAAGCCACGCTCCTCAAGCCTTGTTCAGTAGTGTTCAGGTTTGAACACTACCAGAAATCCAACGAGCGGAAGCCTCCCGGCGTTCGCTCGATCCGGTAATCAAAACCTGCCCGATGGTCAAGCGAACAGGGTTCCTGCTAGAACCGCATAATCACGAGCCCGACGCGAGGATGCGGCGCTATGGCCAAGTACGATCGGCTAAGCCCCCTGGACCGGACATTCCTCGACCTCGAATATCCCGAAACGCACATGCACGTTGCGAGCGTGACTGTTTTCGATGCGAATCCTCTTCGGACTCCCGATCCCTCCGAGGCAGCGCAGAGGTGAGCGAGCAAATTTCCGCGGTAACGATGGCCGGTTGCATTGGGGATTGAATGCGGACTGGGATGTGCTGCCTGATCTTCGCGATCTCGTTGCGGCGATTAGCGCATCATTCGACGAGTTACTCCGGGTGACCGAGGCGGCGCACGCTCAAACGCACACCAGTCAGGGGTGACCCGGAGGTTTTCCGCAAAGAAAAACATAAGCTTCGGGTCCAGCGGAGAAATCGGAGCAGACGGCGATGAAGGATGCAACGGAAGCGACGCGCGCCGCAAACCGCGCAGCGCTGGCCCAAGTGCCGCTTGCGGACCAGCAGTCGTTCGAAGATGCGCGGCGCGGGTTTATCGAAGCGCTGGGCGACAAGCTGATAACGCGCGCCGACGGCCGTGTGGTGTGGACGCTCAAAGGGTACGAGTTTCTCGACAGCGAGAAGACGCCGGACAGCGTCCATCCAGGCCTCTGGCGCCACGCCCGAGTCAACACCGCCAACGGCCTGTATCGGGTGGCGGAACGTGTTTACCAGCTCCGCGGCTTCGACGTCTCCAACATGACTATCATCGAGGGCGACGGCGGCCTCATCGTGATCGATCCGCTGATCTCGACCGAGGTCGCCAAGGCGGCGATGGACTTGTACTTGAAGCATCGGCCGCGGATGCCGGTGGTCGCGGTCATCTATTCGCACAGCCACGTCGATCACTTCGGCGGTGTCCGTGGAGTCGTCAACACCGACGACATGGCGGCCGGCAAGGTGACGATTTGGGCGCCGGCGGGCTTCATGGCGGCGGCGGTCGGCGAAAACGTGATCGCGGGCAACGCGATGCTCCGCCGCGCCCTGTTCCAGTTCGGCGCGATGCTGCCGCGCGGCGAACGCGGGCAGGTCGATACCGGCCTCGGCAAGAGCGTCTCGCTTGGCACGGTCACGCTGATTCCGCCCACCAACCTGATCGAAGAACCGGTCGAGACGCACCGGATTGACGGCGTCGAGATCGTCTTCGAGCTGACGCCTGATGCCGAAGCGCCTGCCGAATTGATCATGTACTACCCGGATTTCCGCGTCCTCAACATGACCGAAATCACGACTCAGAATTTTCACAATCTGCTGCCGATGCGCGGAGCGCTGGTGCGCGACTCGCTGGCATGGTCGAAGTACATCGGTGGCGCGCTTCACCGTTACGGCGCGTCGAGCGACATCCTGATCGCGCAACACAGCTGGCCCGTATGGAGCGGCGATCGCGTCCGCGCCTTTTTGCGCAAGCAGCGCGACGCCTACAAGTTCGTGCACGACCAAACCGTGCGCCTGATGAATCACGGCTATGTCGGCGCTGAGATCGCCGAGATGGTCAAGCTGCCGGCGAGCCTAAACCAGGAATGGTCGGCGCATTCCTTTTACGGCAACCTCAAACATAACGTCAAAGCGATCTACCAACGCTACCTTGGCCATTATGACGGCAATCCCGCGAATCTCGACGCTCTGCCGCCGGTTGAGGCCGCGAAAAAGAGCGTCGAGTACATGGGCGGAGCCGAAGCGGTGCTCGAGAAGGCGCGCGAGGACTACGCGCGCGCGGAGTACCGCTGGGTCGCGCAAGTGGCATCGCAACTCGTGTTCGCCGATCCCGCCAATCGCGACGCGCGCGAGCTTGCCGCCGACGCGCTCGAGCAGTTGGGCTACCAGTCCGAATCGGCAACCGCGCGGAACGCTTGTCTGCAAGGCGCCTTTGAGTTGCGTAACGGCGTGCCTAATCTCCCGGGCGGGTCCGGTGCGGCGCCAGACATAATCCGGTCGCTTCCACTCGACATGTACTTCGACTTCATGGCCGTGCGGCTCAACGGCGACAAGGCCGCCGGCAAGAGCATCGTGCTCAACTGGCGCTTTACCGACACCAAGCAGGACTACGTGCTCAATCTCGAGAACAGCGCACTAACCTGCGTACCTGATGCGCGGGCGGACAATGCCGATGCGACGCTGACATTGAACCGCGCGACCTTGGACGAGATCTCGCTGCAGAAGAACACCTTTCCGTCGGCGTTGCAGTCAGGGCAGATCGCCGTCACCGGCGAACCTGAAAAACTCGTCGAGTTGCTGGAGATGCTCGACACGTTCCCGATACGGTTCCCGGTCGTCGAGCCCCGCCCGGCGCGCTGAAATTTGCGCCAGTCCAATGGGCAGTAGTGGTGCCATTGGCGGCAGTTTCGGATGAACGGCGTCTGAATTCACGCAACTGTAACCTTGCCAAGGTTTCCATCGAGTCGTGCGAATGCTCTTGTTTTTTGGTTACTAGGAGACGCAGTCGAACTGGCCCGTCGATTGCATCCATTCTTACTGCCGTCGTGAAAAATGAATCAGCATCGCCCGTAGCAAGTACGGATTCGTTCGGAGAGCTAATCTCGAAGCTTCACGAGATTCTTTGTTCGCTGATCAAGCACGAGAGCGATCTTCGCGCGCGTGCATCGGCCGTCCATCCCGCATATCGAAAGAGCGCGATCAATTTGATCCACTATCTGGCGCTGAGGCACCAGGATATCCGGACACTCCAGGAAGAACTCGCCGCTCTCGGCCTCTCATCGCTCGGCAGGACCGAAGCTCATGTGATGAGCACGCTAAACGCCGTCCTCGTCGCTCTCCATCATCTGGCAGGACGTCAGATTGAAGTACAGGCACCGTCGGAATATCCGGGCTTTCGCGAGGGCAGGTCTTTGCTCGCGGCGCACACTGAGGCGCTGCTCGGTCCCGCGCCGGAGCATCGCAACGTCCGCATCATGGTGACCATGTCATCCGAGGCCGCGGATGACTACCCGTTGGTGCGCGACCTCGTTTCCCGCGGAATGAACTGTATGAGGATAAACTGCGCGCACGATACTCCGGAAGTATGGGGCCGGATGGTAAATCATCTGGAACGGGCGCGGCGGGAATTGGGGTTGCCGTGCCGTCTGCTAATGGATCTCGCAGGGCCGAAGCTCCGAACCGGAGCGATAGAACCGGGTCCCCGGGTGGTCGTGTGGCATCCGAAGCGCGATGGTTTTGGACGCGTCACGGAGCCAGCGCGAATTTGGCTCGAGCCCGCGGAGAGAACCAGCTCTCTTCCGGCGGGTGCGGACGCGGCATTGTCTGTCTCGGCCCAATGGCTTGCGGAGGTGAGAGCCGGAGAACGCATTCACTTCAAAGATGCACGCGGCAAACGACGAGTTCTCGAAGTGGTCGGCGGTAGCGAGAAAGGGCGATGGGCTCGATGCAGCCAAACCGCCTACGTGACTCCGGGAACTGCATTAGTGCGCGACGACGCGGGCAAGGACACAAGGCGCGAAGTACAGGTCGGCGATTTACCACCGCGCGAGCAGGGAATCATGCTTCACAAAGGTGATTTCCTGTTGCTCACCCGCGCACCCATCCTGGGGAAAAACGCCTCGATCGATTCGGGCGGACGGACGCTAACTTCCGCATCGATCTCGTGTACGCTGCCAGAGATTTTCTCGAAGGTTAAAGCTGGTCAGAAGATTTGGTTCGACGACGGCAAGATAGGCGGAATCGTGAGGGAGGTCGAGCCTGACGCGCTTCGCATTGAGATTACTCACGCCAGGGCACGCGGCGATCGCCTCGGAGCCGACAAGGGAATCAATCTGCCCGATACGAGCATCGGCCTGCCCGCAATTACGCCGAAAGATCTCGAAGACCTCGAGTTTGTCGTTCGCCACGCGGATCTGGTCGGGATGTCATTCGTGCGCCACGAGCGCGATATCCTTCAACTTCAAGCGCGACTGCGCGAGCTTGGTGGCAGTCACCTGGGAATCGTGCTGAAAATTGAGACGCGTCAAGGCTTCGAGCGCTTGCCCAGCCTCATGCTTGCCACGATGCGACAGCATCCGGTGGGCATCATGATCGCGCGAGGAGATCTGGCAGTCGAGTGCGGTTATGAACGGTTGGCGGAAGTTCAGGAGGAAATTTTATGGATCTGCGAGGCGGCGCATCTACCCGTCATCTGGGCCACGCAGGTCCTCGAGTCGCTCGCCAAAAAAGGTCAACCATCTCGCGCCGAGATCACTGACGCCGCGATGGGAGAACGCGCCGAGTGCGTGATGCTGAACAAGGGGCCTCACATCGTCGCGGCGGTCAGCGCGCTTGACGACATCCTGCGCCGCATGCAGGACCATCAGTCCAAAAAGTCGTCGCGGCTGCGCCCGCTGCATTTGAGCGCGACGCAGGAATCGGAGTAGTTGTAGCTTTCGCCCCGCTCGGCGGGTCGCAATGGACGCGCTCTTCAAATCAATTCTGTGCCCGATCGACTTCGATGAGTTGTATCTGGACGCTCTCGAATTGAGCAAAAGCCTGGCTCAGCAAAATAACGCGAAACTCTACGTGCTCAACGTCATGTCTGATTTTGGCTCGGATCAGGGCTGGGAAGCGGGCGGCAGGATGAGCCTGCAACAGCAGGCACGGACAAATCTGGCAGGTCAGGTTCCGTATGAGTTCGTGATCCGCACTGGCGAAGTCGTAAATGAAATACTGGCCGCTGTTGCAGTATTCGAGGCCGACCTGATTGTTATTCCGACCCACGGACGCCGCGGTCTCAAAAAGGCGATGCTGGGGAGCGTGGCTGAGCGGATTGTTCGCGAATCTCCCGTACCGGTGCTTACGCTCAGAGCGCGGTAGGAACAATGCAAGTCATCTGGCGGAGCACATGGGTCAAGTAGCTCGCGCTCTACAACCGAAGGATACACTCGCGAGCGGCGACGAGTCTGAAATTGGCCTCTCTGGGGCGGAGGCGGAACGACGTTTTGCCGAGTTCGGTCCCAACGAGCCCGTACCCGCAAAGATCGCGGGGCCGCTATTTCAATTCCTGCGCTTCTGCGCCAACCCGCTGGTCCTGATCCTGCTGATCGCCAGCGCGATCTCGACATTTCTGGGCCAGGTGGTCGACGCGATCATAATTGCCATGATGGTCGTTTTGAGCGTCGTGCTCAATTTCATCCAGGCCTACCGCTCGGAAAGAGCGGTACAGCGCTTGAGGGATCAGGTGGCGCCCACCGCGACCGTAAAGCGCGACGGCAACTGGATCGAAACACCACGCCGCCAGATCGTGCCAAGCGACGTTGTGCGGCTGTCGGCGGGCGATCTGGTTCCGGCCGACGCCCGCTTGATCCGAAGTCAGGATCTTCATGTTCAGCAGGCGGCGCTGACCGGTGAATCGATGCCGGTGGAGAAATACATTGGCGCGGGAGAGCCCGACGCGACCGAAGCGACGCGCCCTGATCTGGTTTTCCTTGGCACATCAGTAGTGAGCGGCACGGCGACTGCACTTGTGCTTGCGACCGGACCGCGAACCAGCTTCGGCGATATCGCGGCGCGCCTCTCCGAGCGTCCTCCTGAAACCGAATTCGATCGCGGCACGCGACAATTCGGGATCCTGATCATGAAGACAGTTTTCTTTCTCGTGCTGTTCATCTTGATGGTCAGCATAGGGATGCATCGCAACGCACTCGAGTCGCTGCTGTTCGCGGTGGCGCTTGCGGTAGGGCTGACCCCGGAGTTCCTGCCGATGATCACCACGGTCACGCTTTCGATGGGCGCGATACGAATGGCGCGCAGCAAAGTGATCGTGAAACACCTCGACGCTATCGAGAACCTCGGCAGCATCGACCTGCTCTGCAGCGACAAGACCGGGACCTTGACCTCAGGCGAGATGGAACTGGATTCCTCGCTCGATCCGTTCGGAGAACCTTGCGAACGCGCTCTGTTTCTTGGCTATCGGAACAGCCGCTTTGAATCGGGAATCAAGAGTCCGCTCGACGCGTGCATCCTGAAGCATCCGCCACCGGGCGTCGACGAATGCGAGAAGACCGATGAGATTCCTTTCGATTTCGAGCGGCGCCGGCTCTCGATCGTCGTCAGGGCCGCCGATGGCGCCTGCATGCTCATCACAAAAGGAGCGCCCGAGGGCGTGCTTGAAGTGAGCACCTCGATCGAAGTTGCCGGTAATTGCCGGCCGCTGGGCGACGCTGAGCGCCGGCGATGCATCGAAACGTTCCGCTCGCTGAGCGCCAGCGGCTTGCGAGTCCTTGCCGTTGCTTATCGGCAGATTGAGCACAGCCAGGGCCTGAAGTGCGAGGACGAGCGCGACCTCGTCTTCGCGGGATTCCTCACCTTTCTTGACCCGGTGGTGGAAGGAGTCGCGGAGACCATCGTCGCGTTGCACGAGGACGGCGTGGGGATCAAAATTCTCACCGGCGACAACGAGCTGGTGACCAAGCATGTGTGCGAGCGGGTCGGCATAGACAGCGCGAGGATAGTCCTGGGCGCCGAACTGGAGCGCATGACAGATTCCGCCCTGTTCCACGTCGCCGAAGAAGCCGATGTCTTCGCGCGAGTATCGCCCGGCCAGAAGAACCGGATAATACGTGCGCTCAAGAGCCGCGGCCACGTCGTCGGTTTTCTTGGCGACGGAATCAACGACGCACCCTCGTTGCACGCCGCCGACGTCGGCATCTCGGTGGCCGGCGCCGTCGATGTTGCCAGGGACGCTGCGGACATCATTCTACTCGAGCACGCGCTCGACGTTCTTCACGGCGGGATCATCGAGGGGCGCAAGGCGTTCGGCAACGTCCTCAAGTACATCCTGATGGGCACCAGTTCGAATTTCGGCAACATGTTCAGCATGGCCGCGGCGACGCTGTTTCTTCCGTTTCTGCCGATGCTGCCGACGCAAATCCTGTTGAACAATTTCCTTTACGATCTTGCGCAGGTGACGATCCCAACCGACAACGTCGATCCGGCGTACGTTCGGGCTCCGCAGAAATGGAACGTCAGGATCATTCGCAACTTCATGATAGCGATTGGGCCGATAAGCTCGATCTTCGACTTTCTGACGTTCTACATCCTGCTGACCGTCTTTCGCTCATCCGAAGCGTTCTTCCATACAGGATGGTTCGTCGAGTCGCTCGCGACTCAAACCCTAGTGCTGTTCGTGATTCGCACGGCGGGCAGACCATGGAGCAACCGCCCAAGCCTGCCGCTCGCATCGACCACAATTCTTATCGTGATCATCGGTCTGCTTCTGCCGTTCTCTCCATTGGCTGGACGCCTCGGATTCGTGCCGTTGCCGGCTGTTTTCTTTCTTTTCCTCCTGGTCGCCGTCATCATCTACCTGATCCTCGTCGAGATAGTGAAGGCTAGGCTGGTGCGATCATTTCTGTTGCGGGCGTAGCGCCGATTGGGCCAGTCTGGCACCACTAGTTTTCGCCGAATCAACCGTCGGTTTGGTACATGTGCTTGTGAGTATCCTGATAGGTTCGGGGGTGTTTTTTCTGATTGGCGCAGGTGCGACACTCTTCACCAGGCGAAGCTAGGCTAGCGGCGACGAAGGAATTCGAGGTGGCGACTATGCGCGCTGAAGGAACGGTGGGACCCGGGTTCGGGGCGGTGCGGGACGCATTCGCGGAGGGACAGGCCCAGGACGAAGGCGGCGCGCAGCTATGCGTTTATCGGTACGGCAGGAGAGTGGTCGATCTATGGGCGGGAATGGACAAGCTGAATGGCCGTCCGTTTAATGCCGACACGATCACGGTATTGATGTCGTGCACCAAAGCGGTCACCGCCGTATGCGTCCACATGCTGGCCCAGCGCGGATTGATCGACTATGACGCGCACGTTGCACGCTATTGGCCGGAGTTCGCGGCCAAAGAAAAGGCGTCTATCACGGTTCGCGACATCCTTGCACATCGAGCAGGACTTATGGGCTTTGACGAGGAAGCCGGAATTTCCGGCCGCACCCTGTTCGACTGGAAGCGCTGTACCGCGGCGCTAGCGAACATGGGGCCATGGTGGAAACCGGGCTCGGCTTACTTCTATCACGCCTTGACCTTTGGCTATTTGGCCGGCGAGCTCGTCCGCCGCGTCTCCGGAAAAACCGTCGGCGAGTTCGTCGATGCGGAAATCGCCGGCCCGCTCAAGCTTGACCTGTGGATCGGGCTGCCGTCCGAGCAGGAGCATCGCGTCGCGCCACACATCGTTCCGGCGGCGCAGCTAACCGAGGAGCAGTCCCGCGCGCTGTTCTCCAGCCTGGGGCTGGACATGAACTCACGCCCGGTGCGCGCTGCGTTCAACATGTTCACGACTGGCGCTGAGGGGTTGAATCTCATCAACACGCGCGAAGCGCGCGCCGCTGAGCTGCCGTTCGGCAATGGCATCGCGAATGCGCGCGCGCTCGCAAAGATGTACGCCGCCTGCATCGGCGAGATCGATGGCATCCGCCTGCTGATGCGCGAGACGATGGAGAGTGCACGCGTATCGCAGAATGAGGGGCTTGGAGCGCCGGCATCTCTGATGCCGCTGGTCGGGCCCGGGCCGCAGAGATTCGGATTGGGCTTCGAGTTGCCGCGCGCGATCGAGCCGATGCTGGGTGCGGGATCGTTCGGTCATGGAGGCGCGGGCGGCCGCATGGCGTTCGCGCATCCGGAATCCGGCACTGCGGTGGCCTATGTATGCAACAGCATGTTGTGGGACGGCGTGAGCGGCCCCGACCAACGCTGGCTCGGCTGGACAAAGGCATTACGCGACGTGCTCGGCATCTGACAGCAGAATAGACAACCTTACGACGGCCGCTTCATTTGGAAAGACGGACCTGACCATTCGTCATCGAGGATCGACGGAGTAGACGCCTGCGAGCCGCGGGCCAAACTTCCCGCGCCCATTCCCGAGGTCACTGCGCCATCGACGACCATTGCTTGACCGCTGACGAACTCGGAGTCATCGCTGGCCAGAAACAGAGCCATTGCCGCAATGTCTTCGGGGCGTCCCGCGCGCGGCCAGGGCTGGAAAGCCGCAAAGAGTTGCGCCGCGGCTTGCTCGCCGCCCGGGATGCGATTGTAGGTCAGGGGAGTCGCGATCAGGCCAGGGCAGATGCAATTGACACGAATCTTGTCCTTGGCGAGTTCGATCGAAGCCGAGCGGGTCAGGCTGATCACCCCTGCCTTGGCCGCGCAGTATGCGTGTAACCCGGCGGCGCCACGCAGCCCGGCGATCGAGGCGGTCGAGATGATGGAACCGCCGCCCGTCTTACGCATCTCGGGCACCGCGTGCTTGATGCCGAGGAATACGGCGCGCAGCAGAATCGAGAAGCTGCGGTCCCAGTTTTCCGCACTGGTTTTTTCGAGCGGTCCGACCGCGCCGCCCAGGCCTGCGTTATTATAGATGATATCGAGATGTCCGAATTCCCTGGCCGCGCGATCGACCGCGCTCTTGATGTCTTCTTCACTCGAGACGTCGGTAAGCTGGAAGACCGCGTTGCCGCCGTTCTCCCTGCAGTCGCGCACTGCGGCCTCGCCGCCCTCACGATTAAGGTCGGCAATCACGACCGCAGCTCCTTCGCCCGCGAATCGAATTGCGGTGGCGCGGCCGATTCCGCTCGCCGCACCAGTAATGACTGCAACCTTCTTTTCGAGTTTACCCATGATTTCTCTCCGCGTTGTTCTGAAGCTCGCCTGCTCGATGCGGCGTCTTGTATCAATAGTCGCGTGACGGCCACGCTGCCAACCGCTGAAATGGGGCGTTGGAACGCAGACTCGGGCGGATTAAGCCTGGCGGCGCCACGTCAGCCGCGAGGAGCCTGAAACGGTTGGCAAAGCGAGCGGGCCGCTCCTTTATGTCGTGGCCACAATTACCGGCGCGCGACTAACGCGACGAAATCGCCCTCGGTCAGGATGCCGACCAGGCGCCCATTCTCGACCACCGGAAGGCAGCCGATCTTTCGCTCGGTCAAGATTCGTGCGGCCTCGATCAGAGAAGTATCCGGGCCGGTAGTGACAACGTCGGTCGCCATCACGTCTTTGACCGAGAGCGTGTCGAGGATTTTCCGCTGAGCGTGCCTGCCATAGCCGAGCGCCTGCGCGAGCGCGTCGCGAAAAAGATCGCGCTGGGTCACGATGCCGACCAGCGCCTCACCGTCATCGTCGAGCACGGGCAAGTGGCGAACCCGCCCCAGGCGCATGATGTCGTCGGCCAGCGTGAGCTTGTCGTTGCGCTTGAGGGTGGTGGGATCCGCCGTCATCACGTCGCGAACTTTCAATTCCTTCATACTCACTTCTCCAAAAGCATCTTACAGGTAACCTAATTGCTGCGCGCCGAGACGAAGTCCCTCGCGAAATTCCGGATGAGCGATCGCAATCAGCGCCTCGGCCCTTTGCGCGGTCGATTTGCCGCTAAGGCATGCCACTCCATATTCGGTGACGACATACTGGGTATCGGTTCTCGGGTCGGTGGTAGGTCCTTCGATCTTCGGCACGATGCGCGAGATGGCGCCTTTGCTGGCGGTCGAGTAGGCGGCGAGAATCGATTTACCGCCCTTCGATAGCTGAGCGCCGCGTACAAAATCCAACTGGCCGCCGGGCGCGCTGTATTGCTTGCCCATGATCGCTTCAGAATTCACTTCGCCGTCAAGTCCGACTTCGAGAAACGCGCTGATCGAGATTACCAGATCGTTCTGCCCGATGACGCTCGGGTCGTTCACGTAATCGACGGGGCGGGCCTCCATGCTCGAGTTGTCGTTGAGAAACTCGTAGAACGGCTCGTCGCCGGCCGCGAGCGTGTACACGTTCTTGTACCGATTCAGATTCTTGTACTTGTTCGTGACAGCTCCGCACTGAATCAGCGCCGCCACATACGGCATCATCAGTTCGGTGTGGATGCCCAAGTCCTTGTGGCCCTGCAGCGCGGCGCACACGGCATTGGGCACACCGCCGACACCTACCTGGAGCGTTGCGCGGTCGGGAACCATCTCGACGATGTGCTTGCTGATCACCTCGTCCGACGGCGTCAGCGGCCGGGTGGGGATGGAGAACAACGGACTTTCATTTTCGACGATCGCCGCGACTTCCGATATGTGCACCGACGAATCGCCAAACACGCGCGGCATCTTGGGATTCACTTCGACAATCAGCTTCTTTGCGGTTCGCGCGGTGGGGACGGTGTAGTCGGCATTGGTGCCGCAACTGAAGAACCCGCCCTTGTCCATCGGCGCGACCATCATGACGAAGGCGTCGATGCCTATTTCGCGCAACGTGCGCGGCATCGCGCTGAAATTTCCCGGCATGTAAAAGACCACGCGCCGATTGTCCCGCTGACCCAGCTCGAACAGCCGCCGTTCGATGATAGTCGGGAAGAACGGATGCGGTTTGATGACGTTCATGTACTCGTACTTGAGAATCGTGAAGGCGGCGGCGGTGATCGAGTGCGAATAATAGACGCGCAGCTCTTCGATCATGCCGGCCTTCACGCGATTCTCGATCGCTGTCAACAAGGCGGGCGGCTCGCTGACCGCCATGCCCATCGAGAGCGTACCGCGCGATGGGATCAACTCGACGGCGTCCGCAGGCGACATCAGCTTCGACTTGTATTCGGTTTCGTACACGCGAGGTCCGTTACCAGGAAATCTTTTTGCGCCGTCGCGGAGCTGGAGTGTAGTGGGTCATCTTCTTGTAGATGGCCATCACAATTCTATAGAACTGCTCTCCGCGCGCATCCGGATATTGCTCGCGAGCGCGTTCCTTCGCACGTTCCCACGCGATTTCATCTTCTGGAGTTCTAACTACACCGACTGGCATAATCCGGGTCCTCTGCCAGCTAAGGCAGCTTCCGTGCCATGGCGACAGTTTATCCTTTGGACGGCGGGATTGGCACTTCGAGCCGGCAGCGAGCGATCGATGGGGCATTAGGTGATGACCAGCGGAATCTTATGTATCCGATCGCGTCACTCGATATTACCCGACGGGCTTGCCATCCTCGTTTTGCCAATCGATCACTGGTCCGCGAATTGCTTGGTCTTTATGTGGACGACGATTAGGTAACGGCACCGGGAGCTTCTATGAAATCCAGTACCAGCGGAAAAACCAAGGCGCGGCCGATCGCAAACGATGTCCGACTCAACGATCTGCGCAAGATCCTGGCGCGGGCGCGCAATGAGGCGCTCGCTCGAGTACGCGTGCTCCGCAAGGAGGAGCAAGAAGACGCGGTGGAACTGCCCGCTGACGGATTGGACATAGCGCGCTCGCTCGAAGACGTCGAGATGGACGCTGGTCTAATCGAACGATGTGAGGAAAGGCTGAAGGCGATAGATGACGCATTCAGCCGGCTTGAGCGCGGGCGTTATGGAATCTGCGAAAAATGCAAGCAAGAAATCCCGGTTGAGCGGCTGAAAGCCGTGCCCTTCGCCGCATACTGCATCGACTGCCAGAAGAACCGGACCGAGCGGAGGCGTCCCGGCGAGGGAGACGTCGATGAGCCATCGCGTAATGTCTGGACGCCGCCCGAAGAACTGAAGGAGTCGGTGGAAGAGTAAACCCAGCCTGATTGGGTCAGGAGGCAGCGATGATTCAGCTATTCCGGAAGATCCTGTGCCCGATCGATTTTTCGCAGCACTCGCTGGCGGCTCTCGACGTCGCTCTAAATCTAACGCAGCAGAATGATGCGAAGCTGTATTTGTTGAACGTCGCGCCTGTGCCGGCCGGCGCGGCTGGATTCCAGCCGGTGCCTATGGATCCTTATCCATTCCTTGAGAAGGATCGACAGGAGCATCTGGCCAAGCTCGGGCGAGAACGGATTCCCGCCGCGGTGCGCTACGAAACGCTCGTTATCAGCGGCGACCCGGCCGAACAGGTGCTCAATACCGCGCACGGCCTCGCTATCGACTTGATCGTGATGGGCACGCACGGACGCAAGGGCTTGGGTCACCTGGTTCTCGGCAGCGTCGCCGAGCGCGTCGTGCGCGAATCAGCGGTGCCAGTTCTAACGGCGCATTCAACGGCTCACGTTCGAAAGGCCGACTGAGGCGGAGCTCACTCGGCGGTCTTGGGATGGATCGTCAAAACTGGAACCGGCGATTCGCGCACGACACGTTCCGCCACGCTGCCAAGCAGGAAGTGCTTCACACCAGTACGGCCGTGCGTGCCCATTACGATCAGGTCGACGTGCCGTTGCGCGGCGAGATTGAGAATCTCCGGCGCCGCGTTCCCGCTTGCGACGAATACTTCATGCGATACCCCCGCCAGTTTCTCCACCGCAACTGCTTCCAACCGGCGGCGACTCTCTGCTTCAAACTCAACGTTAGGGAAGATGGGAACGGGTGGCAGTGCGGTGGCGGGAGCGGGCGGAATCCCGATTACCGTCAGCAGGTAAACTGTAGCGGAGTTCTGCTTCGCCAGCCGGCAAGCGAGCTCGAGCGCGTCCATCGAGTCACGCTCGAAGTCGATTGGGCACAGTATTCTCGAAAATATGGCAGCCATCTTTCTTAAAACTGCGCTTAACGCATAGCTACAGCATACTCCGCTACAGGCCCCGGGTCAGGCGGCCTTCTTTCCGCTCTCCGGCTTCTTTTCTTCGACCTGGATCTTGATGGTCTTGGCTGCGCTCTCTTTGGGCAAGGGAGCACTGAGTTCCAGCACACCGTCGTGATGCACCGCCTTCAGATCGTCTGCCTTGATTCCCTCGGGCAGGCTGATCGCTCGCTCGAATGAACCGTAGCGAATTTCACGGCGGAACACCGACGCCTTGTCCGATTCGCGCTTTTCCTCGCGCGTCCCTTTGACCGTCAGAATGCCGTTTACGACATTCACGTCGATGTTCTTGGGATCGACTCCCGGTAGATCGACGCGCACGACGAACTTATCCCCGTCGATGGACGACTCGATTGCCGGGCGATTCGACGCTATGGGCCAAGCCTTGAACTCGGTACGGTCGAAGCCGAAGCGTTCGAGCAGGTCGTCGAACTCGTGACGCAGCCGCTCAAGATCAGTTGACGGACTCCATTTCTCTAGAAAGCCCATGGTTTCGCCTCCTGGCAGATCTGTTTTGATTTTTTGGATTCCAAGAGAGAGAGACAGCATCAGCCGTGCCAGACAGCGGGAAGTGATTGATTACGAAATCAACGATCGGAAGTGAGGGCCTGTGATAAAAGGAGCCAGCAACCTCAACTCAAGTGGCTCCGAAGGACACATCATCCAAGGCCACTAACTATGATGTAGAATGCACGAGGAGTCGCGGCAAACCTGACTATCCCCCATCAAGATGACCCCAACTCGCAGAGTTGCGCAGGCAGTTTCGCTGGTCGCGCTGATGACGCTATTCGGCGCAGCCGGTTACATCCTGATCGAGCACATGTCGGTGCTCGACGCGTTTTACATGTCTGTCATCACCATCTCGACGGTCGGCTTCGGCGAGGTGAAGCCGCTGAGCCCGGCCGGTCGTCTTTTTACAATCGGGCTGATAGTCACAGGTGTCAGCAGCGCCATTTACCTGTTTTCGGTGATCGGGGAACTTGTCATCGAGGGGAGCCTTAAGGAGTTTCTCGGAAAGAGCGCGATGAATCGCAAAATCCACAATCTCCAAGAACATGTGATCGTGTGCGGCTTCGGGCGTTTCGGCCGCGCGGTCGTCGAAGAGCTGACTCGCAACACCGTCCCGATGGTGGTGATCGAAGCGGATCCCGCCAGGCAAGCCGAGCTGGAAGCTACCGCCACGTTGCACGTTGTTGGATCGGCGCTGGAAGATTCGGTGCTCGAGGACGCCGGCATAGGTTCGGCGCGCGCGACAATCGTTGCCACCGGATCGGATGCGGACAATGTGTACATCACGCTTTCGGCGCGCGAGAAAAATCCGAAGATTCTCATCTACGCCCGCGGCGACTTGGATGCCGGCCTGCGACGGCTCAAGCTGGCGGGAGCCGACCAGGTCGTCGCGGCCTATCAATGGGCCGGGATGAGAATCGCGGCGAGCATCCTGCGTCCGTCGGTCGTGGATTTTCTGCAACTCTCGGTGCCGGGCCGTGAGTCCGAGGTCGATCTGGAAGAGATCAAGATCTCACCCGAAAGCCCGGCGGCGGGAAAGACCATCGCGGCGGTGGAACGTGATAATCCACGGCTTCGAATCGTGGCGTTGAAGCGCAATGACAAAACGCTCGAATTGATTCCCGCCGCCGATACGCAGATCGAACTCGATGATTTGCTGGTCGTTATCGGAGAATCGGACAGCCTGAAACACCTGGCGTCGCGTTAAGCAGAAATCATGATGCCGCTGGTTAATGATTACGCTTTCCTGGTGGCCAGCATCGCGATAAACGCTGCTCCGAAAGTCGTGACACTGCCCAAGAGTGGATCGAGTGGCTTCATGGTGCGGGCGGCCAGAGCACAGTGTGGGTAATAGACCGCACCCCGGAGCCGATCTACGTGCAGGCCGGCGGCGATTGCGGCGGTGCGCAGCTCGTGCGCGGTTGTAAAGCGCGCGCGTCTCCAGAACTCGTTGCCCAACCAAGCGCGAATGCGCCGGGAAGCCGCCCACGTGCTAAATCTACCGAGGCCTCCTATGACAAGACGGCCGCCGGGTTTGAGCACGCGGGCCATTTCCTCCACGGCGCGGGATCTCTGTTCCAGGAAGCAAAGAACCGTTACCGCCGTTACTACGTCAAAGCTTTGATCACCGAACGGGAGATGCTCGGCGCGGCCGAGCAAATACCTCATCGCATCCGGCTCGGCTATTGTCCGAGCGGTTGCCTTTGTGATCATGCGCGGGTCAGGGTCGCAGCCGACGACGAATGATGCTCGCTTGCGGTGGAATTCGGCCGCGAGCGTCCCGTCCCCGCAACCGACATCCAGCACGGACTTGCCGAACAGAGGCCCGGCCAGATCCAGAACCAGTTCCTGTTCCAGCAACTCGGTGATCGCGCCGAGCGTGGACGCGCGCCACTCGGCATAGATGTCGGGACCAACTTCTCCGGCTCTACTCGAAGGACGCGTTGTGGCCAAGACGTCTGCTGCCGCTGAAGGATCAGCTTGCGACCGGGCACGCGTTGGAAATCGTAATGGTCATGACCACCTGGCCGTTAGTTGCAGCCTTGGCGAACGCGTCGGCTAGTGCGGTGAACATGATGCCGATTTCACCTGTAACGGTGGTGCTCATTGGTCCGACTTGCGGAGTCAATCCACGCTCCTCAAGGGCACTGCGCACGGACTCGATGGCGGGCCCGAGGTGCTCCTGGCGCAACGGATAGACACTGATTTGTGCACTGGTGGTCATGGGTGGGAGCCTCCTTGCGGCGTCGGCCTGCAGGGGACTGCAAACCTGCGAGCCCTCATGATTTGAGCAGGCTTACGAAGAACGCGATGGCTACTATAATCGGCCCGGAAGGACGCACCGTCAAAGCAGCTATCCAACTGCCCAGGAGTGTAGAGACGAGCGCAGATCCAATCGCAATCGCGAACATGCCGTCGATGCTTCGGGCCAGACGCTTCGCAACCGTCGCAGGGATGATGATGAGAGAGCCCATGAGCAGCACCCCGAGATAGCGCATTCCGAGCGCGACGGTCACCGCGAAGGCGACCAAGAACGAGAGCTGCAAGCTCGCGACGCCGATGCCCGAAGCGATCGCGACCTCGGTCGAGACCAGTGATACGAGCAGACGATCTCGTGCCTTGAGAATGAACCCGGTCACCGCAAGGGCGGCGACCAAAGCGAATACTGTTTCCGCGATCGTCATGCTGCCCGGCGCCCCGAACAAGGCGTCGATAAGTTCTTCGCCCGTAGCAGTGAGGCTGCCTATCGCAAGCGCGACTGAAAACACTACTCCGGTGATCGCTTCGGTCGATAAGTTCGTCTTGCCCTCGATTGCCCAAATCAACATGCTGCCCGCTAGCAGCGCGGCCAGCGCACCGATCAGCGGATTGAGTCTGAACACAAGAGCCAGTCCGATTCCCGGCAAAGCGACGTGCGAGAAGGCATCAGCCGCCAACGTCATCCTTCGCATCACCGCGAAACACCCGACCAACCCGGCCGCAACTGCCATTGCGGCGCAGACGATCAGTGCCCTAGCGTCCATGGTCGTCGTGAAGGTGGAAACTGATTGGCGTACCGTAGATTTCCGATAACCGCTCGGGGGTGAGGACCACCTGCGGCGGCCCTATACAGCTGCGTGCTCGGGCGAGGCACAAAACGCTGGAGGCGTATCGGTAAACGACGCTCAGGTCATGCGAGATGAGAAGGGTAGTGATCGCCTCTTCTTGCTGGAGTCGGCGAAGTGCCGCATTCAGCGCTTCCTGGCCGGGAGCATCGACACCCGCTGCCGGTTCGTCGAGCAGGAGGACGTCGGGCTTCCCGATCAACGCAAACGCGACCAAGAGACGCTGAAACTGGCCTCCTGACATGCTTCCGATCGGTTTAACCAACACCTCTTCCCGCAGATCCACGCGTTCCAGAGCATGGAGCGCCTCTTCTTTCGCCGCGTGTGAGATCGTCAGCTTGGCGCGCAAAGAGGTCTCTTCCGGTTATCGGAAGATCGCGCTCGATATCGAGTTTCTGCGGGACGTAGCCGAACTTTGTTCCTGGCGCCCAGCGAATCGTTCCTTCGTATTGTATCGCTCCGATGAGCGCGCGGAACAGGACCGTTTTGCCGGAGCCGTTCGGGCCAATGACCGCAAGAGAAGCCCCGCGGGCCACGGTGAAACTGAGGTCCGCGAGGATCGCCGTGTGGTCGAAGCTGACAGAGAGATGACTTACTTCGAGGACAGCACCGCCAAGGGCCGCGTCTTGGTTGGGTAACTCGGTCGGCATCAAATTTAGTCAGATGATGGCAGCGGTTTCGGCCCTTCAAGGTCTTTCTTGTTTCACTTCAATTGCGTCACGATATCTGGATAAACAGGCGAAGAAATAGTCAGAGGAGGGCGCCTCTCGCAGCCTCGCACCCACAAGATTCCTGTGCTGCAACGCCAAGACCCGCGTCGTATATGATCTCCACTTGGCAGGTTACGGACCCTCGTCGTAGCGGACCAAGCGGCGCACGGAATTGCTGTATTCGAGGGCGGCCTGAAGCTGTGAGTCGCTTTCAGCGTGAATTTCGAAAATTGGCTCGCCCTGCGTCACGCTATCGCCGACATTCTTGTACAACTTCACGCCTGCTGACGCATTCGAAGGTGCGCCAGCACGTTTTGCCACTCGCGAAATCTGCCAGCAATCGATCTGCGCAATCCTGCCGGCTTGTCCCGCCGCAAGGGTTCGGCGCCAGACAGCTTCCGGAGGCATCTCGCGTCGTCCCTGCGCGTCCACGATACGGTCGAACCTTTTGAGAGCGGCGCCGGAATCGAGTGTCCGGCGAGCCGCCTCATAGCCGCGCGAGGGAGGCTCGACCCCGGTCATTTCCAGCAGACGACCAGCGAGCATCAGCGACTTTTCGCGCAGGTCCGCGGGCGCGCCGGGTTCGCGCCGGAGGACCGAAAGGACATCGAGCGCTTCCAACCGCGGCCCGATGCCGTAGCCGACAGGGCCCAGCGCCCGGGTCGTCGCAATCTCGAGCCGCAGACCGATCCGCTCGCCTACGGCCATGAACAACCCGCTGAGATGCTCGGCAAATTCGGGAGTTTTCACCTTGGCCGAAGACCCGACGGGTATGTCGATCAGAACGTGCGTCGCGCCGGCGGTCTTTTTCTTGGCAAGAATCGAGGCGACCATCTGCGCCTCGGTGTCGATCTCCATCGGGCGCTCGACCGTGATGAGGATGTCGTCGGCGGGCGCCAGCTCAAGCGCGCCGCCCCAAGCGATGCATCCGCCGACTTCCTCGACGACTCGATACAGTCGTTCAGCCGAGAGAGCGACGTCCGCCAGCACCGCCATCGTGTCGCCGGTGCCGGCAGGACTGGTAATAGCGCGCGAGGAAGTCTTGGGAATTTTGAGTCCGAGTTCCGCGAGAATCGGAACTACGATCATGGTAGTTCGGTTGCCAGGAACACCGCCGATACAGTGCTTGTCGGCGACGATCGAGCTGCCGAACCTGAGCTGCTCGCCAGTCGCGATCATCGCGCTCGTGAAGTCGGTCAGTTCTGACAAGTCAAACTTTTCGAAGGCACACCCCAACACGAACATCGAAAGCTCGACGCGTGAGTAACGCCGCGCCGCGACGTCGGTCAGGATCGCATCGAAGTCCTCACGTCGCAGGCGTTTGCCCCTCAGCTTGGACCGGACCAGGTCCACGCTCGCCGGTGCAACCGCGAGACTTGCTCCTACCGCTGCGCCGTGGGGCAAGCCGAGATCGCGAAATGCTTCCTCCGAGAGTCCGATCTCGTCGGGCTCAATCAGGTCATCGCCGCAGACGTTCAGGACGCCGGTGATCTCGCGCTGTTTGCCGGTTTGGCTGTCGATGCCGAAGACGCGCGCGCGGTCGAGCGGGTGCAATCCCAGGTTTCCATTCTGGACAGCGCGCTCGTGGATGACGATCACGTGCTCACGCATCGTGTCGAGCGGCAGATGTTTAAGCCGAAAGTCCCTCACAGCCCGCTAGTCTATACGCACCTGCTCGAGATTGCGCGGTACGACGGCGTTCCATCCCAGCTCAGTCGTGATGCGTTCGCGCAGAGCTTCGGATGCGGGCGGCTCGCCGTGAACTATATAGACGAGCCGCGGCGGAACCGTCGCGAGCTTGAGCCAGTTCAAGATCTCGCGCTGATCGGCATGCGAAGAGAAGGCGGGGACATCGATAATTTCCGCGGCGACCGGGACGTAATCTCCCAGCATCTTCACCATCCTGGCGCCGTCGAGCAGGGACCTGCCGCGAGTTCCCGCGGCCTGGTAGCCGACGAGAATCACGGTGTTGCGGCGGTCGGGCAGGCGCCGTTTGAGATGGTGGAGGACGCGGCCGCCCGACGCCATCCCCGACGCCGAGATGATAATCATCGGCCCTGACATCGAGTTCAGCCGCATCGACTCCTCGACGGTTTTGATCTCGGTCAGGTCCTGGCCATTGAAGAAGTTGTTTGCGCGCGCGATATCAGCGCGGACTTCAGGGCTGCCCCGTGCGATAGATTCCTAGTAGGGAAGTGTTGCAACTTCGAAGGCTGTGACGGAGGACGGCCCGAGCGGAACTGGGCGGCGAGGTCTCAGGCAGCCAGATCGAACAGTTGGTCGATGAACTGATTCTGTTGGCGGACATCATCG
>Ga0074046_10000644_pt1 | contig 32025 bp, 36 predicted proteins | sample BogForMeECP23OM3_FD_94441 | JGI IMG/M metagenome (GOLD analysis project Ga0074046, IMG submission 94441) | Bog forest soil microbial communities from Calvert Island, British Columbia, Canada - Bog Forest MetaG ECP23OM3 | ecosystem: Environmental > Terrestrial > Soil > Wetlands ... | reverse complement strand
ATTCAAAAAACGGTGCGACAATATGTAAAGTTCGTGAGTGTGGATGAATTCCCAGATGGCAAAAGGAACCGCGGCGACGAGCACGATTACTACAAGTGCCGTCAGAATCGAGCTGCGGTTGATCGAGATCTTCACGAGGGTGGGCTTACTGACTGAAATAGTCTCTAAATTGCGGGAACGCGACCGTCAGACCGAAGTTGATCGTCGTCTGCGGCGCGATCGGAGCGAATTGCCGATACGCCATCCACTGCCCCGTGACAAAGATACTCATTGGTGGCAGCCCCGGACGCACAATCGTTCGTCCGAGCCCGATGCTCAGCGGCAACATCGTAGGGTAATGACGACGCCAACCCATCGACCAATTAGCCTCCGCGGATCGCAGGTACCATTTGTCCCACAGATGAAGCGCGAAGACGGGTTGGAACTGAAATGTATTCTGTGGCAGACGATTGGGCGACGTGTACGCGAAGGAGACCGGGTTCAGGGCAACGAACCCTATCAGCAGCCCGGGAATCCCGCTGTAAATTGCGCCGAGCGCCGGTCCGGCTTGCCACGCGCCCTGTCCGGCGCTCTTCGAGGTGGCGGTGGGAAACACAAAAGCTGCCCCGGCGCCGATCAGAAGGCCGGTTTTCTGCCTGTCGGGCCAAGGCAGTACTGCAACATCGAAGACCGGCAGGTCACCGAACTCGGTCCGAGTTCCACCTCGGGAGCTTTGTACTGTCACCAGTTGAAATGTTGGGCGGATCAACTGCGAAAAAGGGAGGAAAGACTCAGGTGGTATGCGCGGAATCAGTGGCCTAACGAGAAACTGGTTGGTCTCGGCATTTCTGAAGCACACTTGGGACGTGCAAGGTCCAGGTCCATAGTTGGCCGGTGTGTAGCTATCCCGGACCAGCAGTTGTGGCAGAGTCGAAAGCGGGTCGGTGAAGTCCCGTTCTAGTTTCTCCTCCTCAGCTTCAGCAGATGTCGCAGGCTGAGTCTGGGCGTACGCGACAACCGGCACCCTCACCATCCAAAGGGTTACGAGCAGAAACGAGCACGCCGCGGCAGTCCGAACTGTTGATCTAGGATTCAAGAACCGCCTTGACCCGTTCCTCTCGGACGGCTCTGACGAACGCCCGGTAGTCGCGTTGGTTCTGGTCGGCATACTCGACTGCAAACTCGCCGATGGCGTCGTCAAACGTTCCGCTCGAACCCATATAGCCCGAAATCATGGCGGCATCGCCCGAGCGGGCGTGCGCGCGCGAGAGAGCCCACGCACACATTCTCGTGTATGCGCGCAACATATCGAAATCAAAGTCTTCGACCACAGCGCTGATCTTCATGTCGCGAAGTTGGCGAAAGTAGAAGTCGCGCCCGTTGAGTCCCCGCGCCCAGCCCAGAAAGAGATCGCTCGCTGCATCAGGCGCTGACCCACGACGACTCGCTGGCCGTGATTCTGATGCAAACTCTTGCCCACGTACGGCTCAAGCACTGAGGCCACCGCTTCCTTCGCGTGCAGGAAAAGCGGGTCGTCGTCTGCGGCCAGGAACAGCCCGATGGCGCAAAAGGTGCCGACGCTACCCACGCCGACCGCCTTGATTGCCAAGTCGCAAAAGTGGAAGCGGTCGAACAGCACGCGGACATGCTCGGCCAGCGACTCGCGGTAGGCAGCGATCCCTTCGTGGTACCCGGCTTTGAGTCCCGGTGCTTGTTTTGCAGTGGGGTGGAATATCAGTGGTGGGTTGTCCTTGATGCGGGGTAGGGCACCATGTTGTTCCACCATCTTCGGGTAGTCGTGTTCAGGAACGGTCCGACTGCGCACCTTTTCGAGCCGTTCTTCGGCGCGTTTACGGGCCTCTTCGCTGGGCACTTCCTTGAGGAAGCGCTCGACGTCGATTCGGTCGTACAGACCTCAAGCGCCCGCATCGATGCATAGTCAGCGATATGCTCCCGGTAGGACCGCGCCGTGGCGATAGCTGCCCGCGCCGAATCGTTGTCGGACAGCCGGAGATGACGCCCCGCGATGACCACGCTGGCGGCCAGGCGTTTGAGGTCCCATTCCCATGGGCCAGGAAGAGTCTCGTCGAAATCGTTGATGTCGAAAATTATGTTGCGTTCGGGCGTGGCAAAGCCACCGAAGTTCATCAGATGGGCGTCACCGCAGGCCTGTACCTTGAGCCCGGAGCAGGGAGTGTGTGCCAGGTCGGCGGCCATCTGCGCGGCGGAACCTCGAAAAAAAGCAAAGGGCGACGAGACCATCCGTCCGTGGCGAATCGGAAGAAGTTCCGCGAGCCTGCCCTCGTTGGTGCCGAGCAGCAAATCGACCGGGTCGCGACGATCCTTGGGCGGTTTCCATCCCGCGTGCGCTTCACGCGGCACGTTCTCGCGCAAAGCCTTGCCGTCGGCCCGACGCTCCGACGCAGTGCGATATTGATCTTCGGCGTGAGAACGGGACGATATCTCGGTCGGCTTCTCTTCCGCGCCAGACTTTCGGCCAGCGCGCCCTACGAGACGCACATTGGGCTTCCGTAATCGGTCCATGGCTCGATCTCCTTTGTAGAAGGTCAAGTAGCATCAAACATGCCTCGGAATAAACGGCGCAGGAGATTCGATTGCTTCCGTAGTGTGTGACGTTTGGATACATAAACGGCTGCGCTCAACAGATACACAATCTTCGAGCTTGTCTTAGTGAACGCCGATCGTTGCTACTTACTTCAGTCGGGAGCGTACACAGAATTTTCTCACTGCGGGCGTTTTTCGGGGGGCATCATCGGGAGCGTTACTTTGAAGGTCATTCCTTCCTTGGGTGTGGGCGTGCCTTTGACGCGATCGATGCCGCCGCGCTGCGCCCAGAGGCGGCCACCGTGAAGTGCGATTATTCGCTGGCATAGCACCAGACCGAGGCCGGTGCCGGCGGGCTTGGTGGTGAAGAACGGCGTGAACAGTTGCGCTAGTTGATCCTCGGGGATGCCGACGCCGCTGTCGCTGACTTCGACCCGCAGGAACTGGCGGCGGCGGCCTTCGGCCGTCATCCGGAATTCGCGCTCGATTCGAGTGTGCAGGCGAATCGTGCCCGACTCGCCGATCGCTTCCGCCGCGTTCTTGATCAGATTCAGGAATGTTCGTTCGAGTGCGCTTGCGTCGCCAATCACATCGGGCAGGCTGGGATCGAAGTCCTGGAGTAGCGTGACGCCCTCGGGCGGCTGCGGGAAGAGGCCGGCCATCCGCATCGCCTGATGCAGCACCATGTGGATGTTGACCGGCTCCTGCGCCAGGCGTTGCGGTCCGCTGACCATCAGCACCTGCTCGACGAGCGACGCAATCCTGTTCACGCCATCGAGAATGACGCTGCAGTACTGTTGCGCGCGCGCGTCGTCGGGAAACATCCCGGCCATCAGCTCGGCGGCACCCTTGATGCCCGTCAGCGGATTCTTGACCTCGTGCGCGAGGCCGGCCGGCGACAACCGCAGGTTCAAGTCGCCGGTAGTCGCAGCCTCGGCCGCGCCTTTTTCGTGAGACAGGTCGTGAAGCAGTATAATGACCCCGCCAGGCCGTCCTTCGGCGTTCAGCAGGGGGGACACCTCGACGCGAACCGCCAACTCCCGCGGCCCGGTCACCAAGACCGTCTCCATGTCGCCGAGATCCTGACCGCTATCGAGGCATGCCCCCACCATCCGTCCCAGCCAGTCGTTCTGGCGGACGAGGTCGGCGACCGTCGCGGCGCTGACCTGGGACACCCCGAGCATCGTCTCGGCAGCCGGATTGACGACCTGCGGCTCCATCGCAGGCGAAAGCACGATAATGCCATCGGTCAGGCTGTCGATAATGTCGTGCCAGAGATTCATCCCCGGTCAGCGGCCTCGCGGGAAGTTAGGTTTGATCACCGTAACACAAAGAGCTCGATTGGCTGAACTTTGTCTTAACGAATATTGCATCCATCTGGCTCCAAGATTCGTGAGCATTTGCAAGCCTATATCAAGAATTAGAACGTCCACTATTAGACTTTTTAATGGATTATCCACTGTGATTTGGTTGATCCCGCTCGTATCGGTCGGTACGGTTGGGGGCAACTTCTCGGGGGAGAATGCATAAGTCTAAGTTTATCTATCGAGTGTTTGTTGTCCTGATGGCGGCCCTGATTGTCGCCGGATGGGCGTCCACTCGTGCATTTGCCGAGGATTTCGACGGCCGATACGCCCCGTCTGGTGCGATGGTCTTGACTCCAAGCCTGACAGGAAACAGCAACGGCTTCGAGCTCGAGACTCCCGCGGAAGCTGGCGCCCAGCCTATCCCGTCCTCGTACGTGCTGTCTTCGCCTGAGCCTGTCCCGCCCTTCCCGATTCTGCTTAATCAGGCCGTTCGCCGCTATGTATCGGATTTCATGAGTTTGCCGGACCATCTGCAGGATACGTTCGACCGTAGTCACCCCTACCTGCCTGACATGGTCAAGGTGCTGCGGAGCTACGGCCTCCCAGACGACTTGGTCTACTTGGCCTTCGCTGAAAGCGAATTTACCCGGCGCGGCAAGGGTCCGTGGCAGTTTAATAGCGATACAGCCAAGCGCTTCGGCCTCCGTATCGACAACTACGTTGATGAGCGCCGCGACCCTGTAATGTCCACCAAGGCCGCCGCAGAGTATCTGGCCACCTTGCACGACGAAGCGGGCGACGATTGGCCGATGACGCTCGTCGCGTGGAACAACGGCGACAAAGCCATCAACCGTTATTGGTCGCTGCGCGGTCCCAACATGGAGAAGTTCGGTAATCGGCTGCCGCGGCGAACCCGCGGGCTGCTGGGACGCTTCATGGCCGTTGCGTACATCGCGCATCATGCGGGCAGCTACGGAATTACGCCGATCAAGCTCGACGAACCGCCGGCATACCAGATGCTGCCGGTGCGCGGCGGCACTCCTCTCAGCCGGGTCGCGCTCAATCACGGGACGACGCTCGAGCATCTGCGCGAGCTCAACCCGGCCTTGCTGCGCGATGTCGTGCCTCCGTACGAGCGATCGTACAGCGTTCGCGTCCCGGTGGAATCGCCCGATATCCACGCCAGCGCCGAACACGTTTCCTTTTAGTCTCTTTTCGCTCTCCGCTCGGATCCGCATTGGCTGGTCGTTCCGCAACGGCTAGTCGTAGGTTCATTCGTGATCTGAAGCGGCGTATCCTTTCTGCGTCATGATTAGCGCCGACCAGGCTCTGCAGATCGTCCTCGAAAACGTGGCGCCGCTTGGCGTCGAGCGAATTCCAATCGTCGAGGCTCTCGGGCGCGTGCTGGCCGAGAATATCAGCTCGTCACGCGACATCCCTGGCTTCGACAACTCCGCGATGGACGGTTACGCCGTCCGCGCCGCCGATGTTGCCAAGGCTTCAGAGGCGAGCCCCGTCAAGCTGAGCGTCGTCGAGACCGTGGGCGCCGGCCAGATGCCGACCCGGCGCGTAAACGCGGGCGAGGCGGTGCGCACGATGACCGGCGCGCCGATCGCAGAAGGGGCAGACGCGATCATTCCGGTCGAACGGACGCGCGGCGGTGGCGATCTCGTCGAATTTCTCGCCGCAGTGGAGCAGGGTGCGTTCATCCGGCCGCGCGGGGAGGATTTGCACCTCGGCGAGCTGGTGATGTCCGCGGGCAAGATGCTCACGCCCGCCGACTTGGGGATGCTGGCTTCGGTGAATCGCGCGATGGTCGAAGTCATTCGGCGTCCGCGCGTCGCGATCGTTGCGACTGGCGACGAACTGGTGGACGTCGATCAAGCGCCGACCGGCGCGCAGGTAGTCAACTCGAGCGCTTATGCGCTGGCCGGCGCGGTTCGGGAAGCGGGCGCGGAAGCCGTCATCCTCAAGGTGGCGCGCGACGACGCGCGCGAGATTCGCGAGCGCCTGGCCGAGGCGATGACTTTCGACGCGGTGCTCTCGACCGGCGGCGTCTCGGTGGGACAGTTCGATCACGTCAAAGGAGCTCTCGACGAACTTGGGATGCGCCAGCTGTTTCACGGCGTCGCACAAAAGCCGGGTCGTCCGCTCAAGTTCGGCACCGTCGGGTACCGCCCGATCTTTGGCCTGCCGGGGAATCCGGTCTCGACGCTCGTCTGCTTTTACCTGTACGCGCGCCCCGCGCTACTCAAGATGAGCGGCCGGCGGCGCGTCGGTCTGCCGCGCGTCATTGCGCGATGCAGCGTCGATATCAAGATTTCTAAAGACCTCACCGAGTTCGTGCGGGTCAAACTCGAGCGCGACTCGGGCGGCTACTTGGCCACTCCCACCGGCAGCCAGGGCTCGGGGATTTTAAGTTCGCTCTCGCGTGCCGACGGTCTGCTGATCGGGCCGTCAACTGAAACGATTTTGAAAGCTGGTGCTCAGGCGACCGTGCTGCTCTTGGGCGCCGACGGCGACGTGGGCGCGGTCGCGGCCGGCGAACTGTTCGAGGGCCGCACCCACAGCCAGTGAATCACGATTGTCGCGACTGCGCCGAAAATCGCGGCGCCGATTATCACCGCCGAGAGCTTGAGCTGCAGTTTCAGGATGTTGAAGGGCAGCAGGTAGAAGGTGACCATGTCGGGCTGAAAATTTGCGTAAATGACGTACGCCACCCACAGGACCACGATTGTGCCGATGATGAATTTCGGGTTCTTGGCAAATGCGGGCATCGCGAGCGATCCTCCTGAGGGGCGATGAGAAAAGCTTGGCGGCTGAAATAGCGATTGTCAACGCAGTCGGGCGCAGCGCAAATAATGCGCTCGCCGGACTTATCCGCGCGCGAGGGTCGAAGCAATGGCGAGGCGTTATCGCGTAGGTAACGGATTCGATTTTCACCCGCTCGAAGCGGGGCGCCGGCTCGTGCTCGGCGGCGTCGAAATCAAGCACGACAAGGGACTCCGCGGCCATTCCGACGCCGATGTCGCCGCACACGCGCTCGCCAACGCGATCCTCGGCGCGCTTGGCGCAGGCGATTTGGGGCGGCATTTCCCCGATACTGATCCGCGTTACAAAGACGCCGACTCGATCGCGCTGCTGCGCATCGTCTGGAAGCTAGCAAGCGATCAAGGATGGCGCCTTGGCAACGCCGACCTGACAATCTTCGCCGAGCAGCCAAAGCTGAAGCCGCATCTCGACGCGATGCGCGAGCGCCTCGCCGCCGCACTAAGCGCAGATCAATCGCGCGTCAATGTGAAAGCGTCCAGCCCCGAAGGCCTCGGCGCCCTGGGCCGCGGCGAAGGAATGGCCGCAGCAGCAATCGTTATGCTCGAGACTGACTAGGCTGCGCGAGCGCTACTCCGCGACGTACTCGATCATCATCTGGCGCCGCGGATGCGCCCAATCTCCAATGTACCGCTGCCGCCAGCCGGCCTTGATGCCGAACTCTTCGACCGTCGCGCGCGGGTAGCGAAAACTCCGGTGCGAATGCGATCGCGGGGACTCGTTAACATGGGACTCATCGGTGATGAACCAGGTCGCGTAGAACCGCCCGCCGGGATTCATGAAGCGCCGCAACTTTTGCAAGCATAGTCGGATGTCGGCCTCCGCAAGATGGGTAAACAGCGACTGCGCGATCGCGAAGTCCGGCTGCTTTGAAAATTTCTCGAATTCGAAACTGTCCGAGACTACGAACTCGGGCGACTTGCGCCGCATCAAGTCCCGGCCGAGCTCCTGCTTGATTCCAATTTGTATCAGTCGCTTTTCCCGATCGAGTCCGAGGTATTTTCCCTCGTCCAAGTAGTCGATGAACTTCACGCCCGCCCGCAGCGCGCCGCATCCAACGTCGAGCAGGACATGCTGGGGCTTCAGCCCCATCTTGAGCATGAACTCGAACTGCAGTCGGCCCAAGGCGTCCCAATCGCCACCGACATATTGCCGGTGGCCCATCAACCAGATTCCAAGCCGGCCGTCCGGTCTCCCCAATGCGACAAATGCTCTGGCCTTTAGCGCATCGATCATCGCAAGTTAGCCAGCTTTGACCTATGGGAGAAGGAGAGGTTAGTGATTTTCCCTTGCCTCCTACACCTGATCCTTATCCAACGCCGAGCTCCACTTGCGCGAGGCGCGGCCTTCCCAGCCGCGCTTGTGGTACGCGTAGCCGACGATCAGCGGCACCGCGATTGTCGCCTCGCAATACACCATTTGCTCGTATGTCGTATCGACCTTGCCCCAGCTGCTTGCCTCTTTGAGCGTGCTGCCTGAGAGCGCGCCGTCGCGCACATCGGCGACGGTGATCTGGACCGCGTACTTGTGCATGGGCACGTCATGCCCCAGCACTTCGGCTGCGACCACGATATCCTGCGCGAAATTCTTCGGCACGCCGCCGCCGATCATGAACAGCCCGGTGGTTTCGTTCTTCACCTTCAGGCGCGTCAGCTCGTAAAAATCCTTGGCGCTGTCGAGTGAGACCTTGGGCTTGCCGTGACGCGCCGCCTGATGCGCGACGAGTCCGAAGCCCGCCGAGCAGTCGCTGAAGGCCGGGCAGAAAATCGGGACTTGCTCCCGATACGCCTCGAGCACGATGCTCGCACCGGTCTTCGCGCCGGTCTCGGCCAGATACTTGCCCATCTCGCCGACGAACTCGCGCGACGAAAACGGCCGCGGGTCGAGCCGGTCGGCGATTTTCTGAACCGTCTCGTCGCACACGCGCAGTTCGTCTTCGTCGATTAGCGTGTCGTATATGCGATCGATATGCAGTCCGCGCAGTTTGTCGTCGTCGAGCCCGTACTTGAAGCGGTCCTCGGCCATCCAATGCTTGAAGCCGAGCGCCTCGAAGAAATCCTGATCGACGATATTGGCGCCGCTGCTCACGATCGCGTCGACCATGTGATTGCGAATCATGTCGGCGAAAACGCGCTTCAGGCCCGCGCTGATGAGCGAGCCCGCCAGGCACAGGATTATGCCGCAGTCGCGATCGCGCAGCATGCGATCGTAAATCGTGGCCGCACGATGCAGGTCGCGCGCGCTGTACGCCATCTGACCCATCGCCTCGACGAACGGCACGACGCTTTCGCGCGTGATATCAACATGTTCGATCGGTTTTTTCAGAAATTCTGATTTGACGCTCATCACAGTCCTCGCAATGTCTTCGATTTTACTCGCCGATAGTAAGCATCGGCCATGTTCTACGCTACTACTTCAGCGGACCGATTCCGCCCAGTCCCGTCCAGTAGAGCATGAAATTCAGCGTGCCGAGCCCGATCAGAAAGGCGAACGCCAATACATCCGCGCCCGTCACCGGGTACTCGATAAACGTCGTCGGCTCGTGGCTGAAGCCGAAGCCGCGCGTTTCCAGGGCCATCGCCATGTTGTTGGCCTTGCGCAGCGCGCCCATGAAAACCGGGATGACGACCGGCACGTAGCGCCGCACGCGCTCGATAGGCCCGCCCTGGTTGAAGTCGTAGCCGCGCAGCCGCTGCGCATCGACGATCGTCACGGCCGAGTCGATAAACAACGGGACTAACCGGAATGAAAGCGAAATTGCGAAGCTGACGCGATACGGCACGCGCATGCGCTGCAGTCCGTAGGTGAACTCCTCGATCTTGGTGGTCGAAAGAAACAGCACCGACGCGGCCAGCAACTCCGCCAGCTTGATCCCGCGGCCAAAGCCAAAGACCAGCGACAGCCTGCTGACGTGAAACACCGGCACGTTCACCAGCACCGCGCCGCGCCGGTAGAAAACCATCCACGCAATCGTCGTCGTGAAAACCAAAATCGCGAACAGCCATCGCAGGCGATAAAAGTTCGGCCACGAATCGGTGAGCTGCGCAATCCACAGCATGACCAGTCCGACCGGCAAGAGCGCGATCGGGTTGTCCACCCAGTACACCGACCAGAACATGATGAAGAGCGCGAACACCTTGACCGTGGGATGCAGCCGGTGAACGAAGGTGCCTCGATCGATGTACAGATATATCGGCATCAGGCACGCTCCTTTATCCACGCGACGAATTCGCCGGTGGTCAGTGCGAGCGTGCCGAAGCGGCGGCCCAGCTCGGTGATTTCCGGCGCCCGGAATGACGACGAGCGCAGCAGCTCGTCCTGCATGAAGAATTCGCGCACGCCGCCGTCGAAAATTTTCGCGCCTTTGCGCATCAGCACGACGCGCCGCGCATACTCGGCGACCAGCCACGGCGTATGCGTGATGATCACGATCGCGATTCCGGCGCGGTTGAGGTCGCGCACCAACGCCATCATCCGAAGCTGCTCGCGATGGTCGAGGCCGGTGGTCGGCTCGTCGAGTATCAGCATCCGCGGCCTGAGCACCAGCACGCTCGCGACGGCCAGGCGCTGGCGCTCGCCCTTGCTGAGCATGAACGGGTCGCTCTGGCGCTCGTTCTGAAGGCCGACCGCTTCGAGCGCCTCGTCGCATCGCCGGCGAATCTCGTCGTCCGGCAAGCCGAAGTTGCGCGGCCCGAACGCGACTTCGTCCTCGACCGTGGCGGCAAAAATCTGGTGGTCTGGATTCTGGAAGACGTACGCGACTGCGCGCGCGGTCTCGGCCGGGCGCATCTGCGCGCGGTTTTTGCCGTCGATTGTCACGCGGCCCGTAGCCGGCTGGAGCAGCCCGACGATATGTTTGGCTAGGGTGGTTTTGCCGGATCCGTTTTGTCCGACGATCGCGAGAAATTCGCCGGCTTCGACTTTGAGATCGATCGAATCGAGCACGCGCGGTCCGCCCGCATAGCTGAAGCTGACATTCTCGATTCCGATAAATGCAGGTCCGCTCGGCATCGCGCGCTCTGAAGGATCGGCGACGTTGCTAACGACATTTGTCGCAAGTCGCGGATATGCCCGCACGATTGCGTCGTAAGCCTGCTCGACGCTTTTCGGTTGCGCTTCGATTCCGAGCAGCTCGAGCGCGTGACCGAGCCCGGGTGGACGCACACCGCATTCCCTGAGCAGCTCGGTGCGTGCGAACACCTCAGAAGGCGGACCGTCCGCGGCAATTTGGCCCTCGCGCAGAACGACGATCCGATCGGCGGCGCGCAGCTCTTCGGACTCGTGCTCGATTACGATCAGGCTCAAGCCTTGCGCGCGGAGCTTTTTTATCAACTCGAAGACTTCCGCCCTGCCTTCGGGATCCAGATCGGTAGTTGGCTCGTCGAGCACGATGACTGACGGGCGCAGAGCGAGCACCGACGCAATCGCGAGGCGCTGCTTCTCGCCGCCCGACAGCGACATTGGATCGCGATGCTCGAAGCCGCGCAGGCCGACGGCCTCGAGCGCGGGCATGATTCGGCGGTCCATCTCGGCGCGGTCCATGCCGACTTGTTCCATTGCGAACGCGACTTCGTGCGCGACGTTGGTCGAGAACAACTGCGACTCGAAATCCTGGAACACCATGCCGACCTTCGGCGCGACGTCGCAGACGCGCAGTTGCTCGAGCGGCTCACCAGCGATACGAATCGCGCCGCGAAAATCGCCGTCCTCGAATTCCGGGACGATGCGATTGAGGCATTTCGCGAGCGTCGATTTGCCGGCGCCCGACGCGCCCATAACGCCGATCATCTCGCCGGCATTCTGGGTGAAGGTCACTGCTTGAAGCGCGGGCCGGTCGGCACCGTGATAGGTGAACGTGACCTCCTGGGCCGACACTGCGTGCTGGTTGGTATTCACTGAAAAAGTTTTCACATCATGAACAGGCCCGCGAACGCCAACAGCAGAAACGGGCCGACAATTATCAGGACCGGCTTATCGTACGGGGCGACGAGCATCCAAGCGGGCAGAAACTTTGGCGCCCAGTATCCGGTCGAAAGCAAATTTCCAAAAATCCATGCGCCGCCTTCGCCTGCAATCAACAGCGCGAAGCCGGCGGCTCGAATCGGCACCGGCTTCAGTTTCACCTCCGGCATCACGTCCGTGTACAGCATCCGGCCTTTCTTCACGCGCGGATAGACGGCGGCGAGGATGAACGGCGAAAGCACGAGCGCCGAGACCATGTTGTTGAAGATGATCACGTTGCCGAGCATCGCGAACGGCCGGATGACGAGCACGTTGTCGGCCCATCCGACCAGGTCGGCGCAGAGCACGCTCGCGGCCAGGCATGCGATGACGTACTTGAGGATTCCGAGCGGAGAGCGGCTGATGGGACTCTGGCCGCGGCCGATCAGTTCCCAGACTTTGTATGGAATCCATCCGTAGGCCAGGTTCGCGAAGAAGCCGAAGATGTCGCCCGGCGATACGCCGCCGAAAAAATCGCCGATCATATTTCCGATCGCTGAACCCCACGCTGCGGCCGGGCCGAACAGGAACGAGCACACGACCGGAATCGCGTTGGCGGGGCGCAGCTCGGTGACGCCGGGGATAAGCGGCACGACCTTGAACGGCACCAGCACGGCGGCATAGAGCGCGGCTGAGATCGCGCACAGGACGACCATCCGCGTGTTGCGCCACATCAGGCGAAGATCGCTCATCGCGGTAGGCGCGCTGCGATGCGCGCGCAGCGCATGCCTGCTATACGAATGAAATGATCGACAGCCACGTTCATCTCGACGCTGACCAGTATCCCGACCCTTCCGGCGCAATCAAGCGCGCACAGGATGCGGGAGTCTCCGCGATGGTCGTGCCGGGAGTTGGGCCGGCGTCTAATCGCGCTGTGATCGAACTTGGGCGGAAGTATCCGAGTGTCATTTTTCGGGCATTAGGATTTCATCCCGAACGATTTTGAACATAGCGAAGATGACGCGCGCGCGGTGCTCGAGATGCTCGTGCGGGAGCGCGATTCGATTTGCGCGGTCGGCGAAGTCGGACTGCCGTGGTACGGCGAGCGCGCCGGGGACGCGGCCGTGCTCGACGCCGCGAAGGTGATGCTCGCCCGCTTCGCGCGCGTTGCAGTCGCGCTCGATCTGCCGCTGATAATTCATGCGCCGCACGCACGCGCCGCCGAGGCGCTCTCGATAATTCGCGAGGCGCACGTGACGCGCGCGGTCTTTCATTGGCACAAGTCCGATGAGGGGACCACGCGCGCGATCCTAGACGCCGGATACTATATTTCGCTGTCGCCCGAGGTGCCTACCGGGCGCGCGATCAGGATCTCGCGCGGATGCTCCCTGCGGATCGGATGCTGGTGGAGACTGACGGCCCGTGGGCCTACGGCGGCCAATTTGCGGGGCGGCTGACCGAGCCGGCGATGATCAGAGAGGTGGCCGCCGCGGTTGCGCATCTGCGCTGCACGACCTTCGAGGAAATCGCCGAATCGACGACGGCCAACGCCCGCGCGCTGTTTCAGGTTGGCGGGTGAAATTAATTGTTCGTGAAATCCGCGCTGGCAGTGGATAGAATAGGTCAAGATGCCGATCTACGAATATCGATGCGAGAAGTGCCGGCGGACGACCAGCGTGCTGACGACGCGCGTCAGTGAAAAGGTCGAGGCGGTTTGTGCGCATTGCGGCGGAAAAAAAATGCGCCGCCTGATGTCGCGGTTCGCGATGCCGCGCAGCGAGGAATCGCGAATGGAGTCGCTCGCCGATCCCTCAAAGATGCGCGATATGGACGAGAACGATCCCAAGAGCGTCGCGCGGATGATGAAGCGGATGGGCAAGGAGATGGGTGACGAGTTTGGCGGGGCGGAGTTCGACGAGGCGGTGGCGGAGATCGAGAGCGGCGGTGATTTTGGGGATGGAACGGAGGAGGAGGATCTGTAGCCGAGGGCGGTCGCGGTGCAGGTGCCGCAGAACACACACCGGTCGGGCGCGACGCGGCCGGCCGTCATTCGGCAAAGCTCGGGACAGGCTCTCTCCGCAAAGGTGACGGGCGAGGTAAGACCGGGCATCCTGGAATTTGGACCACCACCGTTATTCCATCCGAGCACCCGGCTGTCGTCGCTGTCGACCACGTACAGCTCGGACTCCAAAAATCCGCGCGGGTGCTGGGGTACGCCGGACCGCCAAGAGCTGTATCGTCACTGGGCGCCAGTATTGAGCTGAATTCGGGCCCGCTCGCAAAAAGAGATTGACCGCATAGCATGCTCAATCACCGGCCTCGCCGCGCCGTGGATGATTTTGCGGGCGAAGCCGCCGTGCTGATCAACACGGGCGTACGCGTCTCATAACTGGTCGATACATAATGTATTACATCTAGACTGGTTGACTCACCTACAATTTGTTGTAATATTCTCACTTAGTGTTTTAAGCGAGGCGGGAATTTCTTACAGTTCGGGGGACGCTAATTGTGGTCAATCAAGTCAGCCGTCGATGTCGCATCGGTTTCGTCGGGATTGCAGTGCTCATAACGACAGCCGGCATCGTGGCTGCGACTCGAGCCGCCGGGCTCGGCCCGGCTGCCAGCGCGGTGCTGGGCGAGGCGGTGTTCGACACGAATTATTTCGTCACCGCCAGCTCGATAGCGAGCCCGGCGCAGATCACGATCGATTCGAGCGGTCATCTCTATGTCGCGGATCTCGCCAACAATCGCGTGCTCGGATGGCATAGCGCGGCCGGCTTTGCGAACAACGCTCCCGCCGATGCGGTTATAGGGTAAGTCGATTTTCTCCACGTCTATCGGAACCAGGGCGGCGCATCAGCGACACTCGACACGCTGGACAGTCCGCAAGGCGTTGCGGCCGATTCGGACGGCAACCTTTACGTTGCGGATACCAGCAACAACCGCATCACCGAGTATACGAGTCCGTTCGCGAGCTTCACGGGGACTCCGCTGGCGGGAGAGAGCGCCAACTTTGCGATTACCGCAACCAACCTGGGGCTGAGCGAATCGCAATCGATCACCGAGCCGGAGGCGGTGGCGGTGGATGGCAACAACAACCTGTTCGTGGCGGACACCAACAAAAGCCGGGTGCTGGAGTTCCTCGATCCGCTCGCAAGCGGGGTGTCATGCACGCCGAATGCCGACGGTTCCGGATGCGCCGGCGACACTACTGTCGATTACGTGTTGGGGCAGTCGAACCTGATCAACACGGGTTGCGACGATGGCGGGGTTAGCGCCAGCAACCTCTGTATGCCATATGGCATAGCAGTCGATCCGGGAACCAACAATCTGTATGTCGCCGATGTGAACAACAACCGGGTGGTGGTTTTTCCGGCGCCGATCTCCACCGGCGAAAGCGCCGCGCAGGTTTGGGGCGAACCCGATTTCGACGCCAACATTGCCGGCACCGGACCGGACTTGTTCGAGTTCCCCGACGGCGTGGCGCTGGACGGCGCGCACAACCTGTATGTCTCGGACACATTTAATATGCGCGTGCTGGAGTACCCCGCCGGGTCGCCCTATCCAAGCACGTCGCCGGGTACGTCGTGGGGGGTCGGCGATGCGTCCGATTTCAGCGACAGTGGCCAGTGCGGGGTTGGTTACTCCGGGCAAACAGTGATGCCGAATGCCTTCAAGGGAATCGGTATCGCGCTCGACAGCTCTGGCGGCCTGTACGTCGCCGACGCTTGCGCCAGCCGGATACTCGTCTTCGACAATGCGCTCGCGCCAACCGAGTCAGGAACCCGGGTGCTCGGGCAGGCCGATCTCGCGCATGGCGCGAACGGCAACGAGACCTTCAACGCGTCGATGCTCGCGCCCAACTCGCCGGTGGTCGATTCCCAGGGCCATCTGTACGTGGTCGACAGCGACGACAGCCGGGTGCTCGGATGGAACAGCGCATCCAGCTTCACCGACGGCCCGGGCGCCGACCTCGTGATCGGCCAACCCGACTTCGCTTCGTTTATTGCAAATCAGGATTCGGCCGACGGGAATCCTACCGTCGCGAGCCTGAACTATCCGTTCGGTATCGCGGTCGACTTCAAGGAACCTGTACGTCGTCGACGAGTATAATTCCCGGGTGCTGGAGTACGACACTCCATTCGCCGGCTTCGATGGGATGCCGCTGGCGGGTCAGAGCGCCAGCCGGCTATGGGGTCAGGGGACAGATTTTACCGGTGGAAATCCCAACCAGGGCGGGATCAGCGCGAGCTCGCTGAACAATCCCACGGCGGTTGCGTTCGACTCCGGACACAACATGTATATCGCGGATTCGGGCAACAACCGGGTACTCGAATATCCGTACGGCAGCGGGTTTGCGTCGAACACCGCCGCGGAGGCTTTTGGTGTGGACAGCACCGGGACCAACTTCTCGAGGGCGGGCGCATGTGGGGCGAGCAATGTCGCGTTGTGCAATCCGGAACGGCTCGCGCTCGACAGCAAGAACAACCTGTACGTATCGGACAACCGCAACAACCGGGTGGTGATATTCAACACTCCGCTAAACGGCTCCAGCGGCGAGCCGGGTGCGGGCGACGTGACGGCGGACGAAGTTATAGGACAGCCGGACCTTAGCACCGGGACCGCTGGCGGCGGAGCGGCCGGACTCAAGTCTCCGCAGCAGATCGCGACCGATGCGGGCGACGATCTTTTCGCCGCGGATTCGGCAAACAACCGCGTGCTCGAATACCTGCATAACGCGGCGTCGGGCTTTCCAGACACGTCGGCGGACTTTGTGTGGGGCCAGGCCGACTTTACGGGGATCGAGTGTAACGGCGGCAGCGAGTTTCCCGGCCCGACTACGCTGTGCTCTCCGACGGGAGTCGCAGTGGACTTGTTTGGCAACATTTATGTTGCCGATGAGACCAACGATCGCGTGCTGAGATACGGTTCGGCGGGTCCGACGCCTACTGCAACCGCGACTGCCACGGCGACGGCGACCGCAACGCCAACCGCCACTGCGACTGACACTGCAACCGCGACCGCAACTGCCACCGCGACGGCAACTGCAACCAACACGGCGACCCCGACTGCGACCGCCACCGCAACCGCAACCAATACGGCGACTGCGACTCCGACTGCCACCGCGACGGCAACTGCAACCAATCGGCGACGGCGACTCCGACAGCCACGTCAACTGCAACTGCGACTGCCACCGCAACTGCCACCGCGACGGCGACCTCAACTCCGACTGCCACCTCGACTGCTACAGCCACATCAACTGCCACGGCGACGCCAACGCCCACGCCCGGCGCGTTGTCAGTCTCCCCGGCGAGTTTGAGCTTTGGGAATCAGAGCGTCGGCACCACGAGCGCACCCCAGACCGTAACGGTGACCAACCCGGGCCTGGCATCAGTGACGTTTGCTGGAATATCGGCTAGCACGGACTTTGTTGAAACCGACGACTGCCGACCCAGCGTGGGAGCGCATAGTACCTGCAGCATCAGCGTCTCGTCCCAGCCGACTCACGCGGGGCCTTCGTCCGGCACCCTGACGTTCACGGACCACACCACCAACAGTCCTCAGGTGATCAACTTGAGCGGGCAGGGCAACAACGGGAAGGGGCACTAAAGAAGAGTTGCTGTCGTCAGCGGGCGCTCGTACTGGCCGCTGAATTCGGGCGCCCTCGCAAAAAAGAGAGTGACCGCAGGAGCTGCGCGATCACCGGCTTCGATCCGCTGTCGGTGATTTTGCCGGCGAAGCCGTGCCGTGCTAATTAACACGGGCTTATTCTGACGTTTTCTTCTGAAGGTCCATGCGATGCTGTTCGTGATTATCGGCCATGACGGACCCGACGGGGCGGCCTTGCGGCCGAAGGTGCGGCCGGCTCATCTCGAGAATCTGCGGCCGCTGGTGAGCGCCGGCAAGTTGAAGCTCGCGGGACCATTCACGGACGGCAGCGGCAGCCTTATCATCGTGGATATGGAGAGTGAGGCGGAGGCGATCGCGTTTGCGAATAGCGATCCGTACGTGACGAGTGGGGTATTCGCGCGTGTCGAAGTGAAGCCGTTCCGGCAGGTATTTCCCCAGTAGAATTTCGCAATCTCTCTTGATGGAGAATCAATGGCGGGAGCTTTATCCAGTTTAAAGATCGTTGAAGTTGGCGAGATGGTATCGGCGCCGTATTGCAGCAAGCTGCTGGCGGACATGGGCGCCGAGGTGGTCAAGGTCGAGCGGCCGGGAGTCGGCGATCGCGCGCGGACGCGCGGGCCGTTTCCGGGCGACGTCGCGAATCCCGAGACCAGCGGACTGTTTCTCTATCTCAATACCAACAAGCGCGGCGTCACGCTCGATATCACCAAGCCCGAGGGCTTCGAGATTCTGGAGAAGCTGGTGGCGGGCGCCGACATCCTGATTCACAACGTCGCGCCGCCTGAGATGGATCGCGTCGGACTCAGGTACGAGCGGATGCGCCGCGCAAATCCGAAATTGATTATGACATCGATCCTGCCGTTCGGACTGACGGGACCGTATCGCAACTACCGCGCGGAGGATTTGACGATCTGGTGCGCGGGCGGCGTGTGCGTGCTCAACGGCGGCGGCCCGGAGCATCCGGAGTTACCACCGCTGAAGACTGCGGGGCATCAGGCGGGCTACCAGGGCGGAGTGCATGGCGCGACCGCGACGATCGCGGCGGCGTTCGCGCAGCTTAGCGACGGGGCAGGGCAGCATATCGAGGTGTCGGTGCAGGAATCGATCGCGTCGATCCTCGAGATGACGTTCGAGTACTGGCCGTATATGAAGATGATTGCGACGCGGCTCGGACAGAAGCCGCTGCAGCCGGTCGAGACGATGCAGTGCAAGGACGGGTACATTTATTTGTGCTGCATCGAGGAGCATCAGTGGCGCAACTTCGTCGAGATCATGGGAAATCCCGAATGGGCGGAGATGGAAATTTTCAAGGATCGGCTCGTACGCGCGCTGAACTGGGACGCGCTCAGACCGATGCTAGAGGAATGGGTCAGCCAGCAGACGGTGCTCGACTTGTATCGCAAGGCACAGGCGAAGCGGGTGCCGTTTGCGCCGGTATCGACGATGGGTGACCTGCTCAACTCGGAGCATTTGAAGGCGCGCGGATTTTTCGTCGAGATCGCGCAGACGGTCGCGGGCACGCACAAGTATCCGGGCGCGCCGCTCAAGTACGGGCGCACGCCGTGGGAGATTCGGCGGCCGGCGCCGACGCTCGGACAGCATAATGCGGAAGTCTTCGGCAAAGAGCTCGAGCTTTCGGATGCGCGGCTCGAGGAACTCAAGCGCAAGGGTGTGATTTAGAAATGGCCAAGTCTCCTTTATCTGGAATTCGAGTTTGCGATTTCACCTGGGTGTGGGCGGGACCTTACTGCACCCTGCAACTGGCGCATCTTGGGGCCGAAGTGATCAGGATCGAGACTAAGACGCGGCCGTGCGTCACGCGGATGCTGCCGCCGTGGCCGGACGGTGTGTTCAACAGCCTCAACAAGTCGGGCTACTTCAATCAATACAACCAGGGCAAGAAATCGTTGTCGCTGAACTTCAAACATCCCGAGGCGAAGGAAGCCGCGTGGCGGCTGATCAAGAATAGCGACGTCGTGATTAACAACTTCGCGGCGGGTGTGCTCGAGAGGATGGGATTCGGCTACGAGGAGGTGAAGAAGATAAATCCGAATGTAGTAATGATTACTCTGTCGGGTTACGGCGACACTGGACCGTATAGTGAGTACGTTGCATACGGGCCGGCGCAGGTACCGTTGTCGGGGCTGTCGGCGCTGACTGGCTATAAGGGATTCCCTCCCATGCATGCGGGATTCAGCTACGCCGACCCCAACGCGGGGGTGCATGGCGCGTTCGCGATAATCAGCGCGCTGTTCCATCGCGCGAAGACCGGCGAGGGACAATATATCGACATGAGTCAATGGGAATGCGCGATGGACCTTCTGGCAGAAGGGATTCTCGAATACACGATGAATGGGCGCGAGCCGGAGCGAAACGGGAATCGCGATCCGCTGATGTCCCCGCACGGGCTATTCAAGTGCGTCGATCTGCCGGAGAAAGTACTCGATGTCAGGATTGACCAGTGGGTTGCAATAGTATGTGCGGACGACGCGGAGTGGGCGCGACTGGCTAGAGCAATAGGTAAGCCCGAACTAGCTGATGATCCGCGGTTCGCGACGCTCGCGGTGCGCAAAGAGAATGAAGAGGCGCTCGAAGCAATAGTCAGTGCGTGGACGGCGACGCGCAGAGTTGCCTATGTAGTAGATACTCTGCAAGCGGCCGGAGTTGCGGCGGGAGCCTGCGCCGATAACAAGTATCTATCGGAAGACCCGCATCTGAAGGAGCGCGAATACTTCGTCTATCGCGAGCATCCGGAAGTGGGGAAGAGGCAGCACTGTGGTATCCCGTGGCGGATGAGCGGAACGCCGTGCGAAGTGAAGTCGGCGGCACCGGTGCTCGGGCAGCATACTAATGAGGTGATGACGGGACTGCTCGGATATAGCGCGGCGGAGGTCGAAGCGTTGCGCGCGAAGGGGGCACTGGACTAGCGGAGGAACTTGATCGTAGTGAAACCCGCCGTGGGTTTCACGCTTCCTTGGGCAGCGGTAACCCCTGCACTTTAGTGAAAAAAGAAAAGATGCGGGACTTCGTCCCTGTTAGAACTAGTTAAGGGGAGAGGCGCGATGCGGACTCTGAAAGTGTTGATCGATGGGTTGGCGTTTCCTGAAGGGCCGCGATGGCATGACGGGAAGTTTGTTTTCTCCGACATGCATGCGCATCAGGTGGTCGCGGTCGATATGGCGGGGAAGCGCGAGGTCGTGTGCGAGGTGACGAATCGGCCTTCGGGGCTTGGATGGCTGCCGGATGGACGGATGCTCGTCGTGTCGATGACGGATCGGAAGCTGATGCGGTTGGATCGCGACGGGCTGAAGATGGTTGCCGATATGAGCAAGCTCGCGCCGTTCGATTGCAACGACATGGTGGTCGATGCGCGCGGGAATGCGTACGTCGGGAACTTTGGATTCGACTTGCACAAGAACGAGACGCCGCGTGGGACGACGCTGGTGATGGTTGCGCCGGACGGCGTCGCGCGCGTCGTTGCGGAAGATATGATGTTCCCGAACGGGATGGTGATCACGCCGAACGGGAAAACATTGATAGTGGGCGAGACGTTCGGGCGGCGGTTGACGGCGTTCGATATCGGCGCGGATGGATCGCTCGCGAATCGACGCGTGTGGGCGGACTTGGGAAATAGTTTGCCTGACGGAATCTGCCTGGACGCCGAGAATGCAATCTGGGTGGCGTGTCCAACGGCGTCGGAAGTGATTCGGGTGAAGCAGGGCGGCGAGGTGGTCGAGCGGATCAAAGTGGAGACTGACGCGTTTGCGTGCATGCTCGGCGGTCGCGATGGCCGGACGCTGTTCGTCGCGACGGCACCGAATTCCGATCCCGAGAAATGCCGCGCGACGCGAGGCGGGAGAATCGAAACCACACAAGTCGACGTGCCGCACGCCGGATTGCCACGATCGCGCACACTGGCGTGAGCGGGGGCTGCGTGGCGTAATGAATTGCGATGAGCGTTAACGGACACGGCGAGAGTTTTCGCGCGCGGCGCAAGCGCATGATGGAGGTGATCGCGCCGGGCGCGACCGCGATCATGCCGAGCGCGCCGGTCGCAGTGCGATCGGGCGACGTCGAGTTCGTTTATCGGCAGGACAGCGACTTCTACTATCTGACTGGATTCGCGGAGCCGGAATCGGTCGCGGTGCTATCGCCGGGGCATCCGGACGGCGAGTTCGTGATGTTCGTGCGTCCGCGCGACAAGGAGCGCGAGACGTGGACGGGGCGGCGGGCGGGAATCGAGGGCGCGACAATCGAGTACGGAGCGGACAAGGCTTACGTAATCGACGAGCTCGAAAAGATTCTGCCACGCTATCTCGAAAAGAGTGAGCGCGTGCATTACCCGCTCGGGCTGAACGAGAAGATGGATGAGCGGGTATTGAAACTGATTCGCTGGGCGCAGTCGATGCGGCCGCGAATCGGCGTGGGACCGTCGTCGATAATCGATCCGCGTGACATTGTTCACGAGGCTCGGTTGAAGAAGGAGCCGGCGGAGCTCAAGGCGATGCGGCGTGCGATGGCGATTTCGGCGGACGCGCACAAGCGCGCGATGTTGAAGGCGCGCGGCGGGATGAAGGAGTGGCAGATCGAGGCCGAGGTCGATTACGCGTTTCGCTCGCAGGGTGCGGCGGGTCCCAGCTATCCGTCGATCATCGCGTCGGGACCCAACGCGGCGACGCTGCATTACATCAACAATGATCGCGAGATGCAGACTGGCGAGCTGTTGCTGATCGACGCCGGTGCGGAGTACGACTTTTATGCGGCTGATATCACGCGCACGTCACCGATTGGCGCGCGCTTCACTGGCTTGCAGCGCGGCTTGTACGAAGTAGTGCTCAACGCGCAGCTCAAGGCGATCGACACGATCAAACCGGGCGCGCATTTCGACGAGCCACACGAAGTTGCTCTGGGCGTGCTGGTTGACGGCATGCGGCAGCTCGGCATCCTGCACGGATCGGCCGAGGAAATAATCGAAAAAGGCGCGTACCGCCGCTACTACATGCATCGCACGAGTCATTGGCTCGGCATGGACGTGCATGACGTGGGGCTGTACCGAGTGGGCGGCGCGTCGCGAGTGCTCGAGCCCGGAATGGTACTCACTGTCGAGCCGGGATTATACATCGCTACCGACGACGACGAAGTTCCCGACAGTTTCCGCGGAGTGGGGATCAGAATCGAGGACGACGTGCTGGTTACCGAAAGCGGTCACGAAGTGATGACCGCGGCGACTCCGAAGTCGATTGCCGACGTCGAAGCACTGACTACAGCGCAGTAGTCACTCCAATACTCACAGCCACGAATGACAGGTGCTGCGGGCCTCCTGGCAAGCTGCCGTGCAATTACCTAATTCGTTTCGGCAATAAGATTCGTCATTACCATGTAGTTCGCATACCTGGTAGTTGCGATTGCACTCGTACTGGCACTTGGTCTGCGCGTAGTCGCATCGATTGGCGCATCCAGCGGCGAAGAACGCAACGGCAGTGGCGGCGAGCAATGCTCTGGCGATCACGAGCGGGTCGGCGCTATAGCTCAAGTGCGCTGGCGGTGCCGACAAGTGTCTTGGCGCCATCGGCCTTGTCGCACCATACTTCGACCTCGGCGCGTGTGCGTTTGCCCTCGGGGTGGCGCTCGACGATCAATCCCTTTGGCCCGGCGATGTCGTTGCCCCACACGACGTTGACCAGCCGCAGATCCATCTTGCCGCCGTAGAGGAAGCCGAGTCCGAAACGCCGCGTCATCATTTCGGCTACGAGGCAGACGGAGAGCATCCCCTGCACGACTATTTCCGGGAAGCCCAGCTCGACGGCCTTTTGCTTGTCGTTGTGATAGTTGCGGGCCGGGCCGGAGAAGGCCATGCACATCTCTTCTGTGATTTTGCGCATGGGAGCGTCGATCGGATCGCCGCCGCGCTCGCCGATTTTGAATGTGCGTGACGAATCCTTCTCGCGCGACTTGTCGACGACGAAACCCTGCTTCGTCTGTTCGGGGAGCAGGAAGCTCTGATGGGTGCGGCTGCGCGAGACGAGCTGTCCCGAGGCGTTGCCGACGAGGACTTCGTTTACGAGGTACTGGCGATCGCGCTTGACGTAGCGATCGACTATGATGGCGCGAGTCTTGAGCCGCTCGCCGACCATCACGGGCGCGAACAGGCTCCATTCCTGACGCGCGTGAAGGTTGCCGTAGATGTTCGGCAGATACCAACCGAGCGTTTGGTAAACGGCGCTGTGGAGAATCAGCGCGGGTGCGATTGGACCACCGAGCGGGGAATTGCCGCGGTACCACGGATTGTCGTCGCCGGTGCCGGCGATGTAGGTCGCGATGAGGTCGGGCGTGATGTCGTAGGTGATGCCGCCGAAATCGCGGCCGACGTACACCTCTTTGCGGTCGAAAATTTCGTTAGCCATCGTGATTCCTGTCGGCGCTAGTTTTTCTGCTTGGTTTTGAGCCGGTCATTGAACTTGGCGGCGTCGACTACTGCGCGCCGATGGCTCCCGGAGCCAATTTGCTCGACATCGTCGAAGGCGCGCACGGAAAATTCGAGGCGGCGGCCTTCGACCTTGGTCACTTCAGCCTCGGCGCGAGCGCGATGGCCAGGCGGGGTCGCGGCGGTGTGACTGACTTCGATCGTCATGCCGACCGAACTTTCGCCGGCGTCGAGAAACGGCTGGATCGCATTGATGGCGGCCTGCTCCATCATCGCGACCATCGTGGGCGTGGACAGAACCGCGGCCAGCGACGCGTCGAGGTGGCTCGCGAGATCGGCGGCGGTGACGGTCTTCGCGTAACTTCCTTTGGTTCCGATCGGAAACGGTTTCATCGCTACAACACCGCGATCAAGATGTGGACGCAGAGGATGACGCAGATTGTAATGCCGAAACCGTAAAACACGGTGCGCCACGGTTGCAGGCCGCGCATGTACACGATGGTGTGGAGAATCCGCGCGACTGCGAAGATAGTGAAATAGATGAACGCGCCTCCCGGCCAGCATCCGAGTGTCACGTAAATCATCGCGAGAAACAGGAAGATGGGGATGTTTTCCAAATCGTTGCGCCAGGCCGCTGCGGCGCGCTTGACGATCGGCAATTCATCCGGCGCGGGCCCCGGCGCTCCGAAGAATTTCGCGTCTTCCGGGGTGACAAAGGTTTTCGAGCTGGTTCGCGCGAGAGCTTGAACGACCGAGTTTGAGAACATCTTGAAAAATAGAATTACGGTGATCAGCGCATAGAATTGATACTCGGTCATCGGCATCTACCTCCGCAGGCCCATTGCATCGAGTTTCTTGACGACCCATTCGACGCGATCGTTTCCCCAAAATGGCTCGCCGTCGACGATGAAGGTCGGCACGCCGAAGACGCCGTCGCGATCGCCCTCGGCGAACGCCTCGGAGAGTTCGCGGGGTCCGTCGTGTGCCGCGTAGCGTTGGAACGCGCCGGCGTCGAGTCCGGTTTCCTTCATCACCGCGGCAAGCGTGCCGGCGTTTTCGATGTCGAGCTCGCGCTTGAAGAAGCGCTCGAAGACGCGGTCGGAGTAGGGGCGGAAGAGGCCGTGCTTGTCGGCAAACAGGCCGGACATGAGCGCGAGTTTCGAGTCGAAGATTTTCTGCGGTCCGCGGATTATCATGCCGCGGGCGTTCGCGTAGCGGCGCGCGTCGAGGTAGAGGTAGCGAACTTTGCGCCATTCGCGCTCGGGGCGCTGGTCGAGGTCGCCGCCGAAGGCGCCGCGGATGTTGAGTTCGTGCGGAATGTAATGCAGGCGGACGCGATGCGATTCCATCAGCGCATACGCGGGATGCATCGCGAGGTACGCAAACGGGCTTTTGTAGTCGTAGTAGAGCTTGATGGTCAGGAGTTCGTCGGCCATGGGTGAGGATTTAGCAGACAGAAGGGAGAACTGCCTAATCCGGGTTCTGCATCCAGTCGGCGACGCGTTCGCCGATCATGATGCAGGTGAGGTTGGTATTGGCACGCACGATGTTCGGCATTATCGACGCGTCGACGACGCGCAATCCCTGCACGCCGCGCACGCGGCAGTACTGATCGACTACCGCCATCGGATCGCTCTCCGGTCCCATCTTCGCTGTGCCGACCGGATGAAAGATCGTCGTGCAGTTTTCGCGGATAAAAGTCTCGAGCGCGGAATCCGAGGTTACGACTTGCGCGGTCAGATTCACGAACTCTTTGAGCATCGGTGCCAGGGGACCTTCATGCATCAGGCGCCACGCGATGCGCACGCCGTCGGCCATCCGGCGCAGGTCTTCGGGGTCGTCGAGATAGTTGAGCTCGATGATCGGCGGGACGTCCGGATTGGCGCTGCGCAGGCTGAGTCGTCCGCGTGAACGGGGGCGCTGCAGGCCGGGCACGACGGACACGCTCGGGACAGGCAGGTCGAGTTGCAGTCCCGGCGACACGCTCTGGTCGAATAGCTCGAACACGTACATCTGCATGTCGTTGAACTCATTCGAACCCGCGGCGGTATAGCGGATACCGATAGGGTTGGTGACCTGCGGGTCGTGCGGAATTCCGGCCACCGGGGTCGCGACGACGAAGACCATCGGATGGTCGATCAGATTGCGGCCGACACCCGGCAAGTTCACCTGGCATTTGATGCCCAGCGCCGCGAGCTCGTCGTGCGGGCCGATCCCCGAGCGCAGCAGGAGCGCGGGAGATTGTACGGCGCCCGCGGAAAGCGTGACGCGACGGCCGCGCACTTGTTGCGTCGTGCCGGCGCACTCGATTTCGACACCCGCGGCGCGGCCGTTTTCGATGATCACGCGGTGCGCGTTGACGCCGGGCCGAATCGTGAGATTCAGGCGATGACGCGCGGGCGCAAGATAGCCGATGGCGGTCGAGATTCGCACGCCGTCGCGCCGGTTGCGTGGCCATGGGCCGATGCCCGTGGACTGGGGATCGTTGTGGTCCGAAACTTCCGCGTATCCTGCCGCGCGCGCGGCTTTGAAAAAGGCGTGATTGAGCGGCTGCCAGTTCTCGGGGCGCGGGCGCTCGATCCAGATCGGTCCGCCGATACCGTGGAAATCGCCGCGAGCGTCGCGGTCGTCTTCGAGCTTGCGATGGAACGGCAGGACCTTCTCGAAGCTCCATTCGCGATTACCCCACGCCGCCCATTCGTCGAAGTCGCCCGGCGTGCCGCGCAGCGCGATATGACCGTTGACGGCAGAGCTGCCGCCGGTCACCTTGCCGCGCGGGTACGGGATTTCGCGAGTGGGCGTGGCCTGCGCGACCAAACCCCAGTCATGCGGTCCAGCGGAGACCCAGGTGGTCAGTAAATCTGCGGGAGTCTGTTCAACGGCTGAGTAGTCGGGGCCCGCTTCGAGCAGCAAGACGGCGCGATTGGGATCCTCGCTTAGCCGGGCTGCCAGCGCGGCGCCCGCCGAGCCCGCCCCAACAACAATATCGTCGTATTCCATCGATCTACTCTCCCGCTCCTTGCAAGCGCCGGTGCTTAGCCACGGGCGTAAGGATCGTCAACTGCGAACCGCCAGGTACCGTCAGGCTGGCGACGCACAATCTCCATCGCCTTATGTTTCATTTCGACTGCGGACCCATCCGCGGCCTTTCCGATCAAGCTCCAGTCGTTGTAGAGCACCGCGAGGTCATCGCCTGCAGGAACTACCCGCACGACTTTCATCGTGATTTTCGCTTCCGGTAGTGCCGCAAATAGTCCCTGAATAGCTTCGCGGATTGCCGCGATTCCACGATTCGCCGTCCCGTCTTCGTTCACCAGGCTGGCTTCCGCTTCATACAGAGCTACAAGACGGTCTAAGTCGCGGGCGTTGACGTATTGGCCGAAGAGTTCGTCGCACTGCTCGGGAGTCTGCGCTGGCATAAACTTCAACCTCCTCGCAGCGGTGACACTGCTGCAAGTTGTTGTCACTGTCAACGCGCGCGATTTCTCAGATCAGGGGTTCGTGGATTGCTTCAGCGGCTTCGGACGCGGGTTGCTTGCGATGCGGATCGGCGCCGAGGACGAGGGCCAGCACGCCGCTGACTGAGATCAGAATGCCGACGACCTCGCGGGTGGTTGCGCGCTCGCCGAGAAACATCACTGCGAACAGGATCGAGAGAATCGGGATGCCGGGGATGACCAGCGCCGTCGTCCACGTCAATGAGAGACGGTTGATCGCGCCGTACCAGGTGAGTCCGCCCAGAAAATAGACGAAAAAGCCGGTCACCAGGATCACGCCGAGCGAAACCGGGTCGGCGAGCTGCACCAGCGAATCGCGGCGGAACACCAGCAACATCGCGCTCAGCACAATCGCCGCGTAAAGAAACCGCCCGCCGATGATCGAGGTCGGAGTCAACGGCGGCATCAGCTTAAGGCCAATCACGTGCGACGTCTGCCAGAACAGCGGGGTCGCGAAGATGATGGCCGATGCCCACAACGGTGAAAACGAGCCGCCGCCGGCGAACACCGAACCGATGCCAACGAGGATCGTGACGGTCGCGAGCATCTGGCGCGCGGAGGGGCGCTCGCCGACAAAGATCGTCGAGAGAATCAATGAATACACCGGCTCTGTTTGCATCAGCAGCACGCCTGCGACGGCGCCGATGCGGGTGAGTCCGTAGGTGACGCTGAGACTCGTCATCACTGTTCCCGCCATCGCCACCCAGAACAGGCGGCCGCGATAGCGCGGGTCCGCGATCAACCTCAACTCGCCGGTGTATAGGAGAAGCGCAATCGTACACAGCGCCGCGAACGCGACAGCGCCAGTGCAGAAGAGCAGGGGATCGAGATGAACCGCGCCCCATCGAGTGATGACGGGCTGGCCTGCACCGAGGATTGTGTTGATGATGCAGAGCGTGAGACCGACCTGAAAGGCGCGCGCGCGACGGGCCGAAACGTCGGGCATCGACTATGCCCGCGCCAAAGCGACGGCGACGACGAGTACGGCCAGCACAATTCGATAGATCGCGAAGGACCGGTAGGAGTGAGTTCGCACGTACCTCAGCAGCCCGACGATCGCCAGCAGACTGAAGACGGCAGAGGCCGAAAAACCCCATCCGAGCGGGGCGGTGAGGCCCGAATGGAAGAGCTTGCGGGCCTCGATCAGGCCCGCACCGGCGATTATTGGCGTCGCCATCAGGAAGGAGAAATTGGCGGCATCGGCGCGCTCGATACCGAGGAAACGGGCGGTGGTGATCGTGGCGCCAGAGCGGGAGACACCGGGGATTATGGCGAGCGCCTGGCTCAGGCCAACGAGGAGAGCGTCGAGGAAGGTGACGTCGCCTATTTTGCGCTCCTTTGACCCAATCGCATCAGCGGCCCACAGAAAAAGCCCAAGCGTAGCCATAGTGCCTGCGATCAGGAGTGGCGAGCGGAAGATTGTCTCGGCTTGTTTCTCCAACAGGACGCCGATAATGGCTCCAGGAACCGAGGCGACTATCAGCAGGAACAGCAGGCGCCGCTGGACCCGGTTACCGTTGGCTAGCGACAAGGCCATTTCGAGCCATTCGCGCCAGTAGAAGACCAGCAGCGCCAATAGCGTTCCAAGATGAAGGACAACATCGAAGGCAAGTCCCGGATCCTCCTGCCATTTGAACAACCACGGGACGAGTATCAGATGAGCCGAGCTGGAGACCGGCAGAAACTCGGTCAAGCCTTGAACGATACCCAGAACGATAGCCTGATATACAGAAAACATCGTATTTTCAAATACTTAGACAAGCGGTCCGGGGTTTCAACCATATTTGTCCCATTTGCGACCGATGCCTACGAAACTCGATGATAGGTGAAAACATATCCAAGATGCTCCTTGACCGGCCCGCTACTTGGTCTAGAATTGGTTCCTGCGGTCGGGGAATAGATCGGGTATCAGGAGGCATTATTGCCTATGAATCGAGTTGCCAGAGGCAAGGTAATTCCCTTACGGGAAGTAAGCGTGGTCGAGTCCGACGGAGGACCCGACCAGTCTGCCGTTTGGGATAACATCCACCCGGGCGAACCGCATCCGTTTCCGGTTGTTTCAACGCTGCCACGTTTGCCGGTGATGATCCCGGATGAGATCCTGGACTACTACGGCTGGGTCTTTTGCCAAGGCGGTTTCCTCAATCTCCAGATGACCTTTGAGCAGTTCCTGGCCGTGGTCGCCGCGGTAAGTCCTGCGGGACTGAGTCCGGAATACGACGCGAGCGAGGCATCCTACCCTAACGACTGATCCTCCGCGATAGTGCGTATAGCGCTGTTTTCGATGCCCGCCCGGGCGCAATCGGGCGGGCATCGATTTTCCCGGCTGTCGATTTTGATGATTTGGGGAATTGGTTGCGTCGCAGATTCATTTGTCCCCGGCTGAACCTTTGTTCGGCTCGCTTAACAAGGTGTTCCTGATCCAGATGCTGGGCAGATTGGCGCCGTCGGTGGGTGACTTGAGGCCGTTGTCCTGCGCGATTTGCCGCCAGTTGTCCTCGTTGCCGGTCGCCCGCTTGGCCAGACCCTTCAAGTCCTCGTTGGGCAGAAGAGCGTAGTTGACGCCGCCCTCTTTCGGAGTACCGCCCGAGGGCGGGAATTGCGCGGCGAGCTGATCGATCTTGGCGAACAAGTTCAGGCGCGTGGTGGCATTGTACTTGGTGATGTCCTCGTCGGGGATGTCCTCGGCGCGGACGTTGACGATTATTCGGGAGCTGCGCGGGTTGATCGGCACGACCTCGATCTCGTAGCGATATTGCGGATGCTTGCCGACGAGACTGCCGAGCACGCCGGGGCCGACGTCGGCATCCTTCCACAGCGTGACGAGGTGGTCGTCAGGCTTGACTTCGAACAGGATGCCCTCGCCGCGCAGCACGTCCTGGGTCAAGAGGAACGAATCATTTGCGGTGTACGGGACGTCGTGCTGCTCGCCTTCGGCCGCATCGGTGCCACCGCCGGCGGCGCGGTTGGCGTAATACGGAGCGTAGTAACATCCCGCGAATAGCAGTATCGAGGAGAAGATCGCGATTTTTCGAAGTTGCCGAAACACAGTCCGCACCGCACTCATCACCACCGCTAAGAAACCATGAGAGGTTCATGCGCGCAAGACGAACCGGCGCGAGCGGCCTCGCATGCGATTGAGATTGCACGACAAGCCCGCAGACGCTAATCAAATATACCCTTATGGCGGAGGCGGAAAACGAAACGCCGCGGCACGTGATGGCCGTGGTCGGCGCCGCGACGGCGGGATCGGAAATCGCGCGAATACTGGCGGAGCGCGGCGCGCTGGTGTTCGTGTTCGAGCAGAATGCGCGCCCGTACGGAAAAATCGAAGACGGGTTGCCGCGATGGCACGTCAAGCAGCGCAAGGACGAGTACGAGGAAATCAATAGGCGCTTGGACCATCCCAATATCGAATACGTGCCGATGACGCGGATGGGGCGCGAGCTCGATTTCGAAGACCTGCGGACCGGCTGGGGACTCAGCGGAATCGTGCTGTCGCACGGAGCATGGAAGGATCGCGCGTTTCCGGTCGAGGGCGCGGACCAGTTCATCGGTCGCGGCCTGGTCTATCAGAACAAGCTCATCTTCTGGTTCAATCACTACCCGGAAAAAAATTACGACGGCCCACGCTACGAGCTGACGCCGGGCGCGATCGTAGTAGGCGGCGGACTCGCGTCGATCGACGTGGTCAAGGTACTGCAAATCGAGATGACGCTGGCTGCGCTGAGGGCGCGCGGTATCGCGGGCGACATGCTCGCGCTCGAGCGCGAAGGAATCGAGCCGGTGCTGAGTGCGAGCGGGCTGAAGTACGGCGACCTCGGCATCGCACCGTGCAAGTTGTATTACCGCCGGCGCGTGCTCGACATGCCGCTGTCGGACATTCCTCCCGACGCGCCGGCCAAGCGTGCCGACGCGCTCAGGCAGGCGCGCGCGAAGATCCTGGACAAGGCGCAGCGCAAATTTCTCTTCGAGTTTCAGGAACTGCGCGCGCCGAGCGGAGTGATCGTGGAGAATGGCATGATGGTCGGGGTGAACTTCAGCCGCACTGAAGTCGCGGACGGGCAAGTGCGGATCGTGGAGGAAGGGGTGGAGTCCGCGCGCGCGAAGCTGACGATCAGCTCGATCGGCAGCATCCCGGAGCCGATACCCGGAATTCCGCAGAAGGGCGAAGTCTATACTTACGCCGATCAGAAGATCGGGTTGCTGATTGACGGGCCGACCGCAGTGTTTGCGGCCGGTAACGTGCTGACGGGCAAGGGCAATATCAAGGACTCGCTCGACAGCGGTACCGAGATCGGAACGCGCGTGGCCGAGGCATACCTGGGACTGTCGAACGAGGAATTGAAGATTGCGGAGGGCGCGCGCAGAGATGCGGCGGCCTCGGGCGAAAAGATCGCGGGCGCGCTCAACTCGCGACAGAAAATTGCGCCGGAACATGTCGCGAGACTGCTCGGGCACGTGCGCAAACGCCAGCGGGCAGTCGGCTACGACGGCAACTATCGCGCATGGATCGCGAAGGTCACACCGGCCGATTTGCACTAGAATTCCCGCCCAGCGTTCCCCCCGCGCACGCGTCGCACGCGTCAGAGGGGATGAACTCTTGAGCCTGACGCCCAAGTGCGGGACATGCTATTCACTGAGTATGGAAAAGCGGTCACGACACACCCAGTCCGTTGCGACTTCGCTCCGCTGGCAGATGCTCCTGCTGAAAGCTATTTTTGACGGAACGAAGCTACCGGTAGTGGTACGATCATCGCTAAACCACAACTAGTAGTGTAAATTGCCACTTCTGAACAAATCGAACACTCACAATTCGGCGTTTTCAAGGTCCTCAATGGCGACCTCTTTT
>Ga0074046_10000643_pt1 | contig 32043 bp, 27 predicted proteins | sample BogForMeECP23OM3_FD_94441 | JGI IMG/M metagenome (GOLD analysis project Ga0074046, IMG submission 94441) | Bog forest soil microbial communities from Calvert Island, British Columbia, Canada - Bog Forest MetaG ECP23OM3 | ecosystem: Environmental > Terrestrial > Soil > Wetlands ... | reverse complement strand
TCGCGTAGTCCCATCCTCCGTCGCCGCCGACCTTGAAGGTAGCAGCCAACTTGTAAGCAGGCGGCGCCCCCGCCTCCGCCGCCAACACCGCGCCAGCCGCCGCGAACGCCGCAACAACAATCGCAAAACCAAAAAGTCGAACAAAATAATTTTTCATATCTCTTTTTCTGATCGGCTCCTTTGAGCGACCGGCAACATGGGTAACACTTTAGACCAGCAACATAGGTAACACTTTTTCAGACTTCGAGGGGGAGGAGAGCGAGGGGGCTGCCCCCCTTCGCCCCAGCTTGGAGCCCTAGCGCATGAGCTTAAGCGTGACCCCCATCAATGAGGCAAGGGGCACCGGTCCAAAGTAAGCTTCCGCGTCGCCGTCGTCGGTTTCCACCGATGTCCCACGCACAAACACCCTGACAGTGACAGGGAGAGGCACGATCCGGGATTCTTCGCTGCGCTCAGAATGACACAAAAAAAATGAGCGACCTTCCTCGGCTAGCGGCTATTCGATTCCGTAGCGGCGGCGTTTACGCCATAGGGTTGTTACGTTGATGCCGAGGGTTTCGGCGGCTTCTTCGAGAGTGGCGCTGGCGCCGAGGATGCGGGCGATATGCTCGCGCTCCACTTCGTCGAGGCTGGCGGCGTTGGGGATGCCGGTCAAGGCTTCGGTGGAGTCGTGGAAGAGAGAATCGGGCAGGTCGTCGGGGGCGATGGTCTCGCCTCGCATCAGGACGGTGCCGCGCTCGATCGCGTTGCGCAATTCGCGCACATTCCCGGGCCATCGATAGCGCGTGAGCGCCGCGATTGCGCCGGATGAAAATGCCAGACCCGGATGCGAGTTGCGGATGGCCGCGATGTTCAGCAGCCAATTTGCGAGCGGCAGAATGTCCTCGCGGCGTTCGCGCAGCGGCGGGACACGCAGCGTGATGACGTTGAGGCGGTAATAGAGATCCTCGCGAAAGTGATGCGCGGCGACTTCGGACTCGAGATCGCGATTGGACGCGGCGATTATTCGCGCATCGACGTGGATCGTGCGTTCGCCGCCGACGCGCTCGAAGTTCTGATCCTGCAGAAAGCGCAGAAACTTGGTCTGGAGGGTGGGCGTCAGGTCGGCAATCTCGTCGAGAAAAACGGTGCCGCCGTTGGCCGCCTCGAGACGGCCCGGCTTGTCCTTGACCGCGCCGGTGAACGCGCCGCGGACGTGGCCGAAAAGTTCGCTTTCGAGAAGTTCCTCCGAGAGCGTAGTGCAATTGACGACAACGAACGGCTTGCTCTGGCGCGGGCTCCATCGATGAATCTGCCGCGCGATGACGTTTTTGCCGGTACCGCTTTCGCCGGTGAGCAGGATAGTGGCGTCGCTTGCGGCGGCCTGGCGCGCGGTTTCGAGCAGGCGTTGCATCGCGGGACTCTTCGAGTCGAGCAGCGGTTCCTCGTCGATGGCGCTGCGCAGTGCGCGATTTTCGGCGGTCAGCAGTCCGACGTGCAGCGCGCGATCGACGGTGTGCTGAATCTGCTCGAGCGAGAACGGCTTGGTGACGTAGTCGTAGGCGCCGGACTTCATCGCCTCGACGGCATTTTCGACGGTCGCGTAAGCGGTCATCAGAATTACGAGGGATTCGGGCGACCGGCGCTTGATCTCGTGGAGCAGTTCGAGGCCGCTCATCTCGGCCATGCGGTAGTCGGTCAGCACAAGATCGAAGCGGGTCTCGGCGAGGAGCGCCACGGCCTGGGTGCCATTCTCTGCGGCGCGAACCTCGTGGCCGAGCGACTCGAAAAACGTGGTGAGGCTCCGGCGGATGTTGCGCTCGTCATCGACAATGAGCAGTTTGGCCATCAAATCTCCATTGCGGCGGGGATTTCGACGATGAAGCGGGCGCCGTGAGAGTTGGCGCTTTCGACGAAAATCCTGCCGCCGTGCGCCTCGACGATTTCCTTGACGATCGACAGGCCCAGCCCGGCCGAGCCTTTCTCGAAGCCGTCGGAACCATACTGCACGAAGCGCTCGAAGATGTAGTCCTTCATGTCGGCGGGAATGCCGGGCCCCGAGTCGGTGACTTCCAGCCGCGTGGCCTGCTCGGTGCCGAGCGCGGAAACTTTGATGGTCCCGCCGGCGGGCGTGTAGCGCAGCGCGTTGCCGAGCAGGTTTGAAATCACCCACGAGAGCTTGACCGGGTCACCGATGATCTCGGGCACCGGGCCGATGTGCTCCTCGATTTCGACGTGCTTTTCGCGCGCCTGGATCGCGAAGCGCCGAGTCACGTCGGAAGCGAGCCGGGCGAGATCGAGACGCTTCTGCTGGACGGCGATTGCGGGAATTTCGCCACGCGCCAGGTTGAGCAAATTGTCGGTGAGCTGACGCATCCGCGAGCATTCCTCGAGGATCACTTGCATCAGCTCGTTGCTCTTGGGATTCGCCGCCGGCGCACCCTCGCGGCTGAGCAGCTCGGCCGACAGCGCGAGCGAAGTTAGGGGAGTCCTGAGTTCGTGCGACAAGGTGGCCACCAGGTTGGTGCGCGCGCGATCCTGATCGCGGATATAGGTCACGTCCTGCAAGATCAGCAGCGTGCCGAGCGACTTGCCGACGGTGTGATGAAGCGGGACCGGCTTGAGCACGTAAGAATGATCGCGGCCGCGAACGTGAAGATTGATCTCGGTGCGATGGCCGTCGGGGCCGGCCTTCTGCAGCGTGCGCAGCGCGTCGCGAACGCGCAGGTAGTGAGGATGGTTGCTGCTGAGATCGTCGAAGGGACTGCCGAGCGCGTCCTGGGGATCGACGCCGAGGATTAGCGAGGCAATCTCATTTATGTGCGCAACGATTCCTTCGGTGTCGATCAGCACGACGCCGTCTTCGAGGCTTTCGATGATCGCCTCAGTCTTGCTCTTTTCGTAAACCAGGCGCTCGACATTGAGCTTGTCGTACTGCTCGAGGCGCTCGGCCATTTGGTTGAATTCGCGCGCGACCGCTTCGAGCTCGGCGAGCGGCTGGGGGCCGAGCCGCACCTGCGACTTGCGCTGACTGATGCCGCGCAGGCGCTCGGTGAGCTCTGTTAGCGGCTTCGAGAGCCGCCATCCGAGACCCCACGACACAGCGGCGCCCACCAACAGCACCAGCGCGAGGCCGCCGGCGAATTCATAGGCAAGGTCTTTGCCCAGCTTTACCGAGCGGCTGTCCGCGCGGAACATGGCGGCCTTGTTCATCGCGATCAGGTCGTCGAGGCGGCCATGCAATTCGGCGAATTCGCGATCATGATACGTGCCGGGCGGCGCCGCGGCGACATCAGCAAATAGTTTGTTGGCGCGCTTGGTGATATCGCCGGCGAGTTCGGGCTCACCAGCTTCAGTGAAGTTGTGATCCTCGACGTCGTTCCACTGCATGAAATTTTGCCGCGCCCCGGGTAGAACGTCCCTGGCGCGGCCGTCATGCTCCGCCACCTGCAGCGTGTTGAGTGCGGCGTGCATGTTCTGCGCGGCCTCGATGCTGATGTAGTTGCGGTAGAGGGTCGCGCGGATTGCGCCGCCAAGCGCGTAAACCCGCGGCAGCGTGTAAAGCCCGAGCAGAACGACCAACGCCAGCATCAGCAGAGTGCCGTTGCGGATTTGGCGTTGCATCGAGGGTGCGTTCATCGCGAATCCTCCCGTTCGTCGGTCGCGACAATTTCCACGTCGAGGTCGGTTGCGTCCGCAACCAGCCGCGCCGGCACGTCGCCCTTGAGCCACCGGCGCCATCGCGGCTGATGAGTCCGGCCGACGATTACCTTGGTCACGCCTTTGTCGTGCGCGAAGTCGATCAACGCCTTGACCACGTCGTCCGACTTGAGCCATACGGTCTCGGCGCCAAGGTCGCTGGCCACATTGATGTTGTCGAGGAGCGCAACGAAATCGCTGGTGCCGATATTTTTCACCGATTCGGAGGGCGTCTCGATATGGACGGCGAACCATTCGGCGTTGAGCTGTCCGGCGATGCGCGAGGCTTTGCGCAAGAGCTGTCCGGTGTCGGCGGCGTTGGACGAAAGCCCGACCATGATGCGATCGACGACGTGCGCGCGATGGCCGCCCTCGCGTTTGATCGACTCGCGGTCGAGGCGCTGGCGGTCCAGGCTGCGCGCGACCTCGCGCAGCGCCAGTTCACGGAGTGAGGCGAGATTGCTCGGCTTGAAAAAATTCTTGAGCGCGTTTTCGATCTGCTCGCGCGGGTAAATCTTGCCCTCGCGCAGCCGTTCGCGCAGCGCCTCGACCGGCACGTCGATATTGACGATTTGATCGGCGCGCGCGAGGAACGAATCGGGCACGGTCTCACGCACGTCGATGCCGGTGACGCGCTTCATCAGTGTGTTCAGACTTTCGACGTGTTGGATGTTGATGGCGGTGATCACGTTGATGCCGGTGCTGACGATTTCCTCGACGTCCTGGTAGCGCTTGGGGTGATGCGAGCCGGGAGCGTTGGTATGCGCGAGCTCGTCGACGACTACCACGTCGGGCTTGCGCGCGACGATCGCATCGACGTCCATCTCTTCCAGCGTAACTTCGCGGTACGAAATCTTGCGGCGCGGAACCACCTCTAGGTCGCCGATCCGTTCCTCCGTCTCGCGGCGGTTATGCGTCTCGATGAAGCCGAGCACGACATCGACTCCCCTATCGCGGAGTTGATGCGCCTCCTCGAGCATCCTGTATGTCTTGCCTACGCCCGCGGCGGCGCCGATATAGACTTTGAGACGTCCCCGCTGAGGTTGGGGCACAAGGTCGAGAAAAGCTTCGGGCTCGAGTCGTTTGTCATCGCTCATTCAAGTCCCGGGCGTTCCGCCATGACTTCCAGCGGCGCGAGCACTGTGACTCGCCGTGGCGCGATCGAGGGCCAGGTTCAGCAGCAGAACGTTTACGCCTGGCTCGCCGAAGATTCCCGCCGAGCGCGGCCGCGTGCTTTCGGCGATCAACTGCCGTACCTGATCTTCGCTCAGACTGCGGGCGTGAGCAACACGTGCCACCTGCAGGTCGGCCGCGGCCGGACTTATCTCGGGATCCAGCCCGCTGCCCGAAGCCGTTACCAGGTCAATCGGAACCTGGTGCGCGTCGGTGCCGGGATTGCTCTCGACCACGTTCTTCAGCCGCAGCTTGACCGCGTCGATCAGCGCCTTGTTGGTCGGGCCGAGATTCGAGCCGCCCGAGTTGTCGGCGGCGTAGCCCTTGTCACCGGCGGCGGAAGGCCGGCCCTGAAAATAGCGCGGCGCCGAAAAATTCTGGCCGATGAGGCTCGAGCCGACCACCTTGTTGCCGGCCACGACCAGGCTGCCGCCGGCCTGGTTCGGGAAAATCACCTGGGCGATGCCCCATACCGCAATCGGGTAAACCACGCCGGTCAGCACGGTTAGCACCGCCGTTGCTATGAGAGCAGTTTTGAACGTCTTCACTGAAAAGACCTCAGGCGAGATGCAGCGCGGCGATCGCTATGTCGATGGCCTTGATGCCGATGAAAGGAATAATCACGCCGCCGAAGCCGTAGATTATAAGGTTGCGGGTTAGAATCGCGGCCGCGCCGACCGGACGGTATTGCACGCCGCGCAGCGCCAGCGGAATCAGGGCGATAATGATCAGCGCGTTGAAAATTACCGCCGACAGAATCGCGCTCTGCGGCGTCGCCAGATGCATCACGTTGAGCCGCTGCAGTTCCGGGTACTCGACGATGAACAGCGCCGGGATGATGGCGAAGTACTTCGCGACGTCGTTGGCGATCGAGAACGTCGTCAACGCGCCGCGGGTCATAAGAAGTTGTTTGCCGATCTCGACGACCTCCATTACTTTGGTTGGATTCGAGTCGAGGTCGATCATGTTGCCGGCCTCGCGCGCGGCCTGGGTGCCGGCGTTCATCGCGATCCCGACGTCGGCCTGCGCAAGCGCGGGCGCATCGTTGGTGCCATCGCCGATCATCGCGACCAGCTTGCCCTGGTTCTGCTCCTCGCGAATCAGGCGCAGCTTGGTTTCGGGAGTCGCCTCGGCCAGGAAGTCGTCCACCCCCGATTCCTTGGCGATCGCGGCCGCGGTCAGCGGGTTGTCGCCGGTAATCATGACGGTGCGCAAGCCCATGGCGCGCAGACGCTCGAAGCGTTCGCGGATTCCTTCCTTGACTACGTCCTTCAGGTAAATCACGCCGAGCGCCTTCGACTCGTCGGCGACCACCAGCGGAGTTCCACCGCTGCGCGCGATGCGCTCGACGATTGCCTTCAAGTCAGTCGGCGGCGTGCCGTGATTTTCTTGGACGAAACGCGCGACCTGGTCGGCGGCGCCCTTGCGGATTCGACGCCCGCCGATGTCCACGCCGCTCATCCTGGTCTGCGCGGAAAACGGTATAAAGTTGGCGCCGTCATCGCCGAGCTCGCGGCCGCGCAGGTTGTATTCGCGCTTGGCCAGCACCACGATCGAGCGTCCCTCGGGAGTCTCGTCGGCCAGGGAAGCGAGCTGAGCGGCCTCGGCGAGCGCGAACGGCTCCACGCCTTGAACCGGAATGAACTCCGCGGCCATTCGGTTGCCGAGCGTGATAGTGCCGGTCTTGTCGAGCAGCAGGGTATCGACGTCGCCGGCGGCTTCAACCGAGCGGCCTGACATCGCGAGCACGTTGTGCTGCACCAGGCGATCCATCCCGGCGATTCCGATCGCCGAAAGCAATCCACCGATAGTCGTCGGAATCAGGCATACCAGCAGCGCCACCAGCACCGGCAGCGCGAGTTTCGTGCCGCCATACAGGCCGAACGGGTAGAGCGTAACGACGACGAGCAGAAAGACGATCGTCAGGCCCGAGAGCAAGATGCTGAGCGCGATCTCGTTGGGTGTCTTTTGACGCTGCGCGCCTTCGACCAGGGCGATCATACGGTCGAGAAACGTCTCGCCCGGGTTGGCGGTGATCTTCACCTTGATCCAGTCGGAGATTACGGTGGTCCCGCCCGTGACGCCGCTGCGGTCGCCGCCGCTTTCGCGAATGACCGGCGCGGATTCCCCGGTGATCGCGGCCTCGTTGACAGCCGCGATGCCCTCGATTACTTCGCCGTCGCCCGGAATTACGTCGCCGGCGGCGACCATCACGACATCGTCGCGCCGGAGCTGCGCGGCCGGCACGAGTTTCGTCTCACCACCCGGGAGGATCAATTTGGCTTGGGTTTCGGTGCGGGTCTTTCGCAGGTTATCGGCCTGCGCCTTGCCGCGTCCTTCCGCCATCGCTTCGGCGAAGTTTGCGAACAGGACCGTGAACCACAGCCATAGCGCTATTTGGAATTCGAATCCGGCCAGCGCCATCTTGTGATCCAGCAAGTCGCGAAACAGCGTGAACATCACGAGCACGCTGGTGACCTCGACGACGAACATCACGGGGTTTTTGATCATCAGGCGCGGGTCGAGCTTGACGAACGAGTCGATCGACGCGCGCGAGACGATTTCGCGATTCCAAAGTGCGGGAGCCTTGCGGTCACTCATGGTTGAAACACCAAACCTAGAAAAGTTTCCCGGACATCATGAGCAGTTGCTCAACGATCGGTCCGAGCGCGTCGGCGCAGAAGAATGTCAGCGCGCCGACGATCACGATTACGCCAATCAGCAGGAACACGAACGGGATGCCGTCGGTCGGGAAGGTCCCGGCGCTGGCGGCAGCGGTTTTCTTGGCCGCGACCGAGCCCGCGATCGCAAGCGCGGGGATCGCCATCATGAAGCGACCGAGCAGCATCACGAACGCCATGGTCACGTTGTAGAAGGATACGTTTGCGTTGAGGCCGGCGAAGGCGGAGCCATTGTTCGCACCAGCTTCCGTGAAGGCGTACAGGATTTGCGAGAAGCCGTGAGGGCCGGGATTCGAAATGCTCGACAGGCCGGCGGGTACGACGCCTCCGATGGCAGCCGGTATCAGAATGACGGCGGGGAAGATGAGCACGTACAGCATCGCGAGCTTCATCTCCCTCGCCTCGATTTTTTTGCCGAGGTACTCGGGCGTCCGCCCCACCATCAGGCCCGCGATGAACACTGCCAGCACCGCCATCACGATGATCCCGTACAGACCTGAGCCGACGCCGCCGAAGATCACCTCGCCGAGTTGCATATTGACCAGCGGCACCAGACCGCCGAGCGGCGTGTAGCTGTCGTGCATCGAATTGACGGCGCCACATGAAGTGTCGGTGGTGACGGTCGCCCACATCGCGGACTCGACGATTCCGAAACGGGTTTCCTTGCCCTCCATGTTGCCGCCGCTTTGCGTGGCGGAGGCATGTTGATCGATTCCAATCTTGCTTAATTGCGGGTTGCCGTGTTGTTCCGCCCAGATCGCAGGCGCGGCTCCGGCCAGGAATAGAATCGCCATCACCGCGAACAGCGCCCATCCCTGGCGGCGGTCGCCGACCATCTTGCCGAAGGTGTGGGTCAGGCCCGCACCGATCGCGAAAATCGCGAGCATCTCGAGCAGGTTTGTCAGCGGCGTGGGATTCTCGTACGGATGCGCCGAGTTGGCGTTCATAAAGCCGCCGCCGTTGGTGCCGAGTTCCTTGATTATCTCCTGTGATGCCACCGGCCCTTCGGCAATCGATTGCGAAGCGCCCTCAAGCGTCGTCGCATTTACGTACGGACTGAAGTTGTCCGGCACGCCCTGCCAAACGAGGACGAGCGCAAAGATAAGAGAGAGCGGCAGCAGCACCCACAACGTCGTGCGGGTTAGATCGACCCAGAAGTTGCCGATCGTCTTTGCGCTGCGCCGCGCGAACCCGCGAATCACCGCCGCTGCCATCGCGATTCCCGCCGCCGCCGAAAGAAAATTGTGCGAAGTCAGCCCGACCATCTGGGTCAGGTAGCTCAGCGTCTGCTCGCCCGAGTACGCCTGCCAGTTGGTGTTGGTCGTGAAGCTGGCGGCAGTGTTGAAGGCGAGTCCCGGAGGCACTCCAGCGAGTCCTTGCGGATTCAGTGGCAAGTAGTATTGGAGGCGCTGCAGAGCATACAGGAAGACCATCGAGATAAGGCTGAACGCGAGCATCGAGATCGCGTATCCCGCCCAGCCCGTCTCGACGCCGGGGTTTATTCCGCAGATCTTGTAGATCAGTCTCTCGATTGGCGAGAGCACCGGATCCAAAAAGGTGCGCTCGTTGGAGAACACCCGCGCCATATACAGGCCGATCGGCACGCTGATCGCCGTGACGAGCAGGAAGTACGCCGCGAGCTGAATAATCGAATTGGATAGCATGTAGCTATGTTCCGGCTAGTGCGACTTAGAAGCGTTCGGGGCGCAGCAACGCATAGATCAGGTACACGCCCAACAAGACCGCACAGACTCCGCCAAGAATTGTTTCAACCGGACTCATAGGTTGTCGCACCCCCGAACATAGGCAATTGCGATCGCAAAGAAGGCAATGCTGCTGAGAATTGAAAGCAAATCCCACATACGGACTTCCCAACTTAGTAAATTTAGATTTCGTTTGTTAGAGCGTACAGACCTTGGAGCGACCGGAGTATTCCGCAGGTAGCAAGGGAGCGTGCCCGTTCGAGCCGTTCATGTGCAGGTGCGCCTCCGCCACGATGCGCATCGCAGGACATGGGCCAGCCGCAAATGTAGCGGCGCGTGCGACTACTTCGTCGCGCGTGAGGGGCGTGCCGTCGTCGGAGATCGGCCTTAGCGCACCACGCAGCCCGTCGTTGACGACGAACGACCACTTGCAGCGCGCGCAGTGATACAGGTACCGACGCGGCTTGAAGAGGCCGGGGAGTTTGTCGAGAACTTTCACCGCAAACAAGTGCGGCATCTTCGTTTCTTTCAGCTGTCTCATTGCAATTGCTGGCCCTTGTCGGCTCTCTTCCGACAGGGTTATCAGCACCGCGCGTGCCAACGCGGGAACGCCCTCTCCACAAGGCCTTTTGCATCTTTTGGTGGTGCGGCATTTCAATATGCATCGTGCGGTTCAATGCAGACTTCATCGAAATGCAATGACAAATCACCCCATTCCAGTGTCCAACAGTTGAAGTCCGACCTTCGCCGAGCTGCTCGACGATCTCGACCGCGCGTGTCCCGAGAATTTGCTTTCGCATGATCGACGAGCAGGGGCGCATTCGCCGGCATATCCGTTTCTTCGTCAATCGCGAGCAGGTCGCCGACCTCGCGCAGGATCTGCACGACGAGGACGAAGTGCAGATTCTCTGCGCGCTCAGCGGCGGATGACCTACTCCTGCTTGACCAGCAATCCCCGGTTCTGCGTCTTCTCGTAGATCCAGCCGAAGAACACGATCGCCATCGCGAAGTACACGACGTTCAACCCGACGCCCCACCAGAAGTGCAGCCGAGAAAATCCTTCGCCGTTCAGAATGCCGCGCATGCCCTCGAACGAATGCGCCGTCGGCATTACCCACGCGATGTTCTGCAGCCAGCGCGGCAGCGACGACATCGGGTACATCACGCACGACACCGGCATCAGCAGCCCTGCAAAGCCCCACGCCAGCGCCTGGACTTTCGTCGTGTAGCGAAAAATCATTCCCGTGATCGCTATTCCGATCGCGAGCGCAAACAACAACAGGTTCGCCATGTAAGGGATTAACTTCGGCAACCACGGTACGATGTCGAACGAGTACGCCGCCCACGCGATCGCCGACGCCGCGATTAGTCCGACCATCACCTTAAGCAGGCACACCGTCAGAAGTCCGGCCATGTACTCCGCCAGCGTCAACGGCGTCGAGAACAGGTTGATGAGGTTGCGGCACCACAGTTCGTCGATGAATCCGACCGCCATGTCGCGCTGAAAGCTGTAGAACGTTCCCCACAGAATTATCCCGCCCAGCAGACAGCTCACTACTGTCGGCTGCAGCCGGTTGCTGTGCGCCAGGTAAACCGTGAAGAAGCCCCACATGACTATGTCGAGCACCGGCCACCAGATCATGTCGACGACGCGATCGAAATTGCGCCGCGACTCATATATGTGCCGTACGATGACGGCGTTGATGCGATGTACCTTCATGCCGCTTTGCCCTTCACCACGCGCAGGAACACTTCCTCCAGCGCCGGTTCTTCGCGTTCCTCTTCCAGGAGCGCCTGCGTGATTTCTATCGGACTGCCCACCGCGATCACTTTCCCGTGATGCAGAAATACAATCCGCTTACACATCCGCTCGACTTCGGCCATGTTGTGCGAGGTGTAGAGAATCGTCGTGCCTTTTTCGCGCTGCGCCTCTAGCAGCGCATTTTTCACTTGCCACGCGACCTCGGGATCGAGGTACGCCGTCGGCTCGTCGAGCAGCAGCAGTTGCGGATCGTTCATGAACGCCTTGCACAGCCCGACCCGCGTATTCTCGCCCGACGACAGCCGGGCGACTGCCTTGTCGCGCAGCTTGGTGATCCCGAACTGCTCGAGCAGCTCGTCGATTCGCTCGCGCGGCTTTTTCAGATTGTAGATGCGCGCGAAGACCTTCAGGTTCTCGAGCACCGTCAGCCGCCAGGGAAACGCGACATACGGCGACGTGAAATTCATCTGCTCGAGGATTTCCCCGCGATGCGTAGCCATCGACTTGCCGAAAATACTGATGCGCCCCGAGGTCGGCGTGATCAGCCCGAGGATCATGTGAATCGTGGTCGTCTTGCCGGCCCCGTTCGGCCCCAGCATTCCGATGATCTCGCCGCGCTCGATCCCGAAGCTCACGTTGTCCACGGCGCGAAACTCGCCGAACGTCTTGCTCAAATTTTCCACTTCTACCAGCATCGAATTACCTGCCTTTAACGCGTGCGGGTTTTCATCCCCGAAAAACAAAACGGCCACGGAGTGCTTGCACCCGTGGCCGCCTGACGCGTTCTTATTAAGCTATTGAGTCAATGATGACCGAACGTCGCAGACACACCACCACGGGAGTTCTCCCGGGTCCTTTCGGCGTTTGGATTCATACTGAGCGTGCCTTCTCCTGACGTTCGAACTATAACCTTGTAGCAGCTTGCACGTGTTCAGGCTATACGCGCAAAGGAGCATCAAATGTTGGAACCAAAATATGGCGACGTATCCGTGACGCTGGACGGCAACGTCGCGACGCTCGAGATTCACCGGCCGCCGCACAATTTCTTCGACTTCAATCTCATTCGCGCTCTCGCCAATGCGTTCGAGGCTCTCGATGAGACCCCGGAATGCCGCGCGCTGATGCTCTGTTCGGAGGGCAAGTCATTTTGCGCCGGCGCGAATTTTGCCAATCGCGATGCGAGCAGCGGTGAGACTGCCGCTCGCGCCGGTGAGAATCCGCTCTATGTCGAGGGCGTGCGGCTGTTCCGATGTAAAAAGCCGGTCGTCGCCGCTATTCAAGGAGCCGCAATCGGCGGAGGCTTCGGGCTCGCGCTGGTCGCCGACTTCCGCGTGGCGACCGCTGAAGCCCGCTTCGCCGCGAACTTCGTCAAGCTCGGCATCCATCCCGGCTTCGGACTGACCTACACGCTGCCGCGCCTGATCGGCGTGCAGAAAGCGAGCCTGATGTTCTACACCGGCCGCCGCATCAGCGGAGAAGAAGCGCTGGCGATGGGGCTGTGCGATCAACTTGCGGAGCCGGACAAGCTTCGCGCTTCTGCGCTCGCGCTGGCTGCGGAGATCGCGGAAGGCGCGCCGCTCGCGCTGTTATCGACACGCGCGACGATGCGCCAGGGCCTCGCCGACGCCGTCAAGGCGCAGACCGATCACGAATTCAAGGAACAATCCCGGCTATTCAAAACGGAGGACCATCGCGAAGGCGTAAAGGCAGTCAGCGAAAGGCGTCCCGGCAAATTCATCGGCAAATAGTCATCAACTCTTGTTCCCCTTCCCGCGCGGGAAGGGGTTAGGGGTTAGGTTCTGTGCCACCGCACAAAAAAAAGGGGCAGCCCGGTTTCCCGGACTGCCCCTGATGTTCGAATTTCTGCTGCTCTCGATCAGGCCGCCTCGGCCTTGACGCCGTTGAGCTTCTTCACCTCGGGCATCACCTCGGCGGCGAACAACCGCAAACTCTTCTCCGCGTCTTCGATCGGCATCCCCGCATAGCTGAACACGCCGGTGAAATGGTCTGCACCGACCTTCTGGCGAATCTCGTCGATTTTGTTGAAGCACATCTCGGGCGTGCCCCACACCTGCAGGCTCAGGAAGTACTCGATCGACGCGCTGGTGTTGCCCTTCAGCGCTTTCGCCATCTGCTCGTAGTACTCGTAGCCCTTGGCCTTGCCGAAATGCTCGCTCGCCATCTCGTAATGCCGCAGCGCGGTGTCCCAGTAGCCGCCGATATACTTGACCGCCATCTCGCGCGCGCGGTCGGCGCTCTTGTCGCAGAACGTCCAGCCCGCCGCGATCGTCGGCAGCGGCTCTCCGCGGTTCACCTGCCTGTAGATAGTGCGATACTCGCCGAGTTCCTGCGCGACGGCCTCCCACGGCTTCTGCGGAATGATCAGGATGCCGATGCCCAGCTTCGCCATGATGCGCGACGACTCGGGCGAGACCGCGGCCGCGTAAGTGCGGCCCTTGAACGACTTGAACGGCTTGGGCCGGATGTCGCGCCGGGGCTGCTTGATGTACTTGCCGTCGTACTCGCAGTAACCCTTCTCGAGTCCTTCGAGCAGCATCTCCGCCGATTCGATAAAGCGCTCGCGCGATTCGCCGAGCGGTACGCGGAAGCCCTCGAACTCGATCCGCGCAAGCCCGCGTCCGAGGCCGAGAATCATGCGCCCGTTCGACATGTGATCGACCACCGACACCTGCTCCGCGACGCGCATCGGGTCATGCCACGGCATCACGACCACCATCGATCCGAGCTGTATCGTCTTCGTGCGACCCGCGTAGTAGGTCAGGAACTGCAGCACGTCGGGGCACATCGTGTAGTCATCGAAATGATGCTCGACGCTCCAGATGGAATCGAAGCCGAGCGGTTCGTAGAGGTCGCCGATCCGCAAATCTTCGATGTAAACGTCGCGGTCCGATCGCACATTGTGCGGATTCTGAAAAATAACAGCGCCACCAACTTTCATGGGCAGATCCTCCGTAGTTCTCAATCACATACCAATCGTTTAGTAAGATTGCAAAGCTGGCATCTCCGCGCGCGCTCCCCAACTTCCCTTGTCCGAGGGGAGGGCGCCGCGCGCCGTAGGAGCACCGCGGGAGGAGTGCAGCGCGCAATGTTTTCCCGACTGTTGTCATCCTGACGAAGCGAGCATCGCGAGCGGCAGGAAGGATCTCGGACAGCTTCGCGTGAGCGAAGCCGGCACCGGTTCTGAAAATCGCGCAGCGCTCCTCTCTCAGGCGATTCGCTGTCGCTCACCTCGCTGAACGACCAGCTTCAACACCTCCTGAACTTTTCAGCCTGATGGCAACTGCGCCGGCGTGTTAAAATGCTGTCGTGATAACCCTCAATCACCACACCTCGTGCTCGCCTTAGAGCAAATCCTTGCGCTCTCCCCGGACCGATGCAAAAAAACAAAATTTGACGGAACGAAACTACCGATGGTGGTTCGACGCTCTAAGAACCACAACGCGTAGTATGTTTCATTCACTTTCGCGTCGACCGGAGACTCAGAACTACCACAAAATGAGACCGAGATGATCCACGGAAGCTGTCTATGCGGTGCTATCCGCTTCGAATTCACCAAACCGGCCGGCCCCTTTGAGCTCTGCCATTGCACGCGATGCCGCAAAGTCACCGGCTCCGCATTCTTCTCGGGCCTCTACGTGCGCATCGAGGATTTCCGCTTTGTACAGGGCAGAGAATTGATCACCTCTTACGAAGCGCCGATCCTGCGCGAGCCTCCCGCCTATCGCGCCTCCTTCTGCAGCCGATGCGGCTCGCCGGTACCGAATCCTGCCGGCAGTTCGGGATTGCTCGAAATTCCCGCCGGCCTCCTCGACGACGACCCCGCGATGAAGCCCGACAAGCACATCCTTATCGAGGTCAAATCGCCGTGGTTCGAAATCACCGACGATCTTCCGCAGCTCGATCTGCCGGGCTTGATTACGCTGCGCGCCAAAACGAAGATGCCACAATGATGCGACGAGATATTTTCACCGAAGAGCACGAGATGTTCCGCGCGCAGGTGCGCCGCTTCGTCGATTCCGAGATCGAGCCGAAGGTGCCCGAATGGAACCGTGCCGGGATGAGCGATCGCGCGAGCTGGCGCAAAATGGGCGCGGCCGGGTTCCTCGGCGCCAACGCGCCCGCCGAATACGGCGGCGGCGGCGTCGACTTCATCTACGACGCCATCGTGATGGAAGAGCTGTCGCGCGTGCGCGCGCACGGCCTCATGATGTCGCTGCATTCGGACATCTGCATGCCCTACATCACGAGCTTCGGCAACGAGGAGCAGAAGCGCCGCTACCTGCCGGGTGCGATCAAAGGCGAGACCATCCTCGCGATCGCGATGACCGAGCCGGGCACCGGCTCCGATCTCGCCGCAGTGCAGACGACGGCCCGCCGCGACGGCGATCATTACGTGATCAACGGCTCGAAGATTTTTATTTCCAACGGGCAAATCGCCGATCTCGTAATCGTCGTGTGCAAGACCGACCCCAAGGCCAACCCTCCGCACAAGGGCGTCAGCCTGATGCTCGTCGATGCGACCGCCCCGGGCTTCGTCCGCGGCCGCAAGCTCGACAAGCTCGGGCTTCGCGGCCAGGACACCAGCGAGTTGTTCTTCGAGGACTGCCGCGTCCCGGCCGGAAACCTGCTCGGGATGGAAGGCGCGGGCTTCAAGATGCTGATGGAGAAGCTCCAGCAGGAGCGGCTGTGCATCGGAGTCGCCTCGATGGCGAGTTGCCGGCGCACGCTAGAGGACACGATCGCCTACTGCAAGAATCGCCGCGCGTTCGGCCAGCCGATCGCGGAATTTCAAAACACCCAGTTCAAGCTCGCCGAAATGATGACCGAAGTGGAAGTAGGGCAGGCTTTCGTCGATAAGCTGTTGCAAGCTCACGTCCGCGGCGACGAGATAGTAGCCGAAGTAAGCATGGCAAAATGGTGGACCACCGACTTACAAAAGCGTCTAACCAGCCAATGCCTCCAACTGCACGGCGGCTACGGCTTCATGACGGAGTATCCAGTGTCGACGGACTACGCAGACGCAGCGGTACAATCGATCTACGCAGGCACCAACGAAATCATGAAAGTGATAATCGCGCGTCGGATGGGCCTCGAAACCCGCAAGTAGAAATCTGATCACGCCCGCCGATGACTCGCCGGATACTACGGTTCGAGTGGCAAAGGAATAACCAGCGGCGAATTCGAACGCGGCGTGAATGCTTCCGGAGGTATCAGTGGACCTGTCACGGTGTTGGCGAAATTCAGGATCGGTAGTTGCCGTAGTCGCCTTGCTTGGCCTCGCACCGCCGCTCGCGCAGACCGCGCGCGCACAGCCGCAGACTCCCAAAGCTTCTACGGCTGAAGATGAGATCCGCGACGCGACGAAGCTCTTTTACGTCGCGTTCAACAGCGCCCTGCACGGCGACCTCGACCCGCTGAGCACGGTATGGTCCCATCGCCCGGACGTCTCGAACCTGAGCGCGGCGGGCGGTTGGGCAGCAGGATGGAACGAAGTTCACGAAGGCTTTCGAAACATGGCCCGGCTCTACCCTGATGGCCGGATCGCTCCGCAGATCATCCTGGTCGTTGCGGACGGGGCCATAGGTTTTTCGGTCTGCAGGGAGACCGGCCAATTACGCTTGGCCGAAGGTCCGATGGTCAAGTTCAATCAGCGCTCGACCAACATCTTCCGGCTCGAAGACGGCAAATGGAAACTGATCCACCATCATGCGGACAGCGGTTCCACCAGTCTGCAAGGAGTCACCAGATAGGCAGCTATCCATAACTGCTTGAACGGCGCGAACAGTCAGGCCGTCACGTACGCGGCGCACCGAACACGCCGGCGTCTCGAGGCGCGCGAGGTCAGAGATTTATCTGCTGGGTTTTGTGACGCTTTACATACCAGCATGGACTGTAGCCGAGGTGCGGGAAAATTGAGTTGACGCAGGTCTGCGTTTCCGGTTCGCCCGCTTCGTACTCGGTCTTACCGTCCTTTTGAAGTACCGCGTACAGTTTAGTGACTTGTACGGTTCCTAGAGCGGCTCGCGGGGATTCTATACTTTACTGAGATAAATTCGCCGACGTAGTAGATAACTGTCAACACTACTAAGATTGTAGCTATTCGTTCGAGGTGTGGTGCGACTTTCTGCATCGTAGTCGCGCAATCAAAACGGCCGGCATTGTACAATGCCGGCCGTGTGATCAGTCGGTTGAGAAAAGCGGCTAGCCGACTTGGCTGCCTACTACTGAGACGAAGCTGACGCATCGGCCGGGGGCGCCGCCCAGGTTGTGGGTCAGTCCTACTTTCGGATTTTTGAGCTGACGCGGGCCCGCCTCGCCGCGCATCTGCAGCCACATCTCGTACATCATGCGCAGCCCCGACGCGCCGATGGGATGCCCGAACGACTTGAGACCGCCATCCGGATTCACCGGCAGCTTGCCTTCGAGGTCGAAGAACCCGTCCATCACGTCCTGCCATGCGGTCCCGCGCGGACTGAAGCCGAGATCCTCGTAGAGCACGAGCTCGGTCGGCGTGAAGCAATCGTGAACCTCGGCCATGCTGATCTGCTCGCGAGGATTCGTGATGCCCGCCTGCGCATACGCGTCCTTGGCGGTGGCGACGACTTCGCGGAAGGTCGTGAAGTCATAGTCCTGCGACAGCGGCCCTTCGGCCGGCCCCGCGATGAACGACAGCGCCTTAATGTAGATGGGATTCTTGCAGTACTTGTGCGCGTCCTCGGCGCGGACGACGATCGCCGCCGCCGAGCCGTCCGACACGCCTGAGCAATCCATGATTCCGAGCGGGTCGGCAATCTTGGGCGAGTTCTTGATCGTTTCGAGCGACACTTCCTTCTGGAACTGCGCCTTGGGATTTTTCGCACCGTTTTTGTGATTCTTCCACGCGATGCGCGTGAGCACGTCTTTGCCCTTGTCGGGGTCGAGTCCGTACTTCTTGAAGTACGCGGGCGCCAGCAGCGAGAACGACGCGGGCGCCGTCATGCTGCCCTCGGTTCCGTCGTTAGGCGGCGCATTGCCGACCAGCCCGGAGTAGCCCGAGTCCTTGAGCTTCTCGACCCCTATTGCCATCGCCATGTCGAACGCGCCCGACGCGACCGCGTAGCATGCCTGTCGCAGCGCCTCGGAGCCCGTCGCGCACATGTTCTCGACGCGCGTGACCGGCTTGTACTGAATCTTGAGCGGCTCGCTGAGCGTCAGGCCCGAGACTCCCGAGCCCATCGTGCCGAGCCAGTACGCGTCGACATCTTTGGGCTCCATGCCGGCCGATTCGTAAGCCTGGTACGCCGCATCGACCAGCAGGTCTTCGGTCCCTTTGTCCCAATGCTCGCCGAACTTGGTGCATCCCATCCCGATGATCGCGACGCGGTCCTTGATTCCTCTGCTTGCCATATTTTTCTCCTGGCCCCTTAACGCCTCGGGCGTGCTTTCCAAAAATAGTTGTTGACGCCGTCGGCGGTAAAGAGCCGGCGAAACGTCATTTCGACTTCGTCGCCAATCGCGACCTTGTCGGGCTCGCAGTCGGTCATCTCGCACAGGAACCGGCCGCCACCGTCGAAGTCCAGTACGACGTTAACAGTCGGCGGATTGAGAGAATAGGCGAGGCGATCGATTGCATAGGTCGCGATTTTCGCGGTGCGGTCGGCGAACTGGTACGGCTCCATGAAACCGCGCTTGTGGCATTTCACGCAAACCAGTTGCGGCGGAAGCTGCGGCGTCCCGCAATTGGTGCATCGCGAGCCGATGAACCCGAACTTCCACTTCTCCGAGCGCATCATCGGCGGTCCCGCGGGCCGCTCGGGATCGGGACGGCGCGGCGGCTCGGTCGGCAGAATCTCGCGCCACTTGAGGTAGTTGGCGTACGACACGTCGCCCTTGGATTCGATCATGCGGCCGACAGAATGCACCGGCTTGAAGCCGGCGATCGCGGGCGTGACGCGCAGCACAATCGCGTCGGCGCCGTCGGCGACCGTCGCGACCAGTATCCTGTCGCCCGGCTTCGCGGCCGCCAGCGCCGCTGTGAGCATCAGGCCCGCATGCGCGGCGCCGGTCTGTCCGACGGTCAACGCAAAGGAATCGGAGAATTTCGCGGGATCGATCTTGAGCGCGCGCGCGATTTCATCGGCAGCACGGGCGTTGGGCGCGTCGAGAATCACCTTCGACAGATCGCCCGGCGCGATTTTCGCCTTCTCGAGCACGTTCTTGATGACGGTGCCCAGCATTGGCGAATGCGCCTGCGTGAGCGTGAAGCGTTCTTCCCACGAATGCGCAAAACGCTCGCCCTGCGCGCGCCAAGTGTCGAGCAGCTCGCGCGTGAGCGAGGCGCTCGCCTCGATTTCGGCAATAACGTTCTCCGCACCGAGCACGAACGCGACCGCGCCGTCGCCGGTCGTCTGCTCGGCCTTGCCCTCGGGCGCGGCAAGCCGGCAATCGCCGATCGCGACGAGAGCGCGTTTCGCGCCGCCGCTGACGGCATCGGCGCCTTGCAGCAGCGCCGACATGCCGGCACGGACCGAGCCTGTCATATCCGACGCGCGAATCTCCGCCGGAAGCCGAGCGGCCGCACCGATCACGGCGGCACTGAGTTTCTCTGCGTAAGGCGGCGTCGTGGTCGCGAAGACTAGAGCCTGCACGTCCCCGGGCGGCGCGGCTTTCAGCGCGTCGCGCGCCGCCTCAACCGCCATCGAGACGCTGTCCTCGTCGAAGCTCGCGATTGCGCGCTCGCCCTTGCCGGCGGGCGTACCGAGAACAGCCGCTATCGCCGAGCGCTTGAGGCGCCGATAGGGAACGTATGAACCATAGGAAACAATTCCAGCCATAATCGGCATTAAAGGCCGAGTCGTGCGATGCGGTCAACCGGAATGGCAATCCACTCAATTGAATGCGAAACCCGCCGTGGGTTTCGCGTTCCTTGGGCAGGGGTGACCCCTGCACCCAATACTAAGAAGAGATGCGGGACTTCGTCCCTGTTAGAACTATTTGTGGTCAGCACTAGTATCTGCGTTGCAGCGGGACGCGCGAGAGGTTGTCGTCGAGTTCGTTCGCGAGGATGATGAAGCGGTGGAAAGACTCGATTTCGCCGAACAGCACCACACGGGTGTCTGCGGGCCATGACGCGACTTCGGCGTAGCCTGAGGCGGAGATTCGGTCGGTATATCGCGTCAGCAATTCGCCGAGCCGCGCCGAATCGTGTTGCTCGGCCCAGGCGAGAGCGCTGCGGCTGGTCGGCGGGCGATACTGCTCGATGTAGTCGAGCCACGACTGCAGGCGCGCGCGCAATTCCGCCTCGAAGGCGTCGCGTGCTGCCTGCGTTTCGGGCGCCAGCGGCGGTATCGGCGTCTGCAGGCGGACCTCGGAGACACTGCCGACGCGATATGCAATCCGCCGCAGCGTCCCGGTCGCATCGACGACCCGGTCCGGATCGATCGCGCAAGCGCGTCCCTCCAGCCGAGCGTCGTCGGCGATGTTCAACAATTCGTTCGCCGTTTTCATGACCTCGCGTTCAGCCGCCTGGATTCGCTCATCCGATGAAGCTGCCGCGCCACCGGGCATCAGGTCGAGGCACGCGCGCAGCAATTTCTTAATCCGCGGCAACTGCGAGTTGGCCGCGTACTCGGGCCATAGAATCAGGAAAACGAGAGCGACGATTGCGATTCCGAGCAGCATCCCCCAGACGCGCCAAAGTGGGGCGTAGATGTCTTCGCTCGGGCTGAGCCCCGCGAAAACCAGGACGAACGAGGTTCCTGCCTGGCGCGCGGCGTAGTTGATGCGATCGCTGCTCTGCGCCGCGTGTCCCGCCACGCTCAGCGCGACGAAACACGCGATCATGTAAGTCAGCACTGTTTCGAAGTTGGGCGTGACGATGATGATCATCGCGAGACCAATCGCGCCGCCGATGACTCCGCCGATCAGGCGCAGCCACATCTTGCGATAGGTCGCGCCGTAGGTCGGCAGCCCCGCGATGACGACGGTCCACAAAATGACGGTGAGATCGCCGCGCTGGGTCGTCAGTCCGACCACGTACGCGAGCGCGATCGCGACTCCCAGCTTGGTCGCATACTTTGTCGCATCGGGATCGAGTGGGAACAGTTTCGATGCGATCGTTTGCGGCGGCGCTTTTGTGACAGGCGTCGGCGTGTCGTCGGGGCTCAGCTCGAGCAGGCGCGCAATCCCCCGAAGCCCAAGCATAAAGCTGCCCATCACGTTTATCTCGGCCGCTTGCGCTTCCGGACGACTCAGAATTGCGAGTTCGTCGCGCCGCGCGTCCAGGGCTTTGAACGCGGCTGCGACTTCGGTGGCAGATTCGGCCATCGGCGACGACGGACCGTGGACGATACCGCCGGCGATGTAATCGTCGAGACGCGCCAATGAACGATCGAGCGCATCGGCGACGGCTTCGAGCTGCGGCTTGAACAGGTCGCGGAAGACTCGCGGCGTACGTTCGCCAACGACGAACGTCAGTCGTGCGAGCTCGACATAGATGCGCTCTATAGTTGTAACGAAGGCGAGCAGGACTGCATCGCGATGCGGGTCGGAACGTTCCGACTCGGCGCGGCTGAGCAGATTCAGATGAGCAGGCAGGTGCGAAATCAGAGGTGCAGCGGGGACGGCAGATGCGTCGTCGGAATCGAGGAAAACATGAACAACGTTCCTCAACCTCGTGCGCGTGCGTTCGAGACACTCTCGCAACGATTCCAGCAGCGCGGCCTCGGCAGGCTCGGGCCATAACACGGTGTCGAACAGCGTCATTAAAAGGAAGGCGACAGTGACGCCGCCGAAGGTGTAGGCAAGCCCCCAGCCGAAATCGTTGGGCGCGAACACCACGACGTAAAATGTGCCGAGAAAAGTGATTTGCACCATCAGCCACACCGCTCCGAGCTGGAGGCGGCTGACCAGGTACGCGTACGCCGCGGTCTCGAGCGCAAAAAAGGAGAGCATCAGCCACGGCGCTTCCGCCAGGATGCCGGCGAGCGGGTGCGACAGCGCGAGCGCCACACCTTCGACGAGGATAAGGAGCGCGCACATCAGCGGCCGGATCATCGGCGCGCCGGCCGACGTGAGGTTGTAGAGAACGTACGCGCCCAGGATGCTGTCGATTTGCATCGCGGCCATCAGGCCCATACCCACGGCGCATTCGAGCCCGATTCTGACGGCTATCCGGACACGACGCGGGGTTGGCGAGAATTCCTCACCCAGCAGGCGGATCAGTCGATTCCGACGGCCGGCGGATCTGCGGCGGATGGCTGCTCCGAGTGTCGCGAGCCGGCGCTCGAACCCAAGGCGCGGTGGCGTCGCAGCGGACATGTTCAGTGAATGCTCTGCGCGCCAGAATCCTGATCGCGATAACCCTGGATCGTCACGACCGCGGTGTTGCCCATCCTGAACGGGAACCTCGGGTCGCGGTCCTCGAGCACGATGCGCACCGGGAAGCGCTGCGAGAGCCGCACCCAGTTGAGCGTAGCCTCAGTTTGCGGCAGCCCATCGACGGTAGCGCCGTTCTGCTGATACAGCGCCCATCCCACGCCTTGCACGCGGCCGCGAAAGCGCTTGTTGGGATAGGCGAGGATGAAAACCTCGGCGGTCATGCCGGGCTGGATGTGCGAGAGAAAGGTCTCGCGGAAGTTCGCTATCACATACCACTTCCGATCGTCGATCAGGCTGACGACTTGCCGGCCTTCGTTGGCGTACTGGCCCTCCGCAATATTGAGATTGGTGACCCAGCCGTTGTACGGCGCGCGCACGTAGCAGTAACCGACGTTGAGTTTCGCGTCGTACACCGCGGCCTCCGCGGCTTTGCGCAGCGCGTTGATATCGCCGTACTGGCCGAGCTGGTTCTGCGCCTTGCTGACGTCGGAATGTGCGGCCTGGACGGCGGCCTCCGCGGCGCTTACGCGCGAGCGCGCGTTGAAGACGTCGTTGGCGGTGACGAAGTGCTTGGAAAGCAGCGGCTCGATGCGATTGAGATACTGCTTGGCGTACGCGGCATCGGCTTCGAGCCGTACTTGATCCGACTTCGCGGTGCGGATCGCATCCTCTAGCGCCTTGATATTCAGCTCCGTCAATTGAAGCTTGGCGACCGCGGCATCGAGCGCTGCCTGATACGGCCGCGGATCAACTATGAACAGCAAGTCGCCCTGCTTGACGTACTGATTATCGACGATCGGCAGTTCGGTGATAGGCCCGGTCACGTGCGGCGCGATTCCGACCGAGTTGGCGCGAACGTAAGCGTCGTCGGTGCGCGGATAGAGATAGTAGAGGCGCGCGACGTAGAGACCGACGATGATCGTCGCGATTACGATCGCGGCGCTTAGGACGTGGCCGGCGAAGCGCAAGGTCATCGATGATTCGGTCTCGATCCTGGTCGCGGTGTTCATCAGATTCGATTGAAGAAGATGAGCCAGACGATGCATCCCATGAGGATCGTGAGGCTCGAATACACAATTGGCAGCGGCCACAGGTAGCTCTCGACGCGCGTCACGACGAAGATTGGCCGAATCAGGGCGGTTAGGGTCGCGCCGCAAATTGCGCAGAACAGCCAGCTCGGGAAATTTGCGCCCGCGATGTTGACGACGGGATCGCATCCGGCGAGCAGGAGTGCCGCGGCGATCGGCAGCGCGAGTCTACTTGCGGCAGTAGGCGAGAATCGCATTCGGGGAAGATTGTACGCGCCGGATTGTGCAAACGCACGTTGCGGGATTCAATGTCCGAAAGCGTAGCCAACGTTGGGGGACGTTCTATGAAATTTGATTTCGAAATGCGGTGCGCGGCGCGGAAGTTAGTCCTCGCCGCAATCGGCCTCGCACTATGCGCGGGAGGATGCACTTATTTTGCCGAGCAGCCCGAAGTGTATCCGGATAAATTCGCGCCGGCGGATTCGGATCGTGCGTGGACACCAAGGTCCGGCGCGGCGAACGAATTCGTGATACCGATGCAGGAGCGGCCAGCAAGTACGATTCCAGAGCCGCGCGTAACAGCGGCCGGCAACAAATACGATCTGCCGGCGCTGATCGACATCGCGCTCAGCAACAATCCCGACACCCGGCAGACGTGGGATCAAGCTCGCGCCGCGGCGGCCGCTTACGGAGTCTCGCGCGCGCCGTTCTATCCGGTCGTCGGCGCGCAGGTCCCAGGTGGCTACGAGCGCGAAATTTTTCAGCTTCCCGGTCAAAACGCCGTGCTCAAGCAGTGGCAGGTAACGCCAATGCTCGCGTTCACCTACACACTTCTCGACTTCGGCCGCCGCGACGCCGGCGCAGCCTCCGCGCGCGCGCAACTGGCGGCCGCGAACTTCTCGTTCAACCGCAAGCTGCAAGACGTAGTGTTCGCGACGCAGCGCTCGTTCTATGCAATCGGTGCCGCGAAGGCCGCCGTGCAGGCCGCAGAGCAAAACGTGGAGCTTGCGAAGACCGACGATGAGGCCGTCAGCCGACGCGTCGATCTCGGGTTGGCCACTCAACCCGAGCTGCTGCTGTCGCGCCAACGCGTCGCGCAGTCGCAGTACGATCTCGCCAGCGCGCATCTGCTGGTGCGCGAAGCGCAGGCGAGCATGGCCGTCGCGCTGGGCGTTGCCGCCAACACTCCACTCGACGTGCCGAATCTCGACACTCTGCCGATTCCCGCCAGCCTTGGCAGCGAAGTGGATCAACTCATCGAAACCGCAGTGCGTAGCCGTCCCGATCTCGCGGCCCAGGTCGCCACGCTCGACGCGCGCCGCGCCGACGTCGCACGCACCAAGGCTGCCTTCTATCCAACGGTCGGAGTAATGGGCAACTACGGCGAGCAGTCCTGGAATTACCGGTACGACGGCACGCCGACGGTCACCGACAACCAGCCGCAATACGCTGCGCTGCTGACGATCAACTGGGACCTTTTCACCGGTTTCAAGCGCCTCAACGACATGCGCCAGGCCGAGGCTGATCGCGACGCCGCCGGCGCACAGCTCAAGTCGCTCGAGGTCGATGCGATAAGCTCCGTGTGGCGCGCGTACTACGAATTCCAAACCGCGCTCAGCCGCTACGACTATGCCAAGGCTCTGCTGGCCGCGTCGCAGGAGTCCTACGACGCCAACCTCGACACGTACCGGCAGGGGCTCAGCACGATCGTCGAGCTGCTCACCGCCGATCGCGATCTCGCCAACGCGCGCTACACGATCGTCCAAAGCCGCGCGGACTTGCTAACGTCGTCAGCCGCCGCCGCGTACGCCGTGGGAGCCATCGAGATGCCGCTGCGTCCGTAACGCGTTCGTAACAGTAGCCGCAGTTTCGACGACGTGAATCGCCTGCATGCAGTCGCGCGGCTGCTTCGATGGACTCTGCGCAAACAGCGGGGTTTTCGCGCATCGCGGCAAACGTTTTGCGAATCGCAAATGGGAAAGACTGCGCCAATCGAAAATAGTTGAATAAAATAGGGACTTCGGTCATTGGCACCAGCCTTGCTCTACCTCCTGCTGACGACGAACTCTAACGGGAGGCAAAGAAAATGGCTGCTACCACAATCAATCAGAGGCTCGCAGGCTTTCAGCAGGTGAAGGAGCAGACCGAGACTGTCGCCGCCGATCGCATCGCGCAAAACAGTCTGCTCAGCGAATTGCCCGGTGTCGCGTTCGCGTTCCTCACCTTGGCGTACATCGTTCTCTCGTTCGTGAGCCTGTAATCGACGCATCGCATACCACGCACGGGAAGGACCCGATCCAGCGAATCGAATTCGACTTCGATCGGCCTCCGGGAGCGTTCCTGAGTTACTTCCTCAACAGATGCGCGCGTCGCGCCACCAACGCATGAGCGATTCGCAAGTGCGGCTCGGCGAGCCAAAGGACAATCGACCTGAAATCGCGCGCTGTTAGAAATCGACCGTAAGGCCCGCACACGCGCAAGTGAGTTTAGTATGATGGAAATTTTATCATTGCTGGCAGGACTGGCTATAGCGATTGTGATAATCGCGCGCCCGGCCAAACCATATTTCAAAAGACCAGGCGTCGAACGGTAACCGGTCTGCGATGCCCGCGGCGGAACCGCCGCGAGTGAGTTCCCCATTTGCGGGGCGGGAGCGCGAAACGTAGCGCGACTCCGCCCCGCACTCGTTTTTCCTCTCGCCGCATTCTAGACTTGCGCGGCTGCCCGAGAGGTAAACGAGATGAAGCGACTCACATTTATTCTGATTGCGTTCGCGTGCTCGATTGCGCCGATGCATTTCGCGCAGGCCGAGTCAGCTTGTCCGGCGACTATAGCGGTCGAACAGAAGGCATCGGCACCGGCGCCGGATTGGACAGTTACCTACTCCGGTTACCAGACTGCAATTGTGGGTGTCACGATCTTCGACGGTCCTCCGGCAGAGCAGGCCTCGCTCGTGCCCGACAACGAAAAGACGAGCGGCGACAACATCATCCAGACCTGGCAGCTGGCGAAGAGCGCTCGCGGCTACTGGCTGCAGTGCAACTACGCGAACACCACCGCGCAGATCTCCCGCCGCTTGCCGGCGGAGGTCACGCGATGCGACGTCATCTACGATCACAACCTGCGCTTCGGCGGCGGCGGTAATGTAGTCAAGAGTGTGAACTGCAAATAGTCAGTCATCGATGTGCCCGACGATCTGACTATCAATTCAATAGCATATTACGTTGCATGCGCTACTCTCGCTCATGTACTACTGAGTAGTTTCCAATATAGCTTCCTTCCGACTACTGCCTAATCTTTCAGTCAAAGAGTGATAGTCCGTTCGTGGCTCGTGAGAGTCAAGACGGAATGTTGTGCGGCCGCATCGAATTCCGGCGTCTGCGGGAACCATCCGCATCCACCATCTGTTAGCCCCAGGAGCTAGCCTAAATTTTTGTCGCTGGTTTTCAATACGGAGGAAAGGAAATGAACCGCAAAATACGAAGATTGCTGGGCGCATCCGTTATTGCGCTCGCCACGACGGCGAGCGCATTGGCGCAGATGTCGCCGATAAACATGAGCAAGACGCCCTCTTACACTCAGACCAACCTCGTCACCTCGATGAAGAGTCTGAAGGCGAAAGTCCACGACGCAAACCTGCTCAATCCCTGGGGGCTGGTACAGGGACCGACGCCGTTCTGGATTTCCGACAACAACGCCGGCGTATCGACACTGTACGACGGCAAGGGAAAAATGTTTACGGTCGATGTTGGCAAAAGGAAGGTGCCCTTCGTCGTAACGATCCCGCCGCCTGGCAGCGCCACTGCTTCCGCAACGCCGTCCGGGATCGTTTTCAACGGGACGACCGCCGATTTCGGCGGCGACCTTTTTATATTTTCCGCCGAGGACGGGACGATCTCGGGATGGCAAGAGACCGATGGCACCGGCGCCGTACTCCACGTGGATAACTCCGCGGTGCCCACTGCGGATACCGGCGCGGTGTATAAAGGCCTCGCCATCGCCACGCTCAACGGGCATCAGTTCATCTACGCGACGAATTTCCGATCGGGCAAAGTGGACGTCTTCGATGGCGCCTACAATCCAGCGTCGCTGACCGGGACCTTTACCGATCCCAGCCCGATCGCCGGCTTTGCGCCGTTTGGAATCACGCTCCTCGGCGGCAATCTGTGGGTCTCATATGCGATGCAGGATGCGGCCAAGCATGATCCGGTGCATCAGGTGGGCGCCGGCTACATCGATATCTTCTCGACCGACGGAGTATTCATGGAGCGTTTCGCGACCGGCGGCAACCTCAACGCGCCGTGGGGGATGGTGTTGACGCCGTCGACCTTCGGTCCGCTGGGCGGCGACTATTGGATTGGAAACTTCGGCGATGGAAATATCAATGCGTTCAACTCCATGGGCACTCCAGTTGGCCAGCCGACTGACAAACATGGCAAGCCGCTGAACGTCGACGGACTGTGGGCGCTGGTTTTCGGCAACGGCTCCAACAATGCGAGCACCACGTCGCTGTACTTCACTGCCGGCCCGAATATGGAGAGCGAGGGAATCTTCGGCAAGTTCGACGTCACGACGAAGAAGTCTGGTATGGGAGGAGGAACAGGGCCTTACAACCTCATGCCCGGAATGATGTAGCTACGCGCCGGCCGCGCCCCGACTTCTGGTTAACAGCTAGCGGTCGGCGCGCCCGGCCTTGTCGGGAAATGCGCCGAGCTCGACTGCCTTGGCGAATATCGCCGAGATCGGCGCGTCGGGCACTTCGGGCAAATCGCCCGCCGCTCGCGGCCATGCGATCGGCGTCACGGGGCTGTCGATCGGTGCTCCGATCTCAATGTGATAGCGCTCGACGGAGTCGTGCGGGAAATTATTCTTGCGCGTGGAGCCGTCGCGGAAAAAAATCATCGTGTGCACACGCCGCGTCCGCGACCCGAGGTTCGGCTTTGCCATGTGCACCGTCAGCCCGTGATGGAACGCGACTCCGCCGCGCGGCACCTCGACCCACACCGGCGGCGTGTCTTTGATCTGCGGCATCTTCAGAATTTCGAGCGCGTCTTCAGGCTTGAAGATGTTCACGAACTCCCGCAGTCCGACCGCGTGCGAGCCCGGCAGGTAGCCCATGCATCCGGTCGCGTGCGTCGAGCCGTCGAACGGGATCCATGCGGTGATGGTGTCGGTCTCGACCATCGGCCAGTAAGGCTGATCCTGATGCGGATCGGTCAGCCGCCCGCCCGCCTCCTTGTAAAGCGCCTGATCGTGCCACAGCCGCAGCGTGTCGACGCCAAGCAGGCGCGCCGCCGTCTCGCACACAATCGGATGAAACGTGAGCGGCCGAACGGCAGGCGTGTCTTCCCACAGATTGATGCATTGAATGAACGACTATTCGTAGGGCGTCTTCTCGCCCAGCTTGCGATTGTCGAAGCGCTTGCGCCGCGCCACCGCTTCATCGACCGCGGCGCCGTAGCGCTCGAGGTCGTCCGCGGCGAGCAAGTCGGGCACCATGACGAAGCCGTCACGCCGGAACTGAGCGGCATACGGTGCGATTTTGTCGGCAAGAGTCGTCACGGTTCCTTCTTACAACACGCGATGTGCGCCGGCAATTCTCAGAACTCAGCCTTGAACGCGACGCGGTCGGCGCCCGCGTACGATAGCCGCTTGGGCCGCACGCGCATCATGCGCAGCGTCGGGTACCTGAAGAACGGCGCCTCGAAGGGGCTCTTCTTCAGGAATATTTCCTTTAGCGGTTCCCATTCGGCGCCGTCGCGCGCGATTTCGCTGGCAATTCCCTGGATCAACACGCGCGAGATCTCGAACGTCTCGACCTTGCCCTTTTCGCGCGCGTCCAGGTACACGGTGACGTACGGATGTCTGAGCAGATTTTGAAACTTCTCGGTGGCGTCATTCATGATGAACAACAGATCGAACTCCGGCGTCTCCGCAAACGCCTGCATCGTCGCCGTCGGCCACTGCTCGCCCTGGGTGACGAGGATCGCGACCCGGACCTCAGCCAGCAGCGCGGCAAGTCTCTCTTTCTGTGCAGCTTCCACAGGTGACTCCTTGGCAAAGTTCTAGCGCGACAGAAAACTCTAAGCATCGTCACCGCGATCGAAGCAAACGGCCGATTGACACTCCGCCAATTGTCGTGGCACCGTCGCTGATCGGCAGGAACCCGTCGCGATGAAATTCGACAACCGCGGCCTCGCAGTCGCCACCGAGTCCGACGGCGCCATTCACGCCATCGACCACTACGCTCACGAACTGCTTGCGCTCGGTACGCACGCCGCCGCGGTTCAGGTCGCCGCTGACGCATATCCGGACTGCGCGATGCTGCAGGCCTGCTGTGCATCGACTTTTCTCTATTCGCAAACGACAGCCGGCGCCAAACAGGCGGCGCCATTCCTCGCGCGCGCGGAGACTCGGCTCGCCGATCTGACAGAGCGCGAGCAGGTGTTCATCAATGCGGTGAAAGCCGGATGCGCCGGCGATTTCGAAAGCGCGCTCGCTCTCTACGAACAGATCGCCGACCGCTGGCCGCGCGACATGGTCGCGGCGAAGCTTGCCGAGTTCCACTTTTTCGAGACCGGCCTCGCCGCGCGCCAGCTCGAAGTGATGCGCAAGGCGGCGGCGGCAAATCCGGACGTAGGCCACGTGCTGGCGATGCACGCCTTCGCACTTGAACTCAACGCGGAGCGCGAGCGCGCCGATGAGGTTGCGAGGGCCGCGCTCGCGCTCGATCCAAACACGATGTGGGCGCAGCATTGCCGCGCGCACGTTTTCGCCGGACAGTCGCGTATCGGCGAGGGTATTGCCGCGATGGAGCAATACGCGCCGTCATGGCAGAAATTCAGCCATTACACAGTCGCGCACAACTGGTTCCATCTGGCTACTCTGTATTTGAGCGAACTGAGATTTGACGACGCTCGCAATGCATATCGAAAGTATATCTGGGGATACTCACCCGACGCCGTCGTTGAACATACCGATTCCATACTGTTGCTATGGTACCTCGAGCTAGCCGGCGGAAAAGTTGACGCCGAGTGGTGCGCGATCGCGCCGCATATCCGTGCCAACGCGCACGATACTCTGTTCCCGTTCCTCAACTGCATCTACCTGTACGCGCTCACCCGAGCGGGCGAGACCACAGAGGCGGCAAGCGCGCTCGCCGGCATGGAGCGCCACGCTGAAAAACAAACCGGCGGATTGGCGCATGTCTGGAACGAGGTCGGGGTGCCGCTTGCGCGCGGATGCGTCGCCTACGCGGCGGGCGACTATGATCGCGCCGCCGGGCTCCTGCAGCCAATCCTGGCCGATGTGCCATGCGTCGGCGGAAGCGACGAACAGCGCGGCGTCTTTGCCGAGTCACATCTCCTTTCGCTGATTAGAGGTGGACGCAAGGTCGAGGCGCGAGCCGCCCTCAGCGAACATATCGCAGGCCGGCCGGAGACCGCGCTCGATCGCCACTGGGCGGACTCGATCTAGCGCGGCGTTGGTTCCGGCAATGTACATAGCTCGAAAAGCAATCGCCGCCGCCATCGCGACGGCATGGCTGACCTTCATCGCATGGCCGTCGTTAGCTGGCGGAGCGCGTAGCTCAAGTGCCCGCGCGTTTGACGCCTCCGCGGCTCCAGACTCCGCGCTTGACGCGATGGCGCAACAGAAGTTCGGCGCCTCGCTCAACGCTGCCGAACGAAAACTCCTGCACGCCGCACCGTTGCGCGACGTGCCGTGGTTCGGCCCCAACGACGATCCCGACAACGCCGCCAACAACCCCGCGAACGGCGAGAATTGGGGCGCCGACCGCACCGTGCGCGCCGAATTGGTCGTATGGCTTCTCAGCGACCCCAATGCGTCGCGATTCGTGCATCCCAGCGGACTCGCACTGGCGGGCGCGCGGATTGCGGGAGGCCTGGACCTCTCCTACGCCACCGTCGACAAGCAGGTGACGCTCATCCGCTGCTACGTACCCGAAGGAATCAATCTGTTATCCGCCCATCTGCAGGACATCAGCGTGCGGCGCTCGCGCACCGGCGCGGTGTTCGGCAACTTGGCCAACATCCACGGCGACGCGTCGTTCCTGTTGGGCGACTTTGGCCCGGTGAGCTTCATGCGCGCGCGAATCGACGGGACGCTTGACTTGACCGGCGCGCGAATTTCCAATGCCGGCGACGACACGGTCAATCTCGTCGAGGCGAACGTCGCCGGCGACGTGCTGTTTCACGATGGCTTCACGACCGACGGCATCGTGTACGCGCGGCTGGCGAAGATCGGGCACGACTTGAGCGTTCACGGCGCTGAGTTCGAGGGCGATGGGGAACTCGACGCCGAGCGCGCCGTCATCGACGGCACCTTCTACTGGGTCGACGTGAAGCATACGGCAAAGACCGTGCTCGACCTCGAAGACGCTCATGCCGGCGCTATCTGGGACGACGAAGCGAGCTGGCCCGCGCCCGGCAACCTCGTCATCAACGGCTTCGTGTACGGCGACATCGCCGGCGGTCCGAGCGACGGGCCGTCGCGCCTGCGATGGCTCGCATTGCAGCCGCCCGAATACCATCCGCAGCCGTTTCGGCAATTGGCGAAGGTCCTGGCCGAGATGGGGCGCGACGACGGCGCGACCAGTGTGCGGATCGCCAAGGAGATCG
>Ga0074046_10000642_pt1 | contig 32075 bp, 32 predicted proteins | sample BogForMeECP23OM3_FD_94441 | JGI IMG/M metagenome (GOLD analysis project Ga0074046, IMG submission 94441) | Bog forest soil microbial communities from Calvert Island, British Columbia, Canada - Bog Forest MetaG ECP23OM3 | ecosystem: Environmental > Terrestrial > Soil > Wetlands ... | reverse complement strand
TAGCTGCACAAGCGCACAAGCGCCATGGGCTCTGGCTCTGACTCTGGCTCTGGCGGGCCAAGCGCGCGATGAGGCAGTCTTACCCTGTGCCGGATACTCAGGAAAGGTGATGCGGTGAGCGAGCTCAAGACCGAGGCCGAACCAGCCGAGGTAGGCCTAGATGCGGACCGGCTGCAACGGATCGACCGGCACTTCGCTCGCTATGTCGACGACGGCAGGCTGCCCGGCTGGCTGATCACGGTGAGCAGGTACGGCCGCCTGGCGTACGTGTCGAGCTACGGGTCCAGCGACGTCGAGGCCGGGCGGCCGGCCGGGCCGGACACGGTGTGGCGGATCTACTCGATGACCAAGCCGATCACCACGGTGGCGGCCATGATGCTGTATGAGGAGGGCGGATTCGAGCTCACCGATCCGGTCAGCTCGTTCATCCCGTCCTTCGCCGACGTCCGGGTGTACGCCGGCGGCTCGGACCTGCGGCAGGTCACCGTTCCTGTCGCCGAGCCGGTGCGGATCTGGCACCTGCTCACCCATACGGCCGGCCTAACGTACGGGTTCCACCGGGTCCATCCGGTGGACGCGCTGTACCGGGCCGCCGGGTTCGAATGGTCCGCGCCTCCTGGCGCGGACCTGGCGCGGGCGTGCGACATCTGGGCGGGCATCCCGCTGCTGTTCCAGCCCGGCACGGAGTGGAACTACTCGGTGGCGACCGACGTGCTCGGCCGGGTGATCGAGGTCGTGTCCGGGCAGCGTCTGGACGAGTTCCTCGCGGCGAGGATCCTGCGCCCGCTCGGCATGACCGACACCGGCTTCTACGCCGGGGACACGCAGCTGCCCCGGCTGGCCGCCCTGTACACGCGGGGGAGTGGCGGTACCGCGGTCAGGCTCGACGCCCTGGGCGACGCCGCCCGCCGCCCGCCGGCCATGCTCGGCGGCGGCGGCGGCCTGGTCTCGACCGCGGCGGATTATCACCGGTTCACCCAGATGCTGCTGAACCGCGCGGACAGCCCGGCCGGAGAACTGGACGGCACGCGGCTGCTGAGCCCGCGCACGGTGCGTTATATGACCCGTAACCACCTTCCTGGCGGCCTTGACCTGGAGGCGTTCGGCAGGCCGCTGTACGCCGAATCCCCGTTCCGCGGAGTCGGCTTCGGACTGGGCTTCGCCGTCGTCATCGACCCCGTGCCAGGTAAGGTGCCGTCTACCGCGGGCGAGCTGTCATGGGGCGGCGCGGCCAGCACCACGTTCTGGATCGACCCGGCGGAGGAGCTGATCGTGTCGTTCTTTACCCAGCTTCTTCCGTCCAGCGCATACCCGATCCGCTCTCAACTGCGCCAGCTTGTGTACCAGGCGCTGACCAGCATCTGACGGGGGCCGCCCCATTCACCGCGCGGCTCTCGCTTACGGTAGTGATGTGCGGGACGTGCCTTGGTGGGGTGTGGTCTCAGCGGCCGCGGCTCCGGTCCTGATGATCGGCGGATGGACGGTCGCCGCCAGCCTGCAGCCACGATACGACCCGGTCGCCGATACGGTCAGCGCGCTCGCCGCGCAGGGTGCGACCGACCGGTGGGTGATGACGCTGACGTTCCTGCTGGTCGGCGGTTGCTACATCGTCACGGCGCTCGCGCTCCGGCCTGCCGGGGCCGCGGGGCGGCTGATCCTGATCGCCGGGGCGCTCGCCGGCATGGCGGTGGCGGCGAATCCGGAGCATCCCGCAGACCCGTATCCGGTGCCGCACATCATCGCGGCGGCGGCCGGGTTCGCCGGGCTGATCACCTGGCCCGCTGGAGCCTGGCGGCGCGGGCCCGCCGTGCCCTGGGGCCTTCGGCCCGCCGTGGCCGCGACGGCCGTCGCGGTGCTGTTCGCCCCGGTCCTATGGTTCGGCGTTGAGCTGGTGCTGGCATCCGGGCAGATCGGGTTGGCCGAGCGGGTCGCGGGCGGCACGCAGGCGGTATGGCCGCTAGCGGTGGTCCTCTCCTGCCGTATGAGCCGGCCGCATCACAAGGCCGTGAAGGCCAGGGCGGCCGCCGCCGCGCCCAGGACCGAGCCGCCGACGACCTGGGCCACGGTGTGGTCCCGCACCGCCACCCGGGACCAGCCGAGCAGCCCGACCAGCAGGTAGCCGACCAGCACCAGCGGCCCGTAGGCGAGCGCGAGGATGGTCACCGAACCCGATGCCACCGCGCAGTGAATGGAGATCTTCCACACCATGGTGATGACGGCCAGCACCGCCACGCTGACCAGCATGAAGGCGAGGTAGCCGGTCAGCACGGCCGGGGCGCCCAGCACGAGCAGCAAGATCAGCCCGGTGGCGACCGACGTGGTGATGAACGCCAGGACCACCAGCCGGGGCCGCCGCGCGCCCACGTTCCTGTCGTCAAAGCGGCCGCGGCGGATGCCGTAGTCGATGAAGGTGGTCGGCAGCACGGCGGCGAAGAACGCGGCCAGCAATCCCCAGCCGGCGCCCGCCAGGCCGTCAGCATGGACTCCGACACCGATCACGGTGACGATCAGCCAGTTCTTCGGCTCGAGCAGGTAACTGACCCGCGCCGCCACCGACGTGCGTGCTTGACGAGCGCCCATGAACAGACGGTACCGTCCCCGGTATGGCGGCACGTAGCGGCAGCGAGTTCCTCGAGCGGCCCCGTTCGGGCATCTCGTATTCCCTCTAGTCACATCGTAATCATCGGCAACAAGTTTGAGTAACAAGAAAGCTACTTGCCCGTTAACCCACTCCAGCGGCCTCGATCACTGCTATAACCGTAAACTGCACATTCTGGACGTATTGCTGGAAGAACGCTACGGAACGTGCGTGTACGCCTACGATCCGGCACGCAGATGCTCGGGGGGAAAAGATGAGCACCTGGAATTTCCGCGTCGCGCTACTCGCCGCGGCCACCGTCATGGTCCTGGCCGGGTGCACCACCGCGCCCGAAGACGCGACCCTTGCCTCGGCATCGGCCGGGCTCGAGCAGCCAGATATCACGGTCGCCGCCGTACCGTCAACGGACTTGGCCGGCCTCTACGTTGCGCAGGACAACGGGCTCTTCGCCCAGGAGGGGCTGCACGTAACGATCAAGAAGATACCCGGCAGCCAGGCGGTCATCGCCGCTCAGCTGAAGGGCCAAGTCGACATCAGTGGCGGAGCCTATGTCGCTTACATCGCGGCGCAGGCGGCGGGCGCCAGGTTCCGCATTCTCGCCGAGGCCTCCACCCTGCGGCCGGGCACGAAGGTGCTGGTCACCGCTGCGGACTCGCACATCACGACCGTCGCCGGCCTGGTCGGCAAGAAGATCGGGATCAACGCCCCCAACAGCCTCGGCATCCTACTGATCAGCGCGCTGCTTCAGGAAAACGGAATCTCGCCCAAGAAGGTGGATTTCGTACCGGACCACCAGGGCTTCCCCGCGATGCCCGGGCACCTACAGCAGGGCGAGTGGGATGCGGCGTTTCTCGCCGAGCCCTACGTCACCAAGGGGGAAGAGGACTACGGCGACCAGGTGCTGGCCGACCTCGACCAGGGCGCCATGATGAACTTCCCCATCGACGGGTATGTCGCCACCCAGGCGTGGGTAGAGAAGCACCCGAAGACGGCCGCCGCGTTCGTGCGGGCGATTGAGGAGGGGCAGGCGATCGCTGAAAGCGACACTAACGCCGTCCAGGCCGCCATGGCGGTCTCCGACCAACTGACGCCCGTCGTCACCGCGGTCATGGCGCTGCCCGGGTTCCCGACCAGCCCGGTCGATGAAGAGCGCATGCAGCGCACCGCTGAGGCCATGCTGCAGTTCGGCATGCTCGGCCCGCAATACCACACTGAAGTCGAGCAGGGCACCCTGGTCAAATCGATGATCGGCCCCACCCCCTGAAAGCTCCTGGGAGCCGGCGCCAGGGCACGCACCAGGCCCGTTCGGTCCCGAGGATCTTTATCCCGAACGGGCCTGCAGTTTCGCCTCGGCCATCTGCCTGAGCCGGAACCGCTGGGTTTTCCCGCTAATGGTCTTGGGGAGCTCGGTGACGAATTCGACCGTCCGCGGGTACTTGTAGGGCGCGATCGACTGCTTGGCGAATTCCTGCAGCTCGGTGACCTTCGCCGCGTCCGGCGTCGCGCCCTCGCGCAGCACCACGAACGCCTGCACGATCATGCCGCGGCCCGGGTCGGGCGCGCCGACGACGGCCACCTCGAGCACATCCGGGTGGCCGAGCAGCGCCTCCTCGACCTCGGGACCGGCGATGTTGTAGCCGGCGGAGATGATCATGTCGTCGCTGCGCGCCTGGAACCAGAAGTAGCCGTCGGCGTCGCGGATGTAGGTGTCGCCGGTGATGTTCCAGCCGTACCGCACGTAGTTCCGCTGGCGCTCGTCGGACAGGTAGCGGCAGCCAGTCGGGCCCTGCACCGCGAGCCATCCGGGTTGGCCGTCAGGTACCTGCTCGCCGCTGGAGTCCAGGATCGTCGCCCGGTAACCAGGGACGGCCTGGCCGGTTGAGCCGGGCCTGATGTCCCCGTCGGCAGCCGCGATGAACACGTGCAGCATCTCGGTCGAGCCGATGCCGTCGATGATCGCGATGCCGGTGGCCTGGTGGAACTCCTCCCAGACCGACTTGGGCAGGTGCTCGCCGGCCGAGACGCAGCGCCGCAGGTTCTTCAGCGAGGAAGCCTTCCCCGCGGCCAGCATGGCCCGGTAGGCAGTGGGCGCGGTGGACAGCACGGTCACGCCGTGAGCCGCGATCGCCTCGGCTAGCTCGGCCGGGGTGGCGCGCTCGATGAGCACCGTCGACGCGCCCGCGCGGAGCGGGAATAGCAGCAGGCCGCCGAGCCCGTAGGTGAAGCCGAGCGGGGGAGTGCCGGTGAAGACGTCGTCCGGGCGCGGCTTGATCATGTACTTGGAAAAGGTGTCGGCGGTGGCCAGCACGTCCCGGTGGAAGTGCATGGCCACCTTGGGCTGGCCGGTGGTGCCCGAGGTCGACGCGAGCATGGCCACGTCGTCGGCGGCGGTGTCGACCGCGGTGAACGTGCCGTCTTTGGCCGCGCACCGGGCGATAAGGTCGCCGGGTTCGTCTGTGCCGTCTAGAGCGGGGCCGTAGTGCAGGGCGGTCAGCGCCGGCGCGCCGGCGGCCAGGTCGGCGGCGAAGCGGTGGTCGCACAGGGCCAGGCTCGGCTGGGTCAGCCCGACGATGGTGGCGATCTCCCGGAGCCGCAGCAGGGCCATCGTGGTGACCGCCACCCCGCCGGCCTTGATCACGGCGAGCCAGGCCACGGCGAGCCAGGGGGTGTTCGGGCCGCGCAGCAGGACCCGGTTGCCCGGGCGCAGGCCGAAGTCCTCGGTCAGCACCTGGGCCAGCTGGTTGGTGCGCCGGACGACCTCGCCGTAGGTCCAGGTTTCGCTCGGCCCCGTTCCGATCGTCCCGGTTCCGGCTGCCCCCATTCCGATCGTCCCGGTTCCGGCCGCCCCGGTTCCGCTGGCAGAGTGCAGGCAGGGGCGGCTGGCGCCGACCCGGGCGGCGGTGGCGTCGAGGAGTTCGACGGCGCAGTTGAGCCGCTCGGGATAGTTGAGTTCCGGCAGGTCGAAGCGGAATTCCGGCCACTGGTCCTGCGGCGGGAGACGGTCACGGCAGAAGGTGTCGAGGTGTGCTGAACGGGAAAGCCGCATCTGGCCCCACTTCCTTCTTTCCCGTAGGGTAGATCACCAGTATTTAACTCTTGTGACGGCAGTCAAGAGTCCGCAATACTTTGCGCAGGCCCAGGTGGGCGTGCCCGCGATGAAGTTCTGCCCGTACTTCCAGGTCCGGGAGGCGTCAGCCCAGGGACATTCCGTGCGCCTGCAGCGCTTCCTGCAGTAGGCGCAACGCCCTGGGCCCGACGCCGTGCAGCTTGCTCAGACGCCAACATTTGGGTGTTATGTGGCGGGTGTGGCTGGGGGGCGAGGGTTGTGCCGGAAGGGCTGCGGTTTGTGCTGCGCCGGAGGGTGTCCCGGGCGGATACTTGATCAGTGATGGGTGGGGCGTTCGGGGACATACTGGCGAGAGCTAAGGCCGGTGATGAGGCCGCTTTCGGCTGCATCTTCCGCGATGTACAGCCGACGCTGCTGCGCTACCTACGGGTGATCGCGCCTGACCCCGAGGACGTGGCTGGTGAGACCTGGGTCCAGGTAGTAGCCGGGCTGGACGGCTTCCGCGGTGACGAGCAGGCGTTCCGGGCGTGGCTGTTCACCATCGCCCGGCACCGGGCGGCTGACGGCGGCCGGTCACGGGCTCGCCGTCCCACGGTGCCGCTCGAGTTGAGCGGGTCGGCGGAGCAACCGGTATCCGCCGACACCGCCGACCTGGCGCTGGAGGCTGTTTCCTTGCGCGCCGTGCTGAAGCTGGTCGCGTCGCTGCCTCCTGATCAGGCCGAGGTCATCATGCTGCGGGTGGTGGCCGGCCTGGAGTCCGCCGATGTGGCGCGGATCGTGGGCAAGACTCCCGGTGCGGTGCGAGTGGCCGCGCACCGAGGCCTACGGCGGCTCGCCGAACTTGCTCCGCGGGCGGGTGTAACACAATGAGCGGGCCCGACGCTATGCATGATGAGATGCCTGGGTTCTTCCCCGGCCGGCCCGGCGGTGAGCGCGACGAGCCGCTGCTGGACATGATCTTTGATCGGCGCCCTCTCCCCCCCGGGGCGCCGCCAGAGATACATGACCTGGCGCGTATGCTCGCCGTCGTGGCCGGGCCGGCCGAACCCGAGGAACTGGCCGGGGAGGCCAGCGCGCTGGCGGCGTTTACCCGGCTGGCCTCCCCGGTGGGCATCTCGCCCGCTGCCTTGCGGCCAGCCCGGCGTTGGCTGTCCGGACGGCCAGCCCGCGCCAAACTCCCACTGGCCGCGGCGCTGGTCACGGCAGCAGCCGGGCTGGGCAGCATCGCCGCCGCGTACGTCGACGTGCTGCCCGGCCCGATCCAGAAGGTGGCACACGTGACGGTCGGCGCGCCCCTGCCGGAATCCGGTAGACCACAGGGGCCGCCTGCCGTTACCAACGTGCAGGCAAGCGCGACCCACGCCCTCGGCAACTCCTCCGCCCAGCCAACCCCCTCAGTCGCCCGCACTTCGATCCCCAGCAGCGCAAACCACCAACAGTCGCGTCCCGAGCAGTCCGGCCGCCCCGCGTCCGGCGCCCCCACCTGCACGCCCCGGCCGAGCCCGCCCCCAACCCAAGCTAAGCCGAGGCCGAGCCCGAGCCCGCTGGTTCCCGGGGCACCCGGTTGGAATCCCCGATCCCCGGGCGCGCCAGGCTGCCTGGGCATCCCCGCCAAGAACGCGGTCCCGCGGACGACCCGGTGAGGTAGCAGTTCCGCGGGGTGACGCCCGGAAGTTAGGCCGCCAGGTGCCGGGTGAACCAGTCGCGCGCCGAGCCGCTAGAGGCCTCGAAACCCTTCGTGTAGGCGTCGAAATGGCCGCCCGGCATGATGATGAGCTCCTTGGGCTGGTGCGCCGTGTCGAAGGCGGCGATGGCGAGTTCGGACGGTACCAGGTGGTCGCCCGCGGCCACCAGCAGCAGGAGCGGCGTAGGGCTGATGTACGGGAGGTAGATGCCCGGCTCATACTCGGTGAACATCTCCACGCTGCGCAGCGTCACCTCGTTCCGCCAGGCCGGAGCCCGGGTTTGGCCGGTCTGGGTGAACCACTCCCACGAGTCCGGCGTCGGCAGCGCCGAGGGCGCCAGCGGGTCCTTGTCCACCACGGGCACCATGACCGGCGGCTTGCCCTGGAAGCGGGCCAGGCGGTCGGCGTCGAACTGCTCGCGGAACCCGGCGATGAAATCGGCCCGGACCAGCGCTCGGAAGTTGTCGTGCCCGCTGACCAGCGGCACCTGGCTCACCACGGCCCTGACCCGGCGGTCGATCGCGGCCACCACCATGACATGGGCGCCCGAGTAGCTGCTGCCCCAGATGCCGATCCGTTCCGGGTCCACCTCGGGCACCGTGTGGAGATAGGTGATGGCGTCCCGGTAGTCGCGGACCTGCGCCCACGGGTCGATCTCCTGGCGCGGCTCCCCGTCGCTGGCGCCGAAGCAGCGGTTGTCGAAGACCAGGACGTTGAGCCCGGCCGCGGCGAACACCTCGGCGAAGCTGTCCAGGTACATCTCCTTGACCGCGGAGAAACCGTGCGCCATGACCACGGCCGCCCCGGGCCCGCTCACCCCCTCCGCCGGGTAGAACCAGCCACGCAACGTGGTGCCCTCAGCGTCAAACGCGATGTCTCGCCGTGTCATCCCGGTCGCCTCCGACCATGGTCCCGTCGGCCGTCGGCGGTCCCAGCCGCCCCGAAGCCGCTGTCACCCCAGTCTCATCCGAACGGCCGCGCCAGACCAGAAGCGTCGGCATCTCAAAAACAGGCACCGATTCAGCGGCCACCGGGCGTCCCGGGAACCGCGCCGGAAGGCCGCCAGCGAGCGTGAGCGACCTCCGGCGTCCCCGCCCGGATCAGGTCGAGCCGTGGCCGCGGGCCGTCGGTGCGCCCGGCCTGCGGCCTGCGGCTGCCCGCGGCGAACGGGAGCGGCCAGCGGGCGCCCGGGCCGGCGTACCCCTGCTCGGCGGCGGCGTGCAGGGTCCACTGCGGGTCGTACAGGTGGGTGCGGCCGAGTGCGCACAGGTCGGCCCGGCCCGCCAGGATGACGGAGTTCACGTCGTCGTAGGACGAGATCGCGCCCACCGCGATCACCGCCACGCCGTACTTGCGGCCGACCTCGTTGCGGATCCGGTCGGCATACGGTGTCTGGTAGCTGCGGCCGAACGCGGGCTTCTCCTCGCTGACCACCTGCCCGGTGGACACGTCGATCCCGGCCGCGCCGTGCTCGGCGAACGCCCGGGCGATCTCCACGGCGTCATCGGCGTCCAGGCCGCCCTCGCACCAGTCGGTGGCCGAGATCCGCACCGTCACCGGCCGGTCTTGCGGCCACACCGCGCGAACCGCGTCGAACACCTCGAGCGGGTAGCGGAGCCGTGCGGCCAGCGGCCCGCCGTAGCGGTCCGCGCGCCGGTTGGTCAGCGGGGACAGGAACGAGGACAGCAGGTAGCCGTGCGCGCAGTGCAGCTCGAGCAGGTCAAAGCCCGCCCGCGCCGCCGCCTGGGCGGCCGAGACGAACTGCCCGCGGATCTCGTCGAGTTCCGCGGTACCCAGCTCACGCGGCGTCTGGCTACCCGCCGCGTACGGGATGGGCGACGGGCCGCAGATCTCCCAGTTGCCGTCCGGCAGCGGGACATCCATCCCCTCCCAGATCAGCCTGGTGGAGCCCTTCCGGCCGGAGTGGCCGAGCTGAATGCCGATCTTCGCGCCGGTCTGCCCGTGCACGAACCCGGTGATCCGGCGCCAGGACTCCTCCTGCTCCACGGTGTAGATCCCGGTGCAGCCGGGCGTGATCCGGCCGGCCGGACTAACGCAGACCATCTCGGTCATGACCAGCCCGGCCCCGCCCAGGGCCTTACTCCCCAGGTGCACCAGGTGGAAGTCCCCGGGCACGCCGTCGCGGGCCGAGTACATGTCCATCGGTGAGACGATGACCCGGTTCGCCAGTTCCAGGCCGCCCAGCCGGAACGGCTGGAACATCGGCGGCCGCGGCTCGGCACCGCCGGCGCCGTCCCCGTCCAGGGCCGCGGCTTCGGCGAACCAGCGGTCCATGTCCGCCACGAACTCCGGGTCGCGCAGCCGGAGGTTGTCGTAGGTGACCCGGCGGCTGCGGGTCACGATGTTGAACGCGAACTGGTGCGGGTCCTGGTCGGCGTACTGGCCGATGTTCTCGAACCACTCCAGGCTGGCCTGCGCGGCCCGCTGAGTGGAGGCGACCACCGGCCGGCGCTCGGCCTCGTAGGCGGCCAGCGCGTCGCAGACGCCAGCCTGCTCGCGCAGACAGGCCGCCAGCGCCAGCGCATCCTCCATGGCGAGCTTGGTGCCCGAGCCGATCGAGAAGTGCGCGGTGTGCGCCGCGTCACCGAGCAGGACCACGTTGCCGTGCCGCCAGGTCTGGCAGCGCACGGTGGTGAAGGCGGTCCACCGCGAGTTGTTGGCGACCAGACTGTGCTGGCCACCACTCGGCCCGCCGAGCACGTCCGCGCACAGGCCGCGGATGAGCTCGATGGAGGCCTCGTCGCTCTGCCCCGGCGCGAGGCCCGAGGCCGCCACGTCGCCGAACCCGGCCCGTCGCCAGACGTCCTCGTGCATCTCCAGGATGAAGGTGCTGGCCCCCTCGCTGTACGGATAGCCGTGCACCTGCATGACCCCCGCCGGGGTGTCCAGGATGTAGAACTTGAACGCGTCGAAGACCAGGTCGGTGCCGAGCCAGATGTACTTGCACCGCCGCCGCTCCAGGGCAGGACCGAAGACAGGCGCGAACCTGGCCCGCGTAGCCGAGTTCATCCCGTCGGCGGCGACCACCAGGTCGTGGCTCGCGGCCAGCGCGGCCACGTCGGGGGCCTCGGCGCGGAAGTGCACCTGCACCCCGAGCGAAGCGCAGCGGGCCTGCAAGATGGCCAGCAGGCGCTTACGGCTCATCGCGGCGAAACCGTGCCCGCCCGAGGTAAAGGTGGCCCCGCGGAAGTGCACGTCGATGTCGTCCCAGCGGGCGAACTCGCGCGCCATGGCGGAGAAGATCTCGAGGTCGGCGTGCTCGATGCCGCCGAGGGTCTCGTCGGAGAACACCACCCCGAAGCCGAACGTGTCGTCGGCGGCGTTGCGCTCCCAGACGGTGATGTCGTGCCGGGCGTCCAGCTGCTTGGCGAGGGCCGCGAAGTACAGGCCGCCGGGCCCGCCGCCGAGGACAGCGATGCGCATGGCGCTCATCCCCCAAAGGTTCTTGGCTGGACCCTCATGATATGCCGTAAAATATACGATCGTCAATGAAACGCAATACCGGTAGGGTGCGGTCATGAACGCGGAGCGGATCAACCCCGAAGAACTCGCCCGTCCCTCAGGCTTCTCCCACGCCGTCTCGGTGCCCGCAGGGCGGGCCGTGTACCTAGCCGGGCAGATCGGCATGGACCGGAACGGCAAGATGGCCGACGGCGGCGTCGTGCCGCAGTTCGAGCAGGCGCTCGGCAACCTGCTCACCGCGCTGGCCGCCGCGGGCGGCCAGCCAGAAGACCTGGTCAGCCTGACCATCTACCTCATCGATGTCGAGGACTACCAGGCACACGGGAAGGAAATCGGCGCCGTCTGGCGCCGTCTGGCCGGAACCGAGTACCCGGCCATGGCGGGCGTGGGCGTGACCCGGTTGTGGGACCCGGCGGCGCTGGTCGAGATCCAGGGCATCGCCGTGGTCAGTCCCCGCTGACCGTGCGCTTCACGTACGCCTGCGCCGGCTCCTCGAGTAGTGCCCGCAAGGAAATGAACAGATCGCCGGCCCGGATGCCGACCCAGCCGTCAGGCAGCAGTTCGGCGGGCAAGCCGGGGTCGAGGTAGGGGAGCCGCCGCCAGTCGGTCAGCACCCGCACGTAGCCGGCGAAGGCCTCCCGCTCCCCAGCCGGGCCGTCCTGCTCCCAGTGCCGCAGGGCCGGCTCGTGCGCCCGGATGAACGACTCGTACTGACGCTCGAGCTCGTCGAGGTCCCACCAGCGGCGGATCTTGGCGACCGGATCGCCGAAGGCGAGGTGATCCGCGCGGAACAGGTCGGCGTACGCGTCGAGATCCAGCCGCCGCAGCGTCTCGGCCGTCGTGTCCTGCGGGTGCGCCGGCACGATCCACACCCCGGGCGCCACCATGCCGAACCCCAGCCTGGTCAGCTCGGACCGCAGCACGTGCCGCCGGTGGCGTTCCGACTCCGGCACCGAGAAGACCGCGAGCACCCAGCCGTCGGCGGGCGTGGCCCGGTGCCGCCGGAAGATCCGCGCGTCACCCTCGCGCAAGATGGCCAGGGCCTCGGCGGACAGCTGGTATCCGGCTGACCCGCCGTACCGTCGCGACTGCAAGATGCCGCGCCGCTTCAATCGTGAGATAGCCGAACGGACCGCGCTCTCGTCTATGCCAAGCTCAGCGAGCAGTCGTATCAGGGTCGCGACCGACAGCCAGCCGCCATCGTACCGGGCGTAGAGCCCGTAGACCGTGATGATCAGGTGCCGCAGCCGGGCCGAACGGGCAGTGGCGTCACCGCCCGTTTCGTTCGTTTCCGCTCTGTTCGTTTCCGTTGCGGCCGTCACCCGGTCACGATACCAGGGTCACTCCTTGACTTCCCGCAGGCGGCCGGTCTCGACCTCGTAGACGAAGCCGCGGATGGAGTCCTTGTTCGGGATGAACGGGCTGGCCTTGATCCGGGCGATGGACTGGCGTACGTCGGCGTCCAGGTCGCCGAAGGCCTCAAGCGCGAACGGCGGCCGGATGCCGGTGTCGGCCTCGATCTGGGCCTTGACGTCGTCGTCGTGGAAGGTGAGCATGCCGCAGTCGGTGTGGTGGATGAGGACGATCTCGTTCGTCCCGAGCAGCCGCTGGGAGATGGTGAGGGACCGGATGACATCGTCGGTCGCGACCCCGCCGGCGTTGCGGATCACGTGCGCGTCGCCCTCGGAGAGCCCGAGCACGCCGTAGGGGTTAAGCCGGGCGTCCATGCAGGCCACCACCGCGGTGCGGGATGCGGGCGGCAACGGCAGGTGCCCCTTGTCGAAGCCGGCCGCGTACTGCTCGGAGTTGGCGACGAAGCTGTCGGTGCTACTCACGGTTCCTCCCCGGAGAGAATGATCGGGTTTCGGCGGGATCGTATCCACTCACACGCTAGCCTAATCCTGACTTGTCAGACCAGAAATACCGGGTTAACCAGTGGCTTCACTGGGGCGCAGCACGACCCGAGGGCTTGGACAGGGGCGGAAGGGTCGGATCAGCTGTTGTCGAGCCGCCGGATCAGGATCTCGTTCAGCAATAGCCGGATGGCCGCGGCGAATGGAGCCGCCCCCGCCGGTGACCAGGCTGGAAAGGTGCTGCTGGATGTGGTACTTCACGTTGAGCTTGCCCAGCTGCGAATTGCGATTCTGCAGGTTCTGCATGTAGTGCGGGATCTGATGGGCCAGCGCGGTGGCCTCGGCGGCCAGCGGCGGGATCGCGGCCGCGAGGAACGCCGCCACGATCGCGAGGCCGCAGGCGATGACGGTCAGGACGGCCGCCCACCGGGGGATCCGGTGCCGGACCAGCCAGCCGACGATCGGATCCAGGCCGGCCGCCACGAACAGCGCCAGGCCGATGAGGATCAGTACGGACCGCGACCGGATGAACAGCTCGATCAGGCCGTAAGCGATCGCCACGCCGAAGGCGCCGGTCAGCCCGATCATGAACGGAGATCGCCGGTTGACGGGCCGCCCGGGCGTGCCGAGGCCGCCGGTCTTCTCCGCGACCTGGGCCGCCGTCTCCAGGGCTTCCTGGATCCGGTCTTCCCCGCCGCCCTGGTCTGGCCTGGCCTCGTCTTCCTGGGTCCGGACTTCTTCTTGCGCCCGGATCTCGGTCGCCTCCGGTGCCTGGCGATAGCTGTTCACCCGCCCCGCACTACCCGTGGATGAGCAACTCAAGCCCCGCGGGCCCGCTCGACTAGGCCGGCCTCGCAGGCGATGACGACGAGCTGAGTCAGTGCGGCATCATCTCCCCGCCCGTGGCCTGCCCCCCACGTCACCGTCTCCTAGGCGGATATCGTCAGTTCGGCCGGGTGCGCCAGCGTCTGGTAAACGACGCAATAACGCTCGGTGAGGCGGAGCAGCGTCTGGACTTGCTCGGCGCTGGCGTCGGTGTCCAGGTCGAAGGTCAGCCGGATGGACCGGAACCCGACCGGCGCGTCCTTGCTGACCGCCAGCGTCCCGCGGAAGTCCAGGTCGCCCTCGGCCGTGACGGTGCCCCCCGCCAGGTTGACCTGCAGCGAGGTGGCCACGGCCCGCAGCGTGACCCCGGCGCACGCCACCAGCGCCTGCAGCAGCATGTCCCCCGAGCACTCTTCATGGCCCGGGTCACCAACCCCGCAACTAATTCCCTCATCAACCAACACGCTCATTTGTCGCTATCGGGCACTGAGGGGGTGCCGCTATCGGGCGCTGAACGGTAAGGGGAGGAAAATGGCGACTTGATACGCCAATGCAGCTCGCCATGGTCGGGCTGGGCCGGCGGCTCGCTGCGATGCGCAGCGAATTCGGCGGCCACGCTGAGAAGAAGGAGCAGGAGCGCGCGACATGCACCATGAGTTCGAATCCCTGCCCGACCCCGACGCCGTGGCCCGGGCCGGGGCGGCGTTCGTGGCCGAACGCGCCCGCGACGCGGTAGCGGCCAGGGGCAGCTTCCACTTCGCGGTCAGCGGCGGGCACACCCCGTGGGCGATGTTCGCTGAGCTTGCTACGGAGACGGTCCCCTGGGACGCGGTCGTCATCTATCAGGTGGATGAGCGGGTGGCTCCACCCGATGACCCCGACCGGAACCTGGTCCACCTCACCAAGGCGCTGGGCTCGGCTCCGGCGCAGGTGCGAGCCATGCCGGTCAACCAGGACGATCTGGCGGCCGCAGCAGCCGCCTACGCGGCCTTGCTGCCCGGGCACTTCGATCTGGTCCACCTGGGTCTTGGCCCCGACGGGCACACCGCATCGCTCGTACCAGGCGATCCGGTCCTGTCGGTCACCGATCGCCTGGTCGCCCTCACCCAGCCCTACCAGGGGCGGGTCAGGATGACGCTGACCTACCCGGCGTTGGCGCGGGCCCGCCAGCTCCTCTGGCTGGTCACCGGCAGCGACAAGAAGGATCCCCTGGCCCGGCTCATGGCCGGCGACACGACCATCCCGGCGGGCCGTGTCGAGGCCGCAGCGTCACTGGTGATGGCCGACCGTGCGGCGACCTGAGGACCGGATGGCGCGGCAGAGACAGATCGCGGGCCCTGTTCAGCGCAGCGAAGCGGTGCACGAGATCGCCGGCACCTCGAGACGGTCAGCGGATTGGCCGTCTAGCCCTTGGACTCACCGGACCAACCTGGAGGCAACATGGCTCCCCCGCCAATTCGATTGCTCCTCGCCGATGTCGACGGCACGCTGGTAACCCAGGATAAGGTCCTCACCGATCGGGCCGTCGCCGCAGTCGCGAAGCTCAGGCAGGCCGGGATACTCTTCGCCATTACCAGTGGCCGCCCGCCGCGCGGCATGTCGATGCTCATCAACCCGCTCGAGCTCAGCACGCCGATCGCGGCGTTCAACGGCGGAGTGTTCGTCCGTCCCGATATGTCGGTGATCGAGCAACGGACCATACCCGACGACGTGACGCCGACAGTGATCGAGGTGCTCGGCACCCACGGGGTGGACGTGTGGGTGTACCGGGGCGCGGATTGGTTCATCCGGGACCGGCAGGGACCTCATGTGGCCCGCGAGACCTGGACGGTGAAGTTCGACTCGACGGTGATCGAGAGCTTCGCCTCGGTCTCGGACGGAGTGGCCAAGATCGTCGGGGTGAGCGACGACTACGACGCGGTTCAGAAGGCCGTGGACGCGGTACGCGAGCACTTCGGCGACCACGTGTCGGCGGCTAGATCTCAGCCGTACTACGCCGATGTCACCAACCCCCACGCCAACAAGGGTGAGGTGGTCCGCTACCTCTCCAAGACCTACGAGATCCCCCCGCAGGAGATCGCCACGATCGGCGATCAGCCCAACGACGTGCTCATGTTCGCCCACTCCGGACTCAGCATCGCCATGGGTAACGCGAGCCACGATGTCCAGGAGGCCGCCCGTCGTGTTACCACATCCAATGAGGATGAGGGCTTCGCCAATGCGGTGGAGCGGTTCATCTTGCCCTGACTCCGGCGCCGCGAAGACCACGACAAGGGAGTGCCATGGCTACACCAGCGAGCACGGCCGCGGATGTTCTGGTGATCTTCGGCATCACCGGGGATCTGGCGAAGAAGATGACTTTCCGGTCCCTGTACCGGCTGGAGCGCCGCCGGATGCTTCAGTGCCCCATCGTCGGCGTGGCCCGCGACGAGTGGTCCGCCGCGACCCTGCGGGATCATGCCCGGCGCGCCATCGAGGACAGCGGCGAGAGGTGCGACGAGGACGTGTTCCAGCGCTTGGCGGCGCGCCTGTCGATGATCTCGGGCGATTACACCGACCCAATGACCTATGACCGCCTCGCCCAGGCCATCGAGGCGTATCACACCCCCGTCTTCTATCTCGAGATCCCGCCGTCGCTGTTCGGTCGCGTGGTTGAGGGCCTAGCCGGCGCCGGCCTCATCAAGCGGGCCCGGGTCGTGGTGGAGAAGCCTTTCGGCCACGACCTGGCGTCGGCCCGGGCCCTGAACGCCGAGCTGCACAGGCTCCTGGCGGAGTGGCAGATCTTCCGCATCGACCACTTCCTCGGCAAAGAACCGGCCATGGACATCTTGTTCCTCCGGTTCTCTAACTCCATCCTCGAGCCGGTCTGGAATCGCGATCACGTCCAGTGCGTGCAGGTCACCATGGCCGAGGACTTCGGCGTGGAGGACCGGGGGAGCTTCTATGACTCGGTCGGGGCGCTCCGTGACGTCGTGCAGAACCACCTGCTGCAGATCATTGGGTTGTTCGCCTCCGAGCCGCCCAGCAATGCCGATGCCGACGGGCTGCGCGACAAGCGGGTGGAGGTGTTCCGGGCCATCCCGGCGGCGGACCCGAACCACTACGTCCGCGGACAGTACGACGGGTACCTAGCCGTGCCGGGAGTGAGCCCGGACTCGCAGACCGAGACGTTCGCCGCGCTGCGGCTCGAGATTGACAACTGGCGCTGGTCGGGCGTCCCGTTCTACATCCGGGCCGGCAAGGCGCTCGCGGCGCGAGCGACGGAGGTGAGAATCATCTTCAGGTCGCCGCCTCACCTGGCGTTCTCACCGCACACGCCCCGTCCCAATGAGTTCATCCTGCGGATCGATCCCAATCCCGGAGCCGATCTGGTGGTGCAGGCGAAGAAACCCGGTGCCCAGTCGACCCGGACGGTCGACCTCTCGTTGATCTTCTCCGAGGAACTCGGGGATGCGCCGGAGCCCTACGAGCGGCTTCTCGGCGACGCCCTGCGGGGCGACGCGAGCCTCTTCACCCGGGAGGACAGCGTGGAGGAGACATGGCGCATCGTCCAGCCGCTGCTGGACGCGCCGCCGCCGGTGGAGCCCTACAAGCCGGGGTCCTGGGGCCCGGCCGGCGCAGACACATTGCTTTCCGGGCACCTGACCTGGCGCGACCCCTGGCTACACTCGCACGCGGCGCGCTGAGGCAGTCCGCGTGCTTCCGCTGACCACCCCTTCCGGACGGCGATACACGGCGAGCCGCCAGACCAGCCACGGCACTAAGCCGCTCCAGCGGCTGATACCCAGCCCGTTCGGACCAAATGATCTTTCCTGGCCGGAATTGTCACGCACTCCAGGTATGCAGGAAGGCCGCGTCCTTGGCCGCGACGTCGGCCCGGAACATGGGGTGCAGGTCCATTGACGGCGAGTACTTGCTGGCCGGAACCTCGCGGCCCAGCGCCTCGGCCATGGCCCGGACATGATGCGGGCCGGCGCCGCAGCAGATGCCCACGTAGTCCACGCCGAGCTCACGGGCCTGCAGCGCGAAGTGCGCCATCTCGAAGCGCGTGCAGCCGTAGGAGTCGAGCGCGATGGGAAAGGCCCGCTCGCCGTCCGGTGACCGCAGGGTCTCCATCGTCGGGGCGGCCGCGTCGGTCCGGTACGGCACCGGCTGGACGGCGACGGCGCAATCCACAGCCTCCCGGATGTCGGTGATCAGCGGCAGCATCGTCTGCGGTCCGCGGTCACAGTTCAGGCCGACCACCTGCGCCCCCTCCGCAGCGAGGATCCGGCACGCCTCCACGTACCCGTAACCGTCGCGCGTCTGATCGGGCTGCGTAGGCGCCAGGGTCACCATCGCGGGCAGCCCGAGCTCGCGGATGACCTCCAGCGCGATCAGCGCCTCACCGAGGTAGTCGTTGGTTTCCGAGATGACGAAGTCGACGCCCTCTTCGACGGCCCAGCCCAGCTGTTCGGCGTACATGGCGCGCACGGTCTGCTTGGTGGCCGGGTCATCCGGGTCGTAGGCCCACGTGTTGCAGACGTTGCCGGCCACCAGCGCGTCACCTTCGCGCGCGACCTCGCGGGCGATCCGTACCGCCTGGCGGTTCATCGCCTCCAGGTCGCCCTCGCGGCCGACGTCCCGCAGCTTCTCCCGGTGCGCGTAGTAGGTGAGCGCGACCATCACGTCCGCGCCCGCCCGCAGGAACTCCCGGTGCAGCTCGCGCACCGCGTCCGGGAAGTCCAGGACCACCTCGGGGACGAACGGGCCCGCCTTGATGTAGCCGCGTCGTTCCAGCTCGAAGACGTAGCCCTCGGCGCCGAGCACCGCGCCGGCCCGCAGCCGGTCCCCGATTGACAACCCCATTACGAAGCCACCCCTTCCGCGGCGAACCTGGCGGGCGTGAAGCGCCCGATGTCGTAGACGGTGCCCTGCTGCAGGGCCAGCTGGGCCAGGACCCAGCCCGACCTGGTCAGGCCGAACGAGGCCGTGGCCGGATCGCCCACCCGGGACCGGTCGAGCACCGTGACAGATTCGGCCAGCGGCGCGGCATGGTAGGCCGCCATGAGCCCCATGACGCCGCCGCCGATGATCGTCAGTCGTCCGGCCAAAGGTCACGCTCCTGTAGTTTGCGCACGTCAGAGGTTACCTCACTGATCGTCACCCAGCGGCCGGAGGCGGCCGAGGCCTCCATCGCGTCGCAGACCGCCCGCACCGCCGCACCCTTAGCTGCGGCACCTCGCGCAACCTGTCGGCGCTGCGCAGTACGGTACGAAGATGGCTACCTTCGATGACGTGGCCCGGATGGTCTCGGCGCTGCCCGAGGTCACCGAGGGCGAACGGCACGGGAACCGGACCTGGTCCGTCCGCGGTAAGGCCTTCGCCTGGGAACGGCCGTTCAGCAAGGCCGATATCAGGCGGTTCGGCGACCAGACCCCGCCCGATGGCCCCATCCTGGCCGTTCGTGTGGAGGATCTCGGCGAGAAAGAGGCGGTCCTCGCGGCCAATCCGGGCGCCTTCTTCACGATCCCGCACTTCGACGGATATTCCGCCGTCCTCATCCAGTTGCCGAAGGTCACAGAAAAGGCGCTGAAAGACGCGATTACCGACGGCTGGCTAGCCTGCGCCCCTCCGGCCCTGGTCGAGAAACCCAGTCCGTTCGGCGGAAAGGATCATTTATGCCGAACGGGCGGGATGCTACGCCCCGGCGCTCATCCGGTGGTTAGTAGGAAGTCGGGACAAGACCCGTCCTGCGCGATGTCGATCACGGCCCCGCGCAGCGGCCCGGGGTGGGCGGAGTGGTGGCCCCGGGCCGCTGCCGTCCTTAGCTGTGGAACAATTCCAAGGCGTTGGTCCCGTCGTTCACCGCGAGGATGCCGTCCGGCGTCGTGATGATGCCGAACAGGTCGCCCGCGCCGTTCTTGACCAGCGTCTTGGTGGTGAGCTGACGCCCGGTCGGGGTGATCTCGACGGCGTTGCCGTTGTTCCCGTTCACCACGATCAGGTCGCCGTTGGGCGCCAGGGTCATGCCCAGCGGAGCATTGAGGGCGCCGCCCGCGGACAGCAGCCCGGCCGTGGCTGCCTCGGCGGTGGTCCGGGTGGTCGCCTGCGGGATGGCCGAGATCGTGTTGGTTTGCGTGTCGGCCACGTACAGCGTCCCGTTATGCCCCAGCGCCAGGCCGGTCGGCGCGAGGACCAGCGCGGCCTTGTTCGCGCGCCACGGGTAGCCGCTGCCGACCACCGTGGTGCTGGTGAGCGCCGGCGGTGAGCTGGCACTGAGAGCGAAGTCGAGGCGCACCACCGTACAGTTGCCGGTCACCGGGATCCCGCCACTGGTGCTGGTGTTGCCGCCCAGGGCGTTGGACACGAACACCTGCGCCGACGTCGCGGTCGACGTCACGGCCAGGTCCCAGGGACCGACGATGTTCTTGTTCGTGATGGTATCGACCACCATGCCCTGGTCGTTCAGCACGATCAGGCACCCGGCCGGGTCGAGGCCGGGCAACGCGCCGCTCTTCGTAGTGGGCAGGCTCCCGACGACCACCCAGCCGCCGGGCAGGATGCCGAGCGCGGTGGTCAGGCCGACGCCACCCGGGCAGGCCATGCCGGCGGGCAGCTTGGCCACGTCGGCGAACAGGGTGGTCTGGCCGGCCCGGGACACCTGGACGATCGTGGTGCCGGTGCCCTGGACATTGGCCTTGTCGTTGAAGTTGCTCACCAGGATGTTGCCGGCGGTCAGCCGGCCCGCCGTGGCCGGCACGACGGCGAGCCCATACGGGTTCACGTCGCCCTTGGCCGGAACGGTCGAGGCGATCTTCGACCCGGCCTGGAGTTGGCCGAGGAAGGACATGACCGTCCCTGCGGCCGGCTTCGCGCTCGCGGTGGCCGGGGCAGGAGGCGTCGAGGTCGTTGAGTTGGATGCACAGGCCGTGGTCGCCAGACCAAGGCCGAGCATGGCGGTCAGAACTGCAGCAAGGTGCCGAGGCCCCACCGTGCTCCCCTCCCTGGAGGGTCCGTGCCCTCCATGGTCAACTGAATGATGAGGGGGCAGCCGCCATCGGCGCCAAAGGCAAGCGGCAATCTCCCCCTACGGTCCCACCCTGATATACGCGCCGGGGACTGGCCTGGTTCAGCGCGGGGGAGCGTCGGCCGGTCGATGGGCCGATGCGGGACGGTAGCTTCGCTGGCGGCCGGTCGAGGACGAGGCGCCCGCGCCGCTGGTGCGGCGGACCGCATGTCAGATGTATCAGGGCGCGCCGCCTGGTGCTCCGATTGCATAAGGGCGCCCTCGCGAACGGGGAGCGGGTGCGAGGGCGCCCCGGCCTTACCGGTCGGACCTGCGGTGCCGCCCGGTAGCGCATCAGGGGAATGGGGTTACCGATGGACGCCAGTGCGATGTTCCTTGACTGTCCGGCCTATATGGACAAGACCGGTTCGGTCCGGTGCGGGCTGCCGGCCGTGGTAGAAGGCCGGTACCTGATGAGATCAACGGACGGGCCGCTGGAAAGCGCGCGAATCCGGTGTCCGCGCGGCCACTGGTTCAACGGCCCGGTTGAGTCACTGACACTGGAAGAACGTCCGGATGCGGCCGCTGAGCGCGAGGCCATCGCCCGGATCAAGGGTGCGGGCGTACGGCGGCCCGGCCCCTAGAACCTGGTGGCGAATGGCGGCGGTGGCAGGGACGCCGAGGCGGCCCGCCGAGGCCATGGCCGGGCACATCGCCATGCTGAGAGAGGCTGGCCAGCCCGTTCCTGAGCCGTCAGATTCGGACAGCGTGACGGTGCTCGATCCCACCGCCGCCTGAGGTGGCGGTACGCTGCTTTTCGGCCGTGACCATACCTCGTTCGGAGCCGTTCGCTCATGCTCAGCCAAGATGTCGTCGATTCCCTGTTCCCGGCTGACCTGCCCGAGCCGGATTATTGGGAGCAGCGCTACCCGCCCCGTGACCTGCCCGAAGGCGCGAAGGTGACCCGCTTCTCGCCGAGCCCGACGGGCTACCTGCATATCGGCGGCGTGTACGCGGCGACCATCGACGTGGACGTGGCCAGGCAGTCCGGTGGCGTCTACTTCGTCCGCCTGGAGGACACCGACCAGGCCCGCGTCGCCGAGGGCGCCGCGGCGCAGTTCGCGGAGGCGTTCGAGTACTTCTCCATCGGCCCGGACGAGGACGACCGCAACGGCCACTACGGGCCGTACTCCCAGTCCGCCCGGTCGCAGATCTACCTGACTTACGTCCGCGAACTGCTGCGCCAGGGCCGTGCCTACCTGTGCTTCGCGACCAAGCAGGACCTGGAAGAAATCACCGCACGGCAGCGGGCGGCAGGCGCCCTGCCGGGTTACTACGGCAAGTGGGCGATCTGGCGCGACGCCGATCCGGAGGAGGTCGCCAAGCGGCTAGCGGCGGGCGAACCCTACGTGGTCCGCTTCCGCTCTCCCGGAATCGCGGGCGCCAGGGTGAGCTTCACCGACGCGATCCGCGGCGAGCTGTCCCTCGACGACAACCGCAACGACGCGGTGATCCTGAAGAGCAGCAATACCGAACCGCGCCTGCCCACGTACCACTTCGCGCACGCCGTGGACGATCACCTGATGCGAGTCAACCTGGTCATCCGCGGCGAGGAGTGGATCTCCTCAGTGCCGCTGCACCTGCAGCTGTTCGACGCTCTCGGCTTCGATCGGGTGCAGTACGCGCACATCGCGCTGCTGATGAAGCAGGAGGGCAGCAGCCGCCGCAAGCTGTCCAAGCGCCGGGACCCGGAAGCCACCGTGAGCTTCTACATCGAGCGGGGCTACCCGGCGCCCGCGGTCCAGTACTACCTGCGCGGCCTGGCCAACGGCCGGCTCGCCGAGATGCCGCTGGCGCAGGCGCTGGCCGCGCCGATCCGGCTGTCCGAAATGGGCACCGCGGGCCCGCTGGTAGATATGGTCAAGCTGGACGACATCTCCGCCGACTACATCGCCAGCCTGTCCGGCCAGCAGATTCTCGCCGAGGTCAGCACCTGGGCGAGCCGGTATGCCCCCGACCTGGCCGCGGCCCTGGCTGCCGAGCCGGAGCTGGCGCTGCGGGCCCTGGCCATCGAACGGGAGGGCGTCCCTAACCCGCGCAAGGACCTGCGCAAGTGGGCAGACTTCCCTGACGTCTACGGGTACTTCTTCCCGCAGCTCTTCGAGCCGGTCACCGACCCCGCGGACGCCAGGTTCGGCGGCCTCGACCCGGATCTGGTCCGCGCCGTAGCCCGGGTCTTCGCCGATAACTACCAGCCGCCGGCGCCGGACACTAAGCCGGACCCCGAATGGTTCGATCAGGTCCGCCGGCTCGCCGCCGACCTCGGGTTCGCGCCCAGCCAGAAGGTCTACAAGCAGGACCCGGCCGCCTACCGCGGCTCCATCACCGCAGCGTCCCAGGTCATCCGGGTACTGCTGACCGGGAAGCTGCGCAGCCCTAACCTGCCCGAGGTGACGGCGGCGCTCGGCACCGACGAGGTCCTGCGCCGCGTCCGGGCCGTCCTGGGGGAGTAGTCCCTAAGCGCCGTCCTCCGCGCGGTCTTCCTTAGGCGTGTCGTCTTCATCGGGCGGCCAGGTGCCGAGGGTCGGCAGCCGGTACAGGCTGTCCAGGTTCAGCTGCTGGGCGTCCTTCAGCACGATGTCTTGCTGCTCCTGCGCCTTCTCGGCCGTCTGCTTGGCCAGTTCGGAGGCCAGGCCGCCAAGCTGGCGCACGCCGACGTCGTCGATGAGCACGTGGCTGGACGCGAAGATCACGATGCCTTCCACCCGCCGGTCCTGCTGCTCGGGCGGGGAAAGAGCGGCGCCCACCTTCGCCGCCTCGGACGGGTTCGCCGCGTGCGCGGTGAGCTTGTCGCGCTCCTCCAGGACCCACTGGTGGAACTTCATCACCGCCCCGTGCAACGGCAGGTTCCTGACGTCCTCGGTGGCCAGGCCGAACCGCTTGCCCTTGCCGAAGCAGCGGGCGTAGGCCAGCACGGCGGAGGACCAGAGCGCGACCGGCAGCAGCGGATCCCGGTCTTCGTCGGGTTTGGCCAGCTCGGTGAGCAGTCGCTTGCAGCAGTCCATGACGTACTGGAGATCCTGGATGATCGACGCCTGGTCGGCGAGGACATGCGCGGACGGCACGTCGAGGGCAACGGTCGGCATCGTCATCCCTGGATCGTCTCACCGGGGACGACTCGCGCCCGTCTCACAAAATGACAAGTCCTGCCGGTGTCGGGAAGTCAGGTGGCCCGGGCCGCGGCCGGCGGCGCGCTGGTGGCCCAGCGGATGGCGCGGACCATGGCGTGTCCCGCCGGGCGGACCAGCATGGTCTCGGTCACCGGGAGCCGGGGCAGGTGCAGCGGCCGGCGCGCCCAGCCGGGCAGCAGCGACACCGCGGCCGCGGCCAGCACCCCGTAGGGGGCCCGGGCGACCGCCGGGAGCGGGGGATTGAGCAGCAGGAACCGGGCTGCGTCGCGCGCCTGGGCGGTGGCGGTCAGCTCGGCCCGGTACTGGCTGATCCGATCGGCGAGCTCGGCCTCGGTGCGCGGCGGATCGGGCACGCCGAGCGCGGCGCCGATCCTGGCCATGTCGGCGACGTAACCGTCGCGTCCGGCCTGATCGAGGGGCCGGGCGCCGAACCGGCCGTAGGCGCGCAGGAAGCTGTCCGTCTCGGCGACGTGCACCCAGGTGAGCAGGTGCGGGTCGGAGGCGGCGTACGGCCGCCCGTCGGGTGCGGTGCCTTTGACGTGCTCGTGGACCGCGCGGATCCGCGCGATCGCGGCCTGGGCGTCATCGGCCCGGCCGAACGTGGTGACGGCCAGGAAGTAGCTGGTCCGCTGCAGCCGGCCCCACGGGTCGCCGCGGTAATCCGAGTGCTGCGCCACGGCGGCCATGGCCAGCGGGTGCAGCGACTGCAGCAGCAGCGCCCTGATCCCGCCGATGAACATCGACGAGTCCCCGTGCACCTGCCGGACCGGCCGATCCGCGGCGAACCAGCGCTCGCCCGTCTGGTTGATCTGAAGCCGGCGCGTCGGGCCCTGCGGTCCGGCGACCCGCTCGAAGATGGCCGCACCGATCCGGGCGCGAAGACGATCGGCGGCATCCTGGCTTCCCATGTTCCCATTATCGGCGGCCAGTGGAGACCCTGCTGCCCGCGGCCCGGGCCGGCGGTTGCTCAGGCGGGCTGCTCCGCCTGGAGTTGCCTGACCACCTCGAGCGCCTCGCTGACGTGCTTGTCGATATTGGTCATCGAGTTGAAGATGTGCCGGACCGTGCCCGTGCGGTCGATCACGTAGGTGACCCGGCCCGGGATCAGGCCGAAGGCCGCCGGCACCCCGTAGGCCTTGCGGACGCGGCCGCCCTGGTCGGCCAGCAGCGTGAACGGCAGCTTGTGTCGGCCGGCGAAGGCGGCGTGCTTATCCGCGGAGTCGGAGCTGACCCCGATCACCTCGGCGCCGGCGTCGGTGAAGGTCTCGTGGCTGTCGCGGAACGCGCACGCCTCGGCGGTGCAGCCGCTGGTGTTGTCCTTGGGGTAGAAGTACAAGACGACCACCCGTTCGCCGAGCCGGTCCTGCAGCCGGACCGGCTCGCCGGACTGCGACGGCAGGGTGAAGTCGGGAGCCTTGTCGCCGACCTGAACGCTGCGTGCCATGCTCGGCCTGCCTTTCTGTGTTCCCCCGGATCTGTGTTCCCCGGGCAATTCGTGTTCCCCAGGCAATTCCGTGTTCCCCGGAAATCGCGAACTCGCAGTATAAGTGTAGCCAACCTTCCACTTAAGTCCCGGGGACCAATGGCCCTTCTGGCCATGGCGGGGCGGGGCTAGCGTGCTGCCAGCCGGCACCGAACGCGACGCTGGCCCGACCCCGAAGGGCGACCGACCCATGATCGGCTCAGCTTCACTGCCCAGCGCCGCCAGTTCGCACTCCTCCGTCGATTTCAGTCGGCGGCCGATGCTCGTGTTCTGGGAGACGACCCGGGCTTGCCTGCTGGCCTGCCGTCATTGCCGGGCCAGCGCGGCCACGCAGGCGCCACCCGGGGAACTGAGCACGGCGGAGGGCTACGCGCTGATCGAGCAGGTCGCCGCCTTCGGTCGGCCCTACCCGATCCTCGTGCTCACCGGCGGTGACTGCCTGCTCCGGCCTGACCTGTTCGGTCTCGTTGATCATGCTGTCAAGCTGGGTGTCCCGGTGTGTCTGTCGCCGTCGGTCACTCCGCTGCTCGACGCGGCCATGATCGGGCGGATCGCCGGCAGCGGCGTCCGGGCGGTCTCGGTTAGCCTGGATGGCTGCCGCGCGAAGACCCACGACGGCGTGCGCGGTATCGCTGGGCACTTCGAGAAGACGATCGCGGCCATCGCCCGGCTCGCCGCCGCGGGCATGACCGTGCAGGTCAATACCACCGTGATGGACGGGAACGTCGATGACCTGCCCGGTGTCGCCGCCCTGGTGTCGCAGGCCGGCGCGCGTATCTGGGAGGTCTTCTTCCTGGTCCAGGTCGGCCGAGGGGCGGCGGCCGGGCCGGTCTCGCCCGCCGTGCACGAGGACGTGTGCCATTTCCTGTACGACGCGTCAGCGTACGGCTTCATCGTCAGGACCGTTGAAGCGCCGTTCTTCCGCCGCATCGTCGGGGCGCGCCGGGCCGGCGGCCAGGCGCCCGGCAGCGCGCTGTACCAGGGCCTGTCGGCTCGCCTAACCGGTCTGCTCGGCCCTGGCACCGGACGCCCCAGCGCCCATACCGCACCCACGCGCGACGGTAAGGGCATCGTGTTCGTTGCCTACGACGGCGAGGTCTACCCGGCCGGCTTCCTGCCGCTGGGCCTGGGCAGCATCCAGACCCGGCCGCTGCATGAGATCTACCGGAACGACCCGCTGTTGCGGTCGATCCGGGCGGCGAAGTTCACCGGGCGGTGCGGAAGTTGTGAGTACGCCGACCTGTGCGGCGGGTCACGGGCCCGCGCCTACGCTGCGGCCGGTGATCCGCTCGGCGAGGACCCGGCCTGCCCGTACGTCCCGAGCAAGGTCATGGCCGTCACCTTGTTCCGAGCCAGCTCCCCGGGAGCGGCCGGTTAGGATTCCACGGCGCGGGCGGCCGGGCCGGTGACCGCAGGTGCGCCGCCTGGGACGACGGCGGGTAGCTAAGCCGGTCCTGGCGCTGGGATCGCATCGGCTCGGCGAGTTCGGTGTCGGCGAAGGCGGCCGGCCAGTCAGCCGGGGTATATCCGGCGCCGAGGTCGCAATGATGCAGCTCCACTTCGACCAGCCGCCGGGTCAGCAGCTGAGCGGCCGGGAAGAGGGCAGAGTCCAGGATCCGCACCGGGACCTGCCACCCCTCATCGGGCAGCTGCCTGGCGATGGTGCGCAAGGCCATCGCCGAAGCGGCCAGGTCGGCCATGAGCTCGTCCGCCCGCACGCCCGCGCCGTGCTCGATGTCGGCCTGCCGCGCTTCGGCGCTGACGTAGGCGGGCCGCTCCTGCCCCGACCGCACGCCGACCAGCAGGTTCCGCATCGCGTCGGCCCCCCTAGCCAGGTGCGCGAGGACATGCGCCCGGGTCCATCCCGGCAGCAGTGACGGTGCCCGAAGGTCCGGCTCGGCGATGACCCGGGCCGTGCCGAGCAGGCGCTGCGTCGCCTGATCGATCTGGTCGCTCAGTTCCCGTTGTGCGGCATCCATCAGCCCACTTTGACTCCCTCCCTGCCCTGAAGGACGAGACCTAGGATCGCAGCTCCGCCGAACTGCTCCGCGCCATCAGTTCGATCGGCAGAACCTGCCGCAGTGGGCGGACCCTCTCCCCGCGCAGCAGCGCGCACAGCCGCCGTGCGCCCTCGGCCCCGCTGAGGGCCAGCGGCTGCCGGACGGTGCTGAGGCCGAGGAAGGCCGCGGACTCGATGTCGTCGAAGCCGACGACCGACAGCCGCTCGGGTATCGCCACGCCGAGCCGGTCCGCCGCGGCCAGTACGCCGATGGCCTGGGTGTCGGACGCCGCGAAGATCGCCGACGGGGGATCGGGTGACTTCAGCAGCCGCGCCGCGTGCTCGGCCGCGGTGGCGGCGTCATGCGAACCCCGCCGGATCAGGCCGGGCTCCACGCGGATGCCCGCCGCGGCCAGGGCCTGCTTGTACCCGCGCAACCGGTTCGCCGAGGAGGTGAAGCCGAGCCCGGCCGGGGGCCTGCTGAACGTCATGTCGCCGACGAAGCCGATCCGGCGATGCCCCAGGCCAATGAGGTGACCGGTCGCCAGCCGGCCGCCGAAAACGTCGTCGATAATCGTCTGCGGCACCCCGGGGTTGGTTCCGTCCACGCTGACGAGCGCGACTCCGGCCCGGGCGAACTGGTCAAGCTGGCCGCGGGACAGCGGCAGGCAGAAGGCCAGGACCCCGTCGGCCCGGTGCGTGGGCAGCAGCGCCTCCAGGTGCCGGTCCCGTTCCATCGGGCTGTCGACGTTGTAGACGATCGCGTCGTAGTCCTGCTCCTCCAGGACCGCTAGCGCGCTGGCCACCCGCACCACGGTCGACGGCCGGGTCAGGTGGGCGACGATGAGCGCCACGGTACGCGGCGTGCCGCGGACGAGAGCCGCCGCCGCGTAGCTCGGTCGGTAGCCGAGCCGGTCGATCGAGTCGAGCACCGCCCGCAAGGTGGACTCACGCGCCTGGCCTGCCCCCTCGTCGGCCCGGCTGGCCTCTCGGCCCAACCCGCTAGTGCTCTCGCCGAGGCGCAGCGTGGCCGGCACCACCTCGCCCGGATCATGGTCGGGCCCGTGGTCTAGCTGCTTCAGCGCCCGGGCCACTACCCGCCGGGCGATGTCGTCGATCGGGATGGCCACGCTGGTCAGCCGCGGGTGCATCAGGGCGCCCGCGGCGCTGGCGTCGAAACCGGTGACGGCGAGGTCCTGGCCGATCCGTAGCCGCAGTTCCGCGGCCACGCTGTAGACCACCCCGGCGAGCCGGTCGCTGCCGGTCACGATGGCGTCCGGGCGCAGCTCCGGCTGGCTGGCGGTGAGCAGCGACCGGATCTTCCTGCGGGCGCTGGCGTCATCCACCAGCAGCTCGGTGTCGGCGGAGATCCCGTGGCTGGCCAGCCCGGCCCGGAATCCGGCCGCCCGCTCCAAGTCCCAGTGGTTCGCCGACCGGTATCCCAGGAAGGCGATGCGCCCGAACCCCCTGGCCAGCACGTGCTCCACGGCCGCCGCGACGGCGCTCCGGTTGTCGATGTCGACCCAGTGCTGCGGCAGCGCCGGACTGGTCCGGCCGAAACACGCGAACGGCATCCCGGCCTCGGCCAGCAGCATCACCCGCGGATCGTCCGGCTGGAGCTCGGAGAGCAGGAAGGCATCCACGCTCCGGCTGGCGATCAGGCGGCGTATGTCGTCGCGCGGGTCCCCGTCCGGCGCGACAATCACCATGCTGTAACCGCGCCGTGCGCTCGCCGCCGCCAGCGACTGGAGGAACTCCTGCATGATGTAGTTGCCGGGAAACAACTGCACGCGCGGCAGGACGTAGGCGAACTGCCTGGTCCGGCGGGAGCGCAGGCTCCGCGCGCCGTGGTGCGGCTGATACCCCAGGGTGGCCACGGCGTCAAGGACCCGGGCCCGGGCCGCGTCGCCCACCCGTCCGCTGCCGTTGAGCACGTTCGAGACGGTTTGCCGGGATACGGCGGCCGCGCGCGCCACGTCCTGGATCGTTACCTGACGCGCGACGGCCGGTCTGGCCTGGCCTGATTGAGACCTTGTCACTTAGTCACCGTACTGCTACTTCGATTCACCTCTTGACCGGACATAACGGCCAGGTGCTGCACTTCGCCCGTCCGGGCGGCTGGCGCTGCGTGACCAACTTCGGGCCCGGGCCCGTCCCGCTGCCGCACGGCACCGTCATCCGCACCAGCGTCCCGGTCGAGGGCAGCCAGCTGCCCGTCGACACCACCGCCTGGCTGATCGGCAGCTGGCTCGCGCGCCGAGCCGCTAGCTTGCGCGCCGCGCCACCTCGTCGGCGCCGCGCGTGTTGATCACCCGGTCGGCCGTGATCCCGGCCTGCTCCGCCCGCACGGTGCCGTTCGCCAGCCAGTCCAGCTGGCCGGGCGCGTGCGCGTCGGTGTCGATGGCGAACAGGCAGCCGGCCTCGGCGGCCAGCCGCAGCAGCGGGTCCGGCGGGTCCTGGCGTTCCGGCCGGCAGTTGATTTCCACGGCGACCCCGGCCTCGAGGCAGGCGCCGAAGACCGCCTCGTGGTCGAAGACCGATTCGGGCCTGCGGCCCCGGCCCCCGCCGAGCAGCCGGCCGGTGCAGTGACCGAGCACGTCGACGTGCGGGTTGCGCGCCGCGGCCGCCATCCGCTTGGTCATCGGCCCGGCGGGCATCCGCAGCTGGGAATGCACGCTGGCCACCACCACGTCGAGCCGTCGGAGCAGGTCCTCATCCTGGTCCAGCGAGCCGTCTTCCAGGATGTCGACCTCGATCCCGGTCAGGATGCGGAACGGCGCCAGCTCCTCGTTCAGCTCGCTGATCAGCTCGAGCTGAGCCCTGAGCCGTTCGGCCGACAGCCCGTTGGCCACGGTCAGCCGGGGCGAGTGGTCGGTCAGTGCGATCCATTCGTGGCCGAGGTCGCGGGCGGCCTCGGCCATCTCCCGCGGCGGGCTGCCGCCGTCGGACCAGTCCGAGTGCGTGTGGCAGTCACCGCGCAGCGCCGCCCGCAGGCTGTCCCGCGGCGCCGGCGGCTGATCAGCCAGCAGCCGGGCCAGATAGCCGGGCTGGCGGCCGTCTGCGGCCTCGGTGATGACCTGGGCCGTCGTCGTGCCGATACCCGGCAGCGCCTCCAGCGTGCCTGCCTCTACCCGCCGGGCGAGCTCGCCCGCCGCCAGCCCGTCGAGCACCTGGGCGGCCCGCCGGAAGGCCCGGACGCGGTAGGTCGGCGCCCCGCCCCGCTCCAGCTCGAACGCGATCCGCCGCAACGCCCGCACCGGGTCTTCCTGCCCTGGGTCCATGTCCCTCTCATACCCAGCAACTTGGTCGCAGGTGCGCCGAGAGCGCTGTGGTCGAGGTGCTGCAACAGGGTTTTCCGGCCATCCTGGAGGGATGAGCCACCCCCGTGACCACGAGCATGGCCATGACCACGAGCACCCGCACGTGCATGAGCATGCCGGACCGAAGCTGGTGGCTCGGCTGCGGCATGTCCTGCGCCCGCATTCGCACGAGGCGGCTGACCAGGTGGACGCCGTGATGGAAGCCAGCGCGGAGGGCATGCGGGTGCTGTGGATCTCGCTGGGGGTACTGGGCCTGACCGCGCTGATCCAGGCGGCGGTGGCCGCGCTGTCGGGGTCGGTGGGGCTGCTCGGTGACACGCTGCATAACGCCGCTGACGCGCTGACCGCGGTGCCGCTGGGAGTCGCGTTCATCCTGGGACGCCGGCCGCCGACCCGCCGGTACACCTACGGATTCGGGCGAGCCGAGGACCTGGCCGGGATCGCGATCGTGCTGATCATCGCGGCGTCCTCGGCCCTGGCCGCCTACGAGGCCGTTACCCGCCTGGTGCACCCGCGTCACGTATCGGATCTGGCCGCGGTGGCCGCGGCCGCGCTGGTCGGGTTCGCGGGCAATGAGCTGGTGGCCGGATACCGGATCCGCGTCGGCCGGAAGATCGGCTCCGCGGCACTGACCGCGGACGGGCTGCATGCCCGGACCGACGGGCTCACCTCGCTGGCGGTGCTGCTGGGGGCGGGCGGGGTCGCACTGGGCTGGGATCGGGCCGACGCGGCGGTCGGGCTCGGAATCACCGTGGCGATCCTGGCCGTCTTGCGGCAGGCGGCCCGCGAGATCTACCGGCGGCTGATGGACGCCGTGGACCCCGCGCTCGTCGACCAGGCTGAGAACACCCTGCGCGGCACGCCCGGCGTGCTGGGTGTCGGGCAGGTCCGGCTGCGCTGGATCGGCCACCAGCTCCGCGCCGAATGCGAGATCGTCGTCGGCCCGGATATTACCGCCGTCCAGGCCCATCAGCTGACCGTCAGCGCCGAACATGCGCTGCTGCACGCGATTCCCCGGCTGTCCGCCGCGCTCGTCCACGCCGACCCCGATGCCCGCGGCAGCGACCCGCACCGCGTCCTGGCCGACCACCGCAGCTAGCATGAAGCCATGAGCACGAGCCGGATGCCGGCGGTGTACCTGAGCCACGGCGCGCCGCCGCTGGCACCGGGCCGAGCACTTCGCCCCGTTGTTCGTCACGCTCGGGACCGGTGAAAACGATCTTGACCAGCAGCGTCCGGTGATCGAGGGGTTCTGGGGCGGCCTGGCCAAGCGCTCCGTCCAGCTCGGCTGATTGTCACAAGCTGAGACATGTGAAGGGTGGGTCTGTCTAGCACCCGCCGGGACGGCCTATGGTCTAGACATGACCACGAATGACATGCTGCGAGTAACCGACTCACGGACCGGCCGCAGCTACGAACTCCCTATCGTCGACGGCGCTATCCGCGCCATTGACCTTCGGCAGATCAAGACCTCCGATGACGACTTCGGACTGCTCTCCTACGACCCGGCATTCCAGAACACCGCTAGCTGTCGCAGCGCCATCACCTTCATCGACGGTGAAAAGGGCATCCTGCGCTACCG
>Ga0074046_10000641_pt1 | contig 32082 bp, 36 predicted proteins | sample BogForMeECP23OM3_FD_94441 | JGI IMG/M metagenome (GOLD analysis project Ga0074046, IMG submission 94441) | Bog forest soil microbial communities from Calvert Island, British Columbia, Canada - Bog Forest MetaG ECP23OM3 | ecosystem: Environmental > Terrestrial > Soil > Wetlands ... | reverse complement strand
GCCCCGCAACCGAGAACATGGCGCGGCAGGTCAGAACAGATCTTGCTCAATCCAGTGGGCTGCGAAGCAAGAAAACTTCCAGCCAGCGCAGAAGTGTTTTTTCTTGACTTCCTCTTTTATAGAACTTACCGGAGAAGTTGGTTATAGAACCTCGAAGTCCCGTCGCAGGGCTGGTTGTGTGGGACAATGAATTGTTCCTCCGAGGAAGTGCCCAAGGGGCGCTCCAAGTACCAAATAACTGAGGGTGCGAAGAGGAAGGTACGGAACACTTCGCGCGAGTTGCGCGACCGGCAAGCTGAATAATCGGCCCTCAGACCCCTCCTTCCAAATCTACAACGGTCACTGCCTGATTAACGCAGCGGGAACCGTACAAAGGGTGCAAAGTACTCGGGAAGTGCGGCGACTCTAATGGCGTTTACTTTTGCTCGCAGGGTGCAGTCCAGGAGTGGGTCTGGCGTTCGGTGGAGCTCCAATGAAAATACTCACATGTTTGGGGGTCTCGCTGCTTCGACCACTCCGGCGGTTGGCCATCTATTGGGCAAACGTTTTTGTGCGCCGCTTGCCCGCCACAACCTTCCGTAGCAACCAGACTGAGAAGCAATGCAAGAAAGACCAATAAATTTCTTAGTATAGTCACGGCAGGTATTTTGGCAGACAGCGGTAACTGCGGCAATTCAATGCTTCTGTAACCGCAGGCATGCATCACTTCTCAACCCCTCGGAAACGGGGAAATAGAGAAGCGGGTCGCGGTAGCGACTTCTGCGGTGAGGCGACGAATGAGGAGTTGGCGGCGTGCTGGCAGTATGGCCACGTTGGATGTGACGGATTTGCTTGCGATTAGGTGCTGAGGTAAACTTCGAGGCCGATGACGGATAGCGCCTCGATCATTGGTCGTACCATCTCCCATTACACCGTGGTGGAAAAACTTGGCGGTGGTGGTATGGGCGTGGTCTATAAGGCAAAAGACACGCGCCTTGGCCGCAGCGTTGCGCTGAAATTCCTGCCGGACGACATTTCCCAAGACCCTCAGGCGATCGAGCGATTCCGCCGGGAAGCTCGCGCGGCATCCTCACTGAATCATCCGAACATCTGCACAATTTACGATATTGGGGAATTCGAAGGCCGTCCGTTTATCGCCATGGAGTTGCTGGAAGGGCAAACGCTGAAGTATCGCATTTCCGGGAAGCCGATCGGGATATCCGAAATCCTGGAGGTGGGGATCCAGATTGCGGACGGCCTTGAAGCGGCGCACACAAAAGGCATTGTGCATCGGGACATCAAGCCGGCTAACATTTTCCTGGTCGACAAAGGACCAGCGAAAATACTGGACTTTGGCTTGGCGAAGCTGGCAACGCAGCGGCAACGCGGGGCGGAGGCCTTGGGCGAATCATCATTGCGCACGCAGACACACTTAGCGGACGGCGCGCTGCTCACCAGCCCGGGCAGCTCGATCGGCACGGTGGCGTACATGTCGCCGGAGCAGGCGCGGGGCGAAGATCTGGATCTACGGTCGGATTTATTTTCGCTGGGCGTGGTGCTGTATGAGATGTCCACGGGCGTAGTTCCCTTCTGCGGGTCCACAGTGGCGTTAATTTTCGACGGCATCCTGCATTCCGAGGCGGCCGCGGCAACGAAGTTAAATCCCAAATTGCCGCTGGCCCTGGAAAGCATTTTCGCCAAGGCGCTGGAAAAAGACACGGACCTGCGTTATCAGACGGCCGCGGAGCTTCGCGCCGACATGAAGCGGCTGAAACGTGATCTGGATTCGGACCGCCGGCCGGCAAGTGAAAAGGTCGAGGTTTCCAGCACGCGTGCGCTCGTCGCCGCCCCCGCGAAGAAGTCGGTAGCCGTGCTCTATTTCGAAAATCAAAGCGGCCTCAAGGAAGACGAATACCTGCGCGACGGCATCACGGACGACGCGATAACCGAGCTCTCGAAAATCCAGGGGTTAAATACGTTTTCGCGCCCGACGGTTCTGGCCTTCCGCGACAAGCCGGTGACGCCAGCGCAGATTGGCCAGCAACTGGGCGCGGCGTATGTGCTTACGGGGACCGTGCGGCGGGCGGGCGCTCGCCTGCGGATCAGCGCGCAGTTGATCGACACGCGCACTGATTTTCCGCTCTGGTCGGAGCGCTTTGACCGAGAAATGAAGGACGTGTTTGAAGTACAGGACGAAATGGCCCGGAAAATTGCCGAGGCCCTGCGCGTGAGGCTTTCGCCACAGGAACTGGAAGCCCTAGCGGACAAGCCCACGGAAAACCCGCAAGCATACGACCTGTACCTGCGCGGCAAGCGCTATGCCCGACGGCAGACTCGCCAGGATGTGGAGTTCGCGTTGCAGATGTTTGAGAACGCGGTGGTCCTGGACCCCAGTTTCGCACTGGCGTATTCGGCGTGTGCCAACGCCTGCGCCATGTACTACTCGATCTTCAGCCGGGATCAAATCTGGATCGATCGCGCGAGGGAGGCCTCCGGCAAAGCCGTGGCGCTGCGCTGGGATCTGCCGGAAGTGCAAGTCAGCCAGGCTTGGGTACTGTATGCCGCGGGACTGTATGACGAAGCGGTGCGCATGGTCAAGAAGGCGATCGAACGCAAGCGCGACTGCGAGGGCGCGTACTATTTGCTGTTCCGCGCGCTGTTCGCCGCGGGGCGCTATCAGGAAGTTGTGGACATTGCGGAAGCCGCGATCGAGGCCAGTGGCGAGGATTACAACGTGTATGTGCCGATCCTGAATTCTCTCGGGGCCATGGAAAAAGAAGAAGGCAAACTCAACATGACCCGGAGATTCAGCGTGGCCCTGGAGAATCACCTGATTCATGTGCCGGAAGATGCCCGCGCGCGGGTTCTACTGGGTGCGAACTACGCTCGATTGGATCGCGAAGAAGACGCGTTGCGCGAACTGAACCTGGCGGTCACCTTGCGGGCAAACGAATCCTCGATTCTTTACAACGCGGCTTGCGTTTACTGTGGCCTGAAAAAGAAGGCGGAAGCCATGGAGACGTTGCGCAAAGCGTGGGAAGCGGGTTCGCGAGACCCAGTGTGGACGCGACGCGACCCGGACCTGGCACCGCTCCATGGGGACCCGGAGTTTGAACGCTTGTACCCGGCGACGCAAGCTTCCCCGCCCGCTTCGGCGTCCCACTAGTTCGAGTGATGGAACGACCTGTCAGCCTATTCGTTAGCGCGGCTTGACCAGGTCGCGCTGCGCGAGAATCAGCATCCGAGAAAGACCCTAGGATTTCAAACTTCTGCGAGTAAACTTCCAGCAAGTGCTGCGTCGACCTATTGAGAACACCGAACTTATCAGGAGGAATCCGAGTACAATTTTTAAAGCATGCCGGAAAAGCACTTCAAACTAGGGCCATACAAATGACAATAAAAGCTACAACACTAGCGGTGCTGGTCCTTTTTGCGGGTGTGTTGATGGCTCAAGCCCCGGCTGTTGAAAGCGGGGCAACGACGCAAGTGTGCCAACTCGTATCCGCTAATCCACCTCGCTTCAATCCGTTCCAGTTCATACCGAAGGTCGCAGACTTCGCGCACTTAAATCTTCGCCCCAAGGTCTCGTTCGAGGTCAATGAACACGGAAGCGTGAGCAAAGTCAAGGTTCTCAAGGGCACAGGCTCGCCAGAGGTGGATGCCGGGTTGGTCAAGAGCATTGAAGCGTGGAAATACAAGCCGCAGACTGGATGCACGATTGAAATATCGATGTCGGTCGTAATCGACATCGGGCAGCCGTGAATCGCCACCTTGATAAGTACTGGCCTATCCGAAGGATTTGATTCTGTTCCAGAACTGCGGCCACGGAAGAAGCAGATGGCGGCACACGAAAACATCCGTATAATCACCGACAGCGCTGTTTTTGATTCCATAGCGGTTTGTCAAATGACCAGCTACTTCACAGGACTGAAAGCCGCGTCTGGCCTCCGGTGAGAAGCCAATCACAATCAGAGTCTCGGCAGGGGGATTCCCGTATCCGTGGAGATAATGTGTGTTCGAGGCGCTGATCGCATCTGGCAGGCCATAAGCAGCGCCGTAGAAGTGGATGGCACCGGCCTGCCCCGCATCGCCAACGAGAACACCCAGATGCGCGCGATCTTCCGCCGGCAAGGAATCGCGGATGTGCGCGGCGGTCTCGGCCATTTCCGGCCAGCCAAATTCTTCATTGAAATTGCCGCCGTTCAGCTGGTCGGCCACAGCCCACCACTTTGAAGCCGGTGGAGCAAGAGGCAGAAACATCACGGCCATCATGACGCCGCTCATAGCCAGTAGCGCCGACGTGCCCCAGAGTACAACACGACCCCGACGCGACGGCAGCGCACCGGCCCACTGCTCACCCCATACGGACCCTGCGGCGAGCAGCATTGGATAAGCAGGCAACAGATAGTAGGGCCGGCCACGCGCGAACAGGAATAACAGCAAGGGGACCACGTACGTCCAGCCGATCGCCCGATAGCGCTTTCCGGCAGGATGAACGAACAAGTAGAACAATCCGGCGAGCCACAACGGTGCAGTAAGGGGATTTCCAAACAACAACTGGTTGAGCAAGAAAAAATCCGTACTGCCGCGTCGGACGTCGCGTGCGTGAATACTCTTCAGAAAATCCAATGAGATGAAATGGTGATGCACCTGCCACAGAAAGTTGGGAAGACAAATCAACGCAGTGACGGCTACGCCGCACCACAGCCACGGACTGCGCAGATAGCGGCGCGCATCCGTGAATAGAACGCCGGCCATAATGCCCGCCACAAGGAATGCCATGGTGTACTTGGTCATGGAGCCCAGGCCAACCACCGCGCCGATGGCAAGCCACCAGCGAGGGTCATCGGAACTCAGCAGGCGGATCATGAAGTAGGCAGCGAGCACCCACCATAGGTAATCGAAGACGACATATTCAAAGAGACTTCCGTTGGGAAATGAACCGATACCCACGGCGATCGCAGCCAGCAGTTGCGCCGCCCGTTTGCCACCGAGTTCACGGGCCATGAGGCCGGCGACGACCATAGCAGTCGTCTGTGCCAAAGCGGCAAAAGAACGCAGTCCAAGTAGCGACGGCCCGAAGAGGATCAACGAGACGCGAGCCAGGAATGGCACGAACGGCGGGTATACGACGTAGCCCCAGTCCAGGTAGCGTGCGTCGTCGAGAGTGGCCAGTTCGTCACGGTGGAATCCGTATTGGCCGTTGGTCAGCGTGTGGAGGAGTAGGCTGAGCAGCGCCAGCCAAATCAGCATGCTGAGATCACTCGGCCTAATCCAGCACCCCTTCTCGGATGTTTCTGCGATTTCTTGCGTCAGGATTGGTTTGTTCATTGGCTGGCGATAATCGATCCCTGGCGACGGATGGGACCTGACTCGTATAGGGAAGCTTGAATCACGGCTCAATCTATCCATCGCCGCTTTCCGCGATCTCACGGAATGTCGATTGAGTAGCCAACCATTACTCTAACGCGCGAGGGCGCCGGATCATGTGCCCAGCGTCACGCTGCGATTGTCGGCAAGTTATGGCAGAAGTGGTGCTAGGTCCTGGTAAACGCGGAAACTGGGGAAGTGGAGGCTAGTGTGCTGTCCCGTAAATACACTGAAGAAGCTCGGAGTGTTCAGGGGCTAAAGCCCGATTCATTCGCGAGGATTACGTGGCGGCTGAAGCCGCCACCTCCTAAAGAGAAATGCCAGGAACTTTTGGGACGCGACAGTAGGAGCGACTTAATTGCATAACAATATTGGAATGATTTACCGTTGCGGGAAATCGGTGGTTTCGCCGGAGCCCAACATACTCTGGTCGTCTCTTTGCCCGGGGTGGTGCCCCGATGGCTTGAATTGCGGCTCATGTTTCACCCACACGTGTGTTGCGCGGGTAATCGGTGCGGCGGTCAAGAGCAAATACTCCTGACCGTCGACGGTGAATTTGATGCGGCTGTCAAATATGGAACCTTCCGTGGCGTCCTTGAACGGCGCGGGAGAGAAGAGAAATCGCCCCGCTCCGGGCGCGTAGATCCAAATCCCGGTGCCCGGCTTAGTGTCAGCTGTCGAAGCAGCAACACCGAGTTGGTTGAAGATGACTTCCCTGCCCCGGATGAGCACCGGCGATACGATACGAAATTCATTGGCCCCTGGGTCGAGGGTATCTTCTGGGGTGAAGAAGCTGGGCGGCTTGTGGTCGATAAAATCCCCCGCGAATTGAATTGATCCCAAACCCTGGACGGAAAGCTCCGCGTTCCGGCCCGGTTCAATCCAAAGGCTCTGTTGCGCGATATCCCTGAGCCTTTCCTCACTGGGTCCGGGTATAGGGTTTTCGTCGTACCTAGTTTTCACTCCAAGTTCGACACGGTCCCCTTCCCTCCGAAGGAATAGGACACTTATGGAAAGAGTGCCTCCGGTTGGCACAAAGCTGAAATTGGCAAAGCCGTCGCGGCCAGGTGCTCCATCGGTCGGCAGAGCGAAGTGCATAACCGCACCATCGGGAGGCAGCTTGACGGCCAGCCACAGCACTGATCCGGCCGGAGTCGACCGGGCGCGCACCAGCAGCAGCCCCCCGGATAAGAGAAAGATCGCCGCCAGCATGGATGCGAAGGCCAGCCGGGATATGCGTATCGATTCGCGACCTTTTTGCCACCAGTTTGGTCGCAGCGTTTTTCTGTTGTCCCACGCGCGATGCTGCACATTCGTTGGCTCGGTCAAGCTGGCCGCTCGGCGCAATTCCGCACCGATGGCCGAATAGTCGGCGAGGCGCCGGCGACACTCATCGCAGACGCCCAGGTGCTCGGCCGCCTCTCGCGGGATTTTTTCTCCGTCGTGCAGAGCGGAAATAAATTCCGCCACGTCGTTGCATTTCATGCGCCCTCCTTCCTGGCGGGGCGTGTGGCGTGCCACACCATTCGCAATTCTTCTCGCGCGGTAAAGAGCCGTGATCGCACGGTGCCGACAGGTATGTCCAGAATCTGGGCGAGTTCAGCGTAGGACTGTCCTTCGACTTCGCGTAACCAGAGCAAAGTTCGTTGCCCCTCCGGCAAGTGCTGGAGGGCATCGTCCACCAGCGACACAAGTTCAGTTTTAGATTCGGCAGACGCCTCGATGGGATTTCCACCAATTGATCCACGTTTGCGCCACCATTCCGCGGCGCACTTTCGTGCCACGCCAAACAAATACGCTCGCAATGTGCCCTTCTCCGGCGTAAAGCCGTTGGGACTTCGCCACATGTGGGCAAAGGTCTCCTGCAGCACATCTTCCGCCGCCTGGCGAGTGCCGACGATCTGGCGGAGAAACCCGAGCAGAGGCGGTGCCATCTGCCGGTAAAACGCATCGAAGGCCTGCGCATCACCGCGGCAAATCCGATTCCACAGTTCGGAGTCCTCAGCCAACGCTCGTCTCCATCTAGTTATTCGGGCTTGCTGGCCAAAAAGTTCATGCCACATCGTAATTGCGTGGGGGCAAGCAGTGAAAGGCCAACTGCACGATGCGGTTGTTTATGTGGACTTCGCCGGGTGACGCTGGTCATAGAACCGGGAGCCATTGAAACATTCGCACTAAATGGTTACTGTTGAACTCCTAAGTCGGGAAAATCTTCGATGGATCTCGTACCACTCGATGAGCAATGTCAGCTGTTTATTTCCCCGTCGATCGATGACTGGAAACCGATTGAGGATCATGGCATTACCGCGGTGATAGACTTGGACGGTAATCTCGACTTGGGCATTCCAAACATTCCCAATCACATGCTGTATGTGTACTTTCCCATCGACGATGACGAGCTGCCGGATTTGAACAAGCTGCACGCGGTGGCGAGGCTCGGGGCGCGATTGGTGGTCAACGGCGAGAAAGTTCTGGCGCACTGTGGCTTGGGATTCAACCGGTCGGCTCTAGTCGCGGGAATGGTGCTGACCTATCTCGGGATGAAAGGTGAAGATGCCGTGGCGCTCCTGAGGGAAAAACGGCCGGGAGCGTTGTTCAACGAGAACTTCGCCGCCTATCTCACGGCGCTGCCGCCCAACACCGCGGCAGCGGGCCCGTCTAGAGGTTGACTTGGCAGGAGGCTCGTTTCCGCAAGGAGGCGAGCCTCCTTCAGGGTGATGCGGTGCATTGCGCTAAATGCAAAACGCATCAAAAATGACACAAGTCCCGGACAACGCCGAGTCGGTGCAGCTTTGACAGGAGAGCACAAACCAATCAGTGGCTGGTGGCGGTTGGTCCTTTTTTCCATTTTGGCTTTTATCCCCGGCTTTGTTTTCTCATTACCACTCACGGTCATTTGGGCTAGATAAACATGGCCCGGCGACGGACAGAGCGTACTCGCGGCGATGGAGGTAAGTTTCTATATTGGCGTTGCCGCCATGGTCATCTGCTTTGGCGTGCTGTTAAAGAAGGATTTATCTCGGCCCTGAGTGATGCGTAATCTCGACGAATTTCGGCCACCTAAATAGCAGGTCCGTTGGTCGCGGGCAGGCGGGTACTGTGAGCGACCTTCCGGTTTTGCGGCACTGACAGCAGTTTGAGGTATGCTCGTCGAAGTTCGTCTATAACCAGCCGCCATTGGCGGCGAAATGAGACCGGTTTTTATGAGGTTCTTATTCTTCAACCGCAAACTAATTGCCATCGGAATCTCGGCAGTCATAGCGATAGCAGTACTCATCGCGTGGTCGATGCGCCCTCGTTTGAGGCCCCCGGTCGCCGTCACTACTGTCTCACTCGTGAATCCCGTCACAAGGAATGCTCCCACACTGAACGGAGCGGACATCGAAAAACTCTTGGGAGTAGAACGATTCCGCATCATTCGCCAAGTGAATCAAGTCCCCGCCGTGGTCAAGGAATCTTTTTCTAATTTTACGGGGCAGCCTTTCGATTTGGTCGACCCCCCGAAGGAAATACAGCACGATTATGTCGTTCCCGAAAGGTCCCGCCGTCGACTTGTGTTCTTAGGTTTGAGCGATGACTCAGCCGTCATTGTGTACGAAGAGGGAGGATATGTTGACGAATGTAAGACAGTCGTTTTTTGGTTTGGGAACGGTGGGCTCGACTGGGGAGCTACTTTACAGCGTGGACCAATACCGGAGGACATCTCAAACTTGAGGGCAGCGGTCCACAGCGGAAAGTTCCACGTCTGGGAGGGTATGCAATAGGGCCAAGCAGCACAAATCGATAACTTGAAGTACTGGGATGGACTTGATTGGTTGGGTAGAGCAATGGCGCGTAGCGGGCTTCGAATGATGCCGACGTTTCCATTGCTCTCCCTAAAATTCCGTACGGCGGGTTTTCCCCAGTACGGCTTCAAGGCCGGTTGGTCAGACAAGGCCTTCCCGTGCGACGCAGCCCTCGCGTCGATCAGTTTGCCTTCGTCCTTCGTGCTCCCCCGCTGCCCTCGTCTGATCCCCGTTCTGTGCCGGGGGACGTGGCGCGCTGAAACACCTCCGTTCGAACGGCTTCTGCCGCTCTACCCCAGGGGCCCTCGCTCCGATCCGGGTTCTTCTGTCCCGGTCCATCCACGCTTAATCGGCCCCATCCGCCCCACTCGCAGGCACATCCCGATTTCACCGCTTTGCGGCTTATACCAGATGCCTTCGCTGTGCACACTACGCCTAGGCGACCTTCGAGTGGTTCCACGCTTTCGCTGCTCTTCCTTCCTGACATGCCGTCCTCAACGACCCCGGGGAGATCGCAACCGGTTGGTTCCAGACATGCGGTTCCGACATTAGGCCTTCGCCATGTTATGAGCGGCTCGGCTCTCCCGACTATCCTGCAATCCGCTTCACGCAGGGCCGACTTTTCGGGGCTTCCTGGTTCGCTTTTGCTACGGCCTGTCAAGTTGCTCGCCCCCTGTGCAGATCTGACCAGAGTTCTTCCGGCCATCGGGACTTTTACCTCCAGGCTTCCGACGAGTCGGTCACCCTTCTCGCCGCTGGGTATGACTACGACAGTCACTGGACTGTTCTGTCGAAGGGACTCTCACCCTTTGGAATGACAGCTAGCGTTGCTGCACCATAACAATGTCGGCTCCTCGACCCGAGTACACTGACTCGCTGATGGTCGAGTGGCTTGGATAAATGGACAATTGCCGAACCTATTTCGCAATCTGGAATCTTACCGGCTGACAGGTTCCGGAGTAGGATTTCCCATTCTTGTATGCTGAGTTGTGCTTTCATCGGACCCTACTGAGAGTGCCGTTTTTTCCGACGATGTCGTCAACCCCCTGATTAACGGCGTAATCGGACACGTGTCCGGTAAGCCCGACTTACCGAGAGTTGACCGACGGGCGCCGCAGGGTCTAGCATGCTGTGCACTTTGGAGAGCCAGGCATTCTGAGCATTCGGTACCACTGAGCAAAGGAGTTCCATGCAACGACGTTCTTTTCTGCGAGCTATTTCTTCGATCGTGCCTGCTGCTGGTCTTCAGGAAATCCTGATAAGTGAAGTGGAAGCGCAGTCGGCAGCACCGAACCCGTCGAGCGGAGTTCACGTCGTCGGCGCCGGCAAGGACCGATTTGGCCAGCCCCACAACTTGGGCTTCAGCTCCTCGCTCCTTTTCAAAGTTGCCGGCAGTGACACCAACGGCGGCCTGTTTGTCATTGAGCACGCGCATCTGCAGCCCGGCGGCCCACCGCTTCACCTGCATTTCAATCAGGAGGAATGGTTCTATGTGATGGAAGGGGAAGTAGCTTTCCAGGTGGGTGAGCAGCGGGTAAATCTGCGTTCGGGCGAATCCGTGTTGGCTCCGCGCCGCATCGCTCACACGTTTTCGTCCATCGGCGCAGCTCCTGCGCGCATGCTGATTGCTTTCTGTCCTGCGGGAAAAATGGAAGAGTTTTTCCAAAGTGTCGGAGCGAATCCCAAGCTCAACGCCGATGCGGAGTTCTTCCGGAAATGCGAAATGGAGCTCGTCGGCCCTTCTCCGTTCTGGAAGTCTTGAAGCCTACCTGGCCATCAACGCACCGCCGTGTCCCGGAAGTAAATCCGCATGCCTGGTAGACGCTGCCGGTTCGGTCAAAGTCCTGGGAAACGCGGAAACCGGAAATGTGGGTACCAGCCCAAACACAAGCTACTTCTAGCGTTTATTCTGAGACTTTTCATCAGCAACCAACGTACCCACAAGTAAGGAGAGCCTGCGATGAAATCCTCGCTAACGTTACTTGTGCTTGTCCTGCTGTTGCTAAATATTCTGGCCGGATGTGCAGCCGGACCTAACCAGTTCAAAGGAACGGCGACCGAACACAACGTCGTCGCGGGTTTCTGGCTTGGTATCTGGCAGGGCTTTATTGCGCCGTGCGTGTTGGTGGTCTCACTGTTCAAAAGTAACCTTAACATCTACGAGCTACACAACAACGGAGCTTGGTACAACTTCGGCTACCTATTCGGCCTCGCCTGCTTCTTCGGGGGCGGCGGCCACGGTTCGGCGCGGCGGAAGTGATTATGACGGACAAGTCCCGGGAAACGCCGTAATCGCCGAAGTACGTACTAGCCCGGACCTTTCCCGCAATGTCTCAGAAGGCGACTTTCGGTGACTAGAGCCGGTGGGGTGCGCGGTCCCAAAGGATGAAGGCGACGGTAGCGACAAGCGTTAACACGAGAAAGAAGACGAAACGCATACTCTTGCGACTCTGTTCAGAGAAGTCCTCAAGAGCGCTAACCCGGGGGTCTTGGCTATCGTAATAAACCATCGCCGTCTGACCGAATCCAGCTCCTTGCTCTGCTTTACTGACACCCGCGTATTGTTCATCGCCGACTGGAAACGTGTAGTGACAATAGTTGTCGTGTCCCCGGCCGCGCTGTTCGCACTGAATGATGGTCCCGAAGCTCGTTTGTTGCCTGCTCGCTGAATCGTTCTCAACTGCCGCACGATAGCCGAAAAAGACGATACAGAACAGCAAGAAAGAAACGAGGGGCCACAGAGGACGCCGTGACTTGCCATCATTTCGAGAGCGTGGGCCAGAAACCCTATTCAAGAAGTTCACGATTGGTCACTACAGTATCCGTCTTGTGCGGTATCGAGTCCATTCCGCTTCCGGGGAACTGCGTGAAAAGTCGCCTTTTGCGGTGGCTTGAACCCAAGGGGGCGGCCCAAGGCCTGCAAGAAATTCCGTGATTCGTACCGACAAAGGCGCTTCTGGGAGGTTGTCAGAAGATTATCGGAAACCTGCACTAGTAGCCTAGCTCCTGCTAAATGTTCACTCCTTCACGTTTCGACCAACGCGACGCCTGAAATTCCAGGGCTTGTCGCTGAGTTCGACGGATTCCACCTCGGCCCCTGTGAAAGGGATCTCCTTCTGACCCTTCACTTGGATGATGCAGCCTTCGCTTGCGACTGCTTGTTCAAAGTATCGACCGTCCTTGAGTTTGACGGAGACGAATTGGTAGCCCAGGCGTGTTTGCTTTTCCTTTTTCAACTTCTCGGCGCTGTCAAGCGGAATGGGAACCAAGCGTTTCATGCGATTCACCTGTAAGTCAGGCGGTGCTGGTGCCGAAAGATATATGCTGGACCTAACTTTGTGAATATCACATTAACGACAGGTCCCGACTAACTTTCTTCTTTGCCAGAGTCCCGGGAAACGACGGGTATGGCCTGGTTCTTGAAGGCATTGGAATCTAGACGCATTCACATGGGCTATCTTGGCCCCCTGCAACGCGGTTTCGAACAGACTGTACTGCTGCCATCGTAGATTGCGACGAGATGCAAGTCAACGAAAGCGTAACCTTTGAAAGCCAGCATTTGGCCAAGCGCTTCCATGTGCGTTGGGGATCATTGGTGGCTTTGCGGGACGGGCTTGAAGTCGGCCAGCGACGGGACTTTGCCTTTGGCAGCGTCACCGTGGCACGGGGCTTCGTACTCGTCGACGAACAAGTGCGTGGAGCTATAGGCGATAACGGAAGCCGTGACGCGGTCTGGATTCTGTGAGGCGCAGGGATTGTCATAAACGCTGTCGAACCCTCGAATGGTTTCGAGTTTTCCGCTGCGAAGGCTCACTAGCCCAGCCTTCTCCTCGACTTCGCCCATACCGAACGCAATCGCGACTAAAAGCAACTCGTCCATGCCATCGTTGTTGACATCAGCGGCGGTGGCAATTCCGTTGGCTTGCCAGTCCCCATGCGTTCCTACTTGCGGAGATACATTTGCCACCAGCCGGGATCCTTCGAATATGGCCAATCGATAGGTTCCCCAATAGCTGGAAGTGGAAGCGAAGCACTCGCCGACTTTGATGAAGTAAGCGGTTTGCCGGGTGCGGGGAGCGGTGAAGGAACCGTCCAGGAAGGTGTCGATGGAAGGAACGATCTGTCCGTTCTCGCGTTGGGCTTGCAACGTGGCGTTGTCGCTGGGTTGCTGGGCATTTTCAGGTTTGCAGGCATCTTCGTTATTGAGGTATTTGGGGAACAGTGTAGACAGGATCTCTCGTTGAGTTTTCAGAGGGATCAGGGAGCCGCGTTTGACCGGTCCTGGGTGGCTGTCGGTGCGGAAGTCGAAGAGGATGCGGGTGCTGGACTGCTCTGCAGACAAGCTCGTCACGCCGCAGAGGAGCAGAAGTGCGATGACGGTCGCGAGCAGCCACTTTCTACGGACGTAGGGCATCGTCGTTAATCGTGACTCTGTAACCGAGTTCCCCGCCCTTGAGCAATTGTTCTGTTACGACACGAGCATCGGCGCAGTGGCTTTCCCAAAAAGGGCCACCCGAAACTTCCGGTGGAACGCGCAGTCTGAGGGATAACAAGCTGCCAATTTTCAATCTCTGTGGACTGACAATTACAAAGCCATTCTGAGAGAAGCTGACCGCCTGGGTGGTGTGCTCTGGGGCACCTGAACCGAGATCTGAACAGCGAAAGCTCACGGGAATTAGCTGACGATTGGATAGTAATGAGTGTTTTTGCTTGGGGTCCATGGGCATTCTCTCCATCGAAAGTCCAGTGATTCTCACCAAAGTGAGACGTTCTATAGTGTGCGGGGCGGGGACGGTGAACGGAATTGTCAAAACTACCAACCGAAAAGAGATGCTCCAAAGTGTCTCCCAAATACTAGCTCCTAGTAAACACGGAACCGTGCATATTGGTATTGGGGCAGACTCGTCCCGTCTAATGTAGGTGATGTAGCGTCCACCCATTCGGAGGAAAAAAATGATGTGACGAGGGAAACTAGAGCGCCGGTTTCCAGCCGTCGCTGGGGTCGTATTCCGTTAACGATTGGGCGAGTTCGAAGGTCTTTTCGCCCAAGTCCTTTTGGTAGACGACACCATCTGTTCCGGTAAGGAAGGTCATGATTCCGGAGTTGCGGTATTCGGCGGGATAGGCCAAAAGAGCAAAGCCGCCAGTCATTTTCCCGTTGACGATGTAGTCGCGCGCGCCGCCTTTGGCTTGAGCGCCCTGCCTGGTCAGGATTTTGAAGTAGTAGCCACCAAACGCCTGGGCCTTATCTCCCGCGTTTGTATAACCGGCGGCCTTGGCAAAGTCGCGAACACCCTCGAATGGGCTTGGAGGTTGGCCGGCGGAAACGGGCCAGTACAATCCATTTTGCTGGCCTTCATCACTAATGAACTTCTGCGCGTACTGCTTCTGCTTGATGAAGTATTTCCCCTGCGCCTCGGCGAATGCAGCACTTGCGGCGATGGCGGTTAATTCATCTCTGCCAATGCGGCGCGCGAGGATTTCGTCCTTGCCCGCAGCCGTGTCGAAGACCCACTGACCAGCAGCATTCTTGCCCAGTGGAATTGGAAACGGGAAGTTGTCCGCTCCGATGTAAAGAACTTCGCCACCCACCTTGATTTCGCGCCAGCGATGCATCTGGTTGTACGCGGCAACAAACTCCTGCAAGTTGTTTTGATCCTTAACCGCATCCCCGGAAAAGAGCGCCGTCTTGCCATCGGGACCAAAAATTGCGAGCAAGGCAACCTGGTCGCCGGACTTCGCAGCTTGCAGGAAGGCAGCGCCAGCGTCGTCCGGCGTGGCGAAAGTTTTCTGCGGGATATTTTCCGTGGCCGGTTTTTGCGACGGAGTGCCACAAGAGCTGATGACGCTCAAGACCATTAGCAATACCGCGGTGACCAGCGCGGTTCCAAGACGTCCCAATCCATTCAAATTCAAGTGAATCCGCATCAGGGGCAACATACTGGTTCCTCCAAGGCTGCAGTCCGTTTGATCCGCGGCATCCCGCCGCTGTTGGGGCTAACGTCGAAAGCCACCGCCGCCGAACCCACCACCACCGAAGCGACCTCCGCCGAATCCACTCGAGCCCATGCTTCCCCAGCCACGGCTGCTATCCGCGCGCGAGGACCAGCCGTCTGAGCCGCCAAACGCACCAGAGCTGCCGGAGTGCCCGCTCATGCCACTGAACGCGTTGGAATCGCTGCCGCCCCAGCTACCGTGATTCGACCACGACGAAGCGCCCGAATGGTCCGCGCCAAAACTTTGAGCGCTCTGCTTGTTCACGTTGACGGTGTTACCGCCGATGTTTTTGTTGTAGCTGTTGCGGTTGTAATTGGAATTGTTGAAGGAATTGTGGTTGTAGTTGTTGTTGTAGCCGTAGCTGTTGTGGTATCCGCCGTTGTAATAGCCGCCGTGCCAGGCGGTATTTCCGTAGTAGCCACCGCCGTGATACACCACCGCCGTGCCATGCCAGCCGCAATTCCAACTGCTGTAACCCCAACTGCAGCAACCGCCAGCCATCATTGCGCCGACAGCGATCCCGGCGCCGAAGCCAATCACTCCGGCGGCGGCAACGTCCCATCCGGTGTAACCCGGCACGACATAGGGAGTGCCATAAATGACGGTAGGGTTGTACTGCGGGATGTAGACCACTTGCGGGTTGGTGGGTTGAATGACAATCACCTGAGGCGACTGCTGCACCACAGTCACCTGAGGCGTGGTCTTCAGGTTGCCCGCTGATTTGGCCTTCGCGCGCAAGGTCTGGATCGCAGTCATGACATCGGCCTGCTGATTGTGAAAGGCTTCACCTAGTGAGGAAGTCCAGGTCAGGTTTTTCGACATGTTGTCCAGTACCGATGGAAATTGTGTCAAGGCTTTTACGCTGGGATCCCAGGATTGCGTGTCGACGGCCTGCATCAAGGCGCTTCCGGTGAGGTTCTTGTTCTCCCCCAACCAATAATTCGCGATGGCGACCTGATCCGGGAAGGTCGAGGCCGACAGAATCTGAGCCACCAAGGAATCCGGGTACAGTGCGATAGGCGCAACCAATGCCTGCAGCTCCTCGGGAGTCTGCTGGGCCGTCTCGGTGGGATTCAATGGCCCCGGTTGCGATGGAATCGTCTGGTACCCGTAGAGGAGTTGCGTGGAAGCGGTCGCAAGAATAAGGGAGAGCAACACGGACAGGATTTGCTGGGAACTTTTTGCGTTCATGGAGTTACTCCGGTTGCAGCAGGGAAAATCAACGCGCCACACTGGAGGTGAATTCCAGTGCTCGCGATTACGAAGCTCACGGCGTAGCGATATTGGTCGCAACCTTCAGCGGATGTAATTGTCAAAAGTAACAATCAGGGTGCGGCAAAGAGCGGCCCTTGCGAGGCGCTCTGCTGCATTTGATTCGGTCTATCACCGAAGCATGTGCGGTTTATTGGCCAGCGTGCTGCGGCGCCTTTTCTGCCAGCATCGAGTGCGGTCACTTGATGGTGAAATTGGCGCCGATCATGAGGCCGGGCATGTTGACGTCGTAGACGAACAGAGCTTTGTTATATGGCCGGTAGTTGACGCTGAGATAGCGGTAGCCACCGAGGAGAATCCACCGGCGGCTAATCTTGTAACCGAGAAAGCCGCCCGCCTGATAATCGGATCGGGCAGAGCCGCCACCCGCATCACCCGCGACCAAGGCGAAGACTTTTGGGGTGAGAGCCAGGGTAATTCTTGCGCCCGCGATGCCGTCTACCCAATTGGCGGACCGGGAGAAGCCGTTGGCGATTTGGGGTTGCAAGGTGAGGTCGCTGGAAAGATGCCAGTAGCGAATGCCGAACAGGGCGTCTACTTTGACGTGTTTGCCATCGGCGACGCGATAACCGATTTTCGGGGCCAACATGGTTTCGGTGGTTTTGGATTTCACGGACTGGAAGCCAACATCGGTGAGAGGGAGAGCCTTGTCATCGGAGAGTTTCATCCATAAAAAATCGAGGGGCATAATGATGCGGTTGTAACGAGCTTCGAAGACAGCCATGGCGCCGATATTGAGGTTACTGAAGATGTCGCCAAAGCTGGCATGGACGGAGGCGTCGTGGCCAAGAGCCCCGACGGTGCCATGCACACCGGCGAACCACATATAAGGGGTAATGTCCGCATGCCATCCGTCATTTGGATCGGCGTGTTTTGGCGATGGTGTGTCGGGGCCGGTAGCGGATTGCGCGAAGGCTTGGGGGGAGAAACACAAGGCTCCGAGGATCAACAGAGATAAGAGAGTTTTGGCTACTTGGAAGAGGCAAGGCATTTGAAGTTCCTTTCGATCACCCGCAGGTCCATTGAGCGAGACGACCGGTTCTCTCATGTCCCACAAGGAAAGCTCGTGCGTACGAGTACGATGATGGTCTTGTAAAGCGTTTTGATGGCACGCAGAGCGGAATCCCTCCAGAAGAGGGGTTCGACGCTAGCGCAAAGTGCCGCAATCTGACCCTTGCGATATTGCCCGAAGTCCCCCCAGGGGCGGAACTGTCAAAAGTAACAAGGAGTACCCCGGGGTTCCTGAGGCCAGATGGTGGGAGGTAGAGCGGAGGTGTGAAGGATTGCTAGTTTTGACAATGCCCTGCCGAGCGAGGAGGGCTTACGGTGAAATGAACTGATTCCCCTGATGTCAGTAGAAGGAGCGTTGCGTAATGGATGCAACTGGCTTGGCGCCGTGGGGTTCCGCCTGGATGTGGAGTGTCCCCATCATCATGGTCACTGTGATTATTCATGCGTTCGGGCTGGGGCTCGCGGATGCGCGAGTGGTGAAAGTCCTGAAAAACAATAGAAAACGACGGCTGCCGCAGAGACTGTCGGTGGCGATCATGGGAGGCACAGCGGTATTTGCTGTGATTTTGCACGGTTTTGAGACGAGCGTATGGGCGAGCGCGTACGTGCTGCTGGGAGCAGTGGAGGGTCGAAGATCCGCGATGCTGTATTCGGTGAGCGCGATGACCACGTATGGCCACTCGGACATCCATTTGGGAGCGAAGTGGCAAATGATGGGCGCATTGGAGGCGCTGAATGGATGGATATTATTCGGGCTAACGACAGCGTTTTTGTTCACGATTATGCAAAAGGTGTGGCCGCACATGGATCACCCGGATTGATTTGGGTTCGCTGACAACTCAGCGGAGGGCTTTGAGCAGATCGGTGAGGACGACAACGAGGGGAATCTGGGCGAGGACGGTGGGCAGAGCGGGAATGGCCACGGCAGCAGCCAATGTGTAGAGGGAGTTGAGGTCGGCGGGAAAAGGTTTCAACTGGTTGATCCTGGTGAAGGCCTGGCCATAATTATTGAGAGTGGTGCTTTCTTGCGCTTGAAGAAATTCGGCCTCGTGTCCGGCCCGGCGAAGAATCCATTTTTCGTGGAAGGCCGCGCTCTGGATATGTCCGAGAAGGGCATATTCCATGATGCCCTTGCGACGGAGCACGGCCAACTTGGGGACAAAAAAGGCGAGTGGGCCAAGACCGATCAGAGCGACGATCACGAGCAGGGCAATCGCCGGTAGCTTGAAATCCATCAGCCGAGCGCCGTGATAGAGAATATCGTTGCGCCAGGTGGCTCCGACGACGGCGCTGACGGCGAAAGCGATGGGAGCGAAAGCTGCCGCAGTATGGCCGAGGAAACCGAGCCCGGCATGCTGGTCAGGATGCGCCGGCACGAGTTTCAAGTGGCGTTGGGACAATCTGAAGGTGAAGTAGGTCCACTGGAGCCACTTCCAGAGAGAGAGGCCGAGGAAGAATTGGAAGAGAGGCGCGCTGACGACAATGCCGTACCAACCCGCCGGAGTAAGGTGGAAATCCGCTCCGGTTCCATGGCCGAGCCAGGGGGTAGAGTCGACGAGGCCGCGGTAGGAGGTGGCGGTGTGAACAACGAGAAGGGCCAAGACGGCGAGTTCGGGCAGCAAGGCCTCACGCACACGGACGAGTGTGGCGATGACTTTGTTCATGTAGGCCAGATCCGGGGCGTCCAGGAGCTCCGCCTGGCGGATATGGGCCCAGACCTCCCGGAAGCGCGTGGCCATGAGGACTTCGCCAATCAACAGGGCGGGAATGGCGAGGAACAAGCGGGCGTAAATGCGGTACTCGATGAGAAAGGAAGGTAGACCCTTGGGGTTCAGGAGCACGGTAAGGACGAGCATCGGGAGCCACGCAAGAGCGACGAAAAAAGTAATGCGACGGCCGAGGTTCCACTGATTCGGGCGGATGAGGCCGAGGGCACGCTGGAGGCGAAAGAAGGGGCCGCCGCGGACGAGGGAATCGTCAGCAGCAGTAGCGTGATTGAGAGGCGCATCCGCTTTGGCGTCCATGAGAGATTCCTCGGGCGGCCCGATGAGACGACGGAAGCACCAGGCGAGAACTCCGTTAGGGAGTCAGCTCAGCCGAGTGCCGAATGTGTGTGGTTTGCGGGCGTGCTCACATCTCGAAGAAGTGAGCGATTTTCTTGCCCGCGTCTTCGGTGTAATACACGGTGACTTTGGCACCTTTTTCCGTCCCGGCGCCGACGGCCTTGCCGATATCTTTGCCGGCGTCAGCGGTATATTCGAAGGTTTTCTCTGTGCCGTCAGCAGACTTGACGACGACAGTTTTTGCGCCTTGATCCACCTTGACGATGGCACCTTTTGAAACTTTGTAGCTGTCCTTGCCGACTTTGCCGATGGCCATACCGGTTTCGTCAACGCCTTTACCGGTGGTGCGGGCGACGACTTCGGTTCCCTCTTTTAAGCCATCGAAACCTTCCTTGGTGCCCTTGATGGTGGTGTCGCCGGTAACCTTGATGGTGTGTTCGGTGCCATCGGCGGTTTTGACCACAACGGTCTTGGTGGTCTTATCCACTTTCTTGATGGTGCCATGAACGAAGCTGACCACATCCTGCGCCAAACAGATGAAGGCAGCGACCATCAGACATGCGGCCAAGCGTGCTAGCTTTCCCATAGTTTGATCCTCCTGTGAAGTGCTACGAGCAAAAGCCTGGCGTCGGGTGCGTTGAGTGTTGTGGCAAGGACGGAATGAGTACATCCTTCCGCGGGACACGGCGCCAATTCAGGCTAGCTTAGCATGAGGGTGGATGAGCGTGGATGGAATTGGTAAAAGTAACAAGGAGAGGTGTCGAGGATGGTTGCCTGGGCCGAAGGAGCGGAGGGATTCATCGCAAGAGGCGCGATGGAAAACGTTAGCTCGCTTCGCAGACTGCGCCAGGCAAAGGGGTGCTTGCGGGTCTAAAGACCCGCGGCTACATGGCTGGCGCCGGCGGGTTGATCTGAGGAGAACGGTCAAGCGGATTCGCGGTTTTCCATGTCTTCGAATAGTGGCGTATTAATGGAAGCTAGAACTGAATGGGAGCTGGAGCAGAAGACGAAATAGCAGCCCGGTGATTGCCTGGCGTAGTGGTTCATCCTATCGACAGCGGCGGCCAAGCCATCGACGGATTCGAGCCAGATCGCATCCCTGTCGATGCGGCCGGAGAAGATGTCGTATTGTGGGACTTTCATGCAGTCACCAACGCTCTCGTCGACGCGAATCGAGCAATTCGGAAGGGGGGAATTCTAGCGCCAAGCCTAGTAAGCGCTGGAGTTCTGTCGATGTCAATAGCGTGGTGCAGGGTGCAGCAGGTCGTGCGTCACAATCGACAATGGTTCACAAGTTGTCGCGAGCCCAATATGATCGGCTCAAGATGTGCGAAACAGAGTAGAATGACAGCGGATCGACATGAAACCATTGAACGCAAGAGTGGCGGGACTACCTCGGAAGATCGTCGACTACCATCTGGATGAATGTTTCGACTGGGTTGCCGATCTAGAATGCGGACATCAGCAGCACGTACGGCAGAATCCGCCTTGGACGCTGCGCCATTGGGTGACTACTCCTCAGGGACGGCTTGCGCATATCGGCAAAGAATTGCTGTGTTCGGTCTGCTCACCTTACGATTCCCACCGGCGGATCTAGCTGCCGTCCATCGATAATCGCTGCGCTATTTCGTGGGTGGCTTCTTGACGACTTGGAGCTTGACCTCGCTGCCGGTGGCGTCGAGAACGTAGGCGTGTTTCCCTTCGATGGCAATTTTCGTGTACACATTTACGGCAAGAGTTGGCGGGCGATTGTTGCCGCGGTGATTGGGTTTGTAGGTGTAGTCGAGAAAATAGAGGCGATCTTCGGTTTCGACGGTGTAATGGATGGTGTTTTTGTCGGCGCGCGCTTCCCCGGAAACGTCGGTTTCGGAGGAATCGACGATCCTGGCGGCTTTCCAGTTGCGCGTGTTGGCGAGAGAAGCAGTCGCGAGCAACATGGCGAACAGCAGAAGGCATAACGGTTTCATTGGGGGCACGCGACGATTATAAGGCAGACGACAGCGCGACTGCGTGACTATACTGCCGGCGAGTTGCATATCCGCAACGGGGAGATTTATCCGTAAATGAATTCGTGCTTCTTGTTGAGAAGGCCCAGCTTGGGCGGCAGATCCTGCATTGGCCCCATCCACTGGAGTTCGCGGTCGATGTCCGAGTGCAGACGATACTTTTTCTGGACGGAGGCGATCGAAGCGCCGATGAGGTCGATCTTGGACAAGTCGTACTGACCGAGTCCCATTTGGCCGCAGTAAACCAGGTAACCGGGCCAATGGCTGTCGACACTCATGGTTTCAAGAGCCACGCGATCGGCGGCGATGTAGTCGGTGGAAGCGATGGCTAAGCGTGAACTGACCGGAGTGCCGGAGGTGGGGCCATTCCCTTCCATACCTTCGTAGCCGTCGATAACGGTGGCGCCCCAGAAGGGCCGCATCTTCTGAGCAGTGAGGAGCATGTTGTATTGCATCTGGCGGACACCGACGTGGTACTTGCGCTTGTCGTTCCAGTGGCCGTCGCTGGGAGGACTGTGGAGAGGAGCGCCCAAGGTCATGTTCTTGACGGAGAGTGAGGCGACAGCGGCGTTGTGGGTCTTGAGGACCGCGCAGCAAATGATGAAGGCATCGGGATCGAAGAGCCGGGCAGCCAAACGAACGGGAGTGATGTGCAGGTCGTAGTCAATCAGGGCGTGGGTCTCATATTTCCCGTCGCGGTTGAGATCCAGCAGGCTCAGCTGGTGGGAACGCCAGTCCTTTTCAAGGGGCCTATAGCCAAGGTTGGAGTAGCCCTCGAGAGTATCGCCAGCCGAGGATTCCGCAATGATGACCGGGCCACGGAAGCGTGGCGCGAGGTAGTCCAGAATGCCGTTGAGGGCATCGACGTGAGTGGAGGCAAGTTGGATTTCGGTGGAGACGTTGTTGGGCTTGATGAGGACGTACTTTTTGCGCTGAAGCCCGGGCTTGATTTCGGAATCGATGCTGACCAAGGCATCGAAAACGTTCTTACGGCGATTGTCGCCGTGCGTGAGGGCGACCTTGGAACGATCGGGGTAAGGAACGATCGGCTCGGTGCCAGGCGCCGACGAAGCCGGTCCCGAGGCATCCGCCGGAGAGGGTTCTAACAGCGATGACGCCAAGCGGTCCGGGGTCTTGGAGCACATAAGGAACCCCGCGGCTCCTGCAAGTTGAAAAAAGTGTCTGCGTGAAGAATCCACTGTGTCCTCCGTCACTGCCATTAGATACGACTAGCGTACCTTCAGTGTAGTCGGGCTTAAGGGAGGGTTCCTATGACATACGACACATCGCGGCGTAGTTTTTTGTCCGCAAGCTTGGCTGTGCCCCTAGTTGGGCTGAACGCAAAACTAGGACTATTTCAGTCCGGGAACTCCCCAGCGGGCAGCGCTTCCCCAGCTAAGCTGGAGTACCGAACCCTGGGCAAAACGGGGTTGAAAGTGACCACGGTGGGATTCGGGTGCATGATCACCTCCGATCCGAGCGTGATCACCCGTGCCGCCGACATAGGAATCAACTATTTCGACACGGCCCGCGTGTACCAGCAAGGTAACAACGAGAAAATGGTGGGCGCGGCGCTGAAAGGAAAGCGCAAAGAGATCCTGCTGTCGACGAAGACGCCGTCCGGGGATAAAGAAGGGGCGTTGAAGGATCTCGACAAGAGTCTGCAGGAACTTGGCACGGATTACGTGGACATCTGGTACCTGCACGGCAAGGACAAGCCCGCTGATGTTCACGATGAGCTGATTGAAGCGCAGCAAATCGCAAAGAAGCAAGGAAAGATCCGCTTTGCGGGAGTGAGCACGCATACCGGGCAGAAGGAACTGTTGCCGTGGATGGCCCAGAAGGGCGTGTTCGACGTGGTGCTGGTGGCGTATAACTTCACGATGGATAGCGGAATGGAACAGGCGGTAGAAGCCGCAGCCAAGGGCAACTTGGGCGTTGTGGGGATGAAGGTGATGGCGGGCGGCTTCCGCAAACTGAAACCAGGGGATCCCACGGGCGAGAAGCTGCGTCGCGAAGGCGCGATGCTTTCGGCGCTGAAGTGGACGCTGAAGAACGCGAATGTGGCGACAACGATACCGAGCATGACGGACATGGACCAACTGGACGACAATCTGAAGGCGATGGCACAGCCGTTCGGGGGGGCGGATGAGAAGTTGCTGGCGATGAAACTGGAACTCATCAAGCCGCTGTATTGCCGGTTATGCGGCGAGTGTGAAGGCACATGCGCGAAGGGGCTGCCGATCCAGGATACGTTGCGGTTCCTGACCTACGCGGAGGGTTACGGGCAATTTGCTTTGGGGCGGGAACAGTTCCAGAAATTGCCGGTGGCGCAGAAGACGGCGAGTTGCGGGGATTGCACGGAATGCACGGTGAAGTGCCGTCACGGGGTGCAGGTTGCGGCACGGATGAGCCGGGCGCAAGAATTGTTTGCATGAGAATTTCATTGGTCCTGGCGCTGGCGCTGCTGTGCGGAAGCGTGGCCGGCGCGCAGGGATACCTCAACTGCCAACTGGTGCCGGGCTGGGAACAGTCCGGAACAAAGCGCGAGTACACACCCGACAATCTTTACGAATACATGGATGGCAATGCAGAAAGCTATCTGCTATACGGATTCGTGCGGATGCAGGGGATCAGCTGCACGTCGGGCCAGAAGAGGTTCGTGATCGATGTGTCGGAGATGGAGGATTCCGATCTGGCGTACGGGATGTTTGCTGCGAACAGCGATCCTAACCAGCCGATCGCGAAGATAGCCATGGGCGGACAAGTGCAGCCGCGACGAGCCAGTTTTGCGAAAGGCAAATATTACGTGGAGATTGCAGCGAGCCCGGAAGGCGATCATTCGGCGGCGCTGGAGGCGTTTGTGACAAAGATGGAGGCGCTTCTGGAAGGGCGAAGCCAACCGCCGGAAGCGCTGGAGTGGTTCCCCAAGGAGAAGCTGGCTTCGCTGCGATTGATTCCGGAAAGCGTGCTAGGGCTGAAGCAGTTGAAACGCGGCTACGTGGCGAAATACGCGCAGGGACAGGCATTCGTTGTTCTGGAAGCTTCGGCGGAATCGGCCGCGGAGGTATTCAAGAAAGTTCAGGCCCGTTTCCCTGATGCGTCGGCTGCGACGGTTGGGGACGAGGCGTTTCAGGCGAAGACTCAGTATCTGGACGGAATCTGTATTTTTCGAAAAGGACGATACCTGGCGGGGTATGCGAACTTGCCGGATCCGCAAGAGGCGGTGAGCCGGGCCACAAAGCTGGCCAGTCGTATACCTTGAGAATGCTTGTTTGCGGCCGTTCGTTGACGGGGTATGAGGTATTTGTGACCGTAAAGGCGGCAGCGGGGCTGCCGCACTCCAAAAGGCTATATATAAGGATAACGATGGCTTCCGAAAATGGCGGTGTTCGATATTTGTGGCTGGCAGTGGTCCTGCTGCTATGCGCGGGGCCGGCGTGGGGGAAAATTGCAACCGATTTTGATCCCAACCTGGACTTCTCGCAGTTCAAAACCTTTGCATTTATCGGAGGGGTGGAACAACTGGTGCGGATGCCATTGAATCCAGATTTATTGAACGACCGGATCCACCGCTCGGTCAACCGCGAACTGACAGGCAAGGGACTGCGGGAGGTAAAGCCGGAAGAGAATCCGGACCTGGTGGTGCGCTATTGGGCGAGCAGCCAGAAACATGTGGATGCCGCGACGAGCACCAACTGGGGTATCTACGGCCCATACTTCGGTTATCACTGGGGATTTGTCTACTACTCCATCGAAAGCTCGACAACGCACGAAGGCACGCTGGGCATTGAACTGATCGGGGGCAAATCACGGGAACTGGCGTGGCGTATGTTTGCGAGCGTGAAAATCATTCAGACCGACCCTGACAAGATCTGGAAGACGGCGGACAACAACATCAAAGACGCGTTTAAACGCTTCCCGCCGTCGGCAAAAGACATCGCCGCGAAAAAACAACAGTGGGCCAAAGAAGACGCGACGAAAAAGTCCGGGAAACCGTAATACTTACCTGCAAGTCCTTCCACACTAGACGATTCCAAGCTCCTCGATTCGCGTAAATCCGTCTATGGTCTATCCGGTTTAAGCCGGTTTGACTTAACGACCCGAACCGTATTGAATTGAATGCCTTTACGGGCTCACCGGGTTATCAGGCAGGAGGACGGATACCTGCAATTAGAGAGGACACGCGATGATTCGGGCATGCTTGGGGTCTGCAAAGTGGGTTGATACTTCACGATCTAGACTGGAGAGTTGCAAACTGGCCAGAAATTCGAGGGCATGGCTGCTTGTAGCGCTTGTTCCGATGCTGGGATGGACTGCATCCGCGCAGGCGCAGGTGACAGCGCGGATAAAAGGCACGATCACGGACGCATCGGGTGCGGGGGTACCCTCGGCAACGATCACAGTAAAAAACACCGAGACGAGTGTATCGCGCACCGGCATGACGGAGCCGGACGGGACGTACTTGTTTCTGGCGCTACCCGTGGGGGTTTATGAAGTCACGGCAGGGAAATCGGGATTCCAAGATTCCAGCCGCAGCGGAATTCAACTTAACGTCAACCAAGAGGTAAGCATAGATCTTAGGCTGGAGGTCAGCTCGGTAAAGGCGGCCGTCAATGTTATCGAGGACGCCCCGATCGTAAATACGACGACCAGTGATATTTCTGGGCTGGTCGGGGCCAGAGAAATCAAGGAACTCCCGCTGAATGGGCGAAGCTACGATTTGTTGCTCACGCTCAATCCCGGAGTTGTCAACTTCACGTCGCAAAAGACAGGTGGAACGGGTATTTCGAATTCCACAACAGCGAACAACTTCGCGGTTTCGGGGAACCGGCCGCAGCAAAACATGTTTTTGCTGAATGGCGTGGAATATACGGGAGCGGCGGAAAACAATATGCAACCCGGTGGTGCGAGTGGGATGCTGCTGGGCGTGGATGCGGTCCGGGAATTCAATGTGGAGCGCGATACGTACGGAGCGGAATTTGGGAAGCATCCGGGCGGGCAAGTGGTCATTGTCACGCAATCCGGAAGCAACGACTGGCACGGATCGCTGTACGAGTTTGTACGCAACAGCGCCTTGGACGCGGCCAACTACTTCGATGCGCCGGGCGGGCCGCCACCGTTCCAGCGAAACCAGTTTGGGGTATCTTCGGGAGGGGCGATGCGGAAGGACCAAACCTTCCTTTTCGGAAACTATGAAGGATTCCGCCAGGACCTGAATCAAACTTCCGTGGCGTTCGTCCCTGGATTGGCGGCACGCGCGGCGGCCGCTCCGAGTGTTCAGCCCTTGCTAAATCTCTGGCCGACTCCACCGGAGGGAACCCCGGAACTTAAAGTTGCGGGGCAGACATTTGGCATATCGCAAGTTTTCAGCAGCCCGTTGCAGACGATTCGCGAAGACTTCGGGACGTTGCGTCTGGATCAAACCTTCTCGTCATCCGATTCGTTGGCGGCAGTTTACACCATCGATGACGGCGGCGATGTGACGGCGACTCCCGTAAATCCCTACAGCACGGATATTCTCAATCTGCGAGAGCAAGTGATCAGTGTGGAAGAGACGCACATTTTCTCTCCCTCGCTGCTGAACACGGCACGATTCGGATTTTCGCGCGCGGGCTACTATTTCACGGGCGAACCCACACCCGGGACACCGGCCGTTAACGTCCCGGCATTTCTTTCCGGATTGCGGGTTGGTGCGGTGGTGGTGGGCGGCAGTGCCGCTTCAAATCCCCAAGCGCAAATCGGACTGGCGGGAAGCAACAACGGCAGCAATCTGCCGATCAAGCGCAATATATTCACCTATGAAGATCAGCTGACGCTGACACGAGGCCATCACGAAGTGAGTTTCGGGGCATGGTTTCAGCAGTTCCAATCGAACGAACAATTGGCGCTAAGCCAATACGGGCAAGCCACGTTTCCGAGCCTGGCGCAATTCATAAATACTGGCGTCACCAGTTCTTTCTTATATGATCCGGCACCCACGGAGATGAACTGGCGCTCACTGTTCAGCGCATTCTTTGCTCAAGATATCATCCGGTTCAGCCCGAGCTTCACGCTTTCCCTGGGGTTCCGGGCAGAGTTTTCCACGGGATGGAATGAAGCTCACGACCGCGCTGCCAACTACACGTTTAACAACGGAGTCATATCCTCCACACCTCACGTCGGTGGTTCCCTCTTCACGACGAACAATGCAACGTTTCTGCCGGAGCCGCGCATTGCGCTGGCATGGAGCCCCCTGGGACCGAAAACTGTTTTGCGCGCGGGATTCGGGATGTACAACGATCTGCAGGACGCGCTGGGTTATCGGGCGGACCAAAATGCCCCCTTCAATCCGACGTACAGCATAGCGAACTATGCGGTGTCGAATTTTCCGATCAATCCTGCCGCGCCGGTGCCGGCCGCGGCGAAATTAGTTCCCGGCGGTGTGCAGCCGAATATGCAGACGCCGACGCTCATGTCGTGGTCGTTGCGGGTACAAAGGGAACTCTCTCCCAATACTCTGCTGACCGTCGGATACGTGGGCTCGCACGGTTACCACGAACTAATCGGCGTCGATGCGAACGAACCGGTGCCGGTGATTTGTCCGGCGTCGCCGTGCCCCGCAGTTTATCCGACCTGGGATCCCAGCAAGCCGATGAGCGCCACGAATTCGCCGAACATCGGATTTCCCATCGGCTCCCCTCTCGCCGGTGCACCCGTGCCGGCAGGGACGTACTACATCCCACCAGGAACGCCGAAGGCTAATCCGTCACTTGCGAATACATGGACATGGTTCTCGGCTGGTACGAGCACTTACAACGCGTTGCAGGTGGACGTTACGCGTCGTTTCAGCCACGGGTTATCAATTCGAGGCGTGTACACCTATTCGAAAGCTTTGGATGACGGCGACTCACTGAATCAGACTACCGCTGGCAATGCGCCCGGACTGGTTTCGAACCCGTACAATCTGGGGGCCGACAAGGGTCGGGCCACGTTCAATGCCACGCATGTGGGAGTGATTAACGCCATGTATGCGCTGCCGTTCGGGGAGGGCCAAAAGTACGCGACTGGTTTCGAGGGGTGGAAGGGTGCGTTGATAAGCGGGTGGTCGCTGGCAAGTATCGTAACCCTTCAGACGGGATTCCCGCTGACGCCGCAGCTCAGCTATAACCCGTCAAATAACGGCGACACGCGGAATCCCGTGCGCCCGTTTCTGAATCCTGCTTTCACTGGCCCCATAGTTCTGGGAAACCCGACAAAGTGGTTCAATCCGGCGGCGTTTATCGCACCGCCTTCCAACAGCGGGTTCTATGGGAATGCGGGACGAGATACGTTCACAGGGCCGGGGCTTGGGACTTGGGATTTTTCGGTGTTGAAGGACACGACAATTCGAGAGCGACTCCACCTGCAATTCCGCGCGGAGATTTTCAATCTCCTAAACCGAGCAAACTTCAACACGCCCAATCTGATTGTCTTCACACCACCGACAGCGACAAATCCCACGGGCGTCTCTGGGACGGCCGGGGCTATTACGAGCACGTCCACCACGGCGCGGCAGGTGCAGTTCGGATTGAAACTGCTGTGGTAGCGTTGAAGGCGTGGAGTCAGTTGGGATGCGGGAAGTGACTCGCGCAGGCGGCAAATTGCAGGTAAGCTGAAATTTCAGCGAACGCTACGGTGTAAGTAAAGGCTGTTCGGCTGGATTCGGACGTGCGCCGCAAACTCATCTGGTATTCCATTCTTGGCGGGGTTTTTATCACGGTTCTGGCGCTCGCGCTGCGATTCGCTGGAATCCACCGGCCAGTTCCCTATCTGACGTATTCCGGATCTTACCTGATGCAGGTTTTCTTTCAGAGATTCCTCGAATGGATTCCGTGGAAGTATGCGGACAACCTGATCTCTGAACTGGTTCTTTTTTTCGTGTTGAATGTTTTGGGTTACGCCTTGGTGATTTTTCTTCTGCTCCGGATCTTCATTCCGGATCGTTCGGGCGAACTACCTCCCTTGACCGGCAAAGAATAGCGGGCATTTTGGGCTGCAGATGGAGTCGATGCAGAATGACCTGAGGGAGCTGAAAATCAGAACTGCCGATCAGCGCCGCTAGATGCAGGACTTTGGAGTGCGGCAGCGGGGCTGCCACCTTAAGGGTTCGGGGATAAGCGACAATCGCAAAAGCGGGAGTCCGGCTCCCGCACTCCATGCAGTCGTGCACACCGCCGATAGCGGTTCTTGGGGGTCCGAAATCAATTCGGCCTACTTGGATCCGACTGGCTCCATCGGAGGCGCTTTCCAGGTGCCGTTTTGTACTTCCTCAGCCGGGATGTAAAGGCGAAGGATGGCGTAAAACGGGCCGTTCGGTGCCGGCAACCAGTTGGACTGCTTGGCGGCCCCGGGAGAGTCTTTTTGTATATATAAAGTTAATGAACGGTCAGCGCCGTACTTGAAGGATTTCAGCATGGTGGAATTCAGCAGGTAACGCTTGATGGGATTGGCCACCAGGAACTGAGTCTTGCCGTCGTACATGGTAACGGACCAGAAAGCCTTCGCTGGTGGTAACTGGCCCTTTGGGAAGAGCAGGGTGTAATTGGTTTTTGCGACGTCCAGGGGCTGATGATTGGAGTCAACGAAGTAAGGGAGGTAGATGGCCTCGGCTCCCGAGTTGCCATAAAGGCCGAGCTTGGCGCCAAGGAAGCGATAGAGATAATTGTTCTTTAGAAACTCCCGTGTCCCGAAAAAGTCCGCGCTGGAAACCTCTCCAGAATTGACTCGTTTCATAAGCGTTTCAACGTCTTGCGCAACATCCGTAATGCCATCCGTCACGGCCTTTTGCATCTCAGGCGAAAGCTTGGCAAAATCGAAGGTTTTTCCCGCGCCGATATTGAGCTTGGCAAAACGTGCCATCAACTCCTTTTCCGAAGGGTTCGTAGGGCAAAACTGAAGCATGAAGTTCAGGTAGCTGAACAAGGCTGGCGATTTAAGCATGTCGGGGGCGGGCGCCGGCCAGTTCACAGCAGGGGCAGGGGTGGTCGCAGGCGTGCCCAGATATTTGCTGAGCGGTTGGGCCTTGTAGCCCGCTTGAATTTTCTTGACGTTTTGAAGGTCACTCGGGCTGAACAATTGCGTGCGGAACAGGAGGTAAGCAAACTCTGTCTCGCAATGAAAGACGGCCTTGATGCCCTTGGGGGTATCTCCGCTCCAGCCCGGACCAGCCACAAGAAAATCGCCGCCATCGTTGCCGTAAGTTCGCGAACCCAAATAAGCAAAGTTGAAGGTATAGAGGTCTATGAGTTGTCCTGAGTAGTAGCGCCCCTTCTCGATTTTCGGCATGGTAACGACAATGGGCTCGGTGCGCAGGTCCATCCAGAGAAACGAATACGGGGTATCGGAGTTAGGTGTGACCACGAACTTGTCGTCCGGTGTTGCCACGTTCGCCGAACTCGCAATGGTGTTGAATGGCGCGCGATAATCGTGCCCGGCCGTATCGAGGGCTTGCTTGTAGAGCGTCTCGTAATTGGTGACCACAGGAAAGCCATAGATGAACGCTTCCTTGGCGATTTGACGGGCGTCCTGTGGAGAAAGTCCGCCCGAGGCATTCCCGCTCTGCTGTTGCGGTTGAGTGCAACCGAGAGCCAAGAGCAAGAGCAGAGCTAGAGCAAACCTAGAAGGTATGGATTTCAGGCGTTGGTTCATCAGAAAACCTCGCAATGGATTTCGACCTGTGTAAATGATGTACCTGCGCAAAGGGAAAAAAATCGTGCTGTGCGGAAACTGGCAAAATTGCTAGTACACAGTAAGGATAAGCGCTGCGAGAGATGGTACATCATCTTGGGTTCATAGGCCGGATTAACGCCACGGTTACCGGGCAAGGCGAGTGCTGGGAGCAATATGCGCATTTTTTGCGAGGGTGAATTGCAGAAAGGGTTGAGCTAATTGTTTCTGAGGATTTCCCACGGAGATTGTTCGCAACTCACTTATGACTGCGAAGCAGGACGGGAGCGAGCCAGATGCCGTTTAACAGAACTCCGAAAGCAGCGAGCAGCAAAAAGCCCAGAGCTGTTTTGGGCTGACCGCGGCGGTAGGCGACCCAAGCCGCTGGCGCCAGGTAGACCAAGCGAGTGAGGCTCCAAGCAAAGAAGTAGAGCATGAAGCCAATCAAGTCCGGTTTCTCTGAAGGAGGAAAAATAAGCTCGCAGAGCAACAGGATGATGGGAAAAAGCGCGATCTGAAACAGGTCTAATACCAGACCAAGAAAGACACCGCGGCCAACAGAACCGTCGGGCCGCGGTGGAGTGCAGGCCAATTCAAGCATAGTGGCAAGGTCACCCGAAGGCTGCAAGCTGCAGAGGGCGCAGGATAACACATCCCCGCAGTGGGTAGTATGAGCCGAGCAACGCGATGCAAGTCCCGATTAACGCGAACCGGACGAGCGGCTCATCGTACCGACATCTTCGGTTGATCAGGGGCGCTTGTCTCATTCATGGAGCGATTCATGGAGCGATGTTGAACCTCAGTGATAATGTCCCCTTTTGTCCTCGATAGAAATGTCCCCTTAAGCTGAGCTCGTTCAGGAGGTCAGCTTGGGGCGGACGAAGATGAGCAAGCGGGAGTTGGCAAGGGTGG
>Ga0074046_10000640_pt1 | contig 32093 bp, 25 predicted proteins | sample BogForMeECP23OM3_FD_94441 | JGI IMG/M metagenome (GOLD analysis project Ga0074046, IMG submission 94441) | Bog forest soil microbial communities from Calvert Island, British Columbia, Canada - Bog Forest MetaG ECP23OM3 | ecosystem: Environmental > Terrestrial > Soil > Wetlands ... | reverse complement strand
AGTTGGAGACAATGTCGCCAGCGTACGGGGCCTGCCGGAAACGCGGCTCGGTGAACTGCTGCTCTTCGAACGATCGGACGGTGGAGAGCCGGTCGTCGGAATCGTGCTGTCGCTCGACCCCGATCTAATAGGATGCGCGATGCTTGGCGAAGACAGCGGCATCAGGGCCGGCAACCTGGTGCGCGGAACCGGCTCGGTCGCGAGCGTGCCGGTAGGTGACAAGTTGCTGGGCCGAACCGTCAACGCACTCGGCGTTCCGATGGACGGAGGTCCGGAGATCGAGGCGGCGGGAGTCGAGCCGGTCGAGCGGCCGGCGCCCGCGATTGTCGATCGCGATTTCGTCGACACCGCGCTCAATACCGGACTGCTTGTCATCGACGCGATGTTGGCGCTCGGCCGCGGCCAGCGCGAACTGATCATCGGGGATCGCGAGACCGGAAAAACCGCGATCGCGATAGACACGATCATCAATCAACGCGATACTGGCGTAGTTTGCGTCTACTGCGCTGTCGGACAGAAGACCTCGTCCGTGAGCCAGGTGATCGACGCGGTCAAGCTCTACGGCGCGCCGGAGCGATGCATCTTCGTATTCGCACCCTCAGACGACCCGCCTGGCATCCAATGGCTGGCGCCGTATGCCGCCTGTACGATGGCAGAGTATTTCTCGGAGCGTGGCGGCGACGCGCTCCTGATCATCGACGATCTGAGCAAGCACGCGGTGATCTACCGGCAGTTGTCGCTGCTGTTGCGCAATCCGCCGGGACGCGAGGCCTACCCGGGCGACATCTTCTATATCCATTCGCGGCTGCTCGAACGCGCGGCCAAGCTCAACCGCGAGTGCGGCGGCGGGTCGCTGACCGCGCTGCCGCTGGCGGCGACGGAGGAGGGGAATCTGTCCGCGTACATTCCAACCAATCTGATTTCGATCACCGACGGGCAGATCGTTCTCGAGCCGCGGCTGTTTCACGAAGGGCAGAAGCCCGCCGTCAATGTCGGCAAGAGCGTGTCGCGCGTTGGCGGCAAGACGCAGTCGCATGCGATGCGCAAGCTGGCCGAAAACCTCCGTCTCGAGTACACGCAATTCCTGGAGCTGGAAATCTTCACGCGTTTTGGCGGGATGGTGGACGAGCGCACGCGCGAGATAATCGAGCACGGGCGCCGAATTCGCGCGGTCCTCACGCAGCCGCGATTCGCGCCGCTGTCAGTCGCGCATCAGGTGGCGTTGCTGGTGGCAATCGACGACCGCCTGCTCGACCGGCTTCCGCTCGACAAAGTGAGCGAGCTCCAGGCGAAGCTCGGCCCCTGGCTGAACGAGCACGCTGCGGAATCCGTGCTGCGAATCAACACGGCCGGAGAGTTGGAGCCGCCGACGCGCCTGGCGCTCGTCACGGCCGTCAGGGAGCTAATGGAAAGCTTGAATCCGGCGGTCACCGCACCGCTGAAGCGATAGTTCGATGGCGCAAGAACGCGAAACCGCTACCCGAATCACCTCGCTCAACGAGTTGCTCGAGATAGTAACGGCGATTCGAGCGATGGCCGCGTCGCAAATGCAGCAGGCGCTCAGATCGCTGGAAGCGATTCGCGGCTACTCCCAGCAGATTCGCGGGGCGTTGTCCGAAGCGGCGGGTCTGCTGCCGCCCGACGGCGCGATCGAAGCCGTGGTGCGGCCAAAAAAATCCGGACTGGTCGTGTTCTGTGCCGAACACGGCCTCTGCGGCGGCTTCAATGAGTACGTGTTGCGCGTGGCCGAAAGCACGATAGCGGCAACCGACGGCAGCCTTGAGCTGATTGTAGTCGGAACCCGCGGCGCCCAGATCTGTCGCGAACGCGGGTCCAGTCCGGACCTGGTGCTGCCGATGGCTACCCATTGCGCGGGAGTCACCGGCGCTGCACGCCGTGTCGCGGCAGAACTCTATCGGATGTTCAGCGAGCGCCGCATCGCGGGCGTCGATGTCATCTATGCAGAATATGCGGGGGCACAGCTCCCGCGTATCGAGCGACGCCGCTTGCTGCCGCTCGAGGTGCCGGTTGTGCAAAACGCTTCCACGCAGTTGCCGCCGATCATCAACCTTCAGTCGCAGCGTCTCTTCGACGAGATAGTCGGCGAGTATTTCTTTGCAACGCTCGAGAACGCCGCGATGCAGTCATTCTTCAGCGAGAACTCGACCCGCTTTCGCACGATGGAAGCGGCGCATCAGAACATCCAGAACAAATCCAGCGACCTCACAAAACTGATGCAGCGCCTCCGCCAGAATTCCGTAACCACCGAAATTCTCGACCTGATAAGTGGCTCTGCCGCACTAGCATCAAACTGAAAAAGTCGTCAGATGCTTATATGGGAGGCTGCGCGCTTGCTGCGCGAGCGGAAGATTGGAACGTTGCCAGTGGTGAAAGATGGCAAGCTCGGGGGAGTGATATCCACCTGCGACGTGCTCGACGCGCTGGGCACGGCGAGTAGGCAGGAGTAGTCCGTACACTGGGAGAAGTGCTCTGTTACCGCATCGCCGTTCGGCGATCCTGAATTGTATCAACCAATAGGGGGCAGGAAATTGCCGAATCGAAGTCATCTTGCCGGGGCCTACCCGGAGCCTCCCGAGCCCTTGGCGGAGTTGGCGCTAGACCTCCGGAACTGTTGGAGCTATACGACGCACTCGGTCTGGAGCAGGATCGACCCAGAGCTTTGGGCGCTCACTCATAATCCCTGGCTGGTCCTGCAGACGGCATCGCGAACAAGAATCAAGGCGCTCGATGCCGATGCCGAATTTCGCGCCGAAGTCCGGGAGCTTGCACGCGATCAGCGCGAGTATTTGAACAGCCCCGCGTGGTTCCAGCACGCTTACCCTAAGTCTTCGCTCAGCTGCGTCGCGTACTTCAGCATGGAGTACGCTCTGAGCGAGGCGCTACCGATCTATTCCGGCGGTCTGGGCAACGTGGCTGGTGACTATCTGAAGGCAGCCAGCGACCTGGGAGTCCCGATAGTGGGAGTGGGTCTTCTTTATCAGCAGGGATACTTCCGCCAAATCATCGAAGCAGACGGTACTCAACGTGCGCTGAATCCGTACAACGATCCGGGGCAACTACCGGTAACGCCAGTCCGCAACGCGGATGGGGAATGGTTGCGTCTTAGCATCAACCTGCCGGGGCGCAAACTCTGGCTGCGCGCCTGGGAAGCACAGGTCGGCCGGCTGAAATTGTATCTGCTCGACAGCAATGACCCTGCGAACCAGCCGGCCTATCGCGGAATTACGAGCGAACTCTATGGTGGCGGCCCCGAGCTGCGCCTGGCACAGGAACTGGTGCTCGGGGTCGGTGGCTGGCGCCTCCTTCAGAGTCTCGGGATCAAGCCTGAGGTCTGCCATCTCAATGAGGGGCATGCCGCGTTCGTCGTGCTCGAACGCGCCCGCAGCTTCATGGCGGAGAATGGTGTGTCGTTCGACGTCGGCCTCGACGCAACGCGCATCGGCAACCTCTTCACGACTCACACTCCCGTCGCCGCCGGCTTCGATCGCTTCGCCCCCAGCCTGATCGGCGGTTACCTCTCGCGATACGCGCGGGAACAGCTCCAGATCGATCTTTCCCGTCTGCTCGCGCTGGGCCGCGAGCACCCGGACGATCCGGATGAACCGTTCAGCGTGGCCTATCTTGCCGTCCGTGGGTGCGGCGCGATCAACGGAGTCAGCCGCCTGCACGCCGTTGTCAGCCGCCGCATCTTCCAATGCCTGTTCCCACGCTGGCCGGATGCGGAGGTGCCGGTCGGCCATGTCACCAACGGGGTACACACTCCGACCTGGGACTCGGCGGCGGCAGACTCTCTGTGGACAAAATCCTGCGGCCACGAGCGATGGCGGGGCACAATGGAAACCGTCGGGAGCGATATACGGTGCGTCTCCGACGCCGAGCTGTGGGAACTTCGCGCAACCAACCGCCTCGAGCTGGTGGGTTACGTACGTGAACGGCTCGCCACCGAACTGGCCGCGCGCGGCGAGGACCCCGCGATCGCGCAGTCCGTTTTCGACCCGAACACACTTACGCTCGGCTTCGCACGCCGGTTCACTTCGTACAAGCGGCCCAACCAGCTCCTTCATGATCAGGAGAGACTCGTCCGCATTCTCACCAACCCGGATCGGCCCGTTCAATTAGTAATCGCCGGTAAGGCTCATCCTGATGACACACCCGGTCAGGCTATGGTGCAGGCGTGGGTGAGATTCGTTCGACGTCCCGACGTGCGCCGTCACGCCGTTTTTCTGAGCGACTATGACCTTTTGCTCGCAGAGCGGCTCGTTCAGGGCGCAGACCTATGGCTCAACACTCCCCGCCGCCCATGGGAGGCCAGTGGAACCAGCGGTATGAAGGTGCTCGTCAACGGCGGCCTCAACCTGTCAGAACTGGACGGCTGGTGGGCGGAGGCTTATTCGCCGGAAGTCGGATGGGCGCTTGGGGATGGGAACGAGCACGGCGAAGACCCGGCCTGGGATGCGGCAGAGGCGAATGCCTTGTACGAAATTCTCGAGCGGCAGGTCACTCCGGCTTTTTACATTCGCGACCGTAGCGGCATCCCGATTCGGTGGGTGTCGATGATGCGCGAGAGTATGGTTCGCCTGACGCCGCAGTTCTCAGCTAATCGCGCCGTCCGTGAGTATACTGACCACTACTATGTCGCTGCGGCGACTGCCTACCGCGAGCGTGCTCGCGACCACGGCGCATCCGCGCAGTCGCTACTCGATTGGAAGGCAGCTCTCTCACAGCATTGGGCAGATGTGCGATTCGGTGAGCTCCGGGTCACAACGTCCGATGGAACGCATCACTTTCAGGTCCAGGTCTATCTCGGTGATTTTACGCCGGAGCAGGTGCGGGTGGAACTCTACGCGCAATCTCACGATGGAGCGCACCCGATCCGGCATGAAATGACCCAAGGAAATCCGTTGCCCGGCTCGGCGAAAGCTTTCACGTACAGCGCGGAAGTTCCAGCCTCACGCTCGCCGGGTGATTACACGCCCCGAGTCATTCCGTGGCATCCCGCCGCGCGGATCCCTTTGGAAGATTCCCACATTCTGTGGTTCCGTTAGGACGGTGTGGCACAAGAGCCAAGTCGAGATCAGAAGACGATCAATGCCTTAGACGGCCAGGTGGAGGCGGACGCGACCGCGATTGATCGACAAGAGCACTTCAAGCACGAGGTCTCCGAGCGTGTTATTCCTTCCACCGCGCAGCGGCCTCGCGGCCTCGCAGGCAAGGTCGTCTAGGGTCAGCAAACCGACCAGGATTCCGTTCCGATCGACTACCGGAACGCGCCGGGTGCGGTGCTGCCGCATTAGCTGTGCCGCTGAATCGAGATCGTCTTCAGCTCTGCAACACACAGGCATTCGGGCCATGGACCGTTCAACTGGCAACTCCGTCAGCGGCCTGTTCTGGGTATACGCGGCCATGCAAATGTCCCGGTCGGTCAGAAAGCCGACAGGTCTGCCTTGGTCGTCGACCACCGGCACGGCACCGCACGGCGTGTCCCACATTATTTGGGCTGCCTTATTCAGCGGCTCGTGTGGTCCGCAGGTTTTAACCTCACGGTTCATGATCTGTTCGACTTGCATAATTGTCCTTCTCCGCGATTACGAAATGTCCCGTTTTGGTTGCGAAGGCAATTTCAATTTGTGGTCGTACTTTATGTCCGAGACCTGGGCCACCTCGGAACCATAAGGTTCTCGCTGGGCAACGTCGGAAGCATCCACCCATTTCCTATAGATCCAGGCCCGGATCAGCATTGCCGTAATCCCGTTGATCAGGAACACATGACTTACTCCAAGATAGGTCACCGATACACCTGCCATGAGATTTCCGAGCGACAGTCCTCCTCGCATCGCGAGCATGTAGAGACTTGAAGTTCGTCCCCGAATCCGGTCATGCGCTGTGTATTGCAGGATCGAGTTCGCTGAGATGTTGCTTGCTGTCATCGCGGCTCCGCACAGCACCAGGAGGCCGCTCAGCAGCGGAAGCGACCGGTTCACCGCTACCAGCGAAAGAAGTACGCGGTACAGCACCGCCGCTCCTGAACACAGCTTGATGCGATCCGCCTGTCCTTCTACGGCTAGAATTCCCGCTGCACCGATCAACCCGCCCGCGCCGAATGCCGCGATTGCTTGCCCAAAGTGGATGGCATCGGAGTGAAACACCTGTTTGATCAGTACCGGGCTGAAGGCAATCAAGGGGCCGCAAAGAATACTCGTGACAAGGACGGTACACAGCGCGCCCAGAAGTCTTGGCTGGTGTCCGATCCTTCGGATCTCCGTGAACCATGGTTGAGCGCTGCTCATAGCGAAGCGACGGTCGACCCTACGTGGCACTTGAATCCAATAAACCGTGAGCAGCAACGGGACGTAAGACAGCGCATTCGCGCCAAAGCACCATGCTGGGCCGAAGCGAGCCATCACCACGCCGGCGATCGCCGGACCCAGTACCCTCGATAAATTGATCTGGGTGGAATTCAGAGCGATCGCAGTTCCGATCTGGTTGGGTTCGACGATCGACGGCACGATCGACTGGAAGGCGGGAATCGAGAGGGCGTCCGTGATGCCAACGATGAGCGCCAAGCCGATAATAATCCAGACACTAATTGTTCCCGTGAGAATCAACAGCACCACCAGGATGGGGCAGAACATCTGGATCGTCTGGAAGAAAAAAATTACTTTTCTTCGATCGCGTCGGTCCGCCAGGAGGCCTCCCAAAAGGGTCAGAATCCAGACCGGCGCATCCATAGCGAATGCGTCGAGGCCCAACAGGAACGACGAGCCGCTCAAGCTCAAGATGAGCCATGGCTCGGCGACCTGCTGCATCCACGTCCCCAGATTCGAAAGAAGACTCCCGGCCCAGAATGAACCGAACCTTCGAGTCCAAAGAAGGCGGGCCGAATTCAGAAGAGAATGATTGTGAACCGTCGCGCCGCCTCCGCGAGCCATCTGCCGCTAGGTCCCGATGTGCTGCGGCGTGAATTCGCCCGGGAAGTACGATACACACGCCATCACATGCGTAATTGCGTCGGTATCGTATTCGTCCCCCGAGCGGTAGGTTTCGAAAAACGCGTTCAATCTGGCGACGCGCTCCGGCCACGCCTCAACGGATTGGAGACCGAGAGAGACGCCGAAGTTTGTGAAAGCAAACTTGACTGAAGGCATTCCGAACTCGCGACAAAAGTACCCGGGTGGGTCGGTCCACATCCGATCGAGCATTGCGAGACTCCGCTCGCGGTGTACACGCGCCCAACGCTCTTCGGGAAAGAAGCACGTCATCCACAGCATCATTCCAAGACCGAGGTCCTGCGCGATGACAAGGTCCTGGTAGCTTCGTTTGACGATCGTCTTCATCCGCCGGATTTCACCCGCGAGCGCATCTTCGTCAAGCATCCGGTAGACAACGTATCCGTGGAAGGTATCGAGCGCGCCGAGTCCGAAGCCGGGGTACGGCGCGCTTAAATCCTCGAGCATTTTCCATTGCACGCCCCGGCCCGGGATCACGAACGCCGGATGAACGTCCTTCACCAGTTGAATCGCTTTCGCGCGGTATTCGGGAACAACCTTGCCGAGTCGCGTCAACGCGTAAATCCACATCGCCAGGTAGTGAAAGTACTGGCCGTCACGATCCGCGGCTTGCCCGATTCGAAAACCGCGCCGGCGTCCGAGCACACGCTCGACGTCCGCGACCAGTTGCTGCGCTTGGTCAAGGAACCTGTTCTGCTTCAGCTCGTGGTACAGCGAAACCAGGAGAACGACCCCGAAGGCGTCGGTCCAGAGGTATCGCATCCCGTTGGGCCAGATGCGTTGTTCGCGCATCCAGTCGAGTTTGGTCAATACCTTTTTGACATTCGCAGTCATTTCGTTCTTCATCGGGCGGCACTCGCCGAGAGTCAGACGCCAAACGGATAGGTCTCCGGGACGCCCGACGCGGTGACAGATGGAAGCGGCGAGACCGCGCGCGTTTCATCGAACCAGATGTACTCGTCGAATTGGCGCGGCAAACAAGCCTGGAAATAGTGACTCTGGAGTTCGGATTCGGGCCGATAGATTACTCCGATCGCGCGTTCGAGCCGTGCCGCCTCCAGTTCGTCGCGAACTGCCTGTCTCACCGGATCTCTCAAATGCAACATGAAGGCTTTGACCTCTGATTCGTGGCACAGACGTTCATAGCTGGCCTCGTGAGATGGCCGCACGCGTTTAACTTCCATTGGGCCGTCCCAGTCCGAGGCCGCAGCGACGGTTCCGTGGTCGGTGCCAAAGCCGACTAGGAATGCCGACTCGGCGAATCGCGCGCGGGACAGTTGTCCGACGTTATGCTCGCCGCGCGTGCCCATTTCGGTTGCCGCCGCGTTGCCAACGTGCGAGTTGTGCTCCCACACGACGCCCTTGCTGCCGGGACCATGGAACTCGAGCAGCCGCTCGAGCGTGTCGAACATGTGCTGATCGCGCAAATTCCATGACTCGACGGCGCCGTAATACATCACGCGATAGTAGCGTTCCGCCGCTGCCACAAGGCGCGCGTTCTGCGCCGCATCGAAGAAACGATCGCCGTCGCGCTGCGAGTACTCGATTCGCCGATTCAGCATGTCCTGCAACATCGCAACAACTGGCGCTTCGCAGTCTTTATAACGCCCGCTGAGCACGGCCCGCCCATACACCGCCGGATCCTGCTCCCACGGACTCAGACTTGCGTACCGCCGTCGCGCGACCGCGGCCATCGCCGGATCGACGCCGCTCAGGTAGGTGATGACCGCAGCGATCGAAGTGAACAGGCTATACAGATCCAATCCGTGGAAGCTTGCGCGCCGCTCCGGTTCCGACACCTCGGCGTTCCAGGCGCGCATCCACTCAACCAGATCCAACGCTTCATGATTTCGCCACATCCAGGTCGGGAACCGCGAGAAGGCTTTCCATTGTTCCTGCCGCACCGGGGCATGGCGTACATATTGATTGATTCGCGCAGCATCGGGCCAATCAGCCTCGACCGCGACGAAGTTAAAGCCGCGCCGCAGAATCAATTCCTTGGTGATTCGGGCACGCATCCGGTAGAACTCTGAAGTTCCGTGGGTTGCCTCCCCGAGCAGAACGATTCGCGCATCGCCTATACGCTCCAGCAAAGCGCTCACGTCAACCTGCGCGATATCCGCGATCGGTGCTGCAGTCTCGCGGATCAACTTGGCGACTGTGCCGGGGCGGCTTCGTTCAGTGGATGCGCGCCCAGGTCTTGCGACGCCAGCGTCCCAACCCTCTGCTCCGATCAGCGGGACGAATTGAACCTCGCCAAGATCTTCGTCTTCGAACTCGTCCTGGCTTTTCCGGGTAACTCGAACCAAACGCTGTAAGCGCGAGGTATCGCCTACCGGAATGATGAGCCGGCCGCCAATCGCCAGTTGTGCAAGCAATGGCTTGGGCACCTGCGGGCCGCCGGCGGTCACGATGATCACGTCGTAGGGAGCATGCTCGGACCAACCCAGGGTGCCGTCGCCGTGAAGAACCTTGACGTTCGAGTACCCCTGACTATCCAAAAATCGCGCCGCCAGCTTGGCTAGTTGCTCGTGACGCTCGATGGTGTAGACCTCGTCGACAACCTCCGAGAGCACTGCTGCGGCATATCCGGAGCCGGTGCCTATCTCCAGCGCGCGATCGGTCGCGCGTGGCTCGACGCTCTCGATCATGAGCGCCACGATATAAGGTTGCGAAATCGTCTGACCGGCCTTGATCGGCAGAGGCGTATCCTGATAAGCGAACTCGGCTAGTTCCTCCGGGAGGAAGGACTCGCGCGGAACGCGTCGCATGGCGTCGAGCACAGCAGGGTTGCGCACTCCGCGCGCCGCAATCTGATCGTGAACCATTCGAAGACGCTCGTTTGTTAGGTCAAGCATAACTGCACCTGCATAGTCGGGTTTGAATATTGGGGGAATTACTTTCGCGCACCAGCGACAATCCTCCCAATCTGTTCCGGTCCTGAATCGAGACGCGGACCAAGGATACGATGCAATTGGTCCGAACCAACCGTTTCCTCCTGCAGAAGCGCATCAACTAGCCGATCCAGCCGATCCCTCGATTCGGTCAAGCAACGGCGGACGCTATCGTGGGTCTCCTGGAGCAGACGCGAGACCTCCTGGTCTATTCGGGCCGCGGTCGCTTCACTGTAATCGCGTCCCTGCGAGATCTCGTATCCCAGGAAGGGTTGCTGCTCGTCGGTCTTGAAAGCCACCAATCCGAGCTTGCTCATCCCCCATCGGGTCACCATGCGGCGAGCCAAACGCGTAGCTTCCACCAGGTCGTTCTCCGCGCCGGTGGTCACCTCGTCGAAGACGATCTCCTCCGCAGTGCGTCCGCCGAGCATCACTGCCAGCCGCGCCTTTAGATAGGAGAGGCTCAGATTGTGACGCTCTTCGCCCGGGACCTGTTGCGTCATCCCGAGAGCCTGTCCATGGGGCACGATCGTCACCTTGTGCACGGGATCCGCGGCTGGAGTTAGCCATGCGACGACCGCGTGTCCACACTCGTGATAGGCGATCACGCGCCGTTCGCCGGGATTCACCAGTTGCGGATGAGCCGCACCCATCCGGACCTTGTCCTGACTCTCTTCAAAATCCGCCATGTTAACAGCGGGGTGGTCATGTCTCGCCGCGGTAAGTGCAGCCTCGTTGCAGAGATTTGCTAAGTCCGCCCCGCTCATGCCTATCGTGCTGCGCGCCAGCGTGGGCAGATCCACATCGCCGGAGAGTCGGAGCCTGGCCGTGTGGATGCGCAGGATACCTTCGCGCCCTATTTTGTCTGGAAGGGCAATTACTACCTGACGATCGAAACGTCCCGGGCGCAGCAGCGCTGGATCGAGAACGTCGGGCCGATTGGTCGCGGCGAGAATGATGACCTCGATCCGCGGGTCAAAACCGTCGAGCTCGCCCAATAGCTGGTTGAGCGTCTGTTCGCGCTCGTCGTTCACGGCGCCCAAGCCGGCGCCGCGTCGCCGTCCGACCGCATCCAACTCGTCGATGAACACGATCGCAGGCGCCGCCTCCTTGGCTTGCCGGAATAAGTCTCTTACCCGGCTCGCTCCTACGCCGACGAACATCTCTACGAATTCGGATGCATTGAGGCTGAAAAACGGGACCCCGGCTTCTCCTGCAACGGCCCGTGCCATAAGAGTCTTGCCGGTTCCCGGCGCTCCCACCAGCAGCACACCTCTGGGAATTCGCGCCCCTAAATCGTGGTACTTCTTGGGATGCCTCAGGAAATCGACCTCCTCCTGAAGCTCGGACTTGGCCTCGTCCGCCCCTGCCACGTCATTGAAAGTAACCTTAGGCTGCTCGCTGCTGTAACGCTGGGCCCTCATCCGCCCGAACCCGAACACCCCAGATTGACTACGTGCGGCCCGGTTGCTCAACCACCAGAAGAATCCGAACAGAAGTATCAGCGGCCCCCATGTGACCAGCAGTTCAATGAACCAAGGAATTGAAGACGACGACACGTCTACCACGACATGGTGTGCAGTGAGCAGGGGCATCAGGGCGGGGTCGCCGACAGTCGCGGGAAAGTTCGTGGTGAATTCGCTGTAAGCAGTTGCGGCTTGCGCCGCGACGCCTCTTGGAGATGCGGAAGGCGGCTGCGCGGTTTTCGACGATGTCTCGGTGGCAGGTTCGGGCGGTGGCCAAACGAGTTGTTTTACAAATTTCCCCTCGATCACGTCTCCGGCGATGTGGACCCGGGAGACGTTGTTCTCTTGCACCTGCGCGAGAAACAACGAATAGGGGATAGCAGCCTTGGGCTGCGACCGTGTCCACAAGCCGGTGACGTACCAGAGCAGCACCGCCAGCGACAACAGCCACCAGAACATGACGCCGCGCGGGAGCGGCGGTTGCTGCGCCCCCGGCATTCTCTTTTGTGGGTTCTCTTTCTCCTCTGCCATCTGCAGCATCCTTGCCTCTTATGCAACGCTCAGAAGACGCGAGCCGGGCGGCGCCGGCCGTTGTCTACCATCGCACGGCTCACCTTCATTTTGCCGCGGCGGTAGCGATGTCCTCGGACTCTGTTGAAGCGACCGTTCGCTTCACGCGGCCAAAGCTATCCGGACTAACGGAGATTGAATCGATGCCGGCGCGCACGAGGAAGCGCGCGAACTCCGGATGGCTGCTCGGCGCCTCTCCGCACAGACCGACTTTGCGCCGAAGCTTGTGCGCGGCTCGAATCACGTCTCTGATTAGCGTGGTTACGGCTTCATTCTGTTCGTCGAAAAGCGGCGCCAGCCGCTCGGAATCGCGATCGACACCGAGAGTCAGCTGCGTCAGATCGTTGCTGCCGATCGAGAAGCCGTCGAACCTCTCGGCAAATTTCTCGGCAAGAATGACGTTCGACGGAATCTCGCACATCACGTAAACCTCGAGTTTGTTCTGCCCGCGCTTCAGACCGCAGCCGGCCATCGTCTGAAGCGTTTTGTCGGCCTCGTCGAGGGTGCGGCAAAACGGAATCATCACGATGACGTTGCGCAGTCCGATTTGATCGCGCACCTTCTGAATTGCGCGGCACTCGAGCGCGAAACCTTCGCGATAACCGTCGCTGTAGTATCTGCTCGCGCCGCGCCATCCGAGCATGGGATTCTCTTCACCGGGTTCGAACTGCGCCCCGCCGATTAGCTTCGCATACTCGTTGGTCTTGAAATCGCTCATGCGAACGATCACCGGATCGGGGTAACGGGACGCGGCAATCTGCGCGATACCGAAAGCCAGTTTGTCGACAAAATAGTCGGTCTTGTTCCGATAACCGCGGGTCAACCCGGCGATCCGCCGCCGCGCTTTCGCATCCTTGAGTTTTGCAAACGACACCAACGCCATCGGATGAATCTTGATGATGTTGCCGATGATGAATTCCATTCGTGCAAGACCGATCCCGTCGGCTGGCAGCCGCCACCAACGAAGCGCCGCCGCCGGATTGGCCATATTGAGCATCACTTTGGTGTGCGTCCGCGCCGTGTCGTCGAACACGAGATCGCTGACCTCGAATGGAACTGCGCCATCGTAAACGTTACCTTCCTCGCCCTCGGCACACGAGACGGTAACGGTATGGCCATTCTTCAGTATCGATGTTGCGTTGCCGGTGCCGACAATTGCCGGCAAGCCGAGCTCGCGGCTAACAATCGCGGCGTGCGAGGTGCGTCCACCATGGTCCGTGACGATCGCTGCGGCGCGTTTCATGATCGGCATCCAGTCAGGATCGGTGGTCGCCGTTACCAGGATTGCGCCCTTCTGGAATTGTCCGATCTGCGAAGGGCCTTTGAGCTTGCAAACCTCCCCCGACGCGATAGCCTCGCCAATGCTGAGGCCGGCTACCAACCGTCGCCCCTTTCCCTTGAGCGTGTACGTCTTGACCGCTGCGGCTTCCCTGCGTGATTGCACCGTCTCCGGCCGGGCCTGCACGATGAACAACTCGCCGGTCTTGCCGTCTTTCGCCCATTCGATATCCATTGCGCGCTTGTAGTGTTCCTCGATCGCCACCGCCCAACGCGCAAGCTTCAGGATTTCTTCGTTCTGCAGAACGAACGATGATCGCTCCTTAGACGAGGTACGAACGGTGCGCGTGTAATTGCCGCCGCGGCTCGCATAGACGATCTTCTCTTCCTTGGCGCCCAGGTTCTTTTCGATAATCGGGTGAAACCCCGGCTCCGCCAGCAGGGGCTTGAAGATCATGTACTCGTCAGGATCGACCTCGCCCTGAACCACCGCTTCGCCCAATCCCCACGCGGCATTGATCAGTACCGTCTTTGGAAAACCGCTGTCAGTGTCGATCGAGAACATTACGCCTGCGCTCGCGAGGTCGGAACGAACCATCCTCTGAACTCCGACGGACAGTGCGACTTTCATGTGCTCGAAGTGGTGGTTTTCTCGATAGACGATCGCACGATCCTTGAAGAGCGAGGCGAAACACCGCCGGCAGGCGTCGAGCAGATCGCGTTCGCCCCGTACATTGAGGTAGGTCTCATGCTGGCCCGCGAAACTCGCGTCAGGCAGGTCCTCGGCGGTCGCGCTGCTCCTGACGGCGACATCGAGATTTTTTCGCCTGCCCTTTTCACACAGCAGCTGATACGCCTTTGTGATCATGTTTTCCATTTCCCCGGGAAACCTGGCCGTGCCAATCATTCGACGTATCGAGTTGCCCGCACGAGCAAGCGTGATCTCGTTTTTCTTCAAACGCCCGAGGAGCGAGCCAATCTTCTGCCGGAGATCGTTTGCGTCCAGGAAAGCCCAGTAACCCGCCGCAGTGATTGCGAAGCCTTCCGGCACCGCGATTCCGGCGTGGCGCATGTTTCTGGTCATCTCACCGAGGGAAGCGTTCTTTCCTCCGAGTTGTGCTACGTCCGAAGATTCCGAATCGGAGAACCAAACGATGTAGCGCGCGTCTTCAGAGGTGTTTCCGGTGAACTCCGTCATTTTGCTACACCACACCACCGCGATCGCATATCGAAGGATCGCTGAACTTTTGCTTTTGTGCGACCACCGCACTCTTGTCCGACCGCGCTCGTCGATCCATACGTCGTACCTTGTTCATCGGCAATTTCTTCCTTGGGGTTCTGAACGACATTTGCGGGCATCTCCTCAGACCTCACGGATCTCTTAGCTACTGCCGTGCCAAGTCGGGACCAACGCTAACGAGGCGGGCTTCCGCGGGAGCTGTTCTCTGCGGAACGAGCTTTGATTTATCACCGTGTCGGTGCGGCCATCGCCTAGGTCGCGTATCGCCCTCGGACGTTCACTGAGTCCGTAGGCGTCAAGCGTCATGAGGCTATGGTGCGATCGGATACATCGCTTGGCGGGCGTTTGAGTCTTCATCGCTTGAATTTGGATGGCGCGGTGCTTGCTCAATCAAAACAGTGACGAGAAATTCTCGTCTCAAAAAAATTAAGATGGAGGACAGGAAAATGGGAGCACTTTCAGCATGGAGCCCTTTTCGGGAGCTCGAACGGATAGCGCGTCGATTTGAATCACCCTTCCCGCGGGCATTCGAGGAGTTCGAAGATAAATTCGACGAGGCGTTTACACCCGCGATCGAGAGCTACGTGAAGGATGGCAATCTCGTCGTGCGCGCGGATGTACCGGGTCTCGAGGCCAAAGACCTCGACGTCTCCATTCTCGGCAACGTTCTCTGCGTTAAGGGAGAGCGCAAGAGCGAGCAAGAGGTGAAGAAAGAGGATTATCTGCGCCGCGAGGTATCTTACGGTGCTTTCGAGCGGCGCATGAGCCTGCCCGAAGGCGCAGCCACCGACAAGATCAAGGCCAGCTTCAAGAACGGGGTCGTCGAGATCACCGTTCCTCTGGCGAAGGAAACCGTGGCCAAAAAGGTGCAGATCGAGACAGAAGCAGAAAAGAAAGTCGAGATTTCCAAGAAGTAGATATCTTGCAGCGAGCTCGCGATCGCCGGGCTCTGCAACCTCAATGACGAGGCGAAGGTAGTGAAAGTCAAAGAATTAATGACACCCGATGTAAAATGCTGCGCAGAGTACAACACCCTCAACACAGCCGCAAAAATGATGTGGGAGAACGACATCGGATGCGTTCCGGTGATCGATCACGAAGGCCGCGCTATCGGAATGTTGACCGATCGCGATGTCTGCATGAGTGCGTACATCCAGGGAGTACCCCTCACCGGAGCGCTAGTGACAAGCGCGATGTCGAAAGAGGTTTTTTCCTGCGGGCCGGAGGACAACTTGGCAACGGCGGAAAAGTTAATGAAGGGAAAACAGATTCATCGCCTGCTGGTGCTCGACGCTGATCGACATCCGGTCGGCCTGCTTTCGCTCAATGACATTGCGCGTGAAGGCGCGCATGAAGCGGAGATGAAAACCGGGCGCCAGGTCAGCGACTCAGAAATTTCGGGCCTGCTGGCATCGGTCTGCGCCCCACGCCACCGAATCATCGAGGCCCAAGCTGCGTAACAATCCGCAATTAGAGCCCGACCTCGGAGAATGGAAGATGAGTGACGAATCAAGCGCGGACCGGACGGAGGGTCGTGAGATACTTCGAGAAATGCTGTCTCGGCTGCAAGACGAAGCCCGTCGGAGGATAAAGGACCTCCGACGGGATCAGGAGCAGGAGTCCGATTCCGGGCCGGCCGACGAGATGGATTCTGCGAGCACGACCGGAGAGATCGAAACTCATGCGGGACTCATAGCGCGGGCGGAAGAGAAACTGAGGTATCTCGATGAAGCGATGGTTCGGCTTGACGCGGGCAAGTACGGCCGATGTCTAAAGTGCGGCAGCTCGATTCCGATCGAGCGTCTAAGGGCGATTCCCTTCGCATCGTACTGCGTCCACTGCCAGCAAGAGCTCCATCGCGCGAGGGGCGGCTGGGGTGAAGGAACCACAATTGCGCCGTTTGATCACCAATGGAGCGTGCCTGAAGAAATGGAGGTCCCGACGGAACGCCAATATCAGACCACCGATCCCGAAGAACAGTTGACGATTTATGCTCGTGAGCCACTCGCTGAGAACCAAGCGAAGCGTAAGTCGTCGCGGAATAAACGGACGCCTGGGCGCAAAAGGTAGTCGTAGCATTAGTGACGGCAAGGGCGTTCTGGTCGGCGTCCTTAAAGCGTGACAATGGCCGCCGATAGCTAAGGCAAACCACCACCGCCGAACTCAATCGAACGCCTGCAATCTCTGAGACTCTATCCGAGGTAGCACGGGTGCTGCTCCCTTTCGCTACACTGAAAGATCGCCGCTTTGTTGCTTTCGGACTCACGCGTCCAATATTCCGCGAACACTGAAGTGATAACGAATGTTGAGCACTCGCACGGTTCTTGCTCCCTCTTTTAAAACATGAAGGAAATCATGATCCTCGCATATAAGCTTTTGGTCGCCGACAAAGGCAAATATACCGCGCTGCTGGTGGGAACCACATTCTCGGTATTTCTCATGGTCCAGATGACTTCGTCCTTCGCGGGTATCCTGACCAAGGCGTCCTCTACCGTCATTAACATCGGCGCGAGCATCTGGGTCATGGACCCTGCGGCCCCAAATGGCATTCTTAGCAATGTTCCGATGCCGGACTACGTTTTGGATGCGGTGCGCAGCATCACCGGTGTAAAATACGCGGTGCCTCTCTACTCCGGTGCGGCGCTGGTGAAGCTGCACGACGGAACTTACCAGCCAGTCACGGTGATCGGGCTTGACGACACCAGTCTAGTTGGCAGGCCAAAAATGCTGGAGGGGAACATCAATGACATCTTTGCGGAAAATGGCTTCGTCGTGGTCAAGGACGAGGAGTATCACAAGCTCGAAAATCCACAGATCGGAACAGAATTCGAGCTGAATGACTATCGTGGCGTCATCGTTGGCATCGCCACGGTCTCGACCGGGGCCCTGTTCGGCACCCCGACGCTCTATACCACCTACTACAGAGCGATTCACTACATTCCGTCGATGCGCTTTACTATCTCATACATTCTGGTCGAGCCAAAAGCAGCCTCCTATGTCCCGTACATCAAACAACAGGTTGCGCAACTCGGCTACCTCGCGCTGACAAACACCGAGTACCAGAATGCGATTTCGAGTTACCTGAAATATAAGACGGGCATCGGCACCAATACGCTGCTGATGACGGTGATCGCTTTCATCGTAGGCCTTTCCATCTCGGGTCAGACGTTTTACACCTTCATCATTGAAAACCTCGAACACTTTGGTGCCCTTAAGGCCATGGGGGCCAAAGGGCGCGAGCTGGTCTACGTGATTATCTTCCAGGCAGGCTTTACCGCGCTCGCCGGCTACGGGCTCGGAGTTGGCCTGTCGACACTCATCATAGCTGGTGCGCAGTTCAGGCTTCCGGAATATGCGTCGCGTGTAACCTACACCAACCTCGGGATGGCTTTTCTGATGGTCCTAATAATCGCAGGCGTTTCCGGTTACGCAGGGGTACGCCGCGTGCTGAAAATCGAACCGTTCGATATCTTCCGAGGCTGACATGCCCGGGGCGGCGATCGTGGCTGACAAGCTCTCCAAATGGTTCGGACAAGGTGAAGCGAAAACCTATGCGGTAAAAGAAGTGAGCTTCGCGGCGAATTGGGGCGAGATGCTTTACATCGTGGGACCGTCTGGGAGCGGCAAGACAACTTTGTTGAGCATGATTTCCGGAATTCTTCGACCTAACTCCGGTTCGGCGAAAGTAGACAACCGCGATCTCTGGAGTCTCTCAGACGACGAACTTGCCGATTTCCGGTTGAATACCATCGGCTTCGTGTTTCAGGACTATCACCTCTTCTCACGCCTCACGACCGCGGAAAACGTCGCAATTCCGCTGGTTCTGCAGAAGCGGAGTTGGGACGAGGCGCTTCGAGAGTCAGCCCGGTATCTCGACGTGGTTGGTTTGGCCGACAAGGCGAACCTTCCGCCGACCAAGCTCAGTGGTGGCGAACAGCAGCGCGTGGCAATCGCTCGTGCCATCGTCCATCAACCAGAGATTCTCGTCTTTGACGAACCTACCGCCTCGCTTGATGGCGAGACCGGGCGCAAGATCGTGTCCTTTGTCAAGACTGAAATCCTGACCGCAAAGCGCTGCATTCTCATCGTTACGCATGACAGCCGAATCTTTGAGTACAGTAATAGGATCATGGAAATGGAGGACGGACGAGTAACCGGCTTCCAGCAGGGGCAGGCCGTATGAGGCCCCGGATAGAGCTACTGCTCGCCGCTCTTGGACTGACAGCGGGCCTGGTTGGCGCGTACATCTACGGGCTGCACGGTGCGCCGCAGGGGCCGGCGTTTAATCCGGCCGCAAACCCATATGCAAAGGGCATCTACGCGGAAGGTATCGTCGAGAGTTACCAGAACAACGGTGAGAACATAAACATCTATCCCGAGGTTGCGGGCACGATTATCGAAATCTCGGTACACGAGGGACAGTTTGTTCACAAAGGAACGATACTCCTGCGGATCGACGACACAGTCCAGCGGGCGACCACCGAGCAGCAAAGATCCCAGGCAGAGGCCGCTCAGGCGATGCTCGAAGAGCTACAGGCCGAACCTCGCAAGGAGACCTTCGAGGTGTCCAAGGCTCAGCTAATCTACGCCGGCGCACAACTGAAGAACGCGGATGACGAACTCCAGAAGCAGGAGACTTCCTATAGGTTGGAACCGAAATCCGTCAGTAAGTTTACGCTCGACGACGCGAGAAACGCCGTGAAGGTGGCGACGGCGAATCTCAAGGTCGTGCAAAAGCAGTATGAACTCACCAAGGCCGGGGCGTGGATCTACGACATCAGAAATCAGGAAAAAACCTACCAGGCGGACGAAAAGGCATACCTATCTTCCAGCGCCCTGCTTGCGAAGTTCACAATCAAAGCACCTTCTGATGGAACTGTTCTCGCTATTCAAGCCGCGATTGGAAGCTACGTCGCCCCGCAGGGTATTTACGATACGTACACGCAGGGATCGGACCCGATCATCGTGATGGGGGCCTCAGAACAATTCATCAGCGTCCGCTGTTACATCGATGAAATACTGATACACAGGCTGGCCCCTGGACCTCAGATGCAGGCGCGGATGTTCATTCGAGGAACGAACGTCAGCTTTCCGCTGGAATTCGTAAGAATACAGCCGTACGTCTCGCCAAAGATCGAATTGTCGGACCAGCGAACCGAAAGAGTCGACGTTCGGGTGCTACCGGTCATCTTTAGGTTCGCTAAGCCCAGCGGTGTCACAGTTTATCCGGGACAGTTAGTCGATGTTTACGTCGCCGAGAAATAGCTCCGCGGGCGCGTGCCGTTCCGCGCGCGGTTACCTGCTAGCGACCTTATGCGTCGTCCTTTCCGGTTGTCTTACCTCATGCGCTGTGGGACCAAACTTCGTTCGACCCGCAGCACCGGCGACTCAGCGCTACACATACGAGGAAGAGCCCGCGGGGACGATTGTTGCCGAGGGCGGCGCTCAGCGGTTCGAAAGCGGTGCGAAGATCGCGGCAGATTGGTGGCGGTTATTTGGCTGTCCCAAGCTGGACGCGGTGGTCATGCAGTCCTTTGCTAACAATCCTACGCTGCAGGCGGCCCAAGCCGCCCTGCGGCAAAGCCAGGACAACCTTCAAGCGGGTTATGGGATCTTCTATCCTCAACTAGGTGCCAGCTTCGAGCCGACACGCCAGCAGTTTTCACCGGCTCGATTCGGCCAAAGCTCCGGAACCAGCATCTTCAGTCTCTACACATTATCGACGACCGTCACTTACGTGCTTGACGCGTTCGGCGGCGAGCGGCGCACTGTGGAGAGTCTGGGCGCGCAAGTCGACGTGCAATATTACAACGCCCAGGGTTCCTACCTCGCGTTATCGGGCAACATCGTCAACGCGATGGTGGCGGAAGCGGCATACAGCGCCGAGATCGAAGCGACGCAACAGACTATTGGATTTCTTGACGAGCAGACCAGAGTCACCGCTGCTCAAGCGACCGCGGGTGTCGTTCCCTACGCGAACTTACTCAGCATCCAAACTCAACTGGCCACAACTGAGGCGACGCTGCCGCCTCTTCGCCAGCAATTGGCCCACACCAGGCATTCGGTCGCGACCTTGGCGGGCCAGGCCCCCGGAGATTGGGCGCCGCCACGGGTCACACTTGCCGAACTGAAGCTTCCCGACGACCTGCCGGTGAGCTTGCCGTCCGAGTTGGTGCGTCAACGTCCCGACATCCTGATCGCGGAGGCCCAGCTACACAGCGCGAGCGCTCAGATCGGGGTGGCAACGGCAAATATGCTCCCGAACTTCAATCTGACCGCCAACTACGGTTTGAACAGCACCACTCTTTCGACGCTGTTCGGGAGTAGCGCTGCCTTTTGGACTTTGGGGGCCTCGCTTGCTACTCCGCTGATCCAGGGACCCACGCTCTGGTACCAACGAAAGGCGGCAATCGATGCATACCAGCAGGCTCTGGCAAACTATCGCCAGACGGTTCTAGCCGCTCTTGCCCAGGTCGCGGATGCTCTGGATGCGTTGCGGCATGACGCGGAGTCCCTCAAGGCACAATCGCTGGCACTCAACAGCGCATCCGAAGCGTTGCATCTGATACAGGCAAACTACCAGGCCGGCACCGTCAACTACCTGCAGGTTTTAATCGCCGACTATCAGTACCAGCAGGCGACGCTTGGGTATATCCAGGCTGCGGGACAACGATTTCAAGATACCGCCGCGCTTTTCGTCGCCCTGGGCGGAGGATGGTGGAATTCGCCCACGGGCAACTCCTACGCTGCGGGAAGCTTGCTCGAAAGATAAGCTACAGACCGTCTCTACGTTTTATCGACGTCGGTCACTTACGCGAGGGGTCGGTGATCCACGCGGGGCGGTACGTAGCGCGGAAGAGGTCGCATTCGTTACGGCGGAAAACGGAGTGTGGGCGGTAGCGATAGGCGTCGCGGCCGAGCACAGCGCGCGAGTCGCGGTCGTCGGTCGCAGCGCGGCGAGAACGAAACAATCAGCGGGGTATCAGGTACTTTGCAGGGAGCATGACTGAGGGAGCAAACACGAGAATACGATGTTTTGGCTGGTGACAGCCGACCTCGTAACGGTGATTCACGCGGGTTACGTTGCGTTTGTGGTCGTCGGATTCCTCGCCATTGTGGTTGGCTGGGCAGCCAACTGGCATTCGGTCCGGAATCTCTATTTCCGCGTCGTCCACCTCGCAATGATTCTGTTCGTATGCTGCGAGGCGCTCACTGGTGCAACCTGCCCACTCACCGTGTGGGAGAATGCGTTGCGCGCACGCGGAGGCGAATCCGGTTACTCGCACGATTTCGTCGGCCATTGGCTTGATTGGCTAATCTTCTATGAGGCTCCCGATTGGGCGTTTACAGCGGTATACCTCAGCTTCGGCGCCTTGGTACTACTGACATTTTGGCTTGTCCCGGTGCAGTGGCCCACTACGGGCCGTTCGGGCGCATCGAATTTAGTTCGATGAAATTTGGACTCGTGAACCCTGGCGATCGCGGGCACCGGCAAATTGCCGGCTTTTATCAAGACGAAGATATCGAAGCGTACTCAAAGCTCGGCCCGGCCGTCATCTCTTCTTCGCCGACAGGAATTTTCATCAGTTCAACCGCTTGATGCTTGAGATCGTACATGCCCACCACTGACCGCGTCAGGCGTTGCGGATTGCCGTTCAGCGCGGCGTGCAGTTCATCGAGCAAGGCTGTGTAGCTGCGATTGAACGCGTGCGCTTTGCGCCACAGCGCGCTGCCGTGCGGATAGTTAGCCATCTTCGGATCGGGACGCATCGGGTAGACCTCATCCCATTGAACCGTCAGCCACTTTCCCGATGGTCCCGACGTTAACGTGTCATCGGCCGTGTACCGACGCTGCCGGTAGATTTCGTCGAAACGGAAATAGTGCGCCAGTTCCTTCACTTCCCCAAACTTCTCGTGAACGCCGTCCCAGATCGTGTGATCGACGCCTTCGCCTTGCCCGGTGATTTCCTCCAAGGCCAGGAGGGCGGAAGGCAAATCAGTGACAGGGGTGACTTCGCCGCCTCCGCGGGAATAGTGTTCGGGCGTTACCTGACGGGACGGGCCTCCCGTGAAAATGCCTTCTGCGGAGAGCTCACGCAATCCCAACTCAATCGCCGCGTAGAACTGCGCCAAACTGTGATAACGATATGCTTCAGGCGGCGCTGAAGGTTTGGCCGGCCGCTCTATGCGGAGGAAGGTCTCGATGGCGTGCTTCGAAAACTTTTCCAGGTTCACACTGAAAGCATCGTCGCTGTGCGGCAGAAAGGTCGGATACTTTGGGATGAACTCGGAGTTGTTGAGCCTAGGGCTGCCACCAATCGCGTTGAGCACATTCGCCGCCAGGATCATATGGAGCATTTCTTCCACGACGACGCTCTTGATAATCCGCGCCGCCTCCAGATTCGAACCGTCCTTAATGGAGTAGAGGGCGCACAGATAAGGCGGGATGGTTGAATGCTCCACTTCAATCGCCGTCTGGAGATGACTCTGCAAATGCTCCAGTTTCTTGATGCGACGCTCAGGCGGGATAGTTGGTTCGCCTCGTCGCTTCAGGTGCTGTCGCTTACCGGTGCGCGAGGATTGTGGAGTGTTCATAGTTGCTACCGAGTTTGGGCAAGGAATTTGAGCGCCCGAATTGCGGGCAGGAAGAAGTAAGCGCCGCCGCGCACCGTGACGAAGCGGGGAAGTCCATGCAGGCGCTCGCGCACCGGCTTCGCCTGTATCGTCATCATCCCATCGCCCGGATTCGCGCTGCTCAACGGATCTCTTTCGTCATAGAGTCCGTTGAATTTCGTGTTGTTCAGCCACGATTGCTGGATGAACTCGAACTGGCGATGAAGTGTGGCATTTATCGCGACGAACAATAGGCCTTGTTCGACAACCTCTCCGGTGGCGGCCGACACTTCATGGTACGGTCTTCCGCGCCGGATGATTCGATGGCGGTTCGCGATGGTCAGCGAGCGTTTTGGCTCGGCAGGGAAAGCCAGCGCATCGCGCGGATTGGCTCTGCGGATGTGAGATCCAACCGGACAGGCGAAGCCATCGTGATCGGTCGCAGCAAAGCCGAAATCGTTGTTGCGATATTTGTTCCTGCCCAACTCGGGATCATCATTTTCGGAATTTAGTGTCAGCGGCGTTCCACTGGGCCATCTCCCTATCATTTTGGCTGACAGGAGTTTCGCTCGAGCGGGATTGTTTGTACCGTCGGCGTTACGCGTCGCGCGATCGAGAAAGCTCCGGAATCCCACTACGTCCTGTGCAAGCTTCCGGAACACGACGAAGCTGCCATCGTGACCGAAGCTGCCTCGGGTCGGTTGCGATGAGTCCACCGCTAGAATGCGATCCGGATCGAGCTCGCGCGAAACGTTCGGGACCGGCACTACCTCTCCGTATTCATCTACATAGCCGAGCAAAAATTCCCCGGCTTTTATTATCGATTGACCCGGCAGTATTTTTTGCCCAGCGCCTTCGATGGCCGGTTGGGAAATTCCATCGCGAAAACCAAATGGCTCGTTCGAGCCGTGACGTATCGACGTCTGGCGAAAGACTTCTTCGAGGCCATTTGATGCTCGCGAAACGTCGAACTCGCGGTTCGCGGATTGATCGAGGACCGCTTCGTCTCGCCCATAGAGCATAATCAGAAGATCGATAGTGGGTGTATTCGGTCCGCCGAATTGCCAGACCTCCGGGGAACTGGGACCGAGGTCACCGAGTTTACGAGATCTCTCCGGGGCTGCCATTCCCATCTGAAATTCACGCGGAAATGCCGCAATCGTGTCGGGCGGCACGCCGAGTTTCTCCATGCCGCTTCGGGTAAATGCGATGTTCGTCTGGGAACCGGGAAGTTCGTCCTCGCGTCGGCGCCGCTTGGCCGAGCTTACCTGACTCGCGATGACGGTGAGCCATCTCTTTGCGGCCCGAGCATCTACGATCTTGAAAAACAAGAATCGCGAATGGTCGAGATGCCCGTAGCCGTTGAGCACAAGGCCCTGGATGTCGTGAAAATCCAGACGGTCTGCTGGCGCGGCAATCATAACAATTTCAGGATGCGCTCAACTTCGTGCTCGCTTTTAGCCGCGGCCAGGTGGTCACGAATGTCCAGGTCATTCATAAGATTGAGCACCGTCTCATTCGGATAAGCGCTGTAGAACACAGGAGTGTATTGCATATGTTGCCTGGACCAATTCGCGAAACCATTGGCGCTCGCCGCGCCCGGCCCGATTAGCCATTTGCAAGGAGGGTAATTTCTAACGTTGCCGTAAGCGCCATTGAGATAAAAACCAGCCGTGTCGGTGAAGTTGCCGATATACTCCAGCGCGCTGCCGTCGTATCCGGTCAGCAGCAGGATTCGCCGACCCTCGTCGAGCCAGACCACGTGCGCGAAGTGCAGGGTAAAAACGCCGCCGAAGCCGCCGCGCAGCAGAATCCGCTGAAACATGATTCCCACCGCCGCGACCGCGGTACGGATTGTGAAACGCCGAATCGGATTGTCCTTGACTATACCGATGGTGGCGAGGTGATTTTGTATGAAGAGATCTTCCATCGCGTAAGTGCGCTCATCGACCGGCGGATCGGGCTGCCGCTTCTCCTTCTGCTCACGTACTTCAAGATAACGCACGGCGAGAATCCAGATTACGAGCAGCGGCGACAGAATCACCCCGACCAGAAGTCCTACGAGCCAGGCCACGATGGTGTTGCGTTGCGCAATCCGTCGATAACTCGAGAAAGTAATCGGAGGGATCTCAGGCCTTACCGGGGAGTCGCGCTCCAAGTGCGCCACTATCAGATCGCGGATCGCAAAGGCGCTCAGACCCCGAATCGAATTCTTCGCGCTTTCGGCGTCCAGAAAGCAATTGATCTCCTCGCGCACGGCAATCGCATTCCGAATGCTTGCCACAGTCTGACCGGGCAGACCCACGAAGAACGCCGCCGCAGGCAGGCTGTGCTCGCGCAGGTAGGCGATAATCGTGGCGTCGGTGCGCGCCGACTCGGCGGGATAGCCCTCGCACTTACTGTAAATCGCGTCGATTCCCCCGCGGCCGTGGCCGACAAGCGCGTGAAGATACTCGTCCGCAGTCCCATCGAAGTTCGACTCGAAGATAAGGATCGGTGGAAACCTCGGATCCTGGGCGGCGATTACGATTCCCGCCATGTGGAGCGACGCGATCTCCGCAAATCGAACGTACTCATTTTTCTCAACGTCGTGCCCGATCCCGCTGAGCAACCGGTCCAGCGCGTCGAGATGGTTCGGATTGACGCGAGTGACTATCGTAATTGTGCTCTGAGCCACGCGCAGTCCCTAAGCACCGAGTTGTGCGAGCATTGAACTTGCGCGGCGCCGATCCGCAATATCGGTCTCCGGCAGCGAGGCATAGACGGGTGCCAATGCCTGGACTGCCTCGTCGCGCCTGCCCTGCTGCGAAAGCAGCGCGGCGAGGCTTGCGGCAGAGCGGAGCTCCAACAGCTTCGCGCCCGAGTTGCGCGCCGTATCAATTGCGATTCGGAAGCATCTTTCTGCCGCCTTGGAATCGGGCGGATCGGATAGCAGCGCGACTTCGCCGCTGACCCTGTGCAGCTCGGATTCAAACAAGCGCTCGCCGGTGTTCTCCATCGCTGCGAAAGCTTCGGCCAGGGCCTTGCGCGCGTCCTCCGCCTGGCCCCCTGTCGCATAGCTCTCAGCCAGCCAGCAGTAGCTTTGCGCGAGCGCGGCGAGAGCCCGTGCGGCGTGCACAGTGACGAGACCCTCGAGCATCTGCGGAATGCCCGGGCCAATCTTTCCCTCGAGCGCGAGCGCGTAGCCGTGCTGAATATGTCCCCAAGCCGCGGGGAGTGCGAATGCCTCCTGCTGCGCCAGGCCGATTAGTTCCTCCGACCACGCCTTCGCTGCGGCTGCGTCGCCAAGCACCGCTGTCACAACGCCGGCTCCAATCAGAGCGTTGGCGAGCGCGACGGTTTGCCTGGACTCGCGCGCGGCCGCGACCGCTTCGTTGCTGACTCTGAGTGCGGGTTCGGGACGCCCGGTCAGCGCCAGGACCTGCGCCAGCCAGGTGCAGCACGAAGAGCGGGCTTGGGCCAGAAATGCGGGCAGCCGCTGCGCGGGACTGAAGACCGAAGCGCCCTGCGTGCAGTGTTCGAGCGCGCGGCGCAACTCGCCGGAGTACGTCATCGTAATGCCTAATGAAGTATGGGCCATCAGGATGGCGGCAGGGTCCTGCCTGCGCTCGGCGATCGAGAGCAGCTCTTCGCCGAGTTCTTGCGCGGCCTTCAACTTGCCGCCGAAATTGTGAAAAACGCAGAGTCCAAACAGCGCCGGGACCAGCTGCGAGCTGTCACCTACCAACCTGCACAACTCCCGCGCACGCTCGAAGGATTTCATGACACCCTCGGCGGCGAAACCTCCGGTCGACATCAGCGAATTGCCGAGGCTGATCTGCAGCGCAAGTTCCAGTTCCGCGGTCGCCGCGTCAGAAGGTAATTGGCGCACCGTCTCCAACGCCGCGTTGAAGTGCGTCAGCGCTTCCGACACCGCCGATCGCTCATAGGCGTGCTGCCCTGCTTGATGTAGATAGTGCACCGTCTTTGGCCCGTTGCCGCTGAGGCGATAGTGATGGACCAGCTTGTCGAGGTGATCCTCGAGACGGTTAGCGCAAAGAGCCTCGATTGCTTCAGCGGTCCTGCCGTGGAGCGCTTTGCGCCGCTCCTGCAGTACCGATTTGTAGGCCACGTCGTGGATCAGAGCGTGCTTGAAGGTGTATTCGGTGTGGGCGACGGTCGGACGCTCGTAGATGAACTCGGCGCTTTGCAGGGACGCGAGACTCTTGAGCAATTCGTCCTCCGGCTTTTCGAGTGCGTGCAGCGCCACCGGTAGAGGAAATTCCTCTCCGATGACCGCGAGCGCCTGCAGGAGGCTTTTCTCCTCGGGCGGCAGCCGATCGATGCGCGAAGCAACGATCCCTTCGACCGTCGCAGGGATGGAAATCTCGGCGTGAGCTCGTGTGACGTGTACCCGATCGCCCTCGCGCACAATGGTCCCGTTCTCAAATAGCGCGCGCACGATTTCCTCGATGAACAGTGGGTTGCCCTCGGACTTCTCGATGATCAGCTTCTTGAATGGGCGCAACTCATCGGCATCGGTCAACAGTGCGCTGAGCAGCTCTTCCGCTGGATTGGCTTCGAGTGGGTCGAGCCGCAACTGCCGGTAGTACGACTTTCCGGCCGAAGGGTGTGTGAACTCGGGCCGGTGGTTTACCAGCATCAGAATCCTCAGGTTGGCGAGCGAATCCGCCAGCAGCCTCAGAAATTCCAGGCTCTCAGTATCGAACCAGTGTAAATCTTCAAAAATGATCAGCAGCGGCTGCGCAAGACTGTCGCGTACCAGCAGGCGTTTGATTGCATCGAGAGTCCGCTGTTTTCGAAGCTGCCGATCCATTCCCGCTATTGGATCGTCAGCCTCGGGAACCCCCAGCAGCGCGTTCAGATAGGGGACCGTATCGAGCAGTCCAGGATCCAGGTCGGCGAGCCGGCTCTTAATCTTATGGCGGCGCTTCTCCGCGTCGTCAGCGGGCTGAAGGTCCAGGTACTTCTGCAACAGTTCGACCAGCGGCAAATACACCCATCCTTTTGCGTGAGCGATGCCCGAGGTTTCGAGCAGCTTGAATCCGCCGCCCGAAGTCGCCTTGAACTGATGAAACAGACGCGACTTCCCAATTCCCGCATCGCCGACGACTCCGACTATTTGGCCCTGCCCCGATTGCGCGCGCTCAAATGCGCGTTTCATCTCGTTGAGCTCGGCATCGCGGCCGACGAACTTGACCAGTCCTCGCCGCGCCGCGGCTTCCAGCCGGGTTCGTAGCGGACCCACGTCGATGACTTCATAGGCGATGACTGGCTGGCTAACGCCCTTTATGGTGCGCGGAGCCAGCGCCCTGAACTGGAAAAACCCTTCCGATAACTTACGGGTCTGATCACCGACGACCACCGCACCGGGCGTCGCTAACGACTGCAACCGCGCCGCGAGACTGGTGGGGTGGCCAATCGGCGTATATTCGACTCGTGCTTCATCGGTCCGGACACTGCGCACCACCACCTCACCCGTGTTAACGCCAACCCGCACGAATAGCGGCAGGCGGCCCGACTCGCGCAAAGAGTCGGAGTAGCGCCGGATTCTGTCCTGGAGTTCGAGCGCCGCGTAGATTGCGCGTTGAGGGTCGTCTCCGTGCGCTATCGGAGCGCCGAACAGGGCAAAGATTCCGTCACCGGTGGATTGCACGACACGTCCATCGAAACGGCGGACCACCTCGACCATAATTTCCAGGGCCGGATCGACCAGCCTGCGGGCATCTTCGGGATCCAGCGACTCCAGGAGATCCATTGAACCCTGTATGTCGGCGAAGAGCACCGTGATGGTTTTGCGTTCTCCATCGCCGACGCTCGGATCCTGATCCGCCGGACCGGTTGCCGAGGACTGCGATGAGCGCGAGCTTTCCCCGGCAAGGCTGGTTCCGCATTCGTGGCAGAACTTCGAAGGCGCCGGATTTTGGGAGCCGCACTTGGAACAAGTGCGTGTCAGCGGCGCCCCGCATTGGGAGCAGTGCTTGCTGGACCCCGGGTTCTCCGTCGCACAAGTCGGACACTGCATGTCAGACCGCCGCCGCCGCTCCGGCCGGGAGATAGAGGCTAATCAACATCAGACTAGTGACATCAAATGCCTAGACCCGCGACACGATCCAGTTCGCGAGATGTCCCCAGACGCCTTGTTCCGACTTGGGATTCGTTCCCCGCCACTTCTTGTGCAGGTCGGTCGGAAGCCGGTAGAAGTCGCGCTGGGGTCCTCCTTCCACCTTTATCATGTACTCAATGATGCTCAGGATGTGATGGCGAAAGATCATCGCCCGCCAATGGGAAGCCTCGAGGTCGCGATCGATGAACTTGGCAAAATTCACCACGATCCGGGCCAGATGTTTCTCCAGTTCGCTGTCAGGTATGCCGAGGTAGTCGGCGACCTCCTTCTGTATGAAAAGCCGCATCAGGCCGGTCGGTATGCCCTCCAGCAGCGGGGGGGAATTCTTTTCCAGCATATCGATCAGCGCCTGCGTCATTTCTCGGCCTTCGTCGGAGGGAGCGAACTGACGCCGACTGATAATCTCCTTCAACTCAGCAGCCTCTTCCAGATTGTTCGGGATCATTTCCGGCAGAACACCCATGAGCTTGCCCACTTCGCACCATGCATCGAAATAGGCGTCAGCGGCCTCGCTCGTGATGTTCGCACCAAGCTTCCGGAGTCCATCGATGGCCAGGAACGAAAAGGTCAGCAGCGTGCCGGCGAGATCTTCCTGATTGATTGGAACGCCAAAAGAAAGGTGATCCCACTGCGAGGTCGTGTCATGACGGAGGTGGTGCCGAACCGCTGCGTGCATCAGCCGCACTTTCTGCACCGTACGGATTCCTTGGCCACTAGATCCGAGCCCTCCGGGCTCCATCACATCGACCACCATCTGCATGGTTCTGAATAAACGTCGATTCGGGCGCTTGGCCAGGTAGGCCGTCCGATGAAGGACTTTGACCCCTTTGCGCGCGGCATAAGCATCGGGCAGCGCATAGCATCCGAGCGTGATCAGAATTTCGGGACCGTGGTCCACGAAAAGAGTCTGCGCCGCCTCGATGCGTGATGTATTCGGGAGCGGTTCCGCCGTTGTCTCATTTATGAAGGCTCGCAAAGCGGGTGGCAGCGAGGACGGTGTAGGCGCGGCGTTGGTCAACCGATGCGTCATGAAGGCTTGAGCGGCCTTTTCTTGACCGTGGGCGAAAATGGCCTCGATCGCGGCATCCGCGGGAGGGTCGCCAACAGAGCGCATCGCGTCCAGCATCGCGTCATTCCAGCGTGATGAAGTCATCGGTTATAAGTCGTCAGCGCTCGTGGAGATGCGGTATCGGATACGCGTTCTTCGTTTGGTTGATTCCTTCGCGGTACGGAATAGCTACACAACTCGTATTTCAGCTTCCGAAGCTCGAAGGCTAAAACCAACGCCAACGTTTTGCAAACGCGAAGTTCGAGCCCGTCCCGCGTGCTCCTGTCTGACGAACACTGGGATACGAGGGTCGGGGCGGCGGAGTGTATGTGCCACATATTGTTATTACATTTTTTCCCCGCTCCTCGAGGCGCTCAGCTCCTCGATCAGCGCCTTGGCGTCCATGAGATCCGCGGTATCGAAGCCCTCGGTGAACCAGTTGTAGATTTCGGCGAGCATCGCGCGAGCCTCGTCGCGTTTGCCTTGCTTGTTGAGCAGGCGGGCGAGGCTCATCGTCGCGCGCAACTCTAGCGACCGGGCGTCCTGGGATCGTGCGACATCGACGGCGCGACGAAAATCGGCCTCGGCTTCAACTGGATTGGTCGATTTCAGTTTCACCCCGCAGCCGATAGAGCTCCGCTTCCCATAGGTGTTCGCCGCTGCGTTCGATGAACGCGAACGCTTCGGCGAGCGCCGCGCCGGCCTCGTCATCATCGGAGCCCTCCAGGCACGCCTCCGCGAGCCAGCCGAGGTTCACCGACAACCCCGCCACGGCCTGCGCGAGGTCCCGGCGAATCCTCTTTATTCCGTCGGCCGTGTTTCGGTCGGAAGCGAACGCGCGCTGTGTGAGCCTGGCCATCTGTAAAAGGGTCGGAAACCCCTGCTCTTCGCAAAGAGCTGTCGCGGCCTGTGCCTGCTCGACCGCATTCATACGCTCGCGGCGAAAGCCGTGCAGCATCGCCATATTCGAAATCGCCTGAGCGAGGCTTAAAGGATGAGATAGCTGCTGCGCCAGACGCACCGACGCCCCCGCGGCTTCCAGCGCTTTTTCGGGGTAGCCAAAAGCCACAGCGTCAATCCCCTGATGCCGAGGCAGCACACCGCGGGATCGTCGCCGCCGTAGAGGTGGGCAAGGGGATGATGCCTCTTTGAATCGTAGCGCGTTACCAGCTCGTCCTGAGACTGGCGTGCAGACGCCAGTTCTCCCGTGAATGCCTGCAGCCAGCCGAGCTGGTGATACGCCTGCACCAGCATATTGGAATTTCCGCTTCGCTCCGCAAGACTCAGACATTCGTCCATGATTTCTCGGGCAGGCTTGTATTCGCCACCAACGGCGTAATACGCAGCCAGTCCAAAAAGCGCGGGAAAGAGCTGCCGAGTCTCTCCAACCTCGCGGCACAGTTCGCGCGCGCGCAGATAGACTGCTTCGGCCTCCTGCGCGCTCCAACGCTTTGTGACCTGCACCGAAGGCCCGAGCGCAAGCAGCAGCGCCAGCTCTCGCTCAGCTCGTTGCGGTGAATGGGGCATCGCCCGAAGCAGTTCGAGAGCGGCGCTGAAATGGCTCACAGCTTCAATGTAGGCGGAGCGCTCGACTGCTCGACCTCCGGCGCGTTCCAGATACTCGATCGCCTTCGGTGCGTTCCCGCTGCGGCTATAGTGATGCGCCAGCTCGCTCAAGTGATCGTCGATGCTCGCGGCATACAACTTTTCAATCGCGACCCCGGTGCGTTCGTGCAGCAGCTTGCGCCGGTCGCTCAGAATCGAGTTGTAGGCGACTTCCTGGGTCAGCGCATGCTTGAAGGTATATTCAACGTCTCCAACCGCCGGCT
>Ga0074046_10000639_pt1 | contig 32100 bp, 21 predicted proteins | sample BogForMeECP23OM3_FD_94441 | JGI IMG/M metagenome (GOLD analysis project Ga0074046, IMG submission 94441) | Bog forest soil microbial communities from Calvert Island, British Columbia, Canada - Bog Forest MetaG ECP23OM3 | ecosystem: Environmental > Terrestrial > Soil > Wetlands ... | reverse complement strand
GCCCGAGGTCCAGATCGCGATCCTGAGTGAACGGATTGGTGAACTGACGGAGCATTTTAAGACGCATAAGAAGGACCATGCCTCCCGGCGCGGTCTTCTCATGATGGTCAGCAAGCGTCGCAGTTTGCTGGACTACCTCAGAAAGTCCGATACCGAGCGCTACAAGGTCGTCATTCAGAAACTGGGCATCCGCAAGTAAGACGGCCAGCCACTGAAAAACCGCTCTTCACGCGTGTTGTGCGTCACTTTCCCCCTGCCATCGCCCATGGTGCGACGGCCGGGGATACCGAATTGGCTGGTGCCGTCCGGGAAGGCCGCAAAGCAGTTTCATGAATGATGTGGGAAGAGATTTTGAGTTCCCTCAGGGGCTAAAGCCCAACGTTTATGTTGTCCGTAGCGGCACGGCTGAAGCCGTGCCCTTTCACATCACAATTATGAGACCAGCTCTAAGGCATGAGAATTTGTTGGGCGCAATCGGGCGCCCGCTCGGTTTTCAGCCCCTCTCGGCTGACATGAGTTCCAACGTCAAATTCGAGTTTCGAGCGACGAAAATCCCCGGCCCGGCGAACCCCGCCCTATCGACCCAAAAAAGATCGATAGGGCGGGGCATCCGGTATCCGGCAAATGCTTGGGACTTGTCGGTTGCGTTCACAACGGAAGGAAGATAAATGAAGCACGAAGTAACAGTTCAGCTCCACGGCGGAAAGTCCATTCACTTTGAAACTGGCAAGCTGGCCAAGCAGGCCCACGGTTCCTGCATCGTCCGCATTGGCGACAACGTCGTTCTTGCCACCGCCTGCGCCAACGCCGAGCCCCGCGAGGGCATCGACTTTTTTCCCCTCACGGTTGATTACCGCGAGTACACCTACGCCGCGGGACGCATCCCGGGTGGGTTCATCAAGCGCGAAGGACGCCCCAGCGAGCGCGAGATCCTTACCAGCCGCCAGATCGATCGTCCGATTCGCCCGCTTTTCCCCGAGGGCTTCCGCTGCGAGACCCAGGTCATTGCCATGGTGCTCTCGGCCGATACCACGAACGACCCGGACGTTGCGGGAATTAATGGCGCGTCGGTCGCGCTGAGCGTGTCGGACATTCCGTTTCACGGCCCCATTGGCGCGGTGCGCGTCGGCCAGGTGAATGGCGAGTTCGTCATCAACCCGACCTACGACGAGCAGCGCGAAGGCAAGCTGAACCTCATGGTCGTCGGCACGAATGACGGCATCGTAATGATCGAGTCGGGCTCGAAAGAAGTTTCCGAAGACACGGTCGTTCAGGCCATCGAATTCGGCCATCAGGAGATCAAGAAGATTTGCGCCGCCATCAGCGACCTGGCACAGAAGGTTGGCAAGGCGAAGCGTACGGTCGAGCCGGTGGTCGTCGATGAAGAGTATCTCAGCGAACTTCGCGCCAAGTTCGGCGCGCAGTTGACCGACGCCGTTAACACCGAGAAGTATCCCAAGAACCAAAGCTACGCGCTAATCAAGAAGCTGAAGGATGAGCTGAAGGCCGGGATTCCTGAAGAAGACGAAGACGCCCGCAAGAAGGCCGGCAAGTACTTCGACATGCTACGGGAGCAGATCTTCCGCGAGGAGGTAATTAAGGACAAGCGGCGTCCGGACGGCCGGCAGTTCGACCAGATTCGCGATATCTGGATCGAAGTCGGCGTGCTGCCCCGCACCCACGGTTCGTCGATCTTTACGCGTGGTGAAACGCAGGCTCTGGTTACCACCACGCTGGGCACTGGCGACGACATGCAGCGGCTTGAGGCGTTCGAAGGCGAAGCCAAGAAGCGCTTTATGCTTCACTATAACTTTCCGCCGTTTTCCGTTGGAGAAGTTGCGTTTCTGCGTGGTGCCGGACGCCGCGAGATCGGACACGGTGCGCTTGCCGAGCGGGCACTTTCTGCCGTTCTCCCCAACGAGACCGACTGGCCTTATGCGATGCGCGTCGTCTCCGACATTCTGGAGTCCAACGGTTCGTCCTCGATGGCTACAGTGTGCGGCGGTTCGCTCAGCATGATGGACGCCGGCGTTCCGCTTAAGGCGTCTGTCGCCGGGGTCGCCATGGGACTGGTGAAAGAAGGCGACGCCTATGCCATCCTGACCGACATCGCGGGCGCGGAAGATCACTACGGCGATATGGACTTCAAAGTTGCCGGCACGCGCGAAGGCATCACCGCCCTGCAGATGGACATCAAGGTCATGGGCATCACGGCGCAGATCATGCGCGAAGCTCTTGAGCAGGCGCGCCGCGGGCGTCTGTTCATCCTCGACAAGATGAACGAGGTCATCGGCGAGCCGCGCACTACGTTGAGCGAGTTTGCACCGCGTTTCTACACCGTGCAAATTCCCACCGACAAGATTCGCGACCTCATCGGACCGGGTGGCAAGGTGATTCGCGGCATCATTGAGCAGACCGGCGTCAAGATCGACGTGGACGACAGCGGCAAGGTCAACGTCTCATCGAATGATCAGGAAGCGGCGTCGAAGGCGCTGCAGATGATTTCCGACATTACTGCCACGGCTGAAGTGGGGAAGACCTACCTCGGCAAGGTGACGCGCCTGGCGGACTTCGGCGCTTTCGTGGAAATCATCCCCGGCACCGATGGACTGTTGCACATTAGCGAAGTTGCGGAACATCGCATTAATGATGTGCGCGATGAGTTGAAGGAAGGCGACCAGATTCTCGTCAAGGTGCTGGCCGTCGAAGGCAATCGCATCAAGCTGTCGCGCAAGGCCATCCTTAAGGAGCAGCGCGCCAAGATGGGTGGAGGCGAGGCGCCGCCGGAAGGCGAAGGCGTACCGGTCGCCTTTGAAGGCGGACACGAAGCTGCCGACGAGCCCAACTTCAACCGCGAAGGCAGCCGTCCACCGCGGCGTGACGGAGGGGGCGATCGCGGCCCGCGTCGTGGCGGTCCGGGCGGGGGACGTGGCGGTGATCGAGGTCGTGGCCGCGGGCCGCGCCGCTAAGTACGTTCAAGTTGGAGTCCCAGGTTAACGCCCAAATGAGGGGCGTGAACCTGGGGCACCCATCGATCAAATCTTCCCGTGTTACGCTGAATTTTGCCCTGCCTCCTTTATTGCGTCACGCTGAGCAACACAGAAGCGATCTCCGCTATCACTGGCGTTTCTGATCAGCCCGTTGTAGCGCACGATGCTGATAACCTGCGCATCTATTGGAGCGAAGTCGCCAATCCCGAGACGCTCGCCGAAGCTTCGGTACGCAAGCCCTCCGAACAGAAATTTCGCCTGGTGGTGCGCGAAGTCGTTGCGCACACCACCCCGATCGCGTTTCCATTCCCCGCCTTGGTTGTCGATTTGGAGGCTGTCGACAAACTCGTCGCAGAACGACGCGAATATTACCTTGAAGTGCTCACTCGGCTTTCCGACACGGTGCAATATGAATTGACCGCCACCTGGGCCGCCGACGATCAGGCGGACCTCGCGACCCCAGTTAGCGGGCGCGAGTATGTCAAACGACGTGAGGAATCGGCAGCCCGCATCACCGCGATCGATACGAAGCTAAAGAATGTCACGACCGGCATTGTGCGCGAATGGCGGTCGCGGCAAGAGCGCCGCAATCACCTTTGGTTCGCGCTGGTTTCGCGCGATGATCGCGAGCGATTCATCGCGGCGTTACGGAGTGCGGGGCCGTCGGAAGGAGTCCGGTTACGGCTGTCCGGCCCTTGGCCACCAGGTGAATTCGTGAACCGGCAACGGTAGAAGCAGTCTCATAAATGATGGGCGGAAGGAAATTCTATTTCCCTCAGGGGCTAAACAGGCTGCGGAAAAAGTCTGGAATGTGCTTGCCGCGCGGACTAAAGTCCGCGCGGAACATCAAAAGATGAAGGCCTTATCGGCACGACTGAAGTCGTGCCCTGATACAAAGCCGCGCACAAATGCATTTTTCCGCAAGCTGTAAAGCCCGGTGTTTACGGTGCCCGGAGCGGCACGGCTAAAGAGGCTGCGGAAAAGGTCCAAAATGCAGGTCCCTCGACTCGCTTCGCTCGCTCGGGATGACAAGAATAAAGGACTTGCACGGCGCAGCTAAAGCTGCGCCCCTTCAAAACTGGCAAACGATACTTTTTCCGCAAGCTGTGAAGCCGTGCCCTGACGCAGGGCCAAGAGATCTCAGCCCGCGAAACGGCTGTCATTCCCATCCCCTCTCATCCCGCGTACGATGTTTCTGTATCCTTATGCGCACAATTCGGCTCTTATTCGTCTGCTCACTTTTTCTGGTTACTCTTGTTTCGGCTCAAACCTCCACCCCTCCGACCAAGCCGTCTCCCGACTATTCCCAGGAAGCCTTCGTTACCGAGCACTACATCGAGTCCTTTCGTTTCGAAAACGACGGCACCGGCCGCGAGCAAATCGATGCGCGCATCAAGATAAACAGTGACAGCGGCGTGCAGGCGCTGGGTCAACTGAAAGTCGGCTACAGTGCGCTCAGCGACAAGCTCGAAGTGGTTTACGTCCGCGTCATCAAGCCCGACGGCACGGTGATCACGGCGCAGGAGTCGGCGATCCAGGACCTCACCATCCCCGATGCGCCGGTGTACACCGACTATCACCAGAAGCACATTACAGTGCCTTCGCTGCGCCCCGGCGACGTGTTGGAGTACCAGTTTGTTCGCACCATCGTGAATCCCCTGACGCCCGGGCAATTCTGGACCAGTTACGACTTCAGGGACCGCGGCATCGTTCTCGACGAGCAGCTCGAGATCAATGTGCCGAAGTCGCGCCAGATTAAGCTCAAGAGCGAGCCGGGCGCCGAGCCGAAAATCACAGACGAAGGCGACCGCCGCATTTACCGCTGGAAGCACTCGCATCTTGATGACGACGAAGAAGCCGCCAAAACGAAGAAGCGCTCCATGCGGCGGCATGACGAGGATGAAGTACCCTCAGTGCAACTCACCACCTTTGAGAGCTGGCAGCAGCTCGGCGATTGGTACGCCGCCTTGGAGAAAGACCGCCGCCAACCCAGCGATGCCATTAAGGCCAAGGCTGCCCAACTTGTCGAAGGTAAGACAACCGACATGGACAAGGTGAAGGCGTTGTACGACTTCGTCTCGCGCGATTTTCGGTATGTCAGCTTGTCTTTCGGGCTCGGCCGCTATCAGCCGCACGCAGCTTCCGAAGTTCTCGCCAATGGCTACGCCGATTGCAAGGACAAGAACACGCTGCTGGCCGCGTTGCTCGCCGCGCAGGGTTTCGAGTCAACCTCGGTGCTTATTGGGTCGGAACACAAGCTCGATCCCGAGGTTCCTTCGCCGTCGCAGTTCGATCACGTCATCACCCGCGTTCCCGTTAACGGTCAAGAGATCTGGCTCGACAGCACGAACGGTGTCGCTCCATTCCGCATGCTGGCGTTTCCTCTACGCGACAAGCAGGCGCTCGCCCTGCCGCCGGGCGGTACGCCCCAACTTGTACGCACGCCCGCTGACCTCCCGTTCGCCAGCTTCGACCGCAGCCGCATCGACGGTTCCTTGAACGACACCGGCAAACTCACCGCCCACTTCAGTGCGTCGGCTCGTGGCGACGCCGAGCTGGGTATGCGGTTCGGTCTACGCCAAATCCCGAACAACAAGTGGAAGAATGTCTTCGACATGATGCTGAGCGCTTCTGCCATGAAGGGTGGCGAAATCACGAACTTGAAGATCGGCGACCCGGCGAACTCCGACGAGCCGCTTAGGGTCGACTTCGACGTGGCGGTTAGCAACTACTTCGACTGGTCGGCCGCCGACGCCAAGCTCCCTCTGCCGGTTGTCGGTCTCACGGTGCCTCCTCCTCCGGATGACGACAGCAAGAACCCAAAGCCGATCAAGCTGGGCGCGCCAACGGAAGCGTTGTCAGAGGTAAAGATCGCCATCCCCGTGAAATACACGGCCCGCTTGCCGATTGGTGTCGACGTCAAGCGCGACTATGCCGAATATCACTCCAGTTACAAATTTGACGACGGCCAGCTCGTCGCATCTCGCAAATTGCAGACGCAACTCACCGAAATCCCTTACGATCGCCGTGACGACTACGCCGCCTTCCGCCGTACGATCGAAGCCGATCAGGCGCAGTCCATCACGCTCGACAATAAGACTCCGGGCACGGCGGGGCTTGGCGCGAATGAGTCGCCCGACGACCTGTTCGACTCTGCCACTCAGGCAGCCAATAACAACAACTTCACAGTCGCCGTCGATCTCTTCGAACGAGTGGCCGCGGTCGATCCCAAGCATAAAGGGCTGTGGAACAATCTCGGCCGTGCCTACCTCGCACTGCAACGAGACCAGAAGGCGGCCGATGCCTTTAAGAAGCAGATCGATGCCAACCCTTACGACGAGTATGCCTACGCCAACCTGGGCCTCGCCTACGAAGGGATGCAGCGCTATGACGATGCCATCGCGCAATATCAAAAGGCGATCGAGGTCAATCCTCTCGACGGTTCCGCGCACGATAGCCTTGGTCTGCTTTACAGCAAGCTCAAGCGCTGGAACGACGCCGTCCCTGAGTTGGAGAAGGCTGCGTCGCTGCAGGAGAAGAATCCGCTGATGCTGATCTCCCTCGGTCAGGCCTACATTGCTACCGGGCAGACCGACAAGGGCATGGCGTCGTTCGATCGTGCGATTGCGCTTTCTCCCACCGCGGTCGTCTGGAACAACATCGCCTACTCACTCGCCGAGCAGAACGTGCAACTCGAGCGCGCCAGCCAGTATTCCGATGCTGCGATCAACGCCATCGAAACCCAGCTTCGCGACGTCAATCTCGATACCCTCCGCCTGCAGGACATCTTTACCGCCAACCTGCTTTACAACGTTTGGGACACCAAGGGCTGGGTCGAATTTCAGCGCGGTAATCTCGACACCGCCGAGCGTTACATTCGCGCCGCCTGGGAGGCCAATGGCAATGGCAGCATTAGCGAGCACCTGGGAGAGATTGCCGAGAAGCGAGGCAACAAGGACGAAGCCATCCGCTACTATCTTTTCTCGCTGACGGGACAATCGCCCAGCGTCGAGGCGCGCTCGCGCCTCACCGCGCTGGGAGTCACTGATGTTGATAGCCGCGTCGAAAAGGCGCGCGCTGAACTGCAGACGCTTCGCACGCGCAAGCTCGATGCGTCGGGCAAGGGAACTGGTGACTTTTTCGTGCTCGCCTCGCCCGCGAAGAACGATCAGGTGAAGTTCGTCAGTGGAGATGCGGAAATCAGGGCGCTCGCCGACGTGGTGAAGTCGTCGAACCTCTACATCAAGTTTCCCGATCCGTCATCGGTTCGCGCCTTGCGTCGTGGAACCGTGACGTGCGGCACTGTTCCACCTCCGCCTCCAGCGAAAGGTAAGACCACGAAGAAGGCGGCGAATAAAAATGCCGCGAGTGAAAAAGGAGCGAAGTCTGCAGCGGCCACTCCGGCAGCGGCGAAATCGGAGGATCCTACAAAACCCGAACTGCTCCCTGGGCCGTGCTCGGTGGAGCTTCTGCCCTCGGATACCGTTCGCTCGGTGGATTAAACTACTTGCGGCCCGCATCTGCGAATGGGAGGTGACTGACCATGGAAGATCTTCGCTACCCAATCGGCAAATTCGAATGGGTTCCGCCCAAGAACGAAAAGCAGATGGCTGAGCGACGCGCTCAATACATCGATGTGCTCGCCAAGTTGCCGGATGTCTTCGGTCAGGCAGTTGCCGGCCTCACGCTTGCGCAACTCGATACGCCTTATCGTCCTGAAGGATGGAGCGTGCGCCAGCTCGTGCATCACGTTCCTGACAGTCACGCCAATGCGTATATCCGTTTCAAACTTGCGCTGACGGAGTATGAGCCCACCATCAAGCCGTACAAAGAGGACATGTGGGCGAAGCTGGCCGACTCGGCCAGCACTCCCATCGACGTTTCCCTGCAAATGTTGAGCGCAATCCATAGCCGCTGGGTGACGATCCTCCGATCCATGGACTCGTCTGACTTCGCGCGGCCGCTTCGCCATCCTGAGATTGGAGTGGTGGACCTGAACCGCATGCTGGCCATGTACGCCTGGCACTCCGCGCATCACACGGCGCACATTACTTCGCTGCGCAAGCGCATGGGGTGGGGATAGGGATTGGGTCTCGCAAGTTAGAACGTGGGTGGCCTTTTTTTTCGAGAAGCAAAAGGGCGGGAGAGCGAGCAACTCGCGTTGAACCGCGCGCATCGAATTACGTATTACCCCGGAGGCCTGAATGATCCAATTCAAACTCAACGGGAAGCAGCAATCCTTCGACGGCGATCCGAGCATGCCGTTGCTCTGGTATGTCCGCGATATTGCTGGCTTGAGCGGCACCAAGTTCGGTTGCGGGATGGGGTTTTGCGGCGCCTGTACGGTACACCGCAACGGGAAGGCGGTCCGCTCGTGTTCGATCCCGATGAGTGGCGTCGCCGGCCAGGAGATCGTCACGATCGAAGCTATAGCGGGCGCCAATGGCCTGCATCCCGTGCAGATCGCCTGGATCGAAAACTCCGTTCCGCAATGCGGCTACTGCCAGTCCGGACAAATCATGCAGGCCGTCGCCCTCCTCGCCGAGACACCCAAGCCCACCGACGCCGACATCGAAAACCCCATGGCAGGAAACATCTGCCGTTGCGGAACCTATCAGCGTATTCGCGCTGCCATCAAGCAGGCTGCGGGGGTGAAGGCATGAGCACCGCGATCCAGAATGTCAGCCGCCGGGGATTCCTGAAGGGCATGTTCTCCGCGGGCGCCTTTGTGCTCGCTGTGCGCTACCTGCCCGACGTCGCCTTCGCCGAGGAAATTGCCCGCGACGTGATCGACCACGCGCCGCTGCATCCCAGCGTGTACGTCGGCCTCGAAACGGACGGCACCGTTTACATTGTGGCCCATCGCTCCGAGATGGGTACCAGCAGCCGCACCTCGGTTCCGCTGATTTTGGCCGACGAACTAGATGCCGACTGGGCTCGGGTGAAGATCATTCAGGCCATTGGCGACCCGCGTTACGGCTCGCAAAACACCGACGGTTCCCGTTCGGTGCGCGACTTCTTTAACCCCATGCGGGAAGGCGGAGCCACCGCGCGCCTCATGCTGGTTCGCGCTGCAGCGCAGCAATGGGGAGTTTCACCCGACGAGTGCAGCACAGGCCTGCATCAAGTCATTCACGGCCCCAGCGGCCGCAAAGCCGACTACGGCCAACTCGTGGCAGCCGCTGCCAAGCTGCCGGTGCCCGCCAAGAGCGAAGTGAAGTTCAAGCCGCGCAGTCAGTGGCGCTACATCGGCAAGGGCGAAAACCCTTACGATCTGCGCGATTACTGCACCGGCAAGGCCAACTTCGGTCTCGACGCCAAAGTCGACGGCATGCTCTACGCCGCCATCGCCCACCCGCCCGTGCTCGGCGGGACCGTGAAGTCGCTCGACGACAAGCCGGCGCTCGCGGTAAAAGGCGTACATCAGACCACTACCATTGAAACCTTCAAGGCGCCCTGTGTCTTCCAGCCACTCGGTGGAGTCGCGGTCCTGGCTGACAACACCTGGGCCGCGTTTCAGGGCCGCAAGCAACTCAAGATCACGTGGGACAATGGCGCCAACGCCGTTTACAACTCCGGCGAATTCAAGCGCCAGTTACAGGAAACCGCACGTAAGCCCGGCAAGGTCTGGCGCAATCAAGGCGACGTCGACAAAGAGTTCGCAACAGGCAAAAAGACCATCGAAGCCGAATACTACATCCCGCACCTCGCCCATGCCTCCATGGAGCCTCCCATGGCTCTCGCCGACGTGCGCGGCGACCGTATCGAAGTGTGGACCGCGACGCAAAATCCGCAGGCGGTGCAGGACTCTATCGCTTCGGCTCTGAAGGTCCCAAAAGAAAACGTCGTTTGCCACGTCACGCTTCTGGGCGGCGGATTCGGGCGCAAATCGAAACCGGACAACGCCGTCGAAGCCGCGGTGCTTTCCCGCAAAGCCGGCAAGCCCGTCAAGGTTGTCTGGAGCCGCGAAGACGACATTCGGTTCGACTACTACCACACCGTCTCAGCCGCCTACATGAAGGCCGCAGTCGACGACAAGGGCCGCCCCACTGCGTGGTTGCAGCGCAACGTGTTTCCGCCCATCGCTTCTATCTTCCAGGCCGGCGCCGAGTCCGCCGGCCCGGGCGATATGCAGCAAGGCTGGACCGACATTCCTTACGATCTTCCCAACCTGCGCGCCGAAAACGGCCCCGCACCGGCGCACGTTCGCATCGGATGGTTCCGCTCGGTCGCCAACATTTATCAGGCGTTCGCGGTGCAGAGCTTCACCGACGAACTGGCCGCTAACGCCAACGCCGACCGCATTCAATACGCGCTCGAGCTTATCGGACCGCCGCGCAAAATCGACTTCAAGGCCCTCGGCGTGGACTATCCCAACTACGGCGGATCGCTTGAGGAGTATCCCGTCGACACCGGGCGTCTGCGGCATGTCATCGAGCAAGTTGCAGAGAAGTCCGGCTGGGGCAAAGAGAAGTCCGGCAACGGCCTGGGCTACGGTTTCGCTGCACATCGCAGCTTCCTTACCTACGTTGCCTGCATTGTAAAGGTTGAGGTCAACACCGATGGCGACATCAGCATTCCGCGTGTGGATTACGTGATCGATGCGGGGACGGTCGTTAATCCCGATCGCACCAAGTCGCAGTTTGAGGGCGCAGCCGTTTTCGGAACCAGTATCGCCCGCTATGGCGAAATCACCGCCAAGAACGGCGTGATCGAGCAGTCGAATTTCAACGACTATCAGGTGACCCGGCTGCCCGAAGCGCCGCGTCAGACCAACGTGTACATCGTAGAGAGTGACGCTCCGCCTGCAGGTGTTGGTGAACCTGGCGTGCCTCCGTTCGTGCCAGCGTTCTGTAACGCGATTTTCGCTGCGACAGGGAAGCGCGTCCGCGAATTGCCGCTGTCGAAGATGGACTTCAGCAAGACCGCGAAGAGCTGACGCACAGTTGGATCGCTCGTCGGGTGCACAGGTTCGCGTGCGCCCGCTGGCCCCTAAAAGTGGTCTCATCAATGATTGGCGGAAGGGAATTCGATTTCCCTCAGGGGCTGACGCCCAATGTTTACGGTGCCCCGAGCGGCACCCTTCGACTTCGCTCAGGGCAGGCTATGAAGCCATGCCCTTTCAAATCACATTTATGAGACCAGCTCTAACCTGGGCATGAAGCAGCAATACTGCTAGCCCAAGTTCGTCACGGAACCAGCGAATTCTGCGATTTTTGATGTCACCAGCGAGACAAGTCGTGTCTTTGCAATGGCGGCTTCGGAAAACGCGATGTAGTGCAGACCTACCCTCTTGAAACCAGCGATAGCTGATGACACACTCGGCCCAGATGTTTTTGCGGCCGCATCAGCGCAGCAAGGACGGTAAGGACCACACCTACGGGTCGCTGGTAGAGACCGTGCGAACGGCCAGCGGTCCGCGCCAGAGAACCCTCTGCTATTTAGGCGAGCTGAACGGTTCGGCCCAGGCGCGGTGGCTGAAAAGCATCGAGGTGTTCAACGAGCAGGGCGAAGCCCAGCAACGGAAACTATTTCCTTCGCATATCGAGGTGCCGGACGATGATCCGCAGGTGGCGCGAGTGGTCGTGAATCGAGTCCGCCTGGAGAGAACCCGGCAATTGGGCGCCTGTTTTCTAGGCTGGGAGTTGTGGAAGCAACTCGGACTCGATGGCTTCTTCCAGCGGGCAGTGGACGACGATGCGGCCGAGTTGCCCGGGTCACGTGTGGTCGCGGTGCTGGCCATCCACCGGCTGTGCGCACCCGGCAGCGAGTTGGCGATCGAGCAACGCTGGTATCCAACGACGGCACTGGATGATCGGCTGGAGATCGAAGAAGGCAAGATCAACGACAGCCGCTAGTACCGCTGTCTGGACCGTATTCTGCCGCACAAGACGAAGCTGGAACAACATCTCAAGCCGCGTTACGGGGAGTTATTCGGCGCCGAGTTCGATGGGCTGCTTTACGACCTGACCAGCCGCTACGTGGAAGGGGTAGCGGAGAACAACCCGAGGATGAGCCGGGGATACTCGCGCGATCACCGCCCGGACGGTGAACAGATGGTGATTGCGCTGATCGTCAACCGCGAGGGGTTTCCGTTCAGCTAGGAAACGTTCGATGGCAACCGTGCCGACGTGACCACCATGGAAACGATCCTGCGCATGGTGGAGCGTAAGTACGGTAAGGCGCGGCGCATCTGGGTGATGGATTGTGGGATCGTGAGCGAGGAGAATCTGGCGGCGATTCGCAAACGGGGTGGACAGTATCTGGTGGGTACACCGCGCCGCCAGAGGAAGCGGTTTGAAGCCGAGTTGCTGCAGGACAACTGGATCCAGGTGCGTCCCGATGTGCAGGTAACCGCCATCTCTCACGCGCTGCGACTCGTCTCCTAACTTGGTGTTCTCGTCCCATCCTCATTTCGTACAAATGCCGCACATACGTGATGAGTGCAAGCAGGTCGGTGCAAACCGCCAGATTTGCGCCGTCAGACGCAGTGAGCGGCGCAAGATCGGCTCTGCTTCCTTCGTCGAACTGCCATCGTCAATTTACGTATACGACAGAGGCAACGAGTGACACGAAAAGTCTCGTTGTCTGACGCGATGAGGCAGCGCGTTTCGCCCGCAACTGGTGGCTCCGGCGAAACCCGAACGGAAACACGACATCGCAAACGGGCTGTGGATTTCCGGCATTGTTTGCAGTGCAGCCAGGTGGGGGCCGCCGCAACCGACTTCAAAAGGAGATCTACCCGTGACCAGAATTGCAGTTCGTCTCACCTTGCTCGTCCTCGCACTCACGCTTTCCATCAGCGCATTTGCCAAGTCAAAGTCCGAGAGCATTACGCTCTACCAGGATGCTACCGTCAATGGAACGAACCTCCCCGCCGGCGAGTACGTGGTGAAGTACGACGTTGACGGCAGCAACGCGCAGGTGAAGTTCATGAAGGGCAGCAAGGAAGTCGCCAGCGCTAACGGCCAAGTGAAGACGCTTAGCAAAAAGTCTGTCTCCAATCAGATTGTTCTGAACGATGCCGGCAATACCCGCAGCATCGCCGAGATCGACTTCGGTGGGAAAGATACCGCTATCAGTTTCGAGTCGGCGGGCGCGACAGCAGGGAAGTAGTCACAAGAAGAGACGGTGCGTCGTTCGCGCGGCGCACCGATCTCGTGCGCGATGGTTCGCTCAGCACGACTAGCGATGTGCGATTCGGCTGCCTCGGCTTCCTTGTCTACGCGTAGATTGCCAAGTATGGCACCTTGGCGTCGAGCAGGCTCCTATACAGCACCTCGTCGCTCGGAAAAAGAGTTGCGGCGGTGACATCGGTGCGGCCAAGCGCCTCGAACGAGAAGTAGAGCTTGAGGATCGCCGCCGGCCAGCGATAGATCGTCCTAACCTGGAGGCTGAACTCTCCTGGTTCGTAATACCCGTCCACGTAGGCGGCGGTGCAAGGCAACGACGCGCCCGCCTGGCAGACGGGCCTTTTGGCAACCCGGATCAATGTGTCAAGGGAAGCCAAGTGTACGAGCGGAAACGATTCGTTCAGGTTGTCCGCGCTAAATTTCGGCTGTATGACGACGTGCACTGTCGGTACATCGGCGACGTCGCGCGAACGGGGGCGTTTGGTTCTGCGCACTTTGGGCACGGGGACCAGCGGCTTGAACGAGATTCTGCCCCGGTTGTCGGACCGGCTGGCATGCAGCGCAAACCACAACGCCACCACCGGGTCGGTGGTGGCATCGAGATGGTCCGTGGGAAAGCCGTAGTGCTGTAGGATCGCCGGTACCACGGGGTTGCCTCTGCCGACGGCTACGGGATGACGGACGCGGATGGGCACGGAGCTCGTGTCAACTTCAAGCTTGTTCAGTATACGTAGCCACGGTTCCACCGCCGCTTGGTAGGTGGAATTGGAGTAGAGGAAGTCCATGTACGTTTCCATCATGTGGGGTCGCATGATGGAAGGAAGGGCCAGCAGCTTGTCGGATTCGGGGTAATAGTAATCACGCGACTGGCCACGCAGGACGAATTCCCATCCGATATGGTTGGCTACCTGGCGGTATCCCTCCAACACATCCAGCGCTTCCTGGACAGTATGCGCGTGGTGCTGCGGAATGCGAAGTTTGCCGTTGCTGCCGCCGGCGGCTGCATCGCCACGCTTTTCAAATTCCTGGAGCTTGGCATCCGGCCAGACTTGCGCGCACCCCTGCTCGAAAACCACCGGTTTCCGCATCTCGGCGGGAGTAAGCACGTCGCCGAAATCACGATACACCAAGTGACCGCTCCGCCGGAACCTCAGGCCGCAGCGCGGCCAACCCCCTCCCTCGCCGGGTGCCCCAGGTTTGCGCCATGCTCTCCGGCGCTAACCTGGGTTTTCGGCTTCCACGAACGCTTTGAGCCTCAATAGTGCCTCGTCCCACTGCTCAGAGACGCGATTCAGATACGTTGCATTTATGCAAAAGCTCGTTGCATGGCGACTACGAAGCCGACGAGCTATGCGCTCATTTTCGCCGGTTCTTCGTGAAAGCGCACCGACACCAGCTTCGACACGCCCGGCTCCTGCATCGTCACGCCATACATTACGGGCGAGATACCCATGGTCTTCTTGCTATGGGTGATGATGATGAACTGGGTCTGCCCGCTCATCTCCTGCACCAGCGCCGTGAACCTGCCGATGTTCGCCTCGTCCAGCGGCGCGTCGACTTCATCGAGAATGCAGAACGGGCTCGGCTGGAATTGGAAGATGCCGACCAGCAGCGCCAGCGCAGTTAGGGCCTTCTCGCCGCCCGATAGCAGCAACACGTTCTGCAGCTTTTTGCCGGGAGGCGACGCGACGACGTCGATGCCGCTCTCCATCGCGTTCTCCTGGTCGGTCAGCCGCATGAACGCCTGGCCGCCGCCGAAGAGCTTGCTGAACGTCTGCGCGAAGTTCTCATTGATGCGGCTGAAGGCCTCTTCGAACTTCTGGCGCGAGATGGTGTCAATCTCTTTGATCGTGCTAAGTGTGTTTTCGATGGACTGCAACAGGTCTTGCCGCTGCGTCTCCAGGAACTCGTGCCGCTGCGCCGTCTCCTGATACTCCTCCAGCGCCATCATGTTCACCGGACCCATGTTCTCCAGCCGGGTGCGCAAGTCGCGGTAGAGCGATTCTTCGGCGCCGAGTTCCTCGCCGGTCAATCGCGGCAGGGTTTCGTCGGCCAGCAGCTCTTCGCGGGGCTGGCTCAACTCCTGTATGCATGTCTCGGCCATGTGCTGCGCATCGGACTGCAGTCGCGCCTGCTCGGCGGCCAGCTCACCGCGACGGTCGCGCGCTGCGTCGAGCTCATGCCGCGCGACCTTCAGCGCCTCTTCCAATTCGCTCAGCCGTATGCGGACCGCCTGCAACTCTTCCTGCAACTCACGATCCCGCTCTTGGGCCGACTCACGCTCCGATGCCCACTGGATCTCCTGCTCCGCCAGTTGTGCATTTTCCTGTTCTCGCTGCTCTTTCTCTGCTGCGGCCGCCTCGATTTGTCCCTTCAGCTTGTCGAGGCGCGATGTAACTTCCCACACCATCGCTTCCAGCCGCTCCACCGTCGCTACCGCGCCGCGCCGCCGCTCTTCCAGCATAGCCAACTGCGCCCGGGCATCGCTGGCGTGCTGCGCGGCTTCATCGCGACGCAGTCGCAACTCGTCCAGAGCGCTTTGCGCTGCCTGCGTCTCGGCTTCCAGTGTCGTCTTTTGGTCTTCGTGCGCGGTCAGTTCCGAGCGATGCGTTGCGATGGTGACCTCGCACTCCCCGCAGTCCGCCACCAGCCGCTGTATTTCACGCTCATAGGTGGAGAGGCGCTCGCGTACCCGCGTCATCTCGCTCTCGAGTTGTTGCAGCGTATGTCCAGACGTCATCGCCTGCCGCTCGGCGTCGCGCTTGTCGTCTTCGAGACGTTGCAACAACCCGGTCAGGTCACTGATCTCGCGCGACAGCGCGGCCACCCGCGTCTGCTCTTCACCCATGGCGCGCTCACCGTCTGCAGCCTGCCGCAGCACGTCGCGGAGCTCGCGCTTCATCGCCAGGGGACCTTCGCTGCGCTGCTTGCCGCCCGTAACCGTGACGTTGTGGAAGCACTCGCCCGACTGCGACAGGAAGAACGCGTCAGGGTTCTGCAACGCCAGCTCGCGCCCAACGTTAGGGTCGGGCACGATATAGCCGTTGCCGAGCTTGGGCAGGATCACCTCGAGCGACGTGCCAAAACCATTCAGCACCCGGATGCAATGCTTCAGCGGAACCACGCTATCGCGCTGTGCCCCTTGATAGGTCGCCTCTTCGCCCAGGAACGAGAACTTTGCCTGCGAATCCTCCGGATGCACCAGGAAGGTGGCGCGGCCGTCCACGTCGCTGCTCAAGAGGCGAAGCCCCTCATCGGCGGCATCCCACGACTTCACCACTATGTAGTTCAACTCGTCGCGCAGAAAGTCATCCACCACGTGCTCATAGCGGTCCTCGACTTCAAGAAAATCCGCGAGCACGCCGGCCGGGGCGAGCCCTCCGCTCATGGCGCCCGACTTGAACAGACGGCGCACCGACTCGGTCGAATAACCATGCTCCGTGATGACCGCTTCCAGCGAGCCCTTCTTGCCGATCAGGCCGGCGTATTCGGCCCGCAGGGAATCGAGATGCTGCTTGCCGTTGGTCTCCTCGGTGCGTTTCTTCTCCAGCAGCCGTCGCGCCTCGTCAATTTGCGTCGAAAGAGCTTCCACCCGCTGCGAAGCGGACTCGAATTCCAGCCCAAGCTGACCGCGCTGTCCACCGAAGCTCTCCAGTTGCTGATGCGCGGTCGCAGTCTCTTCCTCCAATCGACGCGCTTCGCGATCCAACGCCGCAATCCGTTCTTCTGCCTGTGTAATTCGGTTACGCACCGAGGAAGCGGCTGACACTGCCTGAAGAATCGCGCTGCGGCGCGACTCCTGCGCTCGTTCCAGGTCCATCAACATTCCAGATGCAACTGAGGCATCCTGCTGCCGCTGTTGTAATTCGCCCTGCGCCATCGCGACGTCGGCATTGGCCGATTCCAGGATGCTGCGGTTCGTCTCCAGCTCCTCATGGTGCCGCGCCAATTGCTCTTGGGTGCTGCTCAGCTCAGCCTGAGCGCCGGCCGACCGGGCGTCCAACTCCGCGCAACGCTCTTCGTTGGTGCGCCGGCGTGCTGTGGCGCGGTCAATGTCCATCACCAGCGCATTCAGCTTCTCGCGATTCTCGTTGCCTTCACGCTCGATAGTGTAGCCGCGCTGGGTGCGCTCGCTGTGCTCTGCCTCCATCGCCTCCACCGCTTCGCCCTTGGCACGCATCGCTTCACCGATTGCGGAGAGCTCGCCTTCCACAGCCACAGCCTCGGCATCCAGTTGCGCAAACTTGCTGGCTAGCACCACGCGCAATTTCGCTCGCATCTCGTCGCGCAGCTTCGCATAGCGCTCGGCCTTACTGGCCTGGCGCTTCAGCGAGTTCATCTGCCGCGTCACTTCGTCGAAAATGTCGTTGATACGCGCGAGGTTGAGTTTGGCGTCTTCCAGCCGCGCTTCCGCCAGCCGCTTGCGCGTTTTGAACTTGGTGATGCCGGCGGCTTCCTCGATGATGGCGCGCCGGTCCGTCGGCTTGCTGCTCAGGATCTGGCCGATGCGTCCCTGCTCGATGATTGCGTACGACTCGGGCCCCAGGCCGGTGCCCATGAAGATGTCCTGGATGTCGCGCAACCGGCACAGCTTTCCGTTCAGGAGGTACTCGCTCTCGCCGGAACGAAACAGCCGCCGCGTCACCGCGATCTCGCCTGCCTTGAAGGTGCGCTTGAATTTGCGCCGGCGGATTTTGAGTACTACGTGCGGGGCAGCAGCGGTTGTCGTCGCTGCCATTTCCGGAGACGTAGCGTCGGTCTGCACTTTAGGCTGCCCATCCGCAGATTCCGGGGCCTCTTCATCACTCTGTCCCGGACGCACCTGTTCCATATACTGCTCGGCATCGTCCGTCTTCGCCGCGCGCACAGCTGATTCATCCCAGTCGTCTTCGGGCAATTCGTCGTGAATCTCGATTTCAGGATCGCCGCTTTCGCCGTACACCTCCGGGTCGATGAGCGTCAACGTCACTTCCGCCATGCCGGTTGGTTTGCGCTCGCGCGTCCCGGCAAAAATCACGTCCTGCATGTTCACGCCGCGCAGCGACCGCGCCGATTGCTCACCCAGCACCCACGAAATCGCATCGGAGATGTTCGACTTGCCGCAGCCGTTTGGCCCCACAATCGCAGCAATCCCATCGCCCTGAAATTTCAGCTCCGTGCGATCGCAGAACGACTTGAACCCCAGGATCTGCAGCTTCTTTAGTTTGAGCAACTTGCACTCCTTTTCCCGCGGAACGCTTCACCCGGTCCGACGCACGCTCCCGTGGATGGGAGCCGCAGCGTCGGCGTCATCATCAGTGCAACTTTACTTGCGTTCTCCCCAGGCGTCAACTTATAAAACCCCATATTTTGTGTGTATTCGTCAAAAACCACATCCTATTGCATCGGTCTTGCAGCAGAGGACGGATCGTGGGTCGAACTCGGGAAAGGAGGACGCGGTTCCACGAACGGGCGCGAATACGCCTTGGAGGGGAAAAGAACCACAAGAGCAAGAACAGTGTAGGAGACGGGGCGGGACGATTCAAGTGGAAATCGCGCAGGGTTATTCAAATGATAAACGCATTGATCCGCCGTAGGAGCGCGTGGAGTAACTCGCGCCGAAGCGGAATCCTACGGGATAGCACTCCAGCCGGGGCGCTTATTCTGCCGGTTGTAATTGAAAGACCTGGACCCGGCCATTTCCCGAGTCCGCGACATACAACCGGTTGGCGGGGTCTATCCATAGTCCGCCGGGGCCCACGAATTCGCCGACGGCATGACCCGGCTGGCCGAATGCCGATAACAGCCGGCCATCGTAGCTGTACACCCGGATCAGCGAACTGTGGAAGGAGCTCACGTAAACATTACCTTCGCGGTCGGTGCTCAGGCCGCTATCTCGATTAGCTGTCGGATCGGGGCCGTGGGGAAGAGCAAAGCTGCCGGCGGGGTTGCACTCCAAGTCCATGACTTGAACGCGAGTGCCCCGCCTGTCGAGCACGAAAACATGTTCGTGACTGACAGCAATATCGGTTGGTTCGTCGAATTCTCCTCCGCCGCTGCCATCGCGCGCTCTACCGAGCCGCTTTAGTACCTTCCCTCCAAGATCGAGCACGAACACCAGATTACGTGGAGTGTCGGCTAGATAAATGCGTTTCGCTTGTCGATCGATGGCAATGCCCGTCGGGCTGGCGTATTGAGGTTCGCCTTCGTAGCTCCCAATGTAGCGCACGAAATTCCCGTTGCGATCGAACACCAGCACCATACCGCGCTCGGCGTCGGCGACATAGATGTTGTCCTTGTCATCGAGGGCAACGCCAGCGGGCTGGTGCAGCCGCCGGGTTACTCCACTGACGATGCGGAACGACGTTTTGCCCCTGGGATCCAGAACGTGCACGGCATCTCCGGCAGGATCGCTGATGACGAGGCGCTGCTGCGAGTCGGAGGCGATGTGCCGCGGAGCGTGCAGAACACTTGGATGCCCGTAGGCGTAAGTCAGAAATCGGTTGCGGGCTTTGCCCATGGGAGAGTGCGCCTGCGCGACAGATTGCGCGTGCGCGGGCGGCTCGAAGTCCTCGACCAAACGCTCGTTCGACACCAGCATCGACTCGGGCACGTCTCTCAGATGTGCGGATTGCGCCCCTTTTGAAGCCGGCAAAATCCCTTCTTCGGCAAAGTGACCAGTCGTGGCCGCCATCTTCGAAGGAGTGCGGAATTCGGCATCAGGGCTGAACATTCCCACATAGGCAAGTCGCAGATCGCCCCACAGACGGACAGAAGGGAAGGCTCGGACCGGCTGCGCCGACGGGCTCGGTTGCGGCAGCGTAGCCGCAGATGTGGCAGCAAGGGGTTTACCCGGAACGGACTGAGCAAGTAAGTGTCCGCTCAAGTTAATCAGACACGACAACAACACAGAAGCAGACTGCGTGGCGCGAAGCAGCTTCATCCCGGGCCTCATTACTGTAAGCGAATCTCGGGGGAGGTCCTGTTGGCATCATACGGATTTTAGCCAGGGTTCGAACCCAACGTATTGTTAATTCCGCGGAAGATTCCTGAAACGGGAAGCATCGATTTGATTATGGAGAAATTGGACTCTTCGACCGGGCTCGAATGGGCTTCAGCGCAAGAGCCGGAAAGTTACGTGGACGCTAGTGAAGGTCGGTTTAGACCGAACTCGGATTACACAGGCGAATCACCGGGACGTTAGGCTCCGGTGGTCCGCTGAGCGGCCGCGACTTGGTCTAAGGCGCGGCCTAGACGGAGCCAATCGGCGAGGCTAGCACGGCGAGCTACGGGGTGGCGGGCTGGGTTTCGCACTTGCCTATGCAGGTCTTGATCCAGGCGACGCCCAGTGCGTGCAGGATGAGCAGATCGTGAATGCTCAATCTGGCTGGATCCCGAACCGCTTCCCAAGCATTCATGACGTGAGGGTTGCGAGTAATGCACCACGGCTCGTGGCGGACGATGCCTTCACAATGCTCGCAGGCGGCTGGGGCGGTATAACGATTATTATGAAACCAGGGGTTGGATTGCGTTGCCGGCATGGCCATTCCTCTCTTCCGCGTTCGGCTCGTTGATTGTTTGCCCTTTACGCCGAAACCGGGAAGCGCTGCGTTCGAGATCGCTCGTCCAAATGAATCGACGAAACGCGTATGAGATAGGGTGGCCGCAGCAGGTCTAAAAGACCTGTGAGCAGCGTCACAATGAAAAGTGATGCGTGGCACCGTGACTGTGGATTAATAAGTTGCGGAACTTGTTAAGAGATAACCGCCGGAAAAGCGGCGCGGGGCTCGCCGGCATCAGGGGCGCGACCGGGCTTTTATCAACACGGCTCACGCACTACGAGCCGCCGACTGCAGGGTCGAGGGCGCAGGCAGTGCCACCGTCTTTCATGCGCGGGAGGAACTTGGTCTGGTTGGCATTTACGCTAAAGGTCCCGGTGCAATCGCTCGGGGCCTGGGCGTCCGAGAACTTGAAGGTGTGCTCCCCAGCGGTGACGTGAAATTGCAGCGGCGAACTGCCGTTGGGATTGCTGTGAATCTGGCCGATTGGTTTGTCGTCAATGGAAACGCTGACCGGAGACTGAAGAGTTGAGAGCCGAGGATTGCGAATGATGGTGGCGGTCAACGTGGCTCCGGAGGGGCGGCCGAAGACGAGGTAGAGAATTGCTGCGACGACAACTATTGCGGCAGCGATGCCGATGATTAGCGCTCTGTTCGGGCCCGATGAGGACGAGGGCTGCGACAGCGCAGGCGGAGCCGAGGATAGAGGCGCGGGGACGGTCGATGAGGCGGCCGCCGCAGGTAATGGGTCGCCGACGTGAGGGCGCATGACATCGATCAGCTTGTTCACGTTGGTCTCCCAATCGGAGTGATTCAAGCTCACGGCGTTTCGGAAAGCCAATTGCTGTAGGTCGTCGGGGAGTTGGTCGGCGGTGGGAGCTGAGGCGCCGCGGACGAGCACGGGTATTACCGGGAGGGTCTTTCCTTTCTTTAAGGCAGTAGCGACTTCCAGGCGGACAAAATCGCCGGGATTGTCGAGGCGACGCGGGGCGGAAGGATCGTTGTCAGGCTTGATGTTGAGCCACGTGGGACCGATCACGACCAGACACACTCCGCAGTCGGCGAGGTGTTCCTCGATGGCGTCACGGAAGTCAGATCCCGGTTTGATGGCTTCGACATCCAGGAACAGGCGGTCTTTGCCAAATTGGGGCCGGAGGCTCTCGTAGATGGCGCGGGTGGAATCTTCGGAATCTTCACGACGGTAGCTGATGAAAATACCAGACAAAGCGGGCCTCCCAGCGTCTGAACTCAGCGTTAAAGGGATGAGGCGAACTTACAACGGTTTGGGGGAGTGGGTCAAGCGTGATGCCTGCTCAGGCTTCGATGGTGGCCACGTACTCGTTCATGTACATTGTCGGGAGGTGTATACAACGCGGGCGGTTGTTAACCCGAAAGTGGGCAAAATATACACCGACGTTTCGGTGGTGGAGAATCGTTTGGGGGAGCGTCGGTCGACGAGCCTGGCAGAATCCGAAATCGGATTTCTGTTCGCAAGCGGAGATCGGAAGCGCGAGGGAATCGCCGTAATGGTTACCAATGAGCTATTGGTGGGAAAGGACATCGGCGCTAAACTCCTCAGAATCTTTGTTGTTGCCGGAGAGTGTAGTTTCCGCCGCGGGGGAGCGTGCGCTGCGTGAACTGGAACCTGCTCTGGGCCAAGGGATGCGTTGGTCCGTTTGAACGTCGTCTTGTGAGGCGCTCAAATGCGCAAGCCAGGCGACAGCAGGCTGCGGGACTGGGTGAGCGACTGGATCGATGGCGGGCGTCACTTCGGAATGGATCTGGCCTTGTACGCGAATATATTTGATCAATAACGCCGATGTATGAGATCGGGAGTGTGACGGGACCCTTGCTCGACCTGACGATCATCATTGCCAACTACAACACTCGCGAGTTGCTGCGAAGCTGCATGGAGTCGGTGTACCAGTACACCGAGGGGATCAGCTTTGAGGTCATTTGCGTGGATGATGCGTCACCCGACGGCAGCGCCGACATGGTGGCGGCGCAGTTTCCGCAGGCGATCGTGGTGCGCAACCCGGAGAGACGGCTCTACGCCCGCAACCACAATGCAGGGATGAGGATCTCGAGGGGACGATACGCCTGTCACCTGGATAGCGACACACTGCTGACCAGCAATTCAATGGCCGCACTGGTGCGCTTCATGGACGAGCATCCCGAGGTGGCGGCGTGCGGGCCGAAGCTGCTGAACCCGGATGGGTCGGTCCAGCATTGTATACGCGGGTTCGCGGGAGCGGAGACGTTCATTCTGCAGGCACTGAACTGGCACAAACTGTTTCCCCATAGCCGGGCGATGAACCGGTACTACAACACTGAATTCGACTACTCGCGCGCACAACGGGTGCAGAGCATCGGGACGTCCGCATATATCGTGAGACGCTCGACCTGGGAAAATGCGGGCATGTTCGACGAGCGCTTTGGTCAGTTCATGGTAGACCTGGCCTACAACTTCACGCTGAACCAGCGGGGCTGCGGCGTGTGGTACACGCCGTGCACGGAGGTCATCCACTATGGAAGCCGGAGCATAGGGCAAAACCCGGTGGCGGCGTTGCGCGAAGAAACCGAAGCGTTTGTGCTGTTCAATGAGTCGTACTCGTACTTCCGGCAGAACTGGTTGTTCAAGCGCTTAGTCCGCGCGGCCCTGCGGGCCCGGCTATACCTTCGCTTGATGGAGCACCACATCCGCACCGACAAGAGGGTGATCAAAGGACCAGTGGCGACATACGACCGGCGCGCGCAGAAGCCAATCGCCGTACGATCGAGCGAGGAGTATTAGGGAGTGCGGTTAGATTGTAAGCCAGCCGAGGAAGCCTTCCAGTAGGGGCGCCGCAACCGGCGTCGAATCCATCGCCACAAGTGAACAAATGGCCGGCCAGCCAGCCAAATCAGCGAGCCGTCTTGTGCCAGGCGCCGCAATCCTTCGAGACGCGTGCCGGGATAACGCAGATCTTCGACGGCGAGCGCGCTAGCAATATGCGCACGACGCACGGCGTAGGCTTTGGGCGAAGTGTAGCTACGCCACTCGTCCACCAGGCCGAGAGTCTCTTCCAGCGATGCGCGGCGGTACATGCTGGTCATGCTCCCAGGGTGCTTGCGGTAGCGGCAGACGACTTGTTGCACAGCGCGGGCTGAATAGCGGCTGCAGATGGCGAGGTACAGGAAGTAGTCGGGCGTGATGTGAATGTGCGACGGTATGCCGCCGATTTCGCTGACCGCCGCGCGGCGGATAAGCGCCGAACTCATGGCGATGAAGCATCCTTTGCCGAGAAGATGGGCGATGATATTGCCCTCGGGCAGAGGTGCGAATTCGTGAAGCTGGTCGTGGTCGCGTTGGCTGCCGTCGGGAAAGAAACAGAGGGTCCTGCCGTATATCAGTGCGACTTCCGGTGCGTCGCCAAGCACAAGTTGCTGCTCAAGCTTGCGAGGCAGCCAGAGGTCGTCCTGGTCCAGGAAGGCCAGCCATTCGCCCTGAGCGTGGCAGATGGCAGCATCGCGCGCCTGGCCGAGTGGGGTTTCCTCAGGCGACAGAAAATAGTGGATGCGCGGGTCGTGGAAGTCGGCGATGACGCGAGCGCTGTCATCGGTGGATTGGTCGTCCCATACAATCAGTTCCCAGTCGGAAAACGTCTGGGTCAGTGCGCTTTCCAGGGCCGCGCGCAAAGTGGCAGCCCCGTTGCGAACATTCATGATGATGCTGACTACGGGCATGGTTGGGCCGGGAGCGGAGACGATCAGACAGTATAGCCGGATGGACTCTGGGGATTGCGAAGGTACGGCGGTGCGTTTCGTCGGTCGGGAAGAGCTGTGAATCCAAAACACATTGTGCAATCGGCGATGCGGATTGCGACCGGCGAGGTGTTGGGCCGTATCGCGACGTTCGTTCTGTATGCGTACGTGTCACGGCGCTATGGAGTGGAGGTATTCGGCATCCTCGCACTGGGACAGACCGTGGCGAGCTACGTGATGGCCGGCTCGGACCAGGGCCTGAAGCTGATTGGTGTGCGGCTGCTGGCCCGCGACCATGCTTTGATCAGCTATCTGGTGCCGGCTATTGCACGACTGCGCGCGGGCTTCACAGCGGGAGCAGTGGCGTTGGGTCTGGTCTACGGGCTGTTTGGCCCTGTACCGGATGCAGCCAGGGATTGCATCGTGGTGTTTGTGCTGGCAGTGGTTCCTTACGCCTTTGCGCTGGATTGGGTGCCCTGGGGATTGGGACGCTTCGGCCTGCTGGCGACCTGGCGCAGCGGTGTCGTTGTTGTGTACGTCGCGCTGGCAATCGCGGCAATGCAAGCAACGAACCGCCCAGTGGCCGCGATCGCAGGAGCCAATTTTCTGGCGACGACAATCGGCGCTCTGTTCTTGTGGGTGGTGTGGCGGTTGAGATTGAGTCAAGCCGGGGGTGCGACGAATCTCCCGGCGAAGCGCGATGCGAGTGAGCAACTGGGCGTCGGGCGGGTGATAACACTGGGGCTCTCGAACCTGCTGAATTTGATTTTCCTGAATGCCGACATCCTCCTGCTGGGCGCGATGGCGACGACTCGCGAGGTAGGGCGATACAGCGCGGCGTGCAAGCCGCTTTATGTGATCTTCACGGGATTCTGGTTGATGACGGACGTGCTGTATCCCCATATCGCCGGAGTGAAAGAGAGTGTGGCGGCGCGCAGGGCCTTGTTTCGCTGGCTGACGCTGGTGGCAGTGGCATCGTCGTTGCTGGCGGCTGTGCTGGCGTGGCTGGCGCCGCACATACTCACCCTCCTTTATGGCTCAACCATGGGAGCTGACAGGTTGTTTCAGGTAATGCTAATGGCAATGCCGCTGGACTTCTGTTTCTCGCTGCTGTGGACGGTGCTGGTGAGCCGGGGATACGACCGGTTCGTCACGTACACTCTGGCGGCCGGGGCAGGCACGAACGTCGCGCTGAACCTGCTGTTCATTCCGCGCTTTCAGGCGATGGCTGCGGCGTGGGCCACGGTGGCTTCGTATGCCGTCTTATTAGCGATGACGCTGGTGTTTGTGCTGCGGAATGATGTGCTGTCGCGGCCGACCGGAGAAGAAGTAGTTCCTTTGGCTTCGGAGTTCGCGCTATGACTTGCGGATTGCGGAGGAGGGAAGAGCCTTCCAGTAGGGAGGGAAGATGATTCGCCGCGCGAGGTGAATGGTGTAGTAGAAGGGACGGAGCAATTGGGAGATGACCGAGCCATCCATTAGGAGGCGTCTTAGGCCGCGAAAGAATGTAGCGGGCGTGCGCATCTCGGCCAACGCGATTTGAGTAGAGTGGTGACGGCGGCAGTGGGCGAGGACCGCGGGATCGACGGAGTCGCGCCACGTGTCCATCAGGCCAAGGGCCTCCTGGTGGACGCGTAGCGTCGTGACGTGGGAAGTATTGCTCGCGTGCATGCGGTAGCGGCACACGACTTCTTGCACGGCAGCGGCAGGGAAGCGGCGGGCTATGGCGGTGTAGAGAAAGTAGTCAGGAATGATGGTGATGCTGCTGGGAATGCCGCCGATGGCTTCGACGGCGGAGCGGCGGAACATCGCCGAACTCATGGCGATGAAGCATGACTTGATGAACAGATCAGCGAAGATGTCGCCTTCGGGAAGATAAGCGTATTCGTGGGCCTGATCATAATCGCGTTCGGCGCCATTGGGATAGAAGCGCACGGTGCGGCCGTAGATGAGCGCGACATCGGGCTTTTCCTGGGCCAGCGCCAGTTGACGTTCCAGCTTGTGGGGAAGCCAAACGTCGTCCTGGTCGAGGAAGGCGATCCAATCGCCGCGGGCCATGCGGATGGCGCGTTGCCGGGCTTGCCCTAGAGGAACCTGCTGGTCAGAGCGGAAGTAGCGGATGCGATCGTCTGCGTAGCTTTTGAGGATTTCGGCGCCGCCGTCGGTGGAACAGTCGTCCCACACGATGAGTTCCCAGTCGGCGAAGGTTTGTACGAGGACCGAGTCGATGGCGTCGGCAAGCGTCGCTGTGCCGTTGTAGAGATTAATGATGACGGAGACGCGGGGCATTTTCTGCAGGAAGTATAGATGAGCGTTGGGATGGTAGTTGGTAGGCGGCTGGAAAGGGGGTTGAGGGACGGTGTACCCGCGACTAGCCTCGCGGTCTAGAAAGACGTGGCCGCCCCGCGAGGCGGGCCCGGTTCTTGCTGCTGCGCTAAGGCACTCCACTAGTGTCCTGAGTCGTAAGTTCTTTACACAAGACAGAGCTTCGTATCAGGGCACGGCTTCAGCCGTGCCGAACCGCGCTCCAAGAAAACATGGCCTTTAGGCCCTGAGGCGAAAACCGAAACCCTCGTCGAGTTCATAAACGAATCTTTGATTGACCACACTCGAAGCGGTCTGATCAATGATGGCCAGCGGAAGATCGAATTTCCTCAGGGGCTAAAGAGGCTGCTGAAAAAGTCGAAAACTCGGTAGCTCGGATGACCCTAAATGCCTCCAAATTTCGAAAGAACGCTCATATCGAATTTAAATGCGACGTTTTTTCACGGGTGAGTGGAATTTCGCATTTTTCAGCAGCCTCTAAAGCCCAATCTTCACGGTACTCGGAGCGGCACGGCTGAAGCCGTGCCCTTTCAAATCGAATTTATGAGACTAGTTCTAGCGATCTTGTAGAATCCGGACAGTCGAGAACGCTTCATGGATCCCAAGCCGCCGCAGCGCGGAACCTCTCATCCCATGCGCGAAAAGAGTGATCTGCCGGCCATTGCGGGCGGGGAGCCGGTGCGCTCGCGGGAAAACCGCATTATCTTCGGCGCGCCGTTGATCGGGGAGGCCGAGGTGGCCGCCGTGGCCGAGTGCATCCGCAGCGGCTGGATTGGGCTTGGCGAACGGGTGGGCCGTTTCGAACAGGAGTTTGCCGCCTACAAGCAGGCGCCCTATGCGGCGGCGGTGAGCAGTTGCAGCGCGGGGCTGCACCTCGTGCTCGATGCGCTCGGAATCGGGCTTGGCGATGAGGTAATTGCGCCGACGCTGACATTCTGCTCGACGATTCACGCGATTCTTCATACTGGAGCGGCGCCGGTCCTGGTGGACAGCGATCGGGGTTCCATGAATATTGATCCGGCACTGGTCGAGCGCGCCATTACACCGCGGACCAAGGCGGTGATGGTGGTGCACATGTGCGGTCGCAGTTGCGAGATGGAGGCGATTCTCGAGATTGCGGGCCGGCGCAATCTCAAGGTGGTAGAGGACTGCGCTCACGCGATTGAGACCACTTATCGCAGCCGTGCAGCCGGGCTGCTGGGCGACGCGGGTTGCTTCAGCTTCTATCCGACAAAGAGCATCACCACCGGCGATGGCGGCATGGTGATCAGCCGCCATCGCGAGCTGATCGAGCGGGTGAAGCTGCTTTCCTATAACGGGGTGGCGACGAGCGCGTGGACGCGGTTTGCCGGTGATGTGGCGGGATACGAAGTTTTGGCGGCGGGCTACAAGTACAACATGACCGACATCGAGGCGGCACTGGGACTTCCACAATTGCCGCTGCTGGAGGAACGATGGGTACAGCGGGAGAGGTTGTGGCGGGCGTATGACGAGAGGCTTCGCGGATCACCGGTCCTGCTGCCGGAGGCGGGGGACCGCCAGAATCGACACGCTTATCATCTCTATACGCCGTTACTGCAATTGAAGACGTTGTCGGTTGGTCGCGAACAGATCGTGGCGGCGATGGAGGCGGAGAATATCGGCGTGGGGATTCATTATGAGCCGGTACACGTGCAGCCGTTCTACATCGAGCGATTCGGAAAGCACGACGGAGAGTTTCCCAATGCGACCTTCATCGGAGAGCGGACGATTTCGTTGCCGTTGAGTGCGGGGATGACAAAAGGCGATGTAGGGGATGTGTGCGCGGCGTTAGGGCGGATTTTGCGATATTACGCGGCCTAGCGTGCAGTCCAACCGTAGGGGCGTTTCGCGATGAGGCCCGGCCACCAAGTGAACTGCACCGACGCAGTCACGTCCCGCTGTCGGGTGCTGGCAAGGACGGGCACCAGCCAACTCTCGTACTGGAAAAATCCACGTAACTCGAGTTGGGGTCGGGGACGCAAGATCGCGGTGAAGTTCACCATCTGCTGTGTGCTGCCCTGGGGGATGTAGTCCTTGGCAATTTTCATATTGCGGTAGGCGACCTGGAGGCTCGTCTTGGGGCCGAGATGATAGGTGCTCCAAGCCTGATAGCCGTTGGCCTCGCGGCCGATCCAACTGCCAAACAGGTTGCCGTTGTTCAGGTACAGGTTCTGATACACAGCCTCCCAGTAAAAGAAAAAGCCGCCTGTGGCGGGTGAGACGAAGCGATTGGTAGTCACACCTTCGAGCCTCAGGTCGAGCTTGCGGAGGCCGGGCAGTCGCGCAAAGTAGACGCCGGGATTGAAGGCTGCGCGACGAGGCGCGGCCAGCGGAGTGATTTCATCGTGGGTGAACATGTCGATGTAGATGTTGATCCACGGCCAGATCTGCCAGGAGAAATCGAAACTGGCGAAGCGTGCGCCGGGGTCGTTGCGCGAGAACTTGATGTTAGCGGGTACCGCGCCGAAGCTGGTGAAGCTGTTCCAGAACGAGCCGAAGGTAAGCGGTACGTGATTTTCGCCGGCGAAAACGTTGGTGCGGGCGAAAGAAATCTCGATGCCCTGAAAGGGATGATGCCCTCCCATGCCCCATGAGTAGCGGGCGAAAGGCTTGAAGCTGAGCTTGTTGCCGTAGATGTACGGCCCGACGGGGAACTGGTCGTGGCCGGAGAGCTTGCCGAAGAAGTTGTCCCAGCGGAACGGGCCGAAGACTTTCGACACACCCGGGATATACAGCGGCTCGGTCTGGTTGATGCGCAGCATCCAGAAAGGTTCGGCGTTGTTGCTGAAGATCATCGAGCCACTTTGGGTAGGCCCCCAGTCGAGGCTCTGCTTGCCGATGGAAATATCCTGACCGAGCCATTTGGTCGAGACGTAGGTGTCGAGCAGGCGAAATGTGTTGATCTCGGCGAAGGGCGTGGCCGGCTGCACCGGTTCCAGATTGACCGAGGCGATGGCGAGCCGAGCGGAGAGCGGATACGCAGGGGCTGAGGGCGAGTGCTGGTACTCGCCGCTGACATAGTAGGAGAAACGGCCATCGTCGGCGCGGGCGGAAAATCCGGTGTAGTTGTTGAAGCCTCCCTGATACGGTCGGCCGTAATTGTTGATGAGCGTTTGCCCGAGGTTATTGTCGTTGAGCGGCTGGCCGGCGATTCCCGTGAGACGGGTATACACGGTATCGAAACTTACTAACTCGTAGGGCTTTCCTTCGAGCGCACTCAATTCGTCGGCAAACTCCTGATTCAAGGCGAGACGAATGGCGTTCAAGTCGGAGGGCAGTTCGAGGCTGGACTGCAGGCGATCGTTCAATCCGGCAAGCATGCGGGCACAGTTCATGCGCGTCCAGGGACGAAGGCCCATGAAAGGCATGGGGATGGTGCGCGATACGGCCAGGCGCTCGATGGCAGGATAAACCCAGCTATCGAGCGCAACGTAAGTACTGGCGAGCCGGCTCGGGATGGGAGCCGACGTTTGTTTGGCGACGATCGCGAGGTCATCGTCAATTTGCGGATTGTGGCGGGTTCTGTATACCTGGCGGCCAACCTGGTAGCCAATTAGTCCACCGATAAACGCGTCGGAGAGGAAATGCTGGCTGGCGGCGACACGCGCCAGGCTGATTCCGGTGGCCAGACCGTAAGCTCCGAGCTGTGCATAGATGTTGGGGTACTCGTGCGCAACGATCGAGGCAAACGCGAAGGCCACTGCGGCGTGGTTCGAGGGAAAAGAATTGCCGCCGTCGAAGAAATCGTTCTGGTAATTCGATTGGAAAGGGCGGAGGCGTCCGGTAGCGCCGCGAATGGCGTACTGCATGGGAAGTACGCCGAGCATGGCTTCGGTGGCGAGTACACCGGTTTCCCGCGCACGATCGTTGTTGGTGAGATGGCCCCACGCGTACATGGCAGCGGTAGATCCGAGCGCTGCGTAAAGGCCGTAGTTTGAGACCTCCTTCCAGGTGTTGGGGTCATAGCTGGCCATGCCGAACGAGCTGTCGGGATCGGTGACAAAGAGACCGGCGGCAATTCCGGACGATGGCACTAGCCACTTGAAGTCGTTGGGCTGAATGTGCGCGGGACTGGTCCAAATCGCCTTTTGATCGAGCGCGAGATGCTTCAGGAAATATCGCTCGTTGGGATGAGGGAGCTTGTCGCTCAACGAGGCGGCAGCAAGTGGGGGAGAGTCGCTGGTAGGGCTGTCGATGGGCTGTTGGGCGCGGGTCGGCAGGGATAGCGCGACAGCCACGAGACTGAGGTAGAGGGCAGCCTTCAATGGGACCCCGATGCGTGTGAATGGACAATTCTACTGAATCGGGGTCGAGACCAGTGTAGCGCGATTGATTCCGGCACCGGGGTAGGGACCGCGCTCGGCCGCCACGCAGCCGGGATTCGGTCTTTCTGATTCCGCCCGCGGTGCGGCGCCGGGCTATGAGGCCTCGCCGTCGCGACGCGACTAGGGCTTTCGGGCGAAGAGTACCGCCGCTACGCGGCTCAGAAGATTCGCGAAGGAGCCGCCGCAGACTTGTGCTGCGCGACTACGGGGCTATTTCACGACCCGCAACTCATTAGTCACCTGGAAGACGCCGGGAACCGAGTTAGCGGCGATGGTGGCCAGGTTCTTGTCGGCCTCGCTATTCACGATGCCTTTGAGGGTGACGCGCTGATTGTCCACAATGATGTGGATACTGGGCGCAGCCGCCCAGAAATAATGCGAAAGCCCTCCAGTACGGGAGAGTGCTGCATACGTCTGCTCGCGCACTTGATCGTCGAGCGGGGAAGGCGGAAGAACCTTGATGTTGTTAATTACCTTATCCACTCCTTCAATGTGCTTGACCGCGTTTTCGGCGTCGGACCTGGTTGCGGCATGTTGACCAGTGACGTATCCGCTTAGGGTCACGCTGCGGCCCTGAACGCTGAATTCAAGGTCGTCGAACAACGAGTACCACGGGAGCATCAGCAGTTCGTGGCGGACCTCCTTGGCAATCTTCGCTTCTACTGGGTCCTCGTCTGTGATGTGTTTGCCGTAGTCGGCGATGACCGGGCCATTGCTGGTGATTTGCGCGACGGCGCTGAGGCCTAGGGCAATGAACAATCCGGCTGTGATCAGTCTGTGCATACGTTCCACTCCTAACCTGGTGTTTAGACGCAAGAAAGTGTGGCTTGGTCACGAAATAGGAACCGTAGTGGGCTTACTGATTGGCTGGTTGACGCGACTTTCCGGAAGCCGACGGGTTGCCAGGGCAAACGCATCTTAATGTCTGAGGAGTTGAAGTAGGTAGTCATTGTCCCAACCGGCCTTGAGGCGTTTTCCGTGGATTCCGCGTTTGCTGGTTTTGTCCTGTTTGAGCAGGTTGAGG
>Ga0074046_10000638_pt1 | contig 32176 bp, 28 predicted proteins | sample BogForMeECP23OM3_FD_94441 | JGI IMG/M metagenome (GOLD analysis project Ga0074046, IMG submission 94441) | Bog forest soil microbial communities from Calvert Island, British Columbia, Canada - Bog Forest MetaG ECP23OM3 | ecosystem: Environmental > Terrestrial > Soil > Wetlands ... | reverse complement strand
TCAATAATTGTATTGGGGCTGGAGCTGCCGCACCCGTTTTGCCACATCATCGCTCCCGCAAGCATCACCATTGCGGCTGTTTTCATTGTCCGCCACTTCATGAATGACATCTCCTCATTCGTTCTACGCTGGGAAAAACCCCGCTCACTCCTGTAAACCCTGGTTACCTGTTCGGATGGCTGGAATCCCTATTCCCGTTGCCACCGCCTAGAATGTCCGGCTCACCGTGAACCGGAACGTGCTTTTCGGCTCAAAGTAGTTCAATCGCCCCGGATTCTGCAGCGTCGGCTGAATCTGATACAAAATCGACGGATCGCATTGGTTCGGATGCAGCGGGTCAGTGAGTCCCAGGGCTTGGCATGTGCCCGTCAGATTCGCCAGATTGATCCTGTCGTACGGCGCAATAATCGTCTGATGTATGCGCAACGGGTTATATGCCCAATAAATCCGGAACGGCGCCTGCACGATCGGCAGGTTCACGTTGAATTCAATTCCCGTTGAATTGCGAAGCTTGAAGTTCGTGCCTGGCGCGATTTGCAACTGCTGCCCCTGATTGGCCAGCGGAAACTGCTGGTTGATGTTCTCCACACCCAACTCATTCAGCTTCAGCGCGCTCTTATTGATGATTCCGTCTGTTCCAATGTCGGAGAACAGCGTCATGCCCACGGGACCGGCAATCGGAATTCGGTATTCGAAATTCGCCACGCCCTGCAGATCCGCTCCCGGAAACGTGATGGTGTACGCAACCAGCGGTACGTTGAAGGCTCCCCGGGTCGGATACCCGGCTCCCGACAGATGCTGGTTATCCTGGAAGGTGACCGTCTGGTTTGTCACGCTCGGAATGTACGTCACCGGCGAAATCGCTCGGATGTCGAATCCGCGCAGGTCGTTTTCACCGCCCATATAGAACCGGCTGTACGGGGGCGGCTCCTTGCCCCCATATCCAGTGATCCAGGCCCCCAGAAAACGCACGCCCACCGCATTGCGCCGGTGGTTAATGGGATGAAAGTATTTAAATTCGCCCGTATTCACAATCGAGTTGACGTTGCCGCCGAGCGGCCCACCCGTGAATGCCAGGGAGTAAAAGTAGCTGCGGCCCTTGGTTGCGTTGATGGGATTGTCGATGGTGTTCTGTGTAATCGAAGTGGTGATCGTGCTCGCCAGGATGCCGTTCAACGCGCTCGGCCCCGCGATGCTGAGGTACTGCAATTGCGTGAACAATAGCTCGGATGCCTGGTTATAGGTTGTTATGTTCGTCCGCGTCAGTCCATACGTTAGGCCAACGCGCGTAAAGGCGTAGCGTTTCATCGGGTAACTGGCGTAGATCGTGAACCCTGTGCTGTTCTGGTTGTAGTCCTGAATATATTGGGGGTTAATACTGACAGCTTGGCCCGTATAGATGGCCGCTTGCTGAGCTTGGTTGTATTTATAGAGCGAAGAGAAAATTGTGAAGCCCGTTGAAATCGGCCGGTCAAACAAATACGGCTCGGAGAAACCCAACATAATGTTGCGTTGGTACTGCCCCACCTGCGCGGAAAGCGTCAGCGTCTCGCCCAATCCCAGGAAATTGTTGGTTTGGTAGGTCAGGCCGATGAAACCGCCCGCCAGTCCGCTCACGCCGCCCTGCAATCCGATCGACTGTTTCCCTTTTTCCTTCAGCTTTAAAAGAATATCCACCGTGCCGGCTTTCGTGTCGCGCTTGAGCTCCACGGACTTGTCGGCCTCGATCTTGTCGAAATAATTCAATTGGTTCAGCCGCAGGATGCTGATTTCCCAGGCGCGTTTGTTGAACAGGCTGCCTTCGTCGATCAACAGTTCGCGCCGGATCACTTTGTCGCGCGTGGTGGTGTTGCCGCTGAACTCGATTCTGCGCACGTAATACTGTTTGCCCTCGTCGAACTTCATGGTGATGTCGATCCGCTTGGCCTGCTCGTCGATATCCGTCTGCGGCTCGGGCACGAAATCGATGAAGCCATACTGGCCATAAATGCTTTCGTAATCCTTCATCGCTTTGCGGATCTTGGAGGCGTTGAATATCTCACCCTGTTTCAAGGGAAATACGCTTTTGAGTGCGTCGACCTTCAGCGATAGCGCTTTATCCGGATCGGAGCTGACGATTTTTATCGTCCCCATCGTGTACCGGTCTCCCTCTTCGATGGGGATGGTGATGTTGACCGCCTTACCGGATGTCCTCCCGGCAAACGGAATCCCGTACCTCCAGCCTTCCGTATCCACGTTTTCCAGGATTGGGTCGAGTATCGAGGCCTTGAAATAACCGTTGTCCTGATACAGTCCGTGGATCCCGACTTCCAGGTCCTCGATCAATTTGTCGTGATCGTAGGTCTTGGACATCACGTTGATTTCGGTGAAGTACAACGGAATCTGGTACGGCCTGTCGTGATGCATCGCGCGAATCAGTTTGCGATTGCTGAACGCGTGGTTCCCGGTGAACGAAATTTTACCGACTTTTACCTTCGGCCCCTCTTCGATCTTGAACACCAAAATGACCGCGTTGCTCGAAGCGATTTTTTCGTACTGCGGTGTGACTGTAGCGAATTGCCGGCCGTGCTCGCCCAGCAACTCCTTCAGCACCACTTCGGCTTTCTTGATACGTGTCGGGTCAAACTGGCTTTCGACCGTCAATCCGACCTTTTTTTCTTTGAACCGGTCGAGAATGTCCGATTCGGAAATCGAGTGGATGCCTTCATACCGGATCCGGCGGATCACCGGCCGCTCTTTTACTTCGAAGACGATGATCTTCCCATTGGGCTTATCCCCGGCTTCCACACGCAACTTTACATCCTCAAAAAATTGCGTATTCCACAGCGCCTGAAAATCGCGGCGCAATGTTTCTTCATTATACGGATCGCCTACCCGGCTGAAGATGCGGGCCTGCAGTGTGTCTCTTCGAATGCGGCGGTTGCCGTCAAACTCAATGCGTTCGATGAACGGCTGTCCCTCATCCTGCTGCGCGTCACCGGCAAGCAGGTTCGAGGGGATCTCCTCCACTTTTTCTTCCAGGGTAGTTTCATTCAGGGAGGCGTGAAATAAGGTGAAGCCTCTGGAGGGTTCCGTGCCGTTCTTGTCCTCGGCCGGTGGCGTTGCAGCTCGGCAATTTCCCCCAAGCAAAGAAACCACCACAATGAAGGCAAAGACATAAAGCTGGCGAGCACACCAGGTTGTTATGTCCGGCGAAAAACAGACTATCCTTTGAGCGGCCGTCGATCGGCTCAAGGCCGCGCCCCCAAACCCAAGTTGTTATTCTCCCGCCGGTCCCGGTATGGTCCGGCCGAGCGTACTGCGCTTCACGGCCTATTCGCGCACCTAAGGCCGCTTCGCGGTCACACGCTGCGTCAGATTCACTAATGAACGACTGGGGTTGCCTCACCAACTGGCCGGAACGCGAGGCCTTCCCCCGCAACATAGATTTGCAATGTTGCAGGCCTCTGAATTCCCCCCTGGATCAACGATTCGCTCAACGGGTCTTCCACGTACTTCTGCAATGCCCGCCGCAACGGTCGCGCACCATAACTCCGGTCCGCGCACGTTTTCTCGAGGATCCACTGGCGTGCTTCGGGCGACAACACCACTTGCACCTGCCGGTGAATCAGCGTGTCGTTCAATTGCCCGACAAGCAGATCGATGATTCTCAGCAGATCCTCGTCGCCCAGAGGATTAAATAGAATGACATCGTCCAACCGGTTGAGAAATTCCGGATTGAACGCCCGCTTCACTTCGCCCAAAACCAGGTCTTCCATGCTCTTCAAGCTGGCTTCATCGAGGCCCGCCTGGAAGCCGATCGACGTGCGCTTCTGCAAATGCCGCGCACCGATGTTGGAAGTCATGATGATGATGGTGTTGCGGAAATCGACCGTGTTGCCCAATCCGTCTGTCAACTGCCCGTCCTCAAACACTTGCAACAGTATGTTAAAGAGGTCGGGATGGGCCTTCTCAATTTCGTCCAATAATATAACCGAATACGGCGTGCGACGCACGCGTTCGGTCAACTGTCCGCCCTCTTCGTAGCCCACGTACCCTGGAGGCGCGCCGATCAGTTTGGAAACGGAGTGCTTCTCCATGAATTCGGACATATCAAACCGGATCAGCGATTTTTCGCTGCCGAACAGGAACTCCGCCAACCGTCGCGCCACTTCCGTCTTTCCTACGCCCGTCGGGCCCAGGAAAAAGAAGCAGCCCACCGGTCGCAGTGGTGACTTCAATCCCGCGCGGCTCCGGCGAATGGCGCGCGCCAGCGCCGTGATGGCCTTATCCTGGCTGATCACACGCTTGTGCAGTTCCGGCTCAATGCGCAGCAACTTCTGCTGTTCGTCTTCCTTGATGGAGGTGACCGCAACCCCCGTCCACCGCGACACTACTTCCTCAATATCTTCCCGGGTCACAATCCCCGTCGAGGCATCGTCCAGCTTGTACCTCTCGCGCAGCACCCGCAGGTTTTCTTTCTCCTTGCGCTCTTCTTCGGAGTAAAAACGCGCTTTCTCGAATTCGTGTGCGGCAATTGCTGATTCCATCCGGTGCGTGATGAATTTCACGCGTTTCTGCACTTCGCCGACTTCCTCCGGAACCGATGCCTGGCGCAATTTCACCCGCGCGCCCGCCTCGTCGATCAGGTCAATCGCCTTGTCGGGAAGGAAACGGTCGGGAATGTACCGGTTCGAAAGATACACGGAATAACGCAACGCTTCGTCCGTATAGCTGACCGCATGGAACTTCTCGTATCTCTCCCGCACACCGTTGATTACCTGCACCGCTTCTTCTTCTGTCGGCGCCGGTACCTTCACCGCCTGGAATCTCCGCTCCAGCGAGCGGTCCTTCTCCACCGACTTCCGGTATTCCCCGGGTGTCGTCGCGCCGATGCATTGAATCTCGCCTCGCGACAGCGCCGGCTTCAGAATATTTGCCGCATCCAGAGAACCTTCCGCCGAACCTGCTCCCACCAACGTATGCAACTCGTCGATGAATACGATGGAGTTCTGGCTCTCCATCAGTTCTTTCATGATCGTCTTCAATCTCTCTTCGAACTGCCCGCGGTATTTTGTGCCCGCAACGATCAACGACAAGTCCAGGGACAAAATTCGCTTATCGGCGAGGAACGACGGCACATCGCCATCGCTGATTCGTTGTGCCAAGCCCTCGACGATCGCGGTTTTTCCTACTCCCGGCTCGCCGATCAGCACCGGATTATTCTTGGTACGCCGGCACAGAATCTGAATTACGCGCTCGACTTCTCCTTCGCGTCCTACCAACGGATCCAGGCTGCCTTCCGTGGCCGCTTGCGTCAGGTCACGGCTGAATTCTGCCAACAACGACGTTTCTTTTGGGCGCGCTGCTGTGTTTTTCTCACCGCTCGTTCGCGAGAGTTCTTCCCGCAACGCCGACAAACGCAACCCCCGCTCCATCAAAATCTCCGCGCCAAAGCACTTCTCTTCCCGCAGGATTCCCAGCAGCAAATGTTCCGTGCCCACGTGCTTGTGGCCCAAACGCTCGGCCTCTTCCGCGGCGCTGTTCAGAATACGCTTGCATTCCGCGCTCAGCGGCACTTCCACAGACGTGGAGATCCGCTCGCGAATCGTGATGCGCGCCTCAATCTCTTTTCGAATGGATTCAATCGAACCTTGCTGCCGCAGGAATCGGTTGGCGAGGGCCTTGTCCTCCCTCATCAGCCCAAGCAGTAGGTGCTCGGTCTCAATGTAGGGGCTTCCGTACTGGCTGGCCTCGTACCTGGCAAAGAAAATGACACGTCGCGCTTTTTCTGTGTATCGTTCAAACACGTTAGCTCGCTTCTCCCCCTGGGGTCCCCTCCGCAACGTTCTTCACGCTACGGGTCCGCAGAACACCGTGTTCCAGTCCCACGATCCGGTCACATCGGTCCGCCAGCGCCAGGTTGTGCGTCGCGATCAGCGACGTCAGGCGATGCGTCCGGTGCAGCCGTTGCAACAACTCAAACACAGCCCAAGCATTCTGCTCGTCTAGATCTCCGGTCGGCTCATCAGCTAACAGAACCCGCGGGCTTGTTATCAACGCCCGCGCGATCGCTGCTCGCTGCTGTTCACCGCCCGAAAGTTCTCCTGCGCGGTGTTCGGCCCGGTCTTGCAGGCCTACTTCTGTCAGCCACTTTCGCGCTTCCGTCAGCGCGTCTGCCTGTGGCTCACCGCGCACTAGTAGCGGCATCGCTACATTCTCTGCTGCCGTAAAATCCGGCAACAACTGGTGCCGCTGCCAGAGAAACCCCACGGCGCGATTGCGATATTCTGCCAGCGCCGCGTCTTCCTTCGTTTCTATCGCTTTATTTTCAAAGTATACTGTACCGCTTGTTGGAGTGTCTAGCGCGGCCAGCAAATGCAGCAAAGTACTTTTTCCGGCGCCGGATGGCGCAACCACTGCGACCATCTCTCCTTCGCCCAATTTCAGATTCACATCCACCAAAACTTCCAGATTCTTCTCGCGCGCTCCATAAGTTTTCTTCAATCCGCGCGCTTCCAGGATCGCTTCGTCGGCTTTGGCTGTGCTGTTCATCTGTTTTCGGTCCCTGCGATCCCGTTTCTCCCCGGTGCTAAATATCCTTTACTCTATTCACTCCGAGGCCACTGTTCATATGATGCGTAGAACAGTCGTTCAGTCCAATGGGAGCTTTTCCCCTAGACTGGGTCTTCTCGCCCAAGCTTTTCCCATTTCCTTACCTCGGCTACCTACCGGGAATGTGGGCCGAATCGTCGCTTTGTAAAGCGCTACTAAACCCCTTTCTTTCATTCTGTTGCGCATACCTTCTTGGGAATCTTAAGCAGGCTGGACCCGTGCCTCCCAAGCCAGTCGCACAGGTACAATGCTAGGAGCAAATCGAAAGCCAAACCCCTCCGCTAAACCCTGCAGTCGCGCGCCGGTTTCACTTCATTCGAAACGTAGAATCTCCACTGGCAAGAGTCGCGCCGCTTCCCGCGCCGGGATCACCGTCGCCAACATCGCGATTGCCATCGCCGCCAGCGCGATCCACACTCCATCCAGAAAACTCGGGTGAAACGGGACGTACGGCACCGCATACACTTGCGGGTCGAGCGGAATCAAATGATAGGTGCCCGCAATCCAACTGAACGCATACCCGACAGCCAAGCCAACCAAAGTTCCCGTCGCTCCAATCACCATTCCGAGCAGCAAAAATATCCGCCGCACCTGTTCCCGCCTCGTGCCCATCGACAACAGCACCGCAATGTCCTTGGCTTTGTCCGTCACCGTCATCGACAGCACCACCAGAATGTTCAGCCCCGCCACGAACGTAATCAATCCGATGAAAATTGCCGTTACCAACTTCTCTAATCGCAGCGCTCGGAACAGCGCCCGGTTCTCTTCCATCCACGTTGTCGTGGTGAACCCCTGCCCGGCGGCATGCCCCACCTCACTTGCGATTTCCGGCGCCTGTTCCGGTTTCGCTAGGCGGAACTCCAGCACATTCACCACGTCTCCCGTTCCCGCCAGCGATTGCGCGGCTGGCAAGGTCACGAAGCACCAGTTTTCGTCGTAATCGTAGAATCCGGAATCGAACACGCCCGCCTCACGAAACCGTCTCGTCCGCGGCATTAATCCAAATGGCGTCAACCGCCCTTGCGGACTCGTCAGCGTCACATAATCTCCTGGCTGAACTTTCCATTCATCCGCCAGTTGCTTGCCGACCAGCAATCCGTCAATGCCGTCGGGATCCGGCGAGAAATCTAGTCGTCCCGCGGACAGTTTCTGCAGCGCTTCGTCGCTCATCTTCTCCAGGTCGACGTCGATGCCTTTGACCACTACTCCGCGCGCCTCTCCCCCGAACGACAGCAGCATGGTCTCGTAGATTGCCGGCGTCACGGAGTTCACGCCCGCCGTCTTCTGCAGGCTTTCCGCAATTGTTTTGTAATTTTGGATTCCGCCAGAACCCGGTCGAGTCAACGAAATGTGCGCGGTCACGCCAAGCAGCCGGTCCTGTAGCGTCTCCCGGAAGCCGCTGTTCATGGCTAGCGCGATTACCAGCGTCGCTACACCTGCGGCCACTCCGAGCACGCTGAATACGGTAATCAGTCGCAAAATCGCCGGGCGGTTTGGCGACCTCAGGTACCGTTTCGCCACGAACCATTCAAAGCTCATGGAGTGAACCGTCCTTTACGCTTTCGCGCCTGCCGGACCGGCTTCTTCTTTATTTGTATCGGGGCGGAGTTGCGGAAATAAAATGACATCGCGAATGGAATGAGAGTCAGTCAGCAGCATCGTCAGACGATCGATGCCAATGCCTTCTCCTGCGGTGGGCGGCATTCCGTGGCACAGCGCTCGGACATAATCCACGTCAAGCTGCTTCGGCACTTCATCTCCGCCCTGTGCGATCTGTGCCAGGAACCGTCTTTCTTGTTCCGCGGGATCATTCAACTCCGAAAATCCATTGGCGATTTCCATCCCCGCTACATAAACCTCGAAGCGCTCCACCAGCGATGGATCCTCCGGCTTTTGCTTCGATAGCGGCGAAATTTCCAGTGGAAAATCGTATAGAATCGTCGGCTGAACCAACTTGCTTTCGGCTACGGTTTCAAACAGCAGTCCTGTCCATTCGCCGTCCGCCAGCTTTCCCTTTGCTGCCGCATACTCCGCGTGGTTCGCTTTGGCCCAGACGTTGTACCGTTCGGTGGCTCGTTGTGCTCCTCCCGGAGCCGCCAACTCCTCCAGAGTCGGCGCGGCACCCGCTCCTTCCGGCCAATACTTAACAATCGCTTCCCGCATCGTGAGCCGCTGCATGCTTGAGAAATCCAGTTCGACCTCACCGTACTTTACCCTTGCCGATCCGGTGATGCTCTTCGCCACCTGCGCGAATAATTGCTCGTTCATGTCCATCAAGTCCCGGTAATTGCTGTACGCTTCGTAAAATTCCAGCATCGTGAATTCCGGATTATGCTGCGTGCTGATCCCTTCGTTTCGGAAATTCCGGTTGATCTCATACACCCGGTCGAAACCACCTACCGTCAGCCGCTTCAAATACAATTCCGGCGCGATGCGCAGGTACAAATCAAGATCCAATGTGTTGTGGTGTGTCACGAACGGACGCGCCGTGGCTCCGCCAGCGATGGGATGCATCATTGGCGTTTCCACTTCCATGTAACCGCGGCTATCGAAGAACTGCCGCAACTCCCGGATAATCCGCGCGCGCGTCTGAAACACTTCGCGCGACTTCTCGGTCGCAATCAGATCCAGATATCGTTGCCGGTAGCGCAACTCGATATCCGCAAGCCCGTGCCACTTTTCTGGCAATGGCAACAACGCCTTGCTGAGAAAAAAAAGTTCCTCTACCCACACGGACAGTTCCCCGGTCTTGGTCCGGAACATGTGCCCGCGCACACCCAGGTGGTCCCCCAGGTCCAACAGGTGAAACAACTGGAATCCCTTCTCACCCACCACATCTTTTCTCACGTAGACCTGGATTCGCCCTCCCGCTCCTTGCAAATGCGCAAATCCCGCTTTCCCCATCAACCGGTAGGAAACGAGTCGGCCCGCAACTCGCGTCTCTTTTCTATCCGCTTCCAACTCTGGACCGCTCAAATTGGAGTACTTCTTCGCCAGCTCCGCCGGCGTCTCTGTCCAACGAAATTCCCGGGGAAACGCTTCATAGCCAAGGGCTTGGATTTCTTCGAGTTTCTTTTGCCGCTGCTGGAACTGGTCTTGAGGCTCAAATTGCAAGAGAGGTCCAATCCTTTCGAAATCTGTTCCTCAGAGTATAAAGGCGGCTTCGGGACCAGAGCAAGGAATCCACCGCGAGTAAAGGATGGCGCGAGTTCCGTTTCGGGAATCTCCGAATAAACTTCACGCCCAATATTTTGAATTGTTTTTCATCCGGCTTTCCGAAGTTTGTTATAATCCACGCCTACTCTCTGCGGAGGTAATCCTGTGCGTTCGCGCCCGACCCTGATCCACAAGGCTTCCGTGTCTCAAGACTGGCGCATGCCTCTGACGGACGATAAGTCTCGCGCCTATCTGATTTGCATCCATCGACTTGAAACTGCCTACTCCATGTTCAGTGTCAGTCTGGACGAGGCTTTGGGGATGCGCCGTAACGGCCGCAATTCCAAGGCGAATCAAGTCCTCTCGGTTGCTCCTGCCTTGTGTGAGCGGCTCGCACATCCTCTGGCCTCTTTGTTGCGCGTCATGCTGGACCACGCCAAGCATTTTGGCGTTGCTCCCAATCTGGCCCCTCTCGATCCGCAAAATTTTCAGAGTTCCCGCAGCCAACGCGTGGCTCTCTTTAATGATCTCTTCAGCAGAGTCCTTCTAACCCGTAAATCGCAGTTTGCCCATAAGATTTCTGCCCTCGGAGATCTGGTCGAAGAACTACATTCCAGCTTTGAGTCATCCGCGGAGTCGTTAGCGGCTGGCGAATCCCTTCATCCAGAACGCGATTGGGAGGCCCTGGATTCCGTGCACTACGATCTAAATACCTGCCTTCGTGAGACCGTCGTCCTCCTGAAGTCTTTTCTCCACGCCCTCCCGGACACCCAACTGGTTGGTTTTCAGGCCGCTCTCAACGACGCATGCCATTCTTCGTCTTCCTCCCTTGCCTCCCGCACCGCACATCTTGCCCATAGACGGATGGCTTTCCTAAAGGGACAATAGCTCATCCCTGCGGATGCCCGCAGCCGCATGCAACCTATTGAGGGTTCCCACCTTCTATAGGGGCATATGTGCTCCTCGACGTCCGTTCTCGGGACAACTCTGAAGGGAACCAGGCGCATCGCATCTTCTAGTGGCGCCGCTATTGGACTGTTGGCCCGACCAAGACCAACCGAGCCGGTTGCGTGGACTGAAGCGGAAGCCATCCGCCGCTCTCAAGCGGGGGATTCCGCTGCTTTTGACTTTCTCTATCAACTGCATAGCCGTCGCGTCTACGCTCTCTGCTTGAGAATGGTCAATAACCCTGCGGATGCCGAAGATCTGATGCAAGAGGCGTTCCTTCAGCTCTTCCGCAAAATTGGTACCTTCCGCGGGGAGTCCGCCTTCTCCACTTGGCTCCATCGCATGACCGTTAACGTCGTGCTCATGCGCTTGCGTAAGAAATCGCTTCCGACCGACTCCCTGGAGGAAACCTTGGATCCGGATGCGGAAAACAGCAGTCCGAAGCGGGACGTGGGTGCTCCTGACTTGCGATTGTCCGGAGCCGTCGATCGCGTCAACCTCGAGCGCTCCATCGAGCAGTTGCCCCCAGGCTACAGAACCGTGTTTATCCTGCATGACGTCCAGGGCTACGAACACAACGAAATTGCGGACATCATGGGATGTTCCGTTGGTAATTCGAAGTCGCAGTTGCATAAAGCGCGTACCCGTCTGCGCGAGTTGCTCCAGGAACAAATCCGGGATCAGGCTCGCCAGGAACGACAATCCGCAAAAGCCCAGACGGGCTCGAAGGAATGAGTTAGAATGAATCTAACGTCGAGGACGGCACTACGCGCAACTTTGTGGATTTTTGCAGGGAGAGCCACCCAGTGCTGCGCCTTGCGGAGTTTGTGGTATGCAGTGTAAGGAACTCGAAGCAGTTCTAGAATCCGAGGGTCTCAGTCCTCTTCCCCAGGAAGCGCGCGAGCATCTCGCCAGTTGCACCAACTGTCAGGATTTGCTTGCCGATCTTTCCGCTATAGTTGTTGCTGCCAAACGCGTTCCGGCCGAGGTCACTCCTCCCGACCGCATCTGGATTTCCGTTCGCGCCCAATTGGAAGCCGAAGGAATAATCCGCGACGCTGAACCTCGCGTCACGCCTGCTCCCTCCCCGTGGTGGCAAGGCTTTGCGGAACTTTTCCGGCCGCGCGTTCTCGCTGGCGTCGGCACGGGACTCTTCCTTGTTTTTGGCGGTTTCTATCTCGTAGAACATCGCGGCACCACGAATATTGCACCGCAACCAACGCCTGTTCAGACGCAAGCCAGCCAAAATCCCAACACGGTTGCGCCTCCATCGACGGAAGTGAATCCCGTGGCTCCCGCCAAGAATCCGCTGCGGCAAGTCCAGACGGCGCATGCCGCCTCAGTCGCGCCGGAGCCGCGCCCTTCCAACAAGTCTCTTTTGCCTTCGCCTTCGGAGAATGCTTATCTCGGCGATAGTGCCGCTGTTCTTAGCGCCACTGAAGATTCCTTGCCCCGCCGCGAATTAACTGGCAACGCCACCGTGGACGCCTCTTTGCGCCAGAATTTGCGCACCCTCAACGGATTTATTGCGGAATGTGAAGCCCGCTTGAAGCAGAATCCCCAGGACCAGTTGACCCGTGAATACCTCAACATGGCCTACCAGCAGAAGGCGGAATTACTGACCGCGATGATGGACAGCGGAAGGAGCGAACACTAATGTTGCCCCACCAGAAGTTGGTTCATGGTGTCCTGAGCGTTCTCGGCGCTGGCTTGTTCTTCTGTGCCGCCACGGCAGCCCTGGCAGCCGCCAACGAGCACCAAGAACGCCACTTTATCGTCAAGGATCGCCCTGTCGTCATCATCAATAACATCGTGAACGGCCGGATCGAAGTAAAGTCCTGGAAAAACTCCGAAGTCGTCGTCACCAGCACTTTCGTTCCTGGCAAAGTGGCCATTGACGCGGAACAGGTCGGCGATCGCATCGACATTAACGCCACTTCTCTCACCACCTCTGCTCAACCTCATGAAGTGGAAGCCAATTTCCAGCTTCTGGTTCCGGAACAGACCGAACTCCAATTGCGCACCCAGACTGGCCTCATCCTTGTCGAGCAGGTCAATGGCGACATGAAACTGCAAAGCGTCGCCGGCGATGTCCACCTCAAGGAAGTCTCCGGCTACATCATTGTCAGGACCACCGGCGGCTCGCTGGTTTGCACCCTGTGCTCGGGCAGACTCGACTTTAATTCCATCAGCGGCGGCGCCCAGATCCTGCAGCCTTCCCTTTCCAACGTCAATCTCATGACTACCACGGGCAATATCCTCTATGATGGCGACTTCGTCCGCACCGGCCTGTACACCATGAACAGTGGCCGCGGCCTCGTGGAAGTGCGCTTCTCCGGAACAGACTCTTTCGACCTGAATGCGCAGACCTATCGCGGCACCGTCGATAACCAAGCCGCCGATTTCCTGAAGCCCGACACTCACGGAAAGCATCATTCGCAATCGAAATTCAGCCACAGCCTGTTCGCCACTGTCGGCCAGGGCTTAGCCAAAGTCGAACTCTCCTCCTACAGTGGTACAATTCGGATTCTGAAGCGCGATTAGTCTGCGCTTTTCCGAAATCGTGAATCCAAATCCAATTGGCCGCGCTCTTTCATCGCGCACCTCTATCATTTGTCTTGCCGGCTTTATGGGTGCGGGTAAAAGCACCGTTGGCACCCGTCTCGCCCGCCAACTTGGTTGGCGCTTCGTCGATCTCGACGAGCGCATTGAGGAAGCCGCGGGCATTACCATCCCCGAGTTTTTCGAACGCCATGGCGAGCCTGCGTTTCGTCAGTTGGAAGCCGATCAGTTGCGTGCTGCCCTTGGTCGCGCGGTAGAGTTCCACGAATCCACCATCCTCGCTCTCGGCGGCGGCACCTACGCCCAGCCGGGCGCTCCCGAGTTTCTACGCAATGCCGGTGTGCCCGTCATCTGGCTGGACACACCCATCGACATCTTGCTCGCGCGTTGCATGACCATGACGGGCCGCCCCCTGTTTCGCGACGAAGCCAGCTTCCGGGCCCTCTATGCGCAACGGCTCCCTTCCTACCAACTCGCTGATTATCGCATCGAGAGTTCAGGAGACTCCGTCGCCGTGGTCGCTGAAATTCTTCGCCGCGGAATTGCGGGCATTCCTGCCAGTGATTTGGCGCCGCCATTGGCTGTTGAGAAACCTCAACCCTGAAGAGAAGGTCCGATATTCAACGCAGATGTTAGCTTAGGGGGTCGGAGTTTCTGCTTCGGCATTGGGAATAAAGGACACCGGGCTCCTGACCCGTAAGGAAACTCTTCTCTCTGAGGAGCGCATCGATGTGGCAAACACCAGTTTCAAGACGAAGATTCGTTGCTTGTGTCCCGGTTTTTCTCTGTCTCGCTGTTTCCAGCGGTTTCCTCGCTCACGCAGCCCAGAAAAAATCTCCGGCAGGCTCCGTCTTCGCAACCGATAAGGGCAAGTTCAAGGTTCTTCTCGACGGCAAAACCATCGGTAACGAAGAGTTCGAGATTACTTCCAGCGGTGCGGTCTGGACGGCCAAAGCCACTACGCACCTTTCTCCGGAGGGTACTCCGGCCACTACCGTTACCGGCAATCTTACCCTCCAGCCCGACGGTGCCCCCATCTCCTACGAATGGACCTCTCAATCCGATAAAACCAGTGGCGCCCACATCCTCTTTTCCAATGGCGTCGCTAAGATGACCGTCCAGGTCGGCAGCGCCCACCCTTTCGAGCAGGACCTCACCTTTAATTCCCCACTCATCGTCGTCCTCGACAACAACCTCTACTACCAATACGCTGTCTTGGCTCGCGTTTATGATTGGAATCGCCGAGGCACGCAGACCTTCCCTGTTCTCGTTCCTCAGCAACTCTTGCCGAATACCATCACCGTCGATTGGGCTGGCGCGGTCAGCGCCGAAGGAAAATCCTACGAAGGCCTCAAAGTCGTGACCGCCGATCTGGAGATCATCCTCTACCTCGATCCCAACCATCGCCTCATGCGCCTGGAAGTCCCCTCCTCCAGAGCCGCCGTTGTCCGTGAGTAGGGCTCGGAAAAACACATTCGTCATTCCGAACGGAGTCTACAAGGACCCCTCTTCTTGCCTCACGCCGGAATTTCGCTACGGCTGCTTCGGCTTCTTGACCGTGTCTTCCGTCTCCACCGTAAACAGTTTGAAATTGCTGAACGTGTGATACAGCGCGAGCCGGCGGTTCGCAATTTCCCAATAGGCTTCGACTCTTTCCGGCAACCATAATTCTATTTTTCGCGATTGAATCTCCACCGGTGCATAGTCCACTGAAATCGCTCCGCTCCGCAGGTTCAACGCTGGAATGTCGTTCATCAGGCTTGCTTCCAGATGCAACACTTGCCCATTGTCCATGGAAATCCACGCCCGGCCCCTGAGCATCGCTTCGTATACGCCTCCTGATGTGCGAAATTGCATCGTCCGCCGTGGTTTGTCTTTGCGCTGCTGAAACCGAACCACCCAGGCGAACTGGCCTTTCCATTTATCTAGCCCCTCACAATTCATGTCATATTCGGTCTGCATGCTCGGCAGAAAGATCAGTGCTAATGCCACTAGACCCGTATCTTGCGAACTTGCAGGGAAGAAATGCCCACCCTTGGCGGGAGTCCGGTACTCCCGGCTAGATCGTCCTCCGCTGGTCTGCTCAAAACCAAATACATAGTCAAACGCACTGCTGTCATTGTCTTCGGGGAAACCGCTGTGATCCCACTTTCTATAGTCAATTTGCTCCTCGGCGGCAAAGGTCTCAAGGTTGCTGGTCATCTCCGCAGCATGCCTGCTAGCTTCTTGGAGCACTTCCGATAAGGAACAGGCCGGGGTTGCCGACAGCGATGGAAGCGCTGCGGTCACATTGGGGGGAATCCACAGCAACTCTTTGTGCTTCTCTGCTTTCTCTACGTCATCCCTTTGCTGCGCCGCCAGATGCCCACACCCAATCCAGGCCAGCGAGCCCAGGACCATCGCCGGAATAACTCCCTTGAAATTCATCAACATTTCATGAACCGCTTTTCACACACAAGCAAAGTGAGTTTACACTACAGTCTCAGTCTGTGCGGCCATCCGAACGCTCACATTCGGGGCCAGGACGTCTTCTACTTCGATTCGCCCTATCGTGGTTGGAAAATCCCTCGAGGAGTCATTCTCATGGTGCCTTTTCAACCGCGAACCTTTAGGATGGTTACGCCTCGATCGTTCGGCCGATGCCGTGATTCTGTCCCCGGAGAACCCGTATGACCACCTCTATGCCTGCTACAACCGAGACTTCCATGCCTCTTACCCCCGATGAATTAAGAAAGATGGACGCCTACTGGCGCGCTTGCAATTACCTCTCAGCGGGAATGATCTATCTTCGCGAAAACCCCCTTCTTCGCGAACCGCTGAAGCCGGAGCACATCAAGCACCGCCTGCTGGGTCACTGGGGATCCGATCCCGGCCAGTCCTTCATCTGGGTCCACCTGAATCGCCTGATCAAAAAATACGACTTGAATGTCATGTACATTTCCGGCCCCGGCCATGGCGCTCCCGCGACGCTGGCCAACTCCTACCTCGAGGGCCATTACTCCGAGATTTATCCGGACAAGAGCCGCGACGCGGCCGGCATGCTCAAATTCTTCCGCCAGTTCTCTTTTCCTGGCGGCATCGGTTCCCATTGCACCCCAGAGACCCCCGGCTCAATTCATGAAGGCGGCGAACTCGGTTACTCCCTCTCGCACGGCTATGGCGCTGCGTTCGATAATCCCGATCTCATCGTTGCGGTCGCTATTGGCGACGGCGAGGCGGAAACCGGACCACTTGCCACCTCGTGGCATTCCAACAAATTCCTGAATCCCATTCGTGACGGAGCCGTCTTGCCGATCTTGCACCTGAACGGCTACAAGATCGCCAATCCCACTGTCCTTGCGCGCATCCCGCACGAAGAACTGGAATCACTCCTTTCCGGATACGGCCACAAGCCCTTTTTCGTCGAAGGCCATGATCCCGTCGAGATGCATCAGAAAATGGCTGGCACCCTCGAGCAGTGCATTCTCGAGATTCGTTCGCTGCAGCAGCATGCCCGATCACAACACGACGCCACACGTCCTCGCTGGCCCATGATCGTGCTCCGTTCTCCCAAAGGTTGGACCGGGCCGAAGGAAGTAGACGGCCACAAGGTCGAAGATTTCTGGCGCGCTCACCAGGTTCCCGTTCTGGACGCCGCCACCAACCCGCACAATCTGCAGATCGTCGAAGGCTGGATGCGCAGCTACAAACCCGAACAGCTGTTCGACTCCAACGGAACCTTGGTCCACGAACTTCAGGAACTGGCGCCTTCCGGCAAACGCCGCATCTCCGCCAATCCCCACGCTAACGGCGGTGTACTTCGCAAGGAACTCGATTTACCCGACTTTCGCAGCTACGCGGTCGACGTAAAAGCTCCAGGCAAGCTATATGCGCCGCCAACCGACGTGCTCGCCCACTTCCTCGCCGAGGTCATGCGCCGCAACATGAGTTCTTTCCGCGTCTTTGGCCCGGACGAAACAGCCTCCAATAAACTCACTGCCATCTATGCCGCTTCGAAGAAGACTTGGATCGCCGAATACAAGCCGGAGGATCTGGACGGCGGCGAACTCGACTCCTTCGGCCGCGTCATGGAGATGCTCAGCGAGCACACCCTCGAAGGCTGGTTCGAAGGTTACGTGCTCACCGGCCGCCACGGCTTTCTTTCCACCTATGAAGCCTTCGTCCATGTCATCGATTCCATGTTTAACCAGCACGCCAAATGGCTCGAGAAATCCAAGAAAGAAATTGACTGGCGCGCGCCCGTTCCCTCCATCAATATCCTTATTACCTCTCTCGTGTGGCGGCAGGATCATAACGGTTTCACGCATCAGGATCCCGGCTTCCTTGACGTAGTCACCAACAAAAGTGCCGATGTGGTCCGCATCTATTTACCGCCGGATGCGAACTGCCTCCTCAGCGTCGCCGATCATTGCCTGCGCTCCCGCGATTACGTCAACGTCATCGTTGCCGACAAGCAGGACCATCTTCAGTACCTGAACATGCAGGATGCGGTAACTCACTGCACCAAAGGCATCGGCATCTGGGACTGGGCTTCCACCGACGACTGCAAAGATCCCGATGTGGTCCTGGCTTGTGCCGGCGACATTGCCACCATGGAATCCTTAGCAGCCGTTGCGATCCTTAAGGAGCGTTTCCCCGACCTCAAGATTCGCTTCGTCAACGTCGTTGATCTTTTCCGTCTGATGCCCACCACCGAACATCCTCACGGGCTTTCGGATCGTGATTTCAACTCGCTCTTCACCATCGACAAGCCCGTCATCTTCAATTTTCATTCTTACGCCTCGCTCATCCACAAACTTACCTACCGCCGCAGGAATCACGAGAACATCCACGTGCGCGGGTACAAGGAAAAAGGCAACATCAACACGCCTCTTGAGCTCGCCATCATCAATCAGGTCGATCGCTTCAACCTGGCAATCGACGTCATCGACCGCGTTCCCCGCCTCAGTTCCATCGGCGCCCACGTCAAGGAATGGCTAAAGGACCAGATCATCGAGAGCATCAACTACGCCCACGCCGAAGGGATCGACAAGGAAGAGATTCGCAACTGGAAATGGCCCGGGTAGATATGGTCGACAGCCCGAACTCAAACGACAATTTCATCTTTGTGCTGAACAGCGGCTCTTCTTCGCTGAAATTTGGTTTGTATCGTCGCGGAGCCAACGACGAAGAAGCCGTGCTCACTGGCAGCGCCGATGGCATCGGACATGACAACGGCTCCTTGCACTTGCGGTCGGCCTCCGGGGAATCACTCGTAAAGCGGGAATGTATCCACGAGTCGCAAAGTCACGCCCTCGATGTCGTTTCCAAAGCCATCCGCCAGCATCTAAACACTGCGCCCGTGGCGGTAGGTCACCGTGTCGTTCATGGCGGTCCCCATCTCGTCGTGCACGAGGCCATCACCCCGAAGCTTCTGGACCAGCTTCGTGCCGCAACACATTTCGCGCCCGTGCATATCCCGCAGGCGCTTTCCCTCATCGCTTCCGCTCAATCCATCTTTCCAGAAGCTACGCAATTCGCCTGTTTTGACGATGTTTTTCACCAAACCATGCCCGAAGTGGCCTCCCATCTCCCACTCCCGCAGCGCTACTTCGAAGCAGGTGTCCGCCGCTACGGTTTCCATGGCCTTTCGTACGAGTCGCTCGTGCATCACTTCGGCGATCAACTCCCCGAGCGTGCCATCTTCGCGCACCTCGGCAATGGTGCCAGCCTCTGCGCCCTTCGCAAGCGCGTCTCCATCGACACCACCATGGGCCTTACTCCCACTGGCGGAATCCCCATGAGCACGCGTACCGGCGATCTTGATCCCGGTGTCCTTCTCTACCTTTTGCGCACGGAAAAACTCAGCGCCGACGCCATTGAAGATCTGATCAATCACAAGAGCGGTCTCTATGCTCTTTCCTGTGGCCAAAGCGATGTAAAGACTCTCGAAGAGCGTGCTCGCTCGAACGATTCCCGCGCCATTCTGGCCCTGAATGCCTTTGCCACGGCCGTCCGCAAGGTAATCGGTGCCTACGTTGCGCTGCTCGGCGGTATCGACCTTCTTGTATTCACCGGTGGCATCGGTGAGCACAGTGAGTACGTTCGTTCCGCGGTTACCAACGGACTCGACGTTATCGGGCTGACTGCCGACAAAATTAAAATTGTTCCCGCTGAGGAAGAACAGCAGATCGCGCGCCATTGCCGCAGATTGCTGGCGCAAACTCACCACTAAGCACGTTGCTTGCTCTCGACCTGTGACACACGCGCCTTTACCAGTTTCTTAATGAGTGTAGTTGGCAGTGGTTTGTCCGTCGGGAAGTGGATTGTCCCCTTGGATGTCGCGAGACCCTTAAGTTCGCTGCGAAATTGTTTGATCACCGACGCAGTTGGAAACAAGCTGCAGTGGTTCGAAAACGCGGCGAACCACACCAGCACTCCTTTGTACTTAAACGCAGGCATCCCGTAGCTGATCGTCTCCGCGGCCTCTCGTGGCACAACGGACCGAATTGTCACGCGCATCTTGCTCAACATGCTGTGCGCAGGTTCCGGGACGCCGGCGAAGTATTCATCAACGGTTTTCGGCGCGCCTTTGCCTTTCGACGCAGCCTTGCGCTTCGCAGGTTTCACCTTTTTCATGCGCGCATCCTACAAGAGTTTCCCATTGCACACAACGCACCAACAAAAAACGGCGCCCCGGCTGAACCGGAGCGCCGCCTTTGTCAATAACCACTCTCGGAATTCTTCCTTAGCGCGCCAATGGCCGCTGAAATATCGGCATCCCTGGGCGCCGCAGCGGATACCCTTGCGGTTGACCATGGGCTTGCGCGGGAATCAGCCCATTCGAATGGCTTGCGTGTCCAATGTGCCCGAGCTGCCCGTTGCCATTCGCCGGCGCGGGCTGCGGCAGCCGTGCCGGGTTACCGATAGGGCGGAGGGTGATCGGCGCCGCATTCACGTGGTCGCTGATCGCCTGCAAGCGCTTCAGGATGGACTGCCATTGTTCCCAATCCAGTTGCCGCAAAAACGGCCGCAATCCCTGGATGAATGGATCTTCCAGCAACGCCTCGCCATCCGATTCCGGAATGAAGAACCGGTTCAAGCCCACATTCAACGCTTCGGAAATCTTCTCCAGCGTCCCCAGGCTTGGCGTCATCTGGCCGCTCTCGATTCGCGACAGGTACGAGCGGCTGACCTTCGAGCGCGACTGCAACTGGCTCTGTGTCATCCCCCGCGACTCTCTCAGTTGGCGAATCCGCTGGCCGATGTTCTCCACCGTCTCCTGATTCGCAAACTTCGTCGTCGTCACTTCGGGCGCTGCTTCCTCCTGCGGTGCTTCCTGCGGAATCAAGTATTCCATCCGCTGGGGCAACGCTCGTACGCAGCGTCGGCAGTTGCCGGTTCGCGTCCGATATTGGACCAGTCCGCAAGTCTTGCAGCGTATGACTTCCCGATCCATCTCCAACGTGTTCATCATGGTCTCTTTTTCCATATGTGCAGACACCGGAACTCCTCGCTGACTTGTGAAATTTTCCGGCGTGCGGATAGGAAGGAACGTCGGAACGTTCTTGGGGGGAAGGCAGTTACTGGCGCGATGGGAGTTTCGCTCAATTGTTTAATTGCTGTCAAGAGTATTTTTCAAAATCTTCTACGCGTATCAGCCGAAATCGCCCGTGTTTACGCCGGTTTTTCGCCTGTCCGTCCGGACGGGATTTACTGCCCTCTTCAGCCGCTGGTAGTTCTTCACGCACGCCACAACTATATGTTGTGCTTTCCTTCCCTCCGTTCCCGTTTCCCACTTCGGCACATTTTGCAGTGCGCCAGCCTCGCTGCCGCTTTTTCGCCGACCGCGCGGCTGCCGAAACGGTCCGACTCCCTCAATTCTCTTGCAGGGTCCGCCTTCTGAGGCGGACCGCCAACGATCCGGTAGACAGGTACAATAAATGACGGATTGATAGCGGACGGCCTCAGAAGTCCGTCCCTACAACCGCGAAAGGGAAACGAGATGCCGACTCGCGACGATGCCTGGAAACTGCTTTGTGAGTACACCCAATCGGAAAATCTTCGCAAACATATGCTCGCCGTTGAAGCCTGCGTGCGTGCCTATGCTCGAAAAAACGGTGCCGACGAGAATCTTTGGGGCATCGCCGCGCTCCTTCACGATTTCGACTACGAACGCTGGCCCAACAATGACCACGCTCCCGATCGCGAGCACCCCGCCGAGGGCGCAAAAATCCTCCGCGAGCACGGCTACGACGACGAACTGATTCGTGCAATCCTTTCCCACGCCGACTATTCCGGGGTTCCCCGCCAAACTCCGCTCGAGCACACCCTTTTCGCCTGTGACGAACTCGCCGGCTTCCTGACCGCCTGCGCTTACGTCCGCCCCTCGAAAAGCATCCTTGACCTTGAAGCCAGCTCCGTGAAGAAGCGCATGAAAGACAAAGCCTTCGCGCGAGGCGTCAGTCGCGAAGACGTCATAAAAGGGGCCGAAGAACTCGGCATCCCTCTCGACGAGCACATCACGTTTTGCATTGCTGCCCTGCGCGAACACGCCGACGCCCTTGGTCTCCGTGGTTCGCTCTAGCGCTCGCCGAATAGGCGCCCAAACCAGTTATGACGGTCATTTGACATCTAGCGCACCTCCAGGGTGTACAATCCCTGCCTACCGGGGAACCTTTTCCCCAAGTCGAAAAGGAGGCTTAATGTCAGCACCGCAACCAGCACTTTCTCCCGAATTCGCCGTTGGCATGCGCGAATCGGTTTTGCAGGGACTCAGCCGGGAACTAGAGACCACCAAGAAGGTCATCGCCGCGATCCCTGAAGATAAGCGCGACTATCGCCCCGATCCGAAAGCTCGCACCGCCTGGGAACTCGCCTGGCATCTCGCGTCTTGCGACGTGCAGATGACCGACGAAGTTGCCGACCATAAATTCAACATGGAGCCGCGCTTTAAAGAGGAGCCAAAGAGCGTCGCGGAACTCGTCGAATGGTATGACAAGAACTTCAAGCGCGCGATTGCCCGCGTGCAAGCCATGAGCCCCGAACAGCTTTGCACGCCGGTCGATTTTATGGGCGCCTTCAATTTTCCCGCTGTTTTCTACCTGACCTTCGTCAACAATCATTCTATCCATCACCGCGGGCAACTCGCGGTTTATCTCCGCCCGATGGGCTCCAAGGTTCCGTCGATCTATGGCGGCAGCGCAGACGAGCCCTGGCAGGGCTAAACGTTAGCGCTCACAAGTGTTTCTTCGAGGCCGCCGCAGGGCGGCCTCGTCTTTGTGTCCCTCAACGCGTAAACGCCGCGGGAACCAGGTCGTTTTCATTCGCTACTCAAATCGAACCGCGGTTGCACTCAGACAAGCCTTCACGGAACTGGGCGCGTACGGCATATGGGTCGAATCCCTAATAAACTCCACCGTCACTTCGCTGGTGCTCCACTTGTCGGGGTCACCGGGCGAAAATTCGATTGTCTGCGTGATCGTCTGTGTCCCTTGCCAGAAGACGGGGGCTGGGGGGGCCTTTGGGTTTAGAGTGTCGCGTTTGATCAACGCTATGCTCTTCGCCACGAACGTGTGATTGCCCTTGTAGCGCCAAAAGCCTTGCCCGTCTCCCCGCTGTCCCGGGTCAAAGGCAAGATTGGCCGTATCTTCCACCATTGTTCCATCCTCAGCGAAGGTCAAGATTGACGGGAACGCCGCGATGAGGTGCCCGGTGCTACAGTCGTTCTGAGTGACCGTCACTAGCCAAGTCCCTTGGATTTCATAATCACGTCGTTCGCCACTTGCTCCGGCATTCCATCCTGCGGACAGCGTCAATACGACTCCTAACGTCACAGCCAGAATGCCCTTCCAGGTTTTTGACTTCATGAGTTTTCTCTCCTGTTGGTCTTCCGTCTTTTCCGATCCGACGGCCCAAGCCCGGCTATCCTCCTTCCCAAGCCCCTGGAAAGTCTTTAGAATCACCCTGAAAACTTCTGAATTTGTCTGAATCTGCGGGTCTCCGTATGGGCGCCGAACATCTCGTCAGTTATCAATTCGCTCGCTTCCGGCTGGACCCCGCCAAGCGGTCGCTTCTTCGCGACGGCGTGCCGATGCCTCTTAGCTCCAAGGCCTTCGACACTCTCCTTCACCTGATCCGTCATCACGGCCGGGTCGTCTCCAAACAGGACTTGATGCGGGCCATCTGGCCAGACACGGCCGTCGAGGAGAATAATCTCAACCAAAGCATTTCCACATTACGCCGCGTCCTCGGCGAAACCCGTGGCGATAACCTCTATATCGCCACCGTTCCCGGTAAGGGCTATCAATTCATTCCCACGGTGGAAGTCTTCGCTGCCTCTGAGCCAGAGACCTCCGCTCCCGTAACCCTGGCCGTGTTGCCCTTTGAAAACCTCAGTGCGCAACCCGATCGTGACTACATCGCCGACGGTCTGACCGAGGAATTGATCACCACTCTCGGCCTCGTCGATCCCCAGGGCCTTCGCGTCATCGGCCGCACCACCATGATGTCCTACCGTCGAACCACCAAGCCCCTCTCGCAAATCTCGAGCGAATTGCAAGCTGTTTACATTATCGAGAGTTCTCTCCGTGCCGAAGGTCAGCGCCTTCGCATTAATTCCAAACTTATCCGCATGCGCGATCACGTCATTCTCTGGTCCATGTCCTACGACAGCCAGCCCGACAGCATCCTCGAATTTCAGCAGGAAGTGAGCCGCACCATCGGCGATCAGATTCGCCTGCGGCTTTCCCCTGAACGATTGTCCGCTCTCGCTCACCGGCAATCACGCAACGCCGAGGCTTATGATCTGTATTTGCGCGGCCGCTATTTCTGGAATCAACTCTCTCGAGAGACCACCAAGCAGGCCCGTTCATATTTTTCGCAGGCGACTAACCTCGACCCGCAATACGCCCTCGCCTGGTCTGGCTTGGCGGATACTTACTCTGGCAGCCCTATCAATGGCGACGCGCCTCCTTTAACCGTGGGACCTCTGGCTCGCGAGGCCGCCGCCCACGCCATTGCCACCGGCGCTACTCTCGCCGAAGCTCAGACTTCCAATGGTTTTATGAGGTTTTGGATCGATTGGGATTGGCCCGCCGCCGTAGCTGCCTTCCGAAAAGCTATCGCATTGAATCCAAATTATTCGTTGGCCCACCGCCTGTTGGGAATTGTGCTCTCCCACTTGCAGGTTTTCGACGAAGCTCTCTGCGCCATCGGCCGTGCCCGCCAACTCGACCCACTCCTCGCCGGCCATCACGCACTCTCCGCTCAGATCGCTTTTGCCGCCCGCGACTTCGCCGCTGCCGAGCAGTTTGCGCGTCAGTCCATCACCATCGATCCCGAATTCTGGATCGGCCACATGCAATTGGGTCAGGCACTGGAGCAATTAGGGAAAAATGACCCGGCGCTCGATTCACTCAACCTCGCCGCGCGGTTGTCCGGCGGCAACAGCAAGCCTATCGGGCTTCGTGGCTACATCCTGGCCAGAACCGGGCGCACCCGCGAAGCTCAGGAAGTACTCCACGCGCTGGACAATCTTTCAGCCGAGAGGTACGTCCCCCCATTCGCACAGGCCCTCATCTATGCCGGGCTTGACGAACCGGAGAATGCTCTGGATTGTCTCGAACGCGCTTTAAGCCTGCGCGATGTCCATCTCGCATTCCTGCCCGTCGATCCCAAGTGGGACTCTTTTCGCAAAGAGCAGCGCTTCCTTGCTCTACTCGAGGCTTGCAATTTTGCCGGCGCCTAGGTTCTCGCTGCTTTTCGTTTCCTGCGTCCGATTTTCAGGTTCTTGCCGTTCACAAATTCTTCAAAGTGGTTGCGCACAAACTCTTTTGCTTCCGTGTGCGTCATTCCCGTCTTTAGATTGACGACTTCTCATTCCCCCCTGAGGCACCCGCAGCCTGGGCCCGGAAGCTATCTTTGTTCTCTTCCAAAAACTGATCCAGCGTAATTGCTGCCCGCCGCCAATTGGTTCTATGTCCGCAAAGCCAAAGCCGCGGCGCAGCTCAATTTCGGCCAGGCGGCCTGCACCTCGTTTGTTCCCCTGGAATGGGGCAAGTATAAAGGTAGCTCCGAACACTACGGCATCGTTTTCCGGGACAACAACGGCACTCACTGCTTCGAAGTGCGGGAGCCCAGCTCCCGCTTTTGCGATTTCGTCGACCCCCGCAAACCGTAAAAGCGGCAGCCGGGCTGCCGCACTCCCAAATCCCACGAAGTCGGGAACGTAATCGCATCACTCCGTCACTAACGTCCCCTGCCCGGGCACCGCAGATCGCGCTGGAATCCGCCGCGGCTCGCCGCCTAACGCAAACGCTACTTATTTCTTCTTGCTCGCCGCCTTCTTGATCAGCGCCGTAGCCTTCACCGCGTCGGCATCATTCTCGAATCCAATCACCGCCGCGTACTTTCTTCCAATCACTTGCGCCACGAGAAAATCTAAATTGACCCCGGCCTCGGCGATTGCCTTAGCGATGCTATGTCCCAAACCGGCGCGGTTGTCGCCCTCTACCAACAACGCCGGTATCGCCGCAGCCGTCAGCCCCGCTCCTTGTGCCGCCTGCGTAGTCTTCTTGCTTCCGACCGGATACAACTCCACCGCCGCCTTCGCGGGTTCGCCGGGATAGCGGTATCCCATCACAATTTGCAGATCCGCGCCGGCGTTCGCCAGGGGTTCTAATGTCCCGGCCAGCGTCCCGGCCTTATTCTCCAATTCTTTCCGCCACAACGTAATGCGTTTCACAGTCACTGGCATTTTCCTGCCTCCCATCAGACCAAGTTGAGCCCGATGACACGCATCCTAACTCCACACGTTACCTTCTTCAATCTCCCACTTTGGAGTGCGGTGGCTTGCCACCGCTTTTGCTCACAAGTTTCTTGACCCGGCATTCCTGAAAATAATCAACCGTCATTCCGAGTGGAGTACGCGGAGTGAGCTAACGTTTTCTATCGCGTTTGCGATGAATCCCTCATGGCTTTCAACATTCGCCGCTAATTTCCTTTTACTCAAAACTAATCAAAACAATCTCCGGCTGCGTGCACACTCTCATCGGCGGTCCCCACGTCCCCGCCCCACTCGACGTATACACCAACAATTCCCCGAACTTCTTCAGCCCATACGTATAGTCTCCAAAAATGCGCCAAGTGAACCATGTGAACGGGAACATCTGCCCTCCGTGCGTATGCCCGGAAAGCTGCAACGAAATTCCTTGCTTCTCCACAATCGGCAATCCTTGCGGCACGTGCGTCAACAAAACACTCGCGCGCTCGCGGTCCAACTCCGCGTTTTCCAGGATCGATTCAAAGTGTTTCGCGTTTCCCGCCTCGCTATACGGCACGCCCACCACCTGCAGTCCATCCAGGTTCACTTTTTCATTGCGCAGCACGCGAATTCCCGAACCTTCGATGGCCTCCAGATACTTTCGCGGGTCGGAAAACTCCTCATGATTCCCGGTGACAAAGTACGATCCAAATTTCGGTCGCAATTGCTTCCACGGCGACACCAGCCGCCGCGCATCCACTTTTGTCCCGTCAAACAGGTCCCCGCTGATAAAAACGACGTCCGCCCTCAATTGCCGCAGCATTCCCACCAGCCGCGCCAGAAATCGATATCCTTTTATATGTCCCAGGTGCGTGTCCGTCACCAGTGCCGCCACACGCCCTCGCCACGACGCCGGCAATCCCGGCAACTTCACCGTCACCCGCTTTACGCGAATATCCGCGGCGTTCAAGATTCCGTACAGGCTCGCCACAATCGCTAAGCCGAAAAACGTCCCCGCAATCGCATGCCCGCTCACCGGAAGGCCCGTCAATCGCGCCACAGGATAAACAATCCAGCACAAGCACGCCGCGATGAAGAGAAAATTGAATGTCCCCAGCCAGATGCTTGCCACGCGATAGAACGCCTTCACCGGCCCATTGAAATAACGGTGTGCCAACAGCGTTGCCGGCACGAAGCTCACCGCCAGCACCGACACAGCAATCCTCAAGGCCGTCAGCCGCGCTCCCGGTGGCGCACCCCACAGCTTCGTCCACGTCTCATAGACGAGCAGATGGCCCAGCAGCAGAATGGATTGCACAATCGCCACGAAAATCGCAATTCGCCTTTTCAACGGGATTCCCCCTGTCGATCTAAACTCTCTATTCTCTCTGCCAGCTTAGATGAGCCTGCAGCCTATCGGGCTACTTTTCACTCCGCGATTCCTCACTTCAGAAACACTCGCCGCTGCATCGCCGCCCACCGTGTCGCGCCGTGCTATACTTCGCTCAGTTGTTCTTTCCATTCAGCGCTGTACCATCGCTCCCGATCTTCGTCGGGGTACTCCTCTGAATCTGCGGTAGTGTTCCGTAGCTTTTCGCTCCTTCCTCCTTCACCGGGAACCTCCGCATTTGCCGTGCGGCCCTTTAGGTCGTTAACGCCACCTTATTGGAGACGCGCTCGTGAGCTGGTACAAAAATCTTTCCCGTCGCCAATTCATTCAGCTGGGAGCTGCCGCAGCGGTAGCAGCCGGAGTCTCCTGCAGTCGCCCCACTCTCAATCCCTGGCGTTTCCTTACCGTGGCCGAAGCTCGTACCCTCGCCGCAATCTCCGACCAACTCATTCCGCCCGATCACGATCCCGGCGCGGACTGGGCTCGCGTCGTCAACTACATCGATATCCAGCTTTGCGGGCCCTTGCTCCGCTGGCAAAACACCTACCGCGACGGCCTCGCTTTCCTCGATCGTTCCAGCCGCACGAAATTCGCCCAGCCCTTCGCCGCGCTCAATGCCGAGCAGCAAATCGTTTTGCTGCGCTCCATGGAATCCGGCCAACTTCCGCCCGATGGCTGGAACGGAATCTCTCCTTCCGCCTTCTTTGATTTGCTACGGAATCACGCGATGCAGGGCTATTACGGCGATCCGCGCCATGGCGGTAATCGCGATCATGCCAGTTGGAAAATGGTGGGCTTGTCTTACCCACAAGTCCGCGGACAGCAGCACTATGAGCAAAGTTAACGGCATTCCGCTCGATAGCAAGGACGGCTCACGTCCATGACCCTCAAACGTGTAAACGCTGTAGTGATTGGAGCAGGCGCGGGCGGTGGCGTAGTCGCCAAGGAACTCGCCTGCGCAGGTTTGACCGTGGCTCTGCTGGAACGCGGCAAATGGTACACCGCGTTCGATTGCCGCAAGGACGATTTGCGCAATCAGCGCACCACTGCTCTGGGCTGCGCCTTCGGTCCCGATGACGTCCGCAATCCCCGCGTCGTCGTTTCTCCCGACGGCCACCGGGAAATCGTTCAGCCCAGCGATGGTGAGTACAGCAACAATGCCGCGTGCGTTGGCGGCGGAACGTTCAGTTACGGTGCGATGGCCTGGCGCTTCATGGAAAATGACTTTCGCATGCGCTCGGTCTACGGCGCAGTTCCCGGCAGCACCCTCGACGATTGGCCGATCGGCTATCAGGATCTCGAGCCTTACTACGAAAAAGCTGAATGGGAAATCGGCGTTTCCGGGGATCTCAGCGGCAACATTTTCCAGGCTCCGCGCCGCAAGCCGCTTCCCATGCCCGCACTTCCGCCCAGCCTGGAACACACCACGCTAGAAAACGCCGCCAAACGCATCGGTTTACATCCCTTTTCTATTCCCATGTTGCGCAACACCGTTCCCTTCAATGGACGCGGCGCTTGCATGCGCTGCCGCTGGTGCGTGGGTTTCGCCTGCGAAGTGGACGCCAAGAACGGCACACATAACACCGTAATTCCCAAAGCGCTCGCCAGCGGCAATTGCGATTTGCGCACAGAAGCCGTGGTGAAGGAAATTCTCACCGATTCCCGCGGCCGCGTCACCGGGGTCGCGTATTTCGATGCCAACAATCGCTTGCACGAACAGCCCGCCGACCTCGTCATCGTTGCCGCCTCCGCCATCGAATCGGCGCGCCTGCTGCTCAATTCAAAAAGCGCCATGTTCCCCAATGGCCTCGGCAATCAGTACGACTGGGTCGGCCGCAATCTTCAAGGCCACGCCTACACTGGCGCGATGGGCCTGATGGATTTCGACATCTACGACGATCTCGGCCCCGGCGCGTCCATCGCCATCTCCGATTACAACCACGGCAATCCCGGCCTGGTTGGCGGCGCGGTGCTGTGCAACGAATTCATACGCCTGCCGATTCACTTCACAAACATGATTCCGCCGGACCTGCCGCGTTGGGGCGCCGCGCACAAAGAATACATGCGCAAATTCTACAAGCGCTCCGTCATCGTCATGGGCCCGATCCAGGAAATGCCGGTGTTCGACGCTCGCGTGCAAGTCGATCCCACGGTGAAAGATTTTTGGGGCATTCCTGTCGCGCGCCTTTCCGGCCAGCGCCATCCGCAAGATCTCGTCACCGGGAAATATGTTGCTGAACGCGCGCAAGACTGGCTCCGCGCATCCGGCGCCATCCAGACTTGGCTGCGCTTGCCTGGACCGGGTTTGAGCGGCGGCCAGCACCAGGCCGGCACCTGCCGCATGGGCAACGATCCCAAAACTTCGGTGGTCGATGCGCACTGCAAAGTACACGGCGTCGACAATCTTTTCGTCGCCGATGCCAGCGTCCATGTCACCAACGGCGGCTTCAATCCCGTGCTCACCATCATGGCCAACGCCTATCGCGTCTCCGGCTTCATCGTGAAGAATTGGAAGCCCGCATGAACCGCGAACTTCATCCCCAGAAGCTGCCGCGCTCGCGGTTCCGTTCTTTCTTTCGCCGCGTGGTGATTGTCCTGGTCTCGGTGCTGGTTCCGGTAGCCGTGCTGCTGGCGGTTTCCACCCACTACGAACGCACTCATGGTGGCGCGTGCGCCAGTTGCCACGAAATCTGGCAGCCCTATTCCGACTGGCATACTTCCGCGCATCGCAACGTGCCTTGCACCGATTGCCATGGCGATGTCTTCACCCTCAACGCCGGATTCCATATCAACAACATGCGCCGCGTCTTCACGCATCTTCGCGGGGACGCTCCCGCCAAGCCACGCCTGCGCACCAAGGACGTGTTCGAGATGGTGCCGCGCTGCCAGAAATGCCACGAACAGGAATTTGCCGATTGGCAATCCAGCGCGCACAGCGCCAGTTACTCCGACATTTTTCTTAACGCCGATCACAACAAGCGCCAGCTTCTGATGGACGATTGCTTGCGCTGCCATGGCATGCATTTTGAAGGCGGCATACGCGACCTGGTCTCTCCGCTCACCGCCGCCGGCCCCTGGCAACTGAAATCCGCCGCCTTCACCGCGCAGCCCGTCATTCCCTGCCTTACGTGCCACCAGATGCACCACCAGGGCGCGCCACTCGGAAAATCCGTTCAGGATCAACCCATTCCCGGCACGCAGCAGGAAATCAATCGTCCTTCGCTGGCTTTGTTCGATCGCCGCGAACTCGAACACGTTTCCGTGGCGGAGCTGCCGCTTCCGGAAAAAATGTTTGACGGCACGCGCGAAGTGCACATCAGCCCCGACCAGCGCCAGGCGTTGTGCTACCAGTGCCACGCTCCCATCTCCACCCGGCAAGTCCGCTCCGGCGACGACCGCACGCCCATCGGCGTCCATGAAGGACTCAGTTGCCTCTCCTGCCACGCCACCCATGGCCAGCAAACCCGCCCTTCGTGCAGCACCTGCCATCCCAAGCTTTCCAATTGCAACATCCCCGTGGAAACCATGGACACCACCTTCAAGAATCGCAAAAGCCTCCACAACATCCACTTCGTGAAATGCCTGGATTGCCACACCCACGGCATCCCGAAGAAGAAGGCAACGCAAGCGGTCACGGCTTCGGTCGTACCGTAACCGCACAAAATCTGTAGGCTTCGTTGTAATCGCCGGGTGCCGCACCCTTTGCCTTTCAAGGGTGCGGGTTTTGGCTTTTCTGTCTTGCTCTTCGAACACTCCGCTGCCGAATCTCCCTCGCACTCATTCGTGTCACCTCTCTAGTGCCGCTCGCCTCTTTCAGATATCTGATCTCTAATATCTAATATCCGGCCCCCCACTTTTCCACAGGAATTCGAATAGACATGCAAAAATGCCCGCAAATCCGCAAAAGTGTATTGACACAATGGTATACACTAAGATATAATAACTTTATGAGTAACGCGAGACCGGCCGACCCCTTCAACCTCTGTCAGTTCACCTTCGCCAATGGACGCATGTGCGGCCTGCCCGCCCACCCTAAACACGACGGTCTCTGCCTCAATCACGCCCGCGCCATGTCCTTTAAACAGGAACCCCGCGAACAAGATCTTTCCCGCGAAATCTGCAGCCTCGCCGACGATTACATCACCCAGATCGACATCAACCACGTCCTCGGCAAACTCTTTGACGCCCTCGCCGCCAATCGCATCTCCCACAAACGCGCTGCCTGCCTCGCCTACATCGCCGATCTTCTCCTCCGTTCCCAGGAGGGTGCCAAACGCGAAGCTGCCCGCTGGGCCCAGGACCTTCCCACCTACAAAGCCCTGCTCAGCCTCAAATATCCCAAAGGCCATCCCAAACATCCCGACACCCCCGCCGACGATCCCGACCCCGAAACTGAGGACCCAGTCATTGTCGGAAGTGAGTCAAAAGGGTAATCGCGATGTCCCCTGCGAACTCTTTAGGGCTCGGAGTTTCAGGTCCAACCCCTTAGCGGGAAGACCCGCATGTACCTCACCTCACCCTCTTCATCTTCCGTTCTCAGCGCTCTCTGCGTCTCTGCGTTAGACTCTTCTTTGCCTTTCTCTCGCCACTCCCCACTCGCCACTACGCACTTTCTTCACTCTCCCCTAACTCCTTTGTTTCCCCTTGATACAACGATTTCACCCGTAAGTAGCTTTGTTGACATCCTCGACACTGGCGGTGTTTTTCTGGAGCGACAGACGAGCGGCGATGATGTTCTCTAAGGAGGCAGGAGGTGCGATGCCAGAGATCGGACTCCTGCCCTT